>Ga0101945_1000586_pt1 | contig 55930 bp, 59 predicted proteins | sample DewCreD2012metaG_2_FD_75246 | JGI IMG/M metagenome (GOLD analysis project Ga0101945, IMG submission 75246) | Hot spring sediment bacterial and archeal communities from British Columbia, Canada, to study Microbial Dark Matter (Phase II) - Dewar... ... | reverse complement strand
GGTGGTTGCGTTCTTCATCGTTCAGTCGGACGACATAGTGTTTTGGTCTGCCCATAGTATGGTTCCTCCGTGCAAAGTGTCACGGAGAGAGGATACCCCATAAAAACAGAGTGGTCAACTAATAGTGGGGATAGGGATACCCGATGGGTGTTTTGTTATTCAAGGGGTTGAGGTGCGGGAATGTTGGAAATGGCAGACTTCAGGTTCCCCCTGCTCGCAGGGGGAACCGCGTGGGCGCGCGGCTTGGTTCCCCTCGCGAAGCGGGGGAACCTGCAGGAGGGGGGCAATTCATGAACTTTGGACGCGCGATTGGTATGACAGCAGAGGAGGCAAGGATGGCAGCGCGTACACTTCTGGCGTTGGCGCATGTGTGGCTGATGCTCAGCGGCGGCTGGGCGCAACGGCTGGTCTGGTTGGGGCAGTTGCCAGGCGGCTCGGAAAGCGAGGCGTTGGGCGTCTCGGCGGACGGCGCGGTGATTGCGGGGCACTCGTGGTGGGGCAATAACTTCCGCGCGGCGCGCTGGCAGGGCAACACCGTCACGAATCTGGGCGCGCTGCCAGGCGCGATCGGCAGCCGCGCGTGTGGCGTGTCGGGGAACGGGCAGGTGATTGTCGGCGCGTCGTTTTTCGCGGGGTCGGGCTTGCCCGAAGCGCGCGCCGTGCGCTGGCAGGGTGCGACCATTCAGCAACTGGGCGAACTGGCGGGCTATCGTCGCAGTTGGGCGTTCGCCGCCTCGCACGACGGCTCGGTGATTGTCGGGTTTGCCTACGCCGATGACGAGAACGCGCCGTCCACCAGCATCCGCTGGGTCAACGGGCAGCCGCAGAATCTGGGCTGGCTGCCGCTGAACGGCGCGGACGGCAGCATCGCCTACGGCGTATCGGGCGACGGCTCGATTGTGGTCGGCAACTCGGACGGACGCGCCTACCGCTGGACACAGGAACGCGGGATGGAGAACCTCAACACAGTGTACGCCAGCCTGCTCGCGGACGGCTCGCAACTCTACGCGGCGCAGGCAATCTCGGCAGACGGGCGATTCATCGTTGGGCGCGGGCGCAACGCCGCAACCAATCGCACCGAAGCGTTTCTGCTCGACACGGCGACCTGCACGGCGCACAGTGGCGATGTTGACCGCAACGGCTGCGTCGATGACGCCGACCTGTTGGCGGTGCTGTTCGCGTTTGGGCAGACAGGCGGCAACTTAGGGCGCGTGGATGTCAACTGCGATGGGCGCGTCGACGACGCCGATTTGCTGATAGTGCTGTTCGCGTTCGGGGGCGGGTGCTGAGGTACACTTCCTCCACCTATGCACGCAGAGACTCGCGCGAAGCGGCGGGCGGCGGTCGTGTCGCTGGGCTACAACCTGACGGCGACAGCGGTCAAACTCGCCGCCGCGCTCATCACAGGGTCGGTCAGCCTGCTCTCAGAGGCGTTGCATTCGGCGACGGATGTGGTCGCGTCGCTGTTTGCCTATCTGGGCGTGCGCGTGGGCGCGACGCCGCCTGACCCGCAGCACCCCTACGGACACGGCAAGGCGGAGACGCTCGCGGGCTTCGGCGAGGCGGTGCTGCTGATTGCGATTGTCGGCTACCTGCTGTTTGAGGGCGTGCGCCGCCTGATTGTCGGCAGCGAACTGCAGCAGTTGGAGTGGGGCGCAGCGGTGATGGCGTTCTCTACGCTGACCAGCCTTGCCGTAGGGCAGTATGTGTGGCGCACGGGCAGGCGCACCCACTCGCTCGCGCTGATGTCCAACGGGCAGCACCTGATGATCGACTTCTGGACGAGTTTGGGGCTGCTGGTTGCGCTGGGCGTCATCTACTTCACGGGCTGGGTGTTCATCGACGCGCTGCTGGCGATTGGGATTGCGCTGTGGCTGTTTCGGGGCGCGTGGCAGTTGGCAGCGCGCGCGTTTCACGAACTGATTGACCACGCCCTGCCCGCCGAGGAACTCGCGCGAATCGACCAGATCCTGCGCGCGGAGCCGAACCTGCTGAGTTATCACCACCTGCGCACGCGCCGCTCAGGGGCGATGCGCTATGTGGAGGTGCATATCGTGCTGCCGCGCGAGTGGAGCCTACAGCAAGCGCACGAGGTCGCCGACGCGCTGGAACGGCGCATCGAGCGCGAGTTGGCGCCCGCAGAAGCCACGATCCACATGGATCCCTACGACCCCGAACGCGCCGCCGCCCGCGAGGCGAAGAACCTCTACCGCGAACTCCTGCGCTAATCGGGTACACTGTGCGCCGATGGAGCCGCGCACGCCGTCGGAAACGGAAGTGACCCTGACGCAGATGATGAACCCCGAACATGCGAACCCGCTGGGGAATGTGCATGGTGGCTGGGTGCTGAAACTCATCGACGAGGCGGGCGGGATCGTCGCCTCGCGCCACGCACGCAACCCCGCCGTGACGGTGGAGATCGACTCGGTGAGTTTCCGCGAACCCGTGCATGTGGGCAACTTGGTGCATGTGCGGGCACGCATGGTGCGGGCGTGGCGCACCTCGATGGAGGTCGAAGCGGTCGTGGAAGCCGAGAACCCGCTCACGGGCGAGCGGCGCATCACCTCGCAGGCGTACTTGGTGTATGTCGCGTTGAACCACGCGGGTCGCCCGACGCCTGTGCCGCCTGTGCTGCCCGAAACCGAAGAGGAGCGGCGCAAGTACGAGGAGGCGGAACTGCGCCGCGCCGAACGGCTCGCCCGACGCGAACGCGAACAGACGCCCCGTTAGCCTACTCCAGCCGATGCGCGCCGCTCTCGTCGCGATGCTTCTTGAGGTACTTCATAAACGGCGTGCCGCCCGTGCCGACGCGCGTCGGGTTCTTGGCGTCTTTCGCCTGCTGCTTGTAGATATACTGCGCGGCGTACTCAAGGTGCAACGCGCGGAACCGCTGGACGCCGTCGACGCAGGCGTTGTAGACCGCGCGCAGGTCAGCGTCGCCGCTTGCCTGCACGACTTCGCGTACCCGCGAACGCGCCTCTACCGCCTCCAGAAACCGCCTATGCGCAGGGGGCATATAGAGACGCATCTCCATCAGGTAGGTCTTCAGCGGGTCGTCGGCGTGCTGAATGCCCAGCAAGCCGTCCAGCGTGGGGATAATGCTGCTTTGTGCGCCCGTCTCGCCGCGGAACTGCTGCGGCTGCCCGCCGTAAGCCGCCACACCCTCATACACCACGCCGTTGAGCAGCGCGGGGTTATTCTTCCAGCCGTGAATGTAGGGGCGCACGCGACGGTAGTAGATGTACGGGTCGCACGCTTCGGGCATCCGTGCAAGCACGGCGTACATCGCCTCCAGCGCGGCTGCGACTTCCGACAGCGCGTCGGTCAGCGTCGGCAGGTCGCCCGACTCGGCGGCACGGATTGCCGTCGGAATCTGCCGTATGGCGCGCGCCGCCTTCGCCTCGATGTCCACATGGATTAGGATGAACCACTCCTCATCCAGCCCCGCCAGAAAGTTCTGCAGCAGCACGATGTTGCCCAGTTCGATGGGCGCGTTGGGATCTAAGCGTCGCCAGTTGTCCAGCGCGTAGGAGGCGTAGGACAGCACGGGCGGTCTGCCGAGTTGTTCGCTCAGTTCGTACCAGGGCTGCGCGAGGTTGGCGGGGATGCGCTCAGCGGGCGCGTCGCCGTTCCACACATAGCCGTGCCCGATGTAGGACAGCAGCATCATCGCGCGGCGGCGTTCGCGGTCGGTCTGCAGCCGCTCGGTACTCAGGCGCGGCATCGCCTCCACGACTTGGCGCAGCCTACGGGCGACCAGCAGTTTGGGCAGATCGCCCGCGATTTGCTCCCACGGCGCGTAGTACGGGTCTTCCAGATACGGCAGCGGGTCGTCCGCGGGTAGGAAGCCCCGCTCAGGCGAGACCTCGTAGGCGTCTAAGCGCAGTTCGTCGGCATGTAAGGTTTGCATCGTTGCACCTCGTTGGCGGGCGGGACGCTCCCGCTTCCAGCCTCTATTATTGCCGTCGTTGGCGATTCGGTTTAGCCTGCCGTAGTCATTGGGGCGGGCGTGCGCTCACTTGGGCAGCGTGCGGCGCAGTTGCTTCAGCCAGTGTTCGGCAAGTTGCTTGACGCTCATCTTCGCGGCGTCCGCATCGGCTTGCGTTACGGTAATCAGCAGCCGCCCACGCACATAGATTTCGTACTGGGCGTCCTTGCGCGCCTCTTTCAGCGTGATTTGGTCTTCGCGCAGTCGCTCGCCCAGCACCTCAACGAGTCGCTCCTCCACGACGCGGGCGCGCTCTTGCACGGTCAGGTTGCCGTGCCCCGCCCGCAGGCGCATAATGAACTTGCCGCCAATCGTGATGTCCACATAGTTTTGGGCGAACGCCGCGACCGTTAGCAACACTCCTATCAGACACAAGAGTTTTCTCATCCGTGAACCTCCGCGAAGAGTATACCCGCTACTTGACCAGCGTCAGGAAGTAGCAGTGGACACGGGTGTCGTCGGTCAGTTCGGGGTGAAAGGCGGTTGCCAGCAGGTTGCCTTGCTGCACGGCGACGATTTTGCCCGCAAACTCGCTCAGCACTTGCACGCCTGCGCCGACGCGCGAGACGATTGGCGCGCGGATAAACACCCCGCGCACGGGCTGTTCGGGCGTCGGGGCGAAGGGGATGTCCGCCTCGAAACTCTCGATCTGCCTGCCGAAGGCGTTGCGCACGACGGCGATATCCATCAGTCCCAAGCGCGGCTGGTCGCTGCCCTCAATCTCCTGCGCCAGCAGAATCAGCCCCGCACAGGTGCCGTAGATGGGCATGCCGTGCTGGGCGCGGGCGCGGATCGCCGCATCCAGCCCGTAGCGCGCCATCAGTTTGCCGATGGTGGTGCTTTCGCCGCCAGGGATGATCAGCGCGTCGACGCCCTCCAAGTCGCCTGCTTTACGCACCTCGCACGTGTCGACGCCGATGCGCGAGAGCATTGCGATATGTTCCGCAAAGTCGCCCTGCAGGGCAAGCACGCCAACGGTCATAGGCTCCTCACGGGGCGAAAGATTCGGCGCAGAGGTAACTCGAAGTCGGGCAGCACCTCTTCGCCCGAAAGCCTGTCCTCGAGACTCAGCGTCTGCTCTGTGCCGTCGGCGCGATAGACGCTCACCTGCTGGCGGAACGGGTCTACATACCACACCAGTCGCGCGCCTGCCTCCAGCCACAGGGCGGCTTTTTGGGCGACCTCGCGCTGGCTCTCGCTGCGCGAACGGATTTCGACCACCAAGTCGGGCGGGATGCGCCAGAAGCCTTCGGGCAGCGGGTCGGGAATGCGTTCGGCGGCAATATACGCCATATCGGGCGCAAGCACCGATTCTGCGCCGTCAGCGTGCTGAATCATGAAGCCCGTCTCCGCGCCGCAGACCACGCCCAGCCCATGCGCCTCCACAAACTGGGCAATCGGCAGGGAGACGCGCATGGTGTAGATGCCGTGCAGAGATGTTGTGGGCGACATCGTGATCACCTCGTCGCGCAGGAGTTCGGCGCGCGTCTCGCGGTCGGCGAAACGCGCCTCGAACTCCGCCGCGCTCATGCGTTCTCGTTTGGCGACTGCCATCTCGCGCTACCACCCACGCACTGCCATCAGTTCCTCGTCGGCGAGTTTGCGCACATCGAGGCTCGGCATCGCCTCGCCCAGCCCTTTGGAGATTTCCGCCAACACTTCGGGTTCGCGGTAGTAAGTCACGGCGTCCACAATCGCGCGGGCGCGCGTCTCGGGGTCAGACGACTTGAAGATGCCCGACCCGACGAAGACCGCCTCCGCGCCCAGCCACATCATCAGCGCGGCGTCGGCTGGGGTGGCAATCCCGCCCGCCGAGAAGTTCGGCACAGGCAGCCGTCCCGTCTGGTGGATCTCCACCACCAGGTCGTAGGGGGCTTGCAGTTGCTTGGCGATTGCCATCAGTTCGTCTTCGGGCGCGCTGTGGATGCGGCGGATGTCGCGCATAATCGCGCGCATATGGCGCACCGCCTCCACGATGTTGCCCGTGCCCGCCTCGCCTTTGGTGCGGATCATCGCCGCGCCCTCGCCGATTCGGCGCAACGCCTCGCCCAAGTCGCGCGCGCCGCACACAAACGGCGTCTTAAAAGCGTGCTTGTTCACATGGTGTTCCTCGTCGGCGGGGGTCAGCACCTCGCTCTCGTCGATGAAGTCCACCCCTAACGCCTCCAGAATCATCGCCTCGGCGAAGTGCCCGATACGGCATTTCGCCATCACGGGGATGGTGACGGCGTGCATAATCTCCTCGATTATGCGCGGGTCGGACATGCGGGCGACTCCGCCTTCGCGTCGGATGTCGGCGGGCACGCGCTCGAGCGCCATCACGGCGACGGCGCCCGCCTCTTCGGCGATGCGCGCCTGCTCCGCGTTGACGACATCCATAATCACGCCCCCGCGCAACATCTCGGCAAGACCGACTTTCGTGCGCCAGGTGGCTTTCTGAACCTCGTAGCGATTGCTCTGCTCGTGGGTCGAAACATGCGTAGTCATAGCATGCAGATTATACCTGACGGCGACTACTCGGCTTCGGTTCCCTGCTGGCGTAGCCGCTCGCGCAACTGCTCCAACTCGGCTTGCAGTTGCTGGGCGCGCGCTTCTGCTTGCTCGGCGCGTTCGCGTTCCCGCTCGGCGCGTTCGCGTTCCTGCTCGGCGCGTTCGCGTTCCTGCTGAGCCTGCGCCTCCGCCTGCTCGCGCGCCGCACGCTCCCGCGCCTCACGCTCCTCCCGCGTCAACACCAACTGCCCCTCACTATCCCACAACCGCAACCACGACCACACACGACCACGATACGAACCGCGCCACACGCCCAAATACGCACCCAACACCTCACTCCACGACCACCCCCGCGCGTCAGGCTCTATCCGCACATAATCCCGACCCACCAGCCGATATCCCACCAACTCCCCACGCCAACGGTCAAACCAAAAATACTCAGGCACACGAAACACCTGCGCGTAAAACTTCGCATTCGCTTCCACATCCTTCCCGCGCGTGGACGGCGAAACGAATTCCACCACCAAGTCGGGATACCGCCCGTCCTCGTTCCACACCACCCAACTCTCGCGCGGCTTGGTTCCGTCTACATCACGCACAAGGAAAAAGTCGGAACCCTTGAAGCGCGGCTTGCGCTTGACGGTCTTCGCCTCTACATACTCTTCAATCTCTTTGGCTTGTTCGACGCTGTAGTAGACGAACATATTGCCGCCGCAGAAGTAGTGGGTGGGTTCGCCGAGGTGGTTGCGGACGAGTTCGTCGAGGAGTGTGATGCTGACGACATGCCAATCGGATTCCATTTTGTCTCCGTCTCCAGAAGGGAGTTTGAGTTGTTGGAGTTGCTCAAGCGACGCGACGATGGGGTCTGGGCAGGGTTGGGGTGTGTCCTGCCGTTTGGCGCGTGGTTTGCGTTTGGGTTGGGCGGTTGCCGTCTGCGTCGACATGGCGGCAGAATTGTACCCTATCGCAGGGCGCGCGCCTCTTTTTGGAGGGCAAGCGCGACGGCGAACAGCGCACAGACGCTTGTGCTGACGGCGACGGCGGTCGGCGCGCCCCACAGCTGCGCGAGTTTGCCAATCAGCAGCGAGGCGAATGGCGCGGGCGCGTTGATTGCCCAAGTGTGCAGCGAGACGACCCGCCCGCGCAAGTAATCGGGCGCGGCGGTCTGCAGCGCGGTGTTCGTGCTGACCAACTGCATCACGCCGAACATACCCGCCAGCATCAGCAGCCCCTTCGCCAGCAGCGGGTGCGTGGTCAGCGCGAAGCCAATCACGCTCCACGCGAAGCCGTTCGCGGCGAGTATCACCAGCCAGCCGCGCGGAACCTCGCCGCTCAGCCGCGCCGTCAGTAGTAGCCCCGCCAGCGACCCAATCCCTGCAACAGTATACAACTGCCCCAACCCCGTCTTGCCCACTTGCAGCACCTCCGCCGCGAACACAGGCAGCAGCACCAGATACGACAGCCCGAAGGTGCTGAGGACCAGCACATTCAGCCACAGCAGCATCAGCCCGCGTCGCGCCCGCACGAACGCCACGCCCTCGCGCAGCGACTGCAGGATGCCCGTCGGCGCACGCCCGTCCGTGCTGGGCTGAATGCGCAGGCTCAGCAGCGCAAGCAAAATCGCCGAGAAACTCAGCGCGTTCACCAGAAAGCACGGCGCTGCGCCCACCCACTCCAGCAGCAGCCCGCCAATCGCAGGTCCCAGAATCCGCGCGGTGTGGAACGCCGCCGCGTTCAGCGCAATCCCGTTCGCCAAGTCCGCACGCGGCACCAGATGCGCCACCAGCGACTGGCGCGTCGGCAAGTCTACCGTCAGCACCAGCCCGTTCAGCAGCGCGAGCGCCACGATGTATTCGTAGCGAATAGCCCCTGCATAGGTCAGCGCCGCCAACGCGAACGCGCTCAGCGCGAACAGACTCTGCGTGATCAGCAAGATGTTGCGGCGGTTCCAGCGATCCGCCAGCGCGCCGCCAATCGGCGCGAGAAACAGCATCGGCGCGCCGCTTGCGAAGCCCACTACCCCCAACAGGAACTCCGAGCGCGTCAACTCGTACACCAGCCAACTCTGCGCGACATTCTGAACCCACGAGCCGACGAACGACAGGAACGCGCCCACCCAGTACCTGCGAAAGGCGGGCGAGCGCATCGCCTGAAAGGTACTCTGCCGACGAGTAGGATGAGACGCCGATTCCGAGACTTCCGTTTCCAACGATGGCTTGGACACGCCGACGGTACTATACCCCACTGCGCGACTGCCGTGAGGTAGACTCTGTGGGGTATGGATACAAGCCCTTTTAGCGCGATTCTGTCGCAGTTGTTTTGGCTGTTTTTTATTTTTCTGGCGGTGATGCCGATGATTCGCCAGCGGATGCTGGAATCGGCGCGCCTAAGCCTGATTCGCCAGATTGAGAAAGTGCGCGGCAGCCGCGTGATTGTGCTCATCCACCGCCAGGAGTCGCTGGCGCTGTTCGGTGTGCCGCTCTTTCGCTTTATCAGCGTGGAGGACTCGGAGGAGGTGCTTCGTGCCATTCGCATGACGCCGCCCGATATGCCGATTGACATCATTTTGCACACGCCAGGTGGGCTGGTGCTGGCGAGCCAGCAGATCGCCTGTGCGCTGTGCGACCACAAGGCGAAGGTCACGGCGTTCGTACCCCACTACGCGATGTCGGGTGGCACGCTGATTGCGCTCGCTGCCGACGAAATCGTGATGGATCCGCACGCTGTGCTGGGTCCCGTTGACCCGCAGGTCGGGCAGTTCCCCGCCGCGTCTATCCTGAAGGTTGTGGAACAGAAAGACGCGAACGAGGTTGACGACCAGACGCTGATCTTGGCGGACATCTCGCGCAAGGCGATGCAGCAGGCGTTGACGCTGGTCAAGGAGGTGCTGATGGCGAACGGGATGGACGAGGCGCGGGCGCACGCGCTGGCAGACCAACTCACGCAGGGCTACTACACGCACGATTACCCCATCTCGGCAAGTATGCTGCAGTCGATGGGGCTAAATGTACGCACCGATATGCCTGCTGAAGTCTACCAGCTCATGGCGCTCTATCCGCAGCCTGTGCAGCGCACTTCGGGCGTAGACTATGTGCCTGTCCCGTACCATCCTGAGATGCCGTCGCAGCCCCAGCGTGCGCCCGCCGCGCGACGCAGAAATGCGAAGGTGAACTAAGCAGGCGTGGTCGGTCAGTGTGCAGGTAGGGCGAGCGCGCAGTTGCGGATTGGTCAGCGATAGCTTTCGGGCGTGAAGGCGTCGGGGGACATCTCGGCGCGGATACGGCGCACCGCGCCGTTGAGGGTAAGCACCAGCACCCACCCACGCGCGCCCGTGATGCGGTCGGTCTGCCAAGTCGGATTGAACCGTTGCGCCCAGTGCCAGTGGCACTCCGATAGGGGGGTTAGCTCGCCCCATTTGCCCTCGCCGTAGGGCGGACCCGCCTGCCACCAGCCCAGCATCCGCGCAATCGCCCAGTTCGGCACATAGGTATAGCTCACGCCGCTGGGTAGGTAGTAGTCGCCTTCCAAGCGCAGCGCGTCGCCCAGCGTATCGCGCACCTGGTGCTTGCCCGCCAGCGGGTCAACGGGGCACACGAACACGCGCGGGTCGCCCACATACGCACGCGCCGCCGATAGGTACGGGGGCAACTCCCCATAGTCGTCGCGGTACATCCGCACCGCCAGCCCAATCTGCCGCAGGTTCGAGATACACGCGGTGCGCTGTGCCCCGCGCCGCGCACTCAACAACACAGGCGTCAGAATCGCCATCAGCAGCGCGATAATCGCGACCACCACCAACAGCTCCACCAGCGAGAAGCCCGCACGCCGACACGGAGTCATACGCTTCGTTAGACGACGGGCGAATTGCGAGGTTTCCTATGGAGTGTCCGCTTTTGGGGCGAAGTTGAGTCTTATAGGTTGGAGAGTACCTTCCTTCCTATAAAAATCCCCCTGCTTTTACGGCAGGGGGATTTTCTCGAGACTTCCTGAACGGGGCTTAGAACTTGAACTGCAGTCCGACGGTGAAGCCGTTCACATCGTCGCGTTGGATGCCCGCGTAGCCGATGGTGAGGGCAATCGGCGTCATGCCTGCACTGAAGTTGTAGCCCAGTTCGATGGCGTAGGAGAAAGCCGCGTCGCCGTTCTTGGGGAAGCCCACTCCTGCGCCCGCGCGGTAGAAGAACTGCTCGTTCAGGTAGCCCGTGAAGGTCAGGTGGACAGGGATGTAGTAGGTGTCGCCTGCACCCTTGTAGCCAACGGACGCGCCCAAGTCATAGTAGTAGCCCGACTCGGTCGGCTCGCTGGTCTGGAACTTGTAGCCCAGGTCCACGCTGAACCAGATGTCTTCGGACGCTTGGCGCACGCTCTTCTTGCTGGGGTAGAAGATGCCCGCGTTAATCGTGAACCCCTGCATTGCCGAATCTTGCGCAGAGGCTGGCGTTATTAGCGCGAGCGACCCCATCAGAGCCGCCGTCGCAATCCACAGCATTCCCTTGTGCATCATACAGAACCCTCCTTGTGTCTGGTGATGTGTGCCCCCGAACGGCTCGGGGACAGCCAATTATACCTAATCACGCCGCGATTTGTGAGGTCAATCGCATTACCAGCAGAGCGGGGTCTGCGTCGAGCCGCAACTGCGCTCGCACACATTGACCACAGGCGTTTCGGGGATCCCGAAGTAGTCGCCGAAGCACTGCCCGTGCGGGTTGACCGTGTTGAATTCGCCCTCGTTTCTCGGCGTGCGATTGTTCCAGCCAGGCGGGTAGTTGAAGAAGTAGTAAGTGTTCGTGTTGCGCTGGGCGCACACCCCAGAGAAGTTTTGCCGCCATGCGGGCGGGATGTCGCCCCCACGCGGCATGCCCAGATGATGCGACCACTTCACATGCCCATCCAGATAGGCGATGTTGCTGCCCAAATGGTGGCGCGGCCAGATGTCGGTCTTGAACCAGTATTCGAACCAATAGGTTCCCGCGTTGTAGTACCAGTAGCCGTCCACAAGCGCGATGGTGTCCGCAGGGCGCGGCACGAACGCCTCGCTAATCACCTTGCCCTCGTTGCGGTAGCCAATCGTCGAGATGCGACAGGTGTTGAGACTGAACACGCCGTAGTTGGGCACGAACGCAAAGTAGCGGAAGGTGCCCACAGTGCGATTCGAACTGTTGCGGAAGCGCAGCCGACCTTGCCAATCCATCCCGCCGTTCTCGTTGGGGTACGATGGGCAAGTTAGTACCTCCGCACTCTTGCGATACGGGTGAAGCAGATCAAACAGGTGGATAATCAGCGTCCCTTCGCCACTAATCCCGCGTGGGTAGAGCGTGTCGTAGTCGTTCGTATACATCAGCACCGATTGAATGTTCTGTCTCAGGTTACTGAGACATTGCGCCTGACGCGCCTTCTCACGCGCCTGCGCGAAGACGGGAAACAGGATTGCCGCCAAAATCGCAATGATTGCGATGACGACCAACAACTCGATCAGGGTAAATCCTCGCTTACGCATGCAAAATTACCTCCGCCCCTATTATACACTATCCCGCGCTTTTTGCAAGGGGCGTGAATCGTTTCGTGTGGGGGCTGCCTCTAACGTTGTGGAGGTATACGCACGATGATCACGGAACGCACGGAGGTTTCTGCGCAGGCGGCGTGTGCGACCGGCGCGCCGTCGCGTGCTGGCGTGCCGCCTTGGCTGCTTTGGGGCGGTATGATTGGGCTGGTGCAAATCTTTGCAATCGCGACGGTGCAGCCGCTCGGCGTCTCCACCGCCTACCCGCAACTGGTGGGCTACTTGGTAGACAAGATTGCGCCGGGCTTTGCCGAATCGCAACCGTACCTGCAGAAAATCGGCACGAAAATCGGCTGGGAAGTGATGTTGATTGTCGGCATCGCGCTGGGCGCGTTGCTCTCGCGGTTGTTACCTGGGGGCGACCGCACGGCGGCGTGCGAATTGCCGAATGTGTTTCGCGCGTCGTGGGCGCGCGGGCTGGCGGCGTTCGTGGGGGGCTTCCTGATTCTATTTGGCGCACGCCTGGCGGGCGGCTGCACTTCGGGGCATATGCTCAGCGGAATCGCGCAACTTGCGCTGAGCGGCTTTTTGTTCGGCGCGGCGGCGTTCGCCACAGGTGTGCTGACCGCCTCGCTGCTGCTCAAGCGTGCTAACGGAGGGAATTGAGTATGGACACGATGCAACTGTTAGGGCTACTGACGGGCGTTCTGTTCGGGTTCGCGCTGCATCGCGCGGGGTTCAGCCGCTGCGGGCTGGTGATGCGCGGGCTGGCGTTCCGCGACTTCACGATGCTCAAGGTCATGCTCACGGCGATTGCGGTGGGCATGGTGGGCGCGGCGGCGTTGGCGACCTTCGCGCCCGATGTGGCGCACCTGAAGGTCAAGTCGCTCTATGTGTGGGGCGTGCTGGTGGGCGGCTTGGTGTTCGGCGTCGGGATGGCGATTGCGGGCTACTGCCCCGGCACGGCGTTGGTGGGCTTGGGCGGCGGCGTGCGCGATGGGTTGCTCGCCGTCGCAGGCGGGCTGCTCGGCGCGTTCGCCTTCATCCTCGCCTACCCCGCGCTGGAACCGATTCTCATCCAGCCGCTGGACCTGGGCAAACTCACGCTGCACGAGACGCTGCGCCTGCCCTACCTGCCGACCGCGCTGGCAGTGGCAGCCATGCTCGGCGGCATCGTGGTCTGGCTCAATCGGCTGGAAGCGAAGGCGCGCGCTTAGGAGACGGGAGGGACAGGCGCACCGCCGTCCCTCCCGTTAGACCCGTGCATCGAGGTTCTGCCCCACCCCGTCCAACTGCTTGAGCAGGGTCGCCGCTTGATGCTTCTGCACATCCATCACTTTGCGTGCAAGGCTCACCTGCGCTTGGTTCGAGACTTGCTGCTGCGCGTTCGCAGGACTGAGCGCGACCGGGTTCATGCTCGTGATTTGCATACTCCGATTGTCGGCGTCGGGTCGCGTCGGATTCACCCGCACCGTTGCGGGCTTTTGGACGCAGACGCGGAACCTGCTTGTGCACCGAACGGTTCACGGCTCATGGTAGCGCGTCCGTATCCTGCACAGGTACAATATCCCCGATGGCGCACCTGATGCGAGCGGAGATTGGCGAGCAGCCCGAAGTATTGCGGCGCATCGCCGACGAGGAGCAGCGCGCGGTTCAGACCGTCGCGCAGCAGATTCGCGACCACGCGATTCGCGCGGTGTTCCTCGCGGCGCGGGGCACCTCCGACAACGCCGCCGCCTACTTCAAGTACCTGTTCGAGATTCAGAACGGCATCCCGTGTGGGCTGGCGGCGCCGTCGGTCGTCACGATGTACCGTGCGCACCTGAACCTGCACGGCGCGCTGGTGGTCGGCATCTCGCAGTCGGGTCAAGCGCCCGATGTGGTGGAGTACCTCGCACATGCGCGGGCGAACGGCGCGCTGACCGTCAGCATCACCAACGACCCCGAATCGCCGTTAGCCAACGCCAGCCACTTCACGCTACAGATTCGCGCGGGCGCGGAGCGCAGCGTCGCCGCGACCAAGACCTACACAGGCGCGCTGGCGGTCATCTACCTGCTCTCGGAAGCCCTGCGCGGGCAACCCGACGCCCCGCAGCGTATCCATCACGCCGCCACGCTGGTGGAACAAGTCCTGCAGCAGACCGAGCCGCGCCTGCAGGAGATTGCCGACCGCTACCGCTACATGCGCGAGTGCGTCGCGCTGGCGCGCGGGGTCAACCAAGCCACCGCGCAGGAAATCGCGCTGAAACTCATCGAAACCTGCTATGTGATGTGCAAGGCGTACTCCGTCGCCGACTTTATGCACGGTCCGTTCGCGCTCATCGAGCCAGGTTTCCCGTGCCTGCTGTTTGCGCCCGACGGGGCGACCTTCGCGACGGCGCTGGAGAGCGCGTCCAAACTGCGCACAGGCGGCGCGGAGACCATCTTGTTTGCCAGCGACGCCGAGATTCTCAAACTCGCCCGCACGCCTGTACCGATGCCTGCAGGCGTGCCCGAAATGCTGTCGCCCATCGTGTACGCTGTTGCGGGGCAACTGTTCGCGTATCACTTGGCGGTGGCGCGCGATTTGAACCCCGACCAGCCGCGCGGACTGCAAAAGGTCACCAAAACGCTGTAGGCTATGGAGATTCTGCGCACCATCGATTCGGTTCGGCAGTGGGTACGGGCGCGGCGGGCGCAGGGGCGCACAATTCACTTCGTACCCACGATGGGCTACTTCCACGAGGGGCACTTGAGCCTGATGCGCCGCGCTCGCGATGACGGCGGCGCAGTGATTGTGAGCATCTTCGTCAACCCGCTGCAGTTCGGACCCAACGAAGACCTGGAGCGCTACCCGCGCGACTTCGAGCGCGATTGCCAGATGGCGCAACCGGTCGGCGTGGACGCGATTTTCGCCCCCGAAGCTGCCGAGATGTACCCCGCAGGCTACCAGACCGAAGTGCGCGTGCAGACGCTCTCCCAGCCGCTGTGCGGCAGGTCGCGTCCAGGGCATTTTGAGGGCGTGGCGACCGTCGTGCTGAAACTATTCAACATCGTGACGCCCGACCGCGCCTATTTTGGGATGAAGGACTACCAGCAGCTGCGCATCATCCAGCAGATGGTGCGCGACCTGAACCTGCCCATCGAGATTGTGCCGTGCCCGATTGTGCGCGAGGCGGACGGACTGGCGATGTCGTCGCGCAATGTGTACCTCTCGCCCGACGAGCGCGCGGCAGCGACGGTGCTGTACCGCAGCCTGCAGTGGGCGCAAGCGCAGTATGCGGCGGGCGAGCGCGACGCCCACCGACTACGCGAGGGCGTCTACGCACAAATTGCCGCTGAGCCGCTGGCGCGAATCGACTATGTAGAAGTGGTGGACGCCGAGACGCTGCAGCCCATCGAGCGTCTCGAGCGTCCTGCGCTGGTCGCGCTGGCGGTCTTCTTCGGCAGGGCGCGCCTGATTGACAACTGCTTGCTACCCGCGCCCGCCGAGTAGCATCGCCATCGCCCAGCCAATGAAGCCGACCAGCAGCGCGCCAATCAGCCCCACCAAAAACGGCTTCAGCCCGACGCCCTTGAACACACGGAACGAGGTCGCCAAGCCGACCGCCGCCATCGCGGTGCCCAACGCGCGGGAGCCCCAAGTCTCGCCGACTGCTTTGGTGAACGCCTGCCAGCCCTCAGCGTCCCAAATGCCGAAGGCAAGCCCGTGAGCGACCTGCGCATCGCCAACGGAGCGCACAACCGCCATCGCGATAAAGCCCAGCACGAACGCAGGCAGCAGCTTGGCGATGTTAATCGTGCCGCGTTCGCCGTTGCCCGACGCCGCCTGATTGCGCAGATACATGTACGACAGCAGCGGCACGACAATCGCCAAAAACAGGTTGCGCGTGAGCTTGGTCACGGTTGCCGTCTTCAGAACCGTCTCGTCGTTGTAGACCTCCTTGTAGGTCAGCGCCGCGCCGACCACCTGCGAGGTCTCATGCACTGCCGTCCCCAGAAACAGCCCAATCTGCTCGGAGGTGTGCAAGATGTGCGGCGCGAGGTACGGGTACAGGAACATCCCCAGCAGCCCGAACAGCGTGATGTTCGCCACAGCGTAGGCGACCTCTTTCTGCTCCGCCTTGATGGCGGGCGCGACCGACACAATCGCCGTCACGCCGCAGATGCCTGTGCCCGCAGCGATCAGCGTGCCCAACCGCTCTGGTAGGTTCAGACGGCGGTTAATCCATGTGATGAAAATCAGCCCGCCGAAAATCGCCGCCGCGACCACAGGGATGCCCCACGCGCCCAGCTTGAACACATCCAGCAGGCTCAGCTTGATGCCGACCAAGATAATCCCCAACCGCAAGATTTTGGTCGTGCTGAACTGGATACCTGCCTCGATGCTCTGGGGCAACGGCAGCAGGTTGCGCAGCAGGATGCCAATCACGATTGCCGTCAGCACGGCGGAAATCGGGCTGGACTTGCCCGTGGGGTCAATTCCCTGCATGCTCAGCACCCACGCGCCGAGCATGTTGGTCAGCGGGATGGCGACCAGCATAATCGCTACCGCCAGCAAAAAGCCCGGCAGAATCTTCGCCACCCCGCCCCAGTTCGGAACGCCAAACAGCGCGTTCAGCAGCCAATTCGGTTTCTCTACTTGCGTTTCTAACTGATTCGTTTGTGTTGCCATCGCTGTCTACCTCCTGTCGAAATTGTGGCGCAAACCCCTGTTATACCAATCGCCGAGCCAAAGTTCACAAAAAAACAGCAGTCGACGACCCCCTCCGTAAGGTTCCCCCTGCGAGCAGGGGGAACCGAACCCAGCACGGTTCCCCTCGCGAAGCGGGGGGAACCTGCAGGAGGGGGGCAACTCATGAACTTTGGTCGCGCGATTAGTCTTAGTAAGCGTCTGCCAGGGCGCAGACATTTTTGCCCAGCTCCAGTTCTTGCGCCTTCTCCTCGTCGGGCACGAGCAGCCCTGCGTTCACGCGCTTGATGTCCACATACTGCGGCGGGAACACAGGCAGCGTGCTGAGCATGAACTCGATAAACGCCTCCTTGCTCGGCGACTGATACTCGCGCGGGTTGTTGCGCTTGATGTTGCCCAGCGTGTCGTAGAAGGTTCCGTCGGGTCGCCCTTCGCGGCTGGCGGTCGCAAAGTGCGCGGGGAACACCAGCGTCTCATCGGGCAGCACAAGCAGCTTCTTGTAGAGCGACTCGTAGTGAATCGGCGCCCACTCCTGCCCGCGCCCGCCCAAGTCGGGACGCGCCACCGACACGATAAAGATCGAGTCGCCCGTGAACAGGTAGCGGTCGTTCACCAAGAACGCCATGTTGCCCAGCGTGTGTCCGGGAATGTGGATGCCCTTGAGCGTTGCGTTCCCGAACTGGAAGGTGAAGCCGTCCTTGAGGTACTCGTACTCGATGGTCGCGGGCAGCATGTCAATTGGGTGGATGGCGTCGTAGGGGTGCATGAAGTACGGCACGCCCAGCGCTTTCGCCAGCTTCGGTCCGCCGCTGATGTGGTCGGCGTGTGCGTGCGTGTCGAAGATAGCGACGATTTTGAAGCCTTCGCGCTCGGCGAGGTTCGTGTATTGCTCGGTGTGGCGGGTCGGGTCAATCAGGATGCCCTCGCCGTTGCTCACGACGGCGTAGGCGAGGTCGCCGCGCGCCACGCGGATAATCTGGTACAGCGCGACATCCTTGACCGCCTCGATGCGGCGCACGCGGTAGTAGTTGCCCCATGCAATCATGCCGCCCTCGAGGTTGACTGCATCGTAGCCGCGCTGGCGCAGCACATCCGCCACATACTCCGACGAGCCGCTCTTCGCGCACACGACCACGACCTGCTTGCCCTTCGGCACGCGGCTCACGCTTTTGTCTTCGTCCTCAATAAACTGGAAATACGGAATATGCACGGTCTCGAAGGGGTTGCGCCCTTCTATCTTCCAGCGCTCGAACTCGTCCTGATTGCGCACATCCAGCAGCAGGAACGACTCGCCGCGCTCGATCATCTCGTCCAGCTCTGCTACGCTAATCGTCGTTTTGGTCAGTGTAGCCATCATCATACCTCCCTGTTAGGATAGTGTTTCGGAAGCCGTTTGCGTTGCTTCCGTTTGGTTAGAGGCGGTCATTCCGCGAAAGGATTCAGGGGAGACAGTCGTTGGTGGAGAACCCCTTCCCCGTGCTGGTGGCGCACATGGTCACCAGCCCAAAGGTGATTCCGCACGCCCGCGCGAAGGGGGTCGCCGTCTACCTGTCGTATGATTTGGACTGAACGCTACGCCACGCGCCCGCGCCGCAGCACAATCGCCGCGCCCCCGCCCGAAAAAACCAGCAGCGCAAGCATCGAACTCGGTTCGGGAACCCAATAGCCCCCGCCGCCGCTGCCATAGGAGCGCCACTGGTCGATTCGAAGGCGCACAAACAGCGCGGCGTGATCCGAGGCGTTCTCGCTGTCGGTGATGTCGAAGCCTGCAGGTAGCCCGCCCGACGGGAATCGGCGCGTGTTGAATATCTCCGCCTCCAGCACACTGATACGGTCGCGCCCCAGTTCCGTTGGGGAGACCATGATGTAGTCCAGCCGACGGCGCAGGTCGGAGTTGCGGCTGGAGACTTGGTAGGTGCGCTTGCCGCCGAAGCCGTCCACAGGCACCGTGTCGCGCAGTCGCGCGGATTGCACGGTGCTAATCGGCGCGTAGATTCGCCCGTCGGGGAGCGCGCCGCCAATCGGGAAGGTGGAGCTTAGGTCGGGGTCTTCGTTCTCGTTCAGGTCGCCGCCCAGCACATACGCCGAACGGCGGTTGCGAATGCGCCAATCGCGGACGCGATCGCGCGTGTTCTCGGCGTTGGTCTGCCGTGCGACGGCGTCATCCGTGAAGCCGCCCGCCTTGAAGTGCGCCCCGAACACGCCCAGCCCGTTCGTGCCCGGCACATCAATCAACCCAATCGTCAGCCCGCGATTCGGCGAGCCGATACCCACATCGGTGATATTGCGGAACGGGTAGCGGCTGATCACCGCGTTGCTGATCCAGCCGTCCGAGAGGCGGTTGACATAGAGGTAGTAGTCGCGGTTGCGCTGCGGGTTCGAGCCGAAAAAGGTCAGGTTGTTGCGCACGAAGGTGTCCAGCGCGTTCTCTTGCGCAAAGGCGTTCCAGCTGGTGCGCGTGTTGCCGCCGATTTCCTGCAGAATCAGGATGTCGGGGCGCAGGTGGTTCATAATCTTGGCGACATAGGGCTGCTGCGCGTCGTTGGGGCTGTTCACCCCAACCGCGCGCTTGATGTTCCAGCTGAGGATGCGCACCTCCGTCGCGCCCGCAAGCGCGAGGGTCAGCCCCAGAACGAGCATCGGTCCCAGCAAGCGTTGTCCTTTCATAAGCGTCTCCACAGTATGGCGCGCCGCGTGTTATGGGGGAGTAAAGGCGTCCCGCGACCAGAGTATACCCCCGTTCGCAGCGCAGGGCGACCCTTGCAAACGCTGGCAGGCAGGGTATACTTGCAACGGGTGGTGATGGACATGCCGAAGCGGTTGGAGTACCAGAAGATGAGCGACTATCGCCCGAAGCTGCCCTCGAACAACGCCTACGATTACTACATTGCGGCGGCGCGGCAACTCAAAGCGGGCGAAGGCTTTTCGGGGCAGCAACCGCCGACGCCTCAAGAGCGTCGCTGGATCGATGCGAATCAAGGCGCGTTCAACACGCTGCGCGGCGCATTCGGCAAGCCGTATCAGTTCCCATTCGGGGCTGTCCGCTACGAGTTCGACGCCGACGAGTACGCCTTACTGCGCAACATGGCGCGGTTGGTGAACACTCGCATTCGCTGGGCGATTGCCGAGCGTGATGGCACAGACGCTGTCCACGACTGGCGCATCGGTTTCCAGATGGCGCGCCACCTTTAGGGCGACACGACGCTGAACTACCTGGTTGGCGTAGCGCTGGAAGCGACCATTCATATGCCTATCACCCGCGAAGTGGACTTCTTCTCCGCACATGAGTGCCGCGAGATGGCGCAGACGCTGATTCAGTCCGAGCGCAGCCGCGACCGATTCGCGACCGTGATTGAGGGGGAGCTGGCGACTGCGCTGCGAGAGTTGGACAGGCTGCTTCCAGAGCGAATCGACGAGGCGCGCGCAGCCATCGAACCACTTCTAAGCGAGGCGCTGACGGACATAGAGGGCGAGGACGACCGACGGATGCTCGATCGCCTGCATGACGAGTTCCGATCGTTGCTCAATCAGCCGAGCGCGTATCAGCGACTGCGCGCGGAGCTGCGCCGTGCAATCACGCAGGGGTGGCAAGCCATCGCGGACGCTGTGTCGCTGCGTGGGGGACGCTTCCGCGAGCCGAAACTGAAGCAATACGACGCGGATACCCTGTTTGGCGCGCTGGCGTCACTCGTCCAGCCACTGCCTCTGCTGGCGCGTCGCTACTGGGAGCAGCGCACGCGCCGTCGGGTGATGCTGATTCACCTGCTCCTGCGCGAGTACCGCCTGCGCGAGGGACGCTACCCCGACTCGCTGGAGCCGCTGAACCTGCAGGAGTTGGCGATTGACCCCTTCAGCGGGCAGCCGTTTGGCTATCGGCTAACGGGCGAGCGGTATCAGCTCGCGTCCAGCGCGTAAGCACTCCCAGCGCGAGCAGCCCCAGCCCCACCCCAAGCAGGATTCCCCACCCTGTGCGCTGGAGCGAGACGAGCAGCGGGCTGTGCAGGTGGCAGAAGGTGTTCACCACCGACGCCTGCCCAATCGTCGCGAGAAACATCACAAGCGGCAGGAAGCGCGTGCGCCCTGTCAGCAGCATCCACACGCCGACCACCAGCGCGGGGTGCCCAATCAGGAACTCCTTCGTGCGCGGGCGCACTTGCATAACGCTCTCCAGCAGGGCGCGCAGGCGCAACTCCCACTCAGGCACTGCACCCGGCGCCTCGTTGCCCGTGCGGATGAGCATCAGCCCCACCGCGCTTAGGATCACCAGCGCAAGCAACGCCTGCCCCCACAGCATGGGACGCGCCAGCCAATCACGCCAGAAGTCCCACCGCCCAACCGCCCACGCCGTGTAGAACACCAGCACCAGCAGTAAGGGCAGCGCGTGCGCGACCTTTACCCCCGCGAACTGGTCTGCCTTGATAAGGAACGGTGTCTCGGCGAGCAGCCCGACGATGTGCAGCGCGCCCATCAGGCTCCACGCGAAGGGCACGAGCAGTAGCCGCGCGCCCTGCCATAGGCTCGGCGCTGTGCCCCGCGCAAGCCACGCCATCGCCACAACGCCCACTGTCGGGAACAGCAGCGCGGCGGCGAGCGCAACCGCCTTGCGCCCCAGCGGGAGCAGGCACAACATCGCGAACGCCGCGCCCAACACCAGCGGCGCGAACGCCCAAACGCCCGCGCGACGGAACAGCGTCAGCGCCCAGCCCGCCAGCACGCCCACCCCCAGCCCCACGAGCGCAAACTGCCACGCGGGGGGCTGCAACGCCTCAAACGGGCGCGCGCCCGACTCGCGAATCGCGTAGCCCGCGCGGTGCAGCCGTCGCTCCAACTGCTGCAGGATGTCGCGCAGGGTCGCCGTGTCCGCGCCCGCCGCACGCAGGTACAGCACGCGGATGTTGCGCTCCTGCGCCGCGCGCTCCAGCCGTTCCACAATCTCGCCAGGCGAGAGCAGGAGCGACTCGGCAAGCCCAACGCTATGCACGCGCACGGTGTGTTCGGGAATCGCCTGCATCAAGTTGCCTGCGCCCGCCTGCTTCGCGAACTCGATTGCGCCGAAGCGCATGGCGTTTGCCTGAATGTTGTGCGCCGTCGCCTGCAGACCGAGACGGTAGCCCAGCACTTGGTCGCCCGCGAAAATCAGCAGCGACGCGCCCTGCTCCCGCGCGAACAGCAGGCTGCCCCGCAATGCGAGCGGGGTAATCCCCTGCGGGTTGACCAGCCGCGCCACAATCGGCTTGCCGCCTGCCCGAACCTGCGCGACCTGCGCGGGGTCTAAGCCCAGCCCCAGTTGCATAATTGCAAGCGGGTCGCCGACCACCCAGAACCGCGCGCCCGATTCGGAGCGCGCCTCCACCGCGGGCGCGTCTTGGGGCGGCTTCAGTTCCACCCGCGCCTTGAGCGCAAGCACGCGCTTCGCCTGCTGGAAGCGCGTCTCGCTAAGCAGGTAGGTCGGCGTCGGCGCGGCGACGGGCATGCCCCAGTCGGCGAGCGTGCCTTCGGTGAGCGCGACGCTGAAGGGCATGCTGAACCCGCGCAGCCACGCGGCGACAGTTTTGCCCGACGCGCTCGCCCACTGCGCCACATCGGGGTAGTCCAGCACCACCTCCACCGCGCGGTTCGCCTGTTCGACGCGCAGCCGCTGCAGCGCGAGAGCGCCCGCCGCCAACGACGAGACCATCAGCCCCAGCGCCAGCAGCCCGCCCGATAGCCTCATCGCACGACGCGCCTGCCGTCGTACACAGGCGACACCCGACGCTGCTTGCGAATGTAGTCGGCGACCACATCGAGCAGCACCTTGCCCGTATCGGCATACGAGACGCCCAGCGGCTTCAGGTAGCGATCCGCGAAGTAGGAGTTCGTCGTGCCCTTGTAGATGCGCTCGTCCTCAATCGGCGCGCCGTTAATGGTCGCTTCCACCAACTGGCGGTTCTGCACGCGATAGCGGATGCCGCTCACCGTCGGTCGCTGCTCGGCAAGCAGGCGCTTCAGGTCGCGCCCTGTGATTTCGAAGCGCGCCACCGTGTTGCCGAAGGGCATCATCCGCGCCAGGTCGAAGTAGGTAATCGCCCCGCGCGCCAGCTCGATGCGGATGCCGAACATGTTCTGCAGGTCGAAGTCCACCCCGAAGGTCGCCCGCACCGCGTCGCCGACCAAGTAGTAGTGCGCGAGGTCGTCGCCGCGCTGCACGAAGTCGTCCGTCGCCTCGCCCACGATGCGTCCGTACTTGCCCGCAATGCGCTTCCAGTAGCGGTTCAGCACGCGCTGCGTCTCGGCGTGGTCGGGGATGTCGGCGGTAATCGGGATGAGTTGCCCCTTGTAGCCGACGAGTTCCAAGCGGTTGGCGTCGATATCGCGCCAGAAGAGCAGGTCCAGCCTGCCCAGTTCGCCGCCCCACTGGTGCGCCTGCACGATCACCGTGCCGCCCAAGTTCACGGGCGACTTCTGCTGCCATTCGATGAAGCGCGGCTGGGCAAGGCGCGTGTGCGAGTGCCCGCCGACAATCACATCGATGCCTGGCACTTCACGCGCGAGCCGCTCGTCGTCGCCGTAGCCCAAGTGCGAGATGAGAATCACCACATCCGCCTGCTGGCGCAACTGGGGCACGAGTTCCCGCGCGACTTCAAACGGGTTCAGCACCTGCACGCGCTCGCGCGCCCCGCGATAGTTCTGCGTGTCGGTCATCACCAGCCCGAACAGCGCGACGCGCAACTCGCCGACCTGCGTGATGACATACGGGGGCACAAGCGGCTCGCCCGTGTCGCGATAGCGCAGGTTCGCGCACACGGTCTGGAAGCGGCTCAGGCGTACCAGACGCAGCACCTCCTCCAGCGGGTTGCTGAACTCATGGTTGCCCAGCGTGCCGAACTCGTAGCCGCAGGCGTTCATGCACGCCACATCCGCTTCACCGCGAAACTCCAGCGAGAACGGTGTGCCGTCCATGTAGTCGCCCGCGTCGATGACCAGCGCGGGGTAGGGCTGCAGTTGCTCGCGCAGCCGCTGAATCAGCGTCGCCCGCCGCGCCACCCCGCCGATGTTCCTGCGGTGCGCCATCTGCGCCACTGGCGAATCGGGCGGGACGCCTTCGGGGTAGCTGAAGGGGAGCAGATGTCCGTGCGTATCGTTCGTGTGGAGTATCGTCAAACGAAACCATCGCTTGCTGGGGTCTGCGCTGTAGCCGAGCTGCAGCACAATGCCCAGCAAGCCAAAAGTGAGCCACAGTTTCTTCATGGTTATTTCTCCGACTTGGCGGCTTGCGCCGCTTTCATCGCTTCCTTCCGACGCTGCTTGAGCCGTTTCATGCGCCGATGACGGCGCTGTCGCAGTTCACGCACACGCATGCGCATAGGCAACAACCTCCATTCCAAGACTGGCGACCGTACCGTCGCGGGGCTAATTCTACCCTGTCAGGTATAATCCCCGCGCTATGCTACGGACGGCGAGCCACCCTTGGCTAACGCGCGTGCGCCCGACGGCAACCTACACGATTCAGGGCGCGCGGGTGGAACTCTATGTGTTGCCCCACACCAGTTTGCATCGCGTGGCGGCGGACGCGCTGCTTGTGGCGACCGACGCGACGCTGCGCATGACCAAAGGCTTCCGCAAGCAGTTGCGCGACTACGCGGGGTTCAACTTGGTGGAGCAGGAGGCGGTCTCGTGCGCGCCGCTGCCGCCGCTGGGGATTGCCCTCACAGGCGCGGGACGCACAAAGTTCAAGCACATCCTGCACGCGAACCTGTACGATGCGCAGTTCACCACCGCGCCCGAACTGCAGTTGCAAGCGCTGACCAACGCGCTGCAGGTCGCCGCCGAGCGCGGGTGGCAGACCGTCGCGATTGCCGACTACACGCTGGATTTGCGCCGCGCCCTCGCCGAAGAGACCGCATGGACAATCGCGGGGGCGATTGCGCAGCGCCCTGCCAGCCTGCAGGCGTTCAAACTGCTCTGCACGGACGCGGTGAACGGTTGGGCGTTCCAGCAGGTGTTGGGCTGGCTGGCGACGCGCGGCTTCGAGCCGTACCCCGCGATGTACCGCATCCGCCACACGATGCTGCACGCCGCGCTGGGCGACTGGCGAAGCACGCCAGCGCACGGGCTGTGGCGCTTCACGGAGCCGAGCCTGAACCCTGCCGACCCCATCGTGGCGCGGGGTGGGCGGATTCTGCGCGAGAAGGTAAGCGCGCTCGCGCCGATTGCACTCGGCGACGCGGCGATTAGCGCAGGGGGCGCGCTGCCACAGCCGTTCGTGCTGCACCTTGCCGCGTTGGAGGGCGGGCGCATCGCCTCACAAGACGCGCTGCAGTCCGCCGTGCGCGCCGCGCTCGCGCTCTCGCACCATCAGTGGCTGCGCACGGTGCTTATCCCGATGCCTAGCCCGCTGCAGGGGCTGTCAGCGGACGAGTTCGCTGCCTGCGTCGCGGAGACGATTAGCGACTACCTGCACGAGACGCTCTCGCGTATCGAGCGGTGCATCCTGCTGGGCGTAAGCGAAGGCGAGTTTCGAGCGTGGCAGGGCGCAGTGAGCCGCCTGCGTGAGATGCTCAGCCTGCCCCCTCTGGAGACGACGGCGTAGCGCGGCTGGGTTCACAGCGTCCGCAGGTAGCGCGAGGCGGAACCCGTATCTGGCTCGGCGTCCGCTTCGGGGTCAATCCCGCGCAGCATCATCCCCTGCCCGCGCGAGAGGTGCGTCGCCGCCGTCGGATGGTCGGTCGGGTCGCGCATCTGAATCAGCAGCGTTGTGCGCGCCTCCTGCGTCATGTTCACCCCAGAGCCGTGAATGGTCAGGTAGTTGAACACCACCACATCGCCCGCCTGCGCAGGCACAGGGGTCGCACGCTCCAGCGGGTACTGGTCTACAGGCAGATGCCAACCGCCTTCGCGGTCATGCGGAATCGGACCCAACTTGTGGCTGCCTGGCACGACCAGCAGACAGCCCTTTTCGATAGGCGCGTCGTCAAAAAACACAATCGCCGCCAGCATCGTGTGCTTCTCGTGCGGGAAGTAGGGGTAGTCTTGGTGCATCGGGAAGGGCGCGCCGCGCTCAGGCGGCTTGATGAACAACTTCGTGTGGTGCAGTTGGATGTTGGGTCCAATCAGGTCGGCGATGCGGTCGGTCAGGCGCGGGTCGCAGATCAGGCGCGTGAACGCCGCGCTGTGGAACTGCGCGTTGTGGCAGTGGAGCAGGGTGGTCGGCGCATCGCTCACCAGTTTCGCGCTGCCCCATTGGGCATGCAGCGACTGTTCGCCCCCGCGCGCCGCCGCAAGCCGTTGAATCAGCGCGTGCGCCTCCGCCCGCAGATACGCCGCCTCGTCTCGCGTGAACACTGCAGGGATGTGCAGGTAGCCGTTCTCCTGATAAAACGCGACCTGCTCTGGGGTCAGTCCGAACTGCTTCTGGTCGGTCAGCATTGTCAAAGCACCTCCTCTGGCGGGATGTAGTCGTAGCCGAACTGCTCGGCGATGGGCTGCAGCGTCACCGTGCCCTGCACGATGTTCAGCCCCAAGCGCAGCGCGGGGTCTTGACGGCACGCCTCTTGCCAGCCATACTCCGCAAGGCGCAGGATGTAGGGCGTGGTGATGTTGGTCAGCGCGTAGGTGGAGGTGCGGGCAACTGCGCCAGGCATGTTGCTCACGGCGTAATGCACGATGCCGTCCACCACATAGGTCGGCTCGCGGTGCGTCGTGGGGCGAATGGTCTCCGCCAGCCCGCCTTGGTCTACCGACACATCGACCAGCACCGCGCCCGTTTTGAGCGTGGGGAGCATCTCGCGCCGAATCAGAATCGGCGTGCGCCCGCCCGTGACATAGACCGCGCCGATGATCAGGTCGGCTTGCCTCAGCGCCTCGCGCAGGTTCGCAGGGTTCGAGTAAAGCGTGTCCACATTCGCGGGCAGGGTCTCCTCCAGCGCACGCAGGCGGGCGACATTGATGTCCAGAATCAGCACGCGCGCGCCGAAGCCTGCGGCGATACGGGCGGCGTTCGCGCCGACGATGCCCGCGCCGATGACGACCACCGTGCCGGGCAACACGCCGGGCGCGCCTGCCAGCAGCACACCGCGCCCGCCCATCGGACGCTCCAAGCACCACGCGCCGACCTGCACCGCCATCCGCCCCGCAATCTCGCTCATCGGTAGCAGGATAGGATGCCCGCCGTCGGGCGTCTGAATCGTCTCGTAGGCGATGCACACCGCGCCGCTTTGCACCATCGCGCGGGTCAGCGACTCGCTCGCCGCAAAGTGGAAGAAGGTAAACACCACCTGCTTGGGGCGGATGTGGGGATACTCTTCGGGCAGCGGCTCTTTGACCTTGACAATCATCTCGGCGTTTCGCCACACTTCGGCGGGGGTGTCCACCACCTGTGCGCCCGCCGCTTCGTACTCGCAGTCGGGAATGCCCGTGCCATCGCCTGCGCCGCGCTCAATCAGCACGGTGTGCCCGTGCTGGGTCAGCACCTCCACGCCCGACGGCGTCATCGCCACACGGTACTCGTCGGGCTTAATCTCCTTCGGGACGCCGATAACCATCGCGCCTATAGTGTACCTGACGCACGGTTCACTTCGCGGGCGACCAGCGCGGGGTGATGTGGTCGCCCGATTGGGTGCGCTGGGTGAGTTCTGTGCCGTCGATGCGCACGGTGTAGATTTGGCGGTTGCCAGGCTTGCCCATCGCGAACACGAGTCGCTGTCCGTCGGGCGCCCAGTGCGGGTGGTACACCTCGCCCTCGACGATAATCGTCGGCGGCCCGCCCGTTTCAGGCACGGTCGCCAGCCCGACGCGCGTGAGTGCGCCGTCCTTGCCCCGCTCGCATAGCACGAACGCCACCCGCGAGCCGTCAGGCGACCAGACGACCTCGATTGCCGCCGCCGTGTTGTCGGGCGAGAGCCACAGCGGGCGCGGCTGCACCTCGCGCGTGTTCTCGCCGAAGTCGAAGCGGATTAGCCCGCCCACGCGCTGCTCGCCTTCGGGGGACGGCACAATCAGCCCCGCGCCGCCCACCACCAGACTCTTGCCCTGCGGCGCCCAGTCGATGTCCACCTGCTCGCCCGCTATTACGACGGGCAGGGTGAACTGCTGCTGCGCCAGCGTCAGGTCTTGCAGCACGACCTGCTCGCCCTCGTCGATGCGCTGTACGGCGGCGATAAGGTTCGGGTCGGGGCGTTTGGCGTAGCGGAAGGCGACCTGCCCATACTGCTCGCGCACCTGAATCATCTGCGACGCGGACGGAATCAATTGCAGCGCGTGCACGCCCTTGGGGTCAATCTCCGTCACCAGCCCCTGCGCCACATGCAGAATCTGTTGCCCGTCGCGGTCGTAGACAGGGGCGAGTTTCGCGCCGCCGCCCAGCGTCAGTTGCGCCAACCCCTTGCCGTCGGGGTCAATCGTCCAGAGTTGGAACACGCCATCGCGGCGATTGGACGCGAAGACAATCTTTTTGCCGTCGGGCGCCCAGTCGGGGCTGCGGTCGTCGTGGTTGTCTTCGGTGAGCATCAGCGTCTGCCCGTCGGGCGTGATGACCATCAGGTCGCCGTAGGCGTCGTCGTTCAGGCGCACGCAGGCAATCCAATCGGGTGTGTCGGGCTTAATCGGGCGCAGGTCTAAGCGTCCCCACGGCTGCGAGCGAATCAGCGCAAGCACAGCCGCCATAATCACCACGACCAAGATGCCCACCAGCAGGCGTTCACGGCGTTTGATGCGGTTCATCGTTCGGTCTCAGGGGCGGTTGGGGCGTGCAGGATGAGCCAAGCGACGACGGCGGCGGGCGCGTCCACATTCCCAGCGATGCGCTCGATAATGCGGTTCAGTTGCCGTTCGTCGGCTTCGGTCTCGACGGGCAGGCGCGTCAGCGCGTCGCGCACAAAGCCAATCATCTCGTTGAGGTAGCGGGCGCGGTTGCTGGCGAGGCTGCGTCCAGGCGTCTCGGCGAACTTGCGCCCGACCTGCTCGTAGACCGCCTCCCAGTTCGAGTAGACGCGGCTTTCCGCCTCGCGCTTGCGCGTGCCCTGCTCGCTCAGGCGGCGCAGTTCCTCCTGCTTGCGCTGGTGCAGTTGCCAATCCTGCAGCGTCGCGCCTTCGATAATCACCACCTGCGGGCGGAACGCATACGCCTCCTCAAGGTACTGATCGATCCACCTGCGCACGGTGGGGTTGTTGATGTGCCCCACCAGCGAGTACGATTCGTGAGGCAGTCCCAGCACGATTGTCTCGCCCTCGATGGTCACCAGTTGCAGCGCGTCCAGGGCGCGGTAGACCGTCGGTCCCGACACTTTCTGCTTAACGCGCTCGCGAATGGCGTTCCACGCCTGTTGCATCTCCTGATTCATGCGACCTCCCGATGATGGCGCTGCCACAGAATGCGCAGCCCGTCCAGTGTAAGCATGGGTTCCACCTGCTGGATGCTGGGGCAGTTCGGCGCGAAGCGGGGCGCGAGTCCGCCTGTGGCGATGACCCGCGCGTCGCTGCCTAACTCTTCGCGGAACAGGCGCAGCAGGTGTTCAATTGCGCCGACGGAGCCGAGCAGCACGCCGCTGCGCAGACTCTCTGGGGTGCTTTTGCCGATGGGCTGGCACGCGCCCTCGATCGCGATGCGCGGCAAGCGCGCCGTGCGCCCCGCCAGCGATTCCAGCATCAGTTCTACGCCAGGCAAAATCGCGCCGCCGACATAGACCCCCTCGCGCGAGACGGCGTCCAGCGTCGTCGCCGTGCCGAAGTCCACCACGATGACGGGCATCCCAAAGTGATGCACGGCGGCGACGGCGTTCGCGAGTCGGTCCGCGCCGACCGCTGTGGGCGGCTCGTAGTCTACGCGGAAGCCCAACGCCAGCGCGTGCGACACAAACAGCGGCTCGCAGCCCAGCCAGCGCCGCGCGAGTTGGCGCAGCGGCTCCTCCAGCGCAGGCACAACGGAACATATCGCCACGCCCGTAATCGGCGCGGTCAGCCCCTCCGCCTCCAGCAGGGCGCGCAGCATCGTGTAGTGTTCGTCTTCGGTACGGGCGGGGTTCGTATGCACGCGCCAGGCGCGCCAGCGTCCCGATTCGTAGACGCCCAGCACGGTATGCGTGTTGCCCACATCGATGCCCAGCAGCACGCGAAGGATTATACCTGACCCCGCCTACGCCGTGCGCCCTTGCGCCCCATCGCCTGCAGCACGGCGTGCGCGTTCGCGACCGCCATCCGCCCGTCATAGCCGTCGAACGGGGGCGTCTCGCCGTACAGCACCGCCCGCACGAAACTGCGCAACTCCCACATGTACGGTTCGGGTGTGCCAATCTCTTCGGGGATGAGGCTGATCTCGTGCGCGCCGCGCTTTTTGTAGCGGATTGCCCCGCTGAAGCCCGTGTGTTCCAGCGCGCCTTCCGTGCCGACGATGCGCACGGTGTAGCCGCCGAGCGGGTCGATGATACTGCACTCGACGCTGCCGATAACGCCGTTTTCGAACTGCAGGGTCGCCTGCCAGTGCTGGGTGAAGTTCGGTTCAGGGTAGGGCTGACTGCCCTGCGCCGCAACAACCGTGTAGTCGCCGAACAGCCAGCGCAGGTAGTCCAGTTCGTGGACATTCATCTCCAGCAGCATGCCGCCGCTCTGTTTGGGGTCAGCGCGCCAGCCCTCGCGAAACAGGTTAATCTCGTAGCCCCGCCGCTGGAGGTTGACCGCGATTGGCTCGCCGATGACGCCCTCTTGCAGCCACTGCTTCGACTGCCAAAACAGCGGAAACAGGCGCAGTACCTGCCCCGCCATCAGTTGCACGCCCGCCTGCTGCGCAGCGTCCAGCATCGCGTCGCAGTGTTGCACGGTGAGCGCGAGTGGCTTCTCACAGAACAGGTGCTTACCGCGTTGCAGCACCTGCATGCCGAGTTCGTAGTGGGTGTGCGGTGGGGTCGCCAGAATATACGCCTCGATTTCGGGCGCGTCCAAGAGCGCGTCGAGGCTCTCGTAGGCGGTGGTCTCTAACTCGTCGGCGGCGTGCTGCGCAAGCGCGGGGTCAACATCGTACACGCCCGCGAGGCGCGCCTCGCTAAGGGGGCGTAGTTGCCATGCGAGGTGGCGTCCGATACCCCCTGCGCCGATCAAGCCCAGATTGAGTTGCATATGCACACGGTGGGGGGAGTATACCTCGCGTTGCGCTACACGATTCCTGCACGCAGCAGGTCTTTCAGCACAATCATGCCGATGGGTCTGCCCGCGTCGTCCAGCACAGGCAGGTCGCCGATTTTGGCGTGGGCGCGGTGGAACCGTTCCAGCACCTCGATGGCAAGTGGGTTGCCGCGTAGGGTGGTCGGCTGGCGCGTCATCGCTTCGCTAACGGGGCGCGAGAGGGCGGTCTCGTCGTGCAGCAGGCGTCGGCGGATGTCGCCGTCGGTCACCAGCCCGACCATGACGCCGTCGGCGTTGACGATGCACGCCGCGCCTGCGCCCGCTTTGGTGATGGCGAACAGCGCGTCGCGTAGCGGGGCGGTTTCAGGCACGATTGCGAGCGCGTCGCCTGTGCGCATCACATCGTGGGCGCGCAACAGCAGTCGTCGCCCCAGTGCGCCTGCGGGGTGGTTCCGCGCGAAGTCGTCGGGCGTAAAGCCCCGCGCGGTCATCGTCGCCAGCGCGAGCGCGTCGCCCAGCGCAAGCATCGCCGTCGTGCTGGCGGTCGGCGCAAGGTTGTGCGGGCACGCCTCGCGCTCGATGGGGATTTCCAGCACCAAGTCCGCCATCCTGCCCAACGTCGAATCGGCGCGCCCCGTGAACACCATCGTGTAGACGCCCAACCGCTTCAGCGCGGGGCAGAGCAGCGCCAACTCATCGCTCTCGCCGCGAAACGAGAGCAGAATCGCCACATCCTGCTCGGTAATCGTGCCTAAGTCGCCGTGCGCGGCTTCGGTGGGATGCACGAAAATCGCGGGCGTGCCCGTGCTGCTGAAAGTGCCTGCCAACTTGCGGGCAATCGCGCCCGACTTGCCGACCCCGCTCAGCACCACGCGCCCCGTACACGCCAACAGCACTGCGACCGCCTGCTCGAAACGCGAATCGAGCGATTCCGCCACGCGCTGAATCGCCTCGATTTCGATCTGTAGCACCTCACGCGCGACCTGCAGCGCGTCCGCGCGCTCTAACACCGCGCTCATAGCAGGTTATCGTCCAGTTCGGGGGTGATGCGCGTGTTGCGTCGCCGACGGGGGCACTGCGAGGACTCGCCGTAATTCTCTTCGTAGACCTGAATTAGTTTCTTTTTGACTCGCTGCAGGGCGTTATCGATACATTTCGTGCCTCTGGACAATCGTTCCGACATATCTTTATACGACAGCCCGTCCAAGTAAAACTCCAGCACCTGCCGTTCGAGGTCGCTCATGCGTTCGCGCGCCATCGCCATCACCGCCAGCGGGATGCGCCGCTGCAGAATCCACTCTTCGGGCGTAAGCGTGTTCGGGTCGGGCAGAATGTCCGTGAGGTTGGAGTCGGTCTCGTCGTTGTGGTGGTTTTGGAGCGGGCGATAGAGGGAGACATACTCGTTGAGTGGCACATGCTTTTGGCGCGTGGCGGCTTTGACCGCAGAGATAATCTGCCGAGTCACGCACAACTCGGCGAAGGGGCGGAACTTATGCACGCGCTCGTCGCGAAAGTCCCGTATCGCCTTGAACAGCCCAATCAGTCCCTCCTGCACCACATCCTCGTGGTCTGCGCCGATTAAAAAATAGGAACGCGCCTTACTCTCCACTAACGAGCGGTATCGCTTCAGTAGGGTCTCTGTGGCGCGTTCGTTGCCTTGCTTCGCGTAGAACACGAGTTCCTCATCCGCCATGTAGGTCGTACACAGAATCGAGTCCTCGTGTGCGTACTGATTGTCCATCATCGCCATGCCTGTATCCCTCCGTCGGTGTTTAGACGCCCACTGGGAGTCGCGCCGTCGAAGGTCGGTCATCCTTCGCCCACTGCCTCATCTCCAACGCCTGCGCTCTGTCGTGTCCGTCCAGCGCTCCCCTGCGGACATGATTAGTGTATACGATGGCGACCCGAAAAGTCAAGAGTCTGGGGGAATTTCGGGGCAAATTCGCCCCCAATTCGGCAGGAATTCCCCAGAAACGGCGAATTGGGTCAATTGCACGCGCGGCAAGGGATAGACCACGCGCCGATACGGAGGTCGAACGATGGACAGTCGGAAACGGATGTGGAGCATACTGGCGCTGACGGGGCTTTCGTCGACGGCTATCGCCACATGGCAGCCGCAGACCGCCCCGCAAGTGCGCAAAGGAGACGCGAACCGCCTGGCGATTCAACTGGGCGGTCTCAAAGCGGCTTTGGTGGAAGTAGAGGTGGACGGCGTGATTGTCGCGACGCGCCACCTGACAGGGCGAACAGATATGCTGACGCTCAACCTGCAGAGCGCGGGGCTGGCGCCAGGCATCCACAACGCGGTCGTCAAAGTCTACGACGCGCAGGGACGGCTGATCAGCCAGCGCACGATGCCCATCGAGCTGCTGCCTGACCCGAACAGCCCGCTGACGATTATCGTGCCGCGCAACGGTACGCAGGTCGCAGGCACTGTGCCCATCGAGGCGCGGGTCAACAGTCGGAACTCGGTCTATGTGTCGTTTTTCGTGGATGGGCAGATTCGCGGGCTGCGCAACTACCCGCCCTATGTGTATAACTGGGACACCACGCGCGAAAGCAACGGCTGGCACACGATTGAGGTCTGGAGCTACGACGGCAACCAGACGCTGCGCACGCCGCCGATGCGCGTGTTCGTGAACAACCCTGGCGGGCGCACAGAGCGCGAGCCGCTGCCTGAAACGGCGGAAGCCGAGCCTGCAACGCAGGTCGCCGCGAGCGAGCCTGCCGTTGCCGACGGCGCGTTGCGAGTCGCCGCTGCGCCAGAGGCGCGCCCCAGCGAAGCGACACGGCTAAGCGCGCCCGAATCGCCTGCAGCGTTGCCCGCGGAGCCGAGTGTTGCGCTCGCGATTGCCGAGCCTACCTTCACGGCGATAGTGAACGGCGCTGCGCCCGCGCAGCCCAGCCCGAGCCGACCCGTCGCGCCGCAGGGGGAGCCGAGCCTAATCGCCACGATGACCACGCCCACCCAAACGGCGCGTGAACTGCGAGGCGTGCAGGCGGAGCCGCAGATGCGCGGGCAGAAACTCCGCGCGCCACAACTCGCCCTTGCGCCGAACGCGCCCGCCCCAAGCCGCACCGCGCCCCGCAAGGAGAATGCGCTGGTGCGTCTGGAGTACGGCGTGCGGCTGCCTGCAGGCGTGTCGCAGTTCGATGTTGCGGTGGACGCTGCGCCGATTGCCTTCGATGTCGCGCCAATCGTGGAAAACGGCGTCGCGCTAATCCCCGTGCGCCATGTGCTGGAGCAACTCGGCGCGCAACTGCGCTGGGACAACCAGACCAAGACCGCCACGCTGCAGGTCGATGGGCGCACAGCGGTGCTGCGCGTCCGCGAGAACGAGGCGCAACTGGACGGCGCGCCGCTACCGCTGGAAGCGCGGCTGCGCATCGTGCGCGGACGCGTACTCTTGCCCGCCTCCGCCCTGCGCGAGATCCTGAACGCCGAACTCCTCTACGACGGCGCGACAGGGCAGGTGGTCATCAACACTGGTCGGGAGTAATCCCAATTGCGCGGGTAGCTATAACCCCCCCCTGGTATATTACTACCGGCGCAAGCGCTTGGCGGGGTTCCCCGCCAAGCGCAACGGGCGTCGAATCGTCAGCCCCCCCTGAGACAACAAGCCCGACAGGAGCCAACGCCCGACACCCACACGAACCATAGCCCGAACCCTTGCACGGGCAACACGCCCGAAACACCAGGAAGGTGCAAACACTGGGCACGGTTCGCAATACAACTATACCCAATCAGGAGGAACCAAACGGCGTTGTTGCAGACGGCGATTGGTGTTGGGCGCGTGGTGGCGTATGGGCTGGTGGCAGAGTTGCCTGAGTTAGGTCAGGTGTCGCACAGGGCGATAGCGGCGTTGGTGGGGTTGGCGCCTGTGCGTTGTGAGAGTGGCGACTGGGTGGGTCGGGCGCGTGTGCGTGGGGGTCGTCCGCGTGTGCGTCGGTTGTTGTATCAAGCGGCGGTGGTGGCGTCGACGCACGATGGGCGTTGGCGTGCGGTGTATGCGGAGTTGTTAGGTCGTGGGAAGGTGAAGAAGGTGGCGTTTTGTGCGGTGGCTCGTTAGTTAGTGGTGGTGTTGAACGCGATGGTGCGCGATGGGAGGGCGTATGAGCGGGTTCAGGCGTAGGCAGGACTTGACTTTTCAATACCCTTGCGGGTTCCCCATGCTTCGCGAGGGGAACCGCGCCGCGCGCACACGGGTTCCCCCTGCGGGCGGGGGGAACCTTAAGGAGGGGGTCATCAACTGCTGTTTTTGTGAACTCTGACTCGGCGATTGGTATAAAAGCATCTACGGCGCAGGCGTCAACTCGATAAGGCTCACTTCGGGGCGGGTGTACCAACGGGGCACGGCGCGCCCGTGCGTGACGCCACTGGTGATGTAGATGTAGGTCTCGCCCTCCTGATACAGTCCGTAGGGGTGGGCGGTTCCGTAGCGCGTTTTGGGGATGTAGCTGCGCCCGAAGAGCCGTTGCATCGCGCGGTGCGCCGTGGTCGGTACCCAGACCTGCCCCGCATGCGTGTGCCCCGACACGATTAGCGTCGTGCGGTCGCGATACGGCGACAGCACGGCGTCGGGATTGTGCGAGAGCAGGATCACGGGGTGGTCGGGCTTGGCGGGAACCCCGCGAAACGCTTGCTCCCAGCGCGGCTTCTGGCACAGCAGGTCGTAGACGCCCACCAGCGTCAGGCGCGTGTCGCCCTTGCGCACCGTGCGGTTCGCTTCGCCCAGCACGACGACGCCTGATTCCTGCAGGGCGCGAATCACGGCGTCCTTGCCCGACCAGTGGTCGTGGTTGCCCAGCACCGCGTACACGCCCAGCGGCGCACGCACGCCCTGCAGCGCACGCCTCAGATACGGCAGCCCGTGATGCGTATGCACATAGTCGCCGACCAGCAGAATCACATCAGGCTGCTGCGCCATCGCCGTCTCAAGGCATGCGCGGGCGTGGCGCAGGCTCGGTTCGTCCACAAGGTGAAAATCGCCCAGCACGGCGATGCGCACAGGCTCCGCCACAGGCGCAGGCACAGCCACCCAGCGCACGCGCGTCCACCGCCCGACCGCAAACCCCGCGAGAATCAGCGCAACGCCCGATAGCCCCAGCACGAATCCCCACCGCCGTCGCATCGAAAGCAGTATACCCGCCTGTCGAGTTGCACATCGCGTCGCGATAGGGTACACTTATAAACCGTAGCCAGCGGCTACAGGGGGAGCTGCGATGAAAGTGTATCGGTTGGATTTGAATGATGTCGTCCAGCATCCTGGACGGCGCGTAGAGTACCCGATCGAACTCTGGCTGGAGCGGGAAGAAGCTCCCCCGCTGGCGGAGCCGATTCGCGGCGTGCTGATTGCCGAGAGCGGCGGGCGGATTCTGCGCCTATCGGGCGCGTTCCACACGGTCGTGTGGCTGGAGTGCGGGCGCTGCTTGAGCTACTTTCAGTTGCCTGTGGCGTTCGAACTCCACGAGGAGTTCCCGCTCGCGGGCACGCCCGCAGGCTTGAGCGCATACGGCTACGCCGAAGTGGAAGATCGGGACTCGTTCCCCGTGTTCGAGGGGAACTGGCTTTATGCCGACGATTTGCTACGGCAATATCTGCTGCTGGAATTGCCGATGGCGCCCGTCTGCAGGGAGGACTGCAAGGGCTTGTGTCCGACCTGCGGGCAGAACCTGAACGAAGCCAGCTGCGGCTGTGCGCCCAAAGAGGGGCATCCCGCCTTTGAGGCGCTGGCGCGAGCGTGGTACAGTGAGGACTGAGACACAAGGAGGCAAACGATGGCGAACCCGAAACGGCGACACTCGCACGCGCGCGGCGCGAAGCGACGCACGCACTACAAACTGGAAGTGCCGGGCTTGAGCCGCTGCACGCACTGCGGCGCGATGGTGCTGCCCCACCGCGCGTGCCCCGTGTGCGGCTACTACAAGAAGCGCAAGTACGACGCGGCGATTACCGCGCCGACCGCCAACGAGTAAGGCATGCGCATCGCAGTCGACGCGATGGGGGGCGATCACGCGCCCCAAGAAATCGTGCTGGGCGCGCTGGAGTCGGCGCGGCAGGTCAGCTTCGAGATCCTGCTCGTGGGCGATACGGAGCAGATTGAAGCGCTGCTACCGACGCGCGGGCGACCTGCGAACCTGACGGTGTACCATGCGTCGCAGGTCATCACGATGGACGACGCGCCTGTGATGGCGATACGGCGCAAGCGCGACTCGTCGCTGGTGGTCGCCGCGAAGCTGGTCAAGGAGGGCAAGGCGGACGCGCTGGTCTCGATGGGCAACACGGGCGCGGTCGGCGTGGTCGCCAAACTGCTCTGGGGCGGGCTGCCGTATGTGGATCGCCCTGCAATCGCCACCGTGCTGCCCACCTACACGGGACGCTGCGTGCTGCTCGATAGCGGCGCAACCGTCGACTGCTCCCCGCGCCAACTGCTCGATTTTGCGCTGATGGGGCAGATTTACGCCGCGCAGGTGCTGGAGATACCCAACCCGCGCGTGGGGCTGCTCAACATCGGCGAGGAGGCGACCAAAGGCAACAGCCTGACCAAAGAGGCGTACCAACTCCTGCAAAGCCAACTGCGGGACGAGTTCGTGGGCAATGTGGAGGGCAAGACCTTCTACGAGGGCGTCGCCGATGTGGTCGTGTGCGACGGGTTCGTGGGCAACATCTTCCTAAAAACCAGCGAGGGCGTCGCCGAGATGGTGATGCGGGTCGTCAAGGAAGAGCTAACGCGCAACGCGCTCAACAAGTTGCCACTCGCGCTGCTTAAGCCCGCATTCGGTCGGCTCAAGCGGCGGCTGGACTACCGCGAGTGGGGCGGCGCGCCGCTGCTGGGCGTGGACGGCGTGTGCATTATTGGGCACGGGCGCTCCGACCGCTACGCGGTGCGCCAAGCGATTGCGGTTGCGGCGCAGGCGGTCGCCAATCGGCTGATCCCGACCCTGCGCCACGCCCTGCACCTGCTGCACCACGAGAAGGAGGGCTAACGCGCGGTGCGCATCACGGTTCTGGGCTGCGGCACCTCGATGGGCGTCCCGCAACTGGGCTGCCGCTGCGCCGTGTGTACCTCCGACGACCCGCGCAACCACCGCACGCGCCCCAGCGTCCACATCCAGCACGGCGAGACGCACATCCTGATTGACGCGCCGCCCGAACTGCGCCTACAACTGTGGCGCACGGGACTGGATCAACGCTTGGACGCCGTGCTGATTACCCATACGCACGCCGACCACATCATGGGGCTGGACGACATCCGCGGGTTCACCATCTACACAGGGCGCGCCGTGCCTGTGTACGCCGAAGCCAGCGCACTGGACGACCTCAAGCGCGTGTTCCGGTACATCTTTTTCCCGTACCCCCCAGGCGTCAGCACCCCACAGATTGAGTTTCGCGAACTGACGGGCGCGCTGCAGATTGGCGAGCTGGTCATCGAGCCGCTGCGCGTGTTTCACGGCGAGATGCCGATTCTGGCGTTTCGCATCGGCGACTTCGCGTATGTGACCGATGTGAGCTACATCCCGCCCGACACTTGGGAACGGTTGCAGGGGCTGCGGTTGCTGATCCTGGACGCGCTGCGCCGCCAGCCGCACCCGACGCACTTCCACTTGGAGAAGGCGGTCGAGGTCGCCTTGCAACTCCGCGCCCAGCGCACGCTGTTCACGCACCTGACACACGACTTGGACTACGCGACCACCAACGCCGAACTGCCCGACGGCATCGAACTAGCGTATGACGGGCAGGTCATCGAGTTGGGCACATACCTCCACGCGGGGTAGTGCAACACCAACGCCGAGCCGAAGTTCGTAAAAGCACGAATGGACAAGAACCCCCTCCTTAAGGTTCCCCCTGCCCGCAGGGGGAACCGAACGGGCGCGCTACTCGGTTCCCCTCGCGAAGCGGGGGGAACCTGCAGGAGGGGGGCAATTGTAAACTCCGCCCGCGCGATTGGTATAAGCAGAAGCAGGAATCCCCCAACGCCTGCCGAATGGATGCCCATCCGATGAAACTCGTGATTGCGGTCATACACAACCGAGACAAGGGTCGCGTGGTGGACGCCCTGCTGGAGAGCCAGTTCAAGTTCACGCAGGTCGCCTCCACAGGCGGTTTCTTGCGCGAGGGCAACACCACGCTGCTAATCGGCGTGGAGGACTCCCAACTGGAGAGCCTGCTGCGCCTGCTGGAGAGCAACTGCCGCACGCGCGAGCAGTATGTGAACCCGATGCCGCCCGACGCTGCGCCCATCGGCAGCTTTTTGCCCACGCCGATTGCCGTAGAGGTCGGCGGCGCGGTCGTATTCGTGCTGCCCGTGGAACGCTTCGAGCGGTTTTAGCGTATAATTGCACCGTGCTTCTGACGATTACCACCACCTATCAACCCGCGACCGATTTGGGGTATCTGCTGCACAAGCATCCTGCGCGGGTGCAACGGTTCGGCTTGGGCTGGGGCGACGCGGTCGTGTTTTACCCCGAAGCGACCGAATCGCGCTGTACGGCGGCGCTGCTACTGGAGATTAACCCCGTCGCCTTAGTGCGCGGGCGCGAACACCAACTGAGCGCGTATGTCAGCCCGCAGGCGTACACCATCAACTCCATGATGAGTACCGCGCTGACCGAAGTGTTCCGCACGGCGATGGCGGGGCGGTGCGAGAAGCGTCCCGAACTGGTGAACACGCCCCTGCCGCTGGAGGCATACATGCCGACGCTGCCGTGTCGCGGCGGCGAGAGCCTGCTGCGCGAGCTGTTCGAGCCGCTGGGCTACACGGTGGAGGCGCACGAAATCCCGCTGGACGAAGCGTTCCCAGAGTGGGGCGCGAGCCGTCTCTATCAGGTGCGCCTGCGCCACACCATTCGGCTGTACGAACTGCTGCGCCATCTGTATATCTTGATTCCCGTGCTGGACGGCGCGAAGCACTACTACATCAGCGAGGCGGAGGTGGACAAACTCATCCGTCAGGGTCAGGAGTGGCTGCCTGACCATCCTGCCCGCGAGCGCATCATCCTGCGCTACCTGAACTACCGCCCGACGCTGGTCGAGCAGGCAATCGCAAGCATCCTGCGCGACGAGGCGACGCCCGAAGAGCCGCCCGAAGACGATGAGTCGCCGTTCGAAGCGCGGCTGGAGCGACCGCTGAGCCTGCAAGCGCAGCGCGTCGGCGCAATCACGGCGACGCTGAAATCGCTGGGCGCACGGCGCGTGATCGATCTCGGCTGCGGCGAGGGCGCACTGCTGACCGCGCTGACGCACGAGCGGGCGTTCGAGCAACTCACAGGACTGGATGTGTCGCTGACGGCGCTGCGGATTGCCGAGCGACGACTCAAGGCGGAACTCGCGAAAGGGCGCGTGCGCCTGCTGCACGGGTCGCTGATGTACCTTGACGACCGCATGCAGGGCTACGACGCCGCCGTGCTGATGGAAGTGATTGAGCATATCGAGCCGACGCGCTTGGAGATGCTGGAGCAGGTCGTGTTTGGGCACGCGCAGCCGCGCGCCGTGCTGCTGACCACCCCCAACCGCGAGTATAACCCGCTGTTCGGACTGCTACCCGACCAGCGACGCCACCCCGACCACCAGTTCGAGTGGACGCGGGCGGAGTTCGAAGCGTGGGCACGGCGCGTCGCCGAGCAGTACGGCTACCGCGTGCGCCTCAGCGGCGTCGGCGACGCACACCCCGAATACGGCTACCCCACCCAGATGGCGGTCTTCGAACGCGGCGCGTAAGCGCAAGGAGGTTGACTGTGGCAGGGCAGACTCTCACCATCCCAGAACTGTCGGTTGTGGTGCTGGTCGGCGCGTCGGGCGCGGGCAAAAGCACCTTCGCGCGACGCTGGTTCCTGCCGACCGAGATTGTCGCGTCGGACTTCTGCCGCGCACTCATCGCCGACGACGAGAACGACCAAGCCGCCACCCCGCACGCCTTCGAAGTGCTACACACCATCGTCGCCAAGCGGCTGGAGCTGGGCAAACTGACGGTCATCGACGCCACAAGCCTGTACCCCGAAGACCGCAAGCGGTATCTGGAGCTGGCGCAGGCGTACCACGCGATTCCCGTCGCGATTGCGCTTGCGCTGCCCGCGTCGGTCTGTTTGGAGCGCAACGCCACGCGCACCGACCGCACCCTGCGCGAGGGTGTAATCCGCCGACAGGCGGAGGCGGCGCGCCAGTCGCTGCGCCAACTGGAGCGCGAGGGGTTCCGCTATGTGTATGTGCTGCGCACCCCAGAGGAGGTGGACTCGGCGACCGTCGTGCGCACGCCCTTGCGCCCCAACATGCATCGCGCTGACGCGGGACCCTTCGACATCATCGGCGATGTGCATGGCTGTCTGGACGAACTGCTGGAGCTGCTGCGCGTGCTGGGCTGGCAGACGGAGGGCGACTACCCCACGCATCCCGACGGGCGCAAGGCGGTCTTCGTCGGCGACCTGATAGACCGCGGACCGAACTCGGTCGGCGTGCTGCAACTTGTGCGGCGCATGGTGGAAGTGGGCGTCGCCTACGCCGTCATCGGCAACCACGACGAGAAACTCATCCGCTACCTGCGCGGGCGCAAGGTGCAGGTCTCGCACGGGCTGGAGCGCACGCTACAGGAACTGGAGGCGCACCCCGAAACGCTGCGCCACGAGCTGCGCGCCTTTCTGGAGGGACTGCCCAGCCACTTGGTGCTGGACAACGGCACGCTGGTCGTGGCGCACGCGGGCATCAAGCAGCCCTACATCGGGCGGTCGTCGCCCGTAATACGCGACTTCTGCATGTACGGCGAGACGACGGGCGAGAGCGACGAGTTCGGGCTGCCCGTGCGCCTGAACTGGGCGGCGGACTATCGCGGCAGCGCGCTGGTCGTCTATGGGCACACGCCGAACCCAGACCCGCTGTGGCAGAACAACACGGTGAACATCGACACGGGGTGCGTCTTTGGCGGCGCGTTGACCGCCCTGCGCTACCCAGAGCGCGAGACCGTGAGCGTGCCCGCCAAGCAGGTCTACTACGCGCCCGTGCGCCCGACCTTCGCACGCCCCGAACTCGGCGCGCCCACCCTGCGCTACGAGGATGTGGCGGGCAAACAATACATCCCGACGCGCCTGCACGGAACCATCCTGCTGCGCGAAGACAAAACCGCGCCCGCGCTGGAGACGCTGAGCCGTTTCGGGGTAGACCCGCGCTGGGTGATTTACCTGCCCCCGACGATGGCGCCCGTCGAGGCGTCCAACGAGCCTGACCTGCTGGAGCATCCCGACGAGGCGTTCGCCTACTACCGGCATCTGGGCGTGCATCAGGTGGTGTGCGAGCAGAAGCACATGGGGTCGCGTGCAATCGCAATCGTGTGTCGCGACACGAGCGTCCCGCGCAAGCGGTTCGGCGTTCCTGTCGAGACGCTGGGCGTGGTCTACACGCGCACGGGCAGGCGGTTCTTCAGCGACCCCGCGTGGGAAGCCGCGCTGCTGCAGCACCTGCACGACGCAGCGACGGCGGCAGGGCTATGGGACGCGCTGGACACCGACTGGCTGCTGCTGGACGCGGAGCTGATGCCGTGGTCGGCGAAGGCGCAGGAGCTGTTGCGCCTGCAGTACGCGCCGACGGCGGCGGCGGGCATCGCCGCGCTGCAAGCGGCGGTTGCCGTTGCGCCCGCCGAGTTGCAGCCCGCCCTGCAGACGCGGCTGGACGCCCTGCAGCGCTACCGCGACGCCTACCGACGCTACTGCTGGCAGGTGCATCGCCCCGACGATTTGCGCTTTGCCCCGTTCCACCTGCTTGCCAGCGAGGGCGCGGTACATGCCCACAAGCCGCACACTTGGCACTTGGAGCAACTTGCGCGCCTGTGCGAAGCGGGCAACGCGCTGGGCAAGCCCATCCTGCAACCCACCGAATGGAAACTGGTGGACGCCACCGACCCGCAAAGCCAAGCGGAAGCCATCCGCTGGTTCTTAGGCTACACGGAGGCGGGCGGCGAGGGGATTGTCGTCAAGCCGCTGGAGTTCGTGGTACACGGCAAGCGCGGGCTGGCGCAGCCTGCACTCAAAGTGCGCGGGCGCGAGTACCTGCGCATCATCTACGGCGCGGAGTACACCCTGCACTTGGACGCGCTGCGCGAGCGGAGCGTCGGGCGCAAGCGCACGCTTGCCGTGCAGGAGTTCGCGCTGGGCATCGAGGCGCTGGAACGGTTCATCCGCTACGAGCCGTTCTCGCGCGTCCACCAGTGCGTGCTGGGCATCCTTGCGCTGGAGGCAGAGCCTGTGGATCCGAGGTTGTAATAAGTGCCTTTGCGATATGATTTCAACATGCGAATGGGGGCAGACACGCAGGTCTGCCCCTACAGAGGCGCCGTTTTGTAGGGGCAACCCTGCGTGGTTACCCCTTGAGGGTTGCGCAAGTCGAAAAACCACCGCAAAGACACTTACCAACCGCGTGGGCAAAGTTTATGAAAACAAGCGCGACTGAACCCCCTCCGTAAGGTTCCCCTTGCTCGCAGGGGGAACCGCATGGACGCGCGGCACGGTACCCCCGCTTCGCGAGGGGAACCTTACGGAGGGGGGCAATTCATAAACTCTGAACGCGCGATTGGTATTAAACATACACTGCCAGAGAGTATAATTGAAGCGATGAAGACATTCGTGCGCGTTCGTACACGGGTACTACCTGGGCGTCGGATAGAAGTGTCCGACCCCAGCCTTCCAGAAGGCGAGGAGGTGGATGTGCTTGTGCTGTCGGCGTCGCCACCTTCCTCAAAATCAATCAATCTATATGAATGGTTCCATCGGCGACCTCCACAGCCCAAGCCGCGGGGCGCAGAAAGCTGGGAAGCCTACGAACAACTCCTGAAACGGGAGCGCGACGCATGGGAGTAAGTTCTCTCTCTGGAACACTTTACTTAGACTCCAATATCATCATCTACCTTGTGGAGCAGGAACCCCGTTACTACCCCATTTTGTCTGCCCTCTTGACAAAAGCGAACGCTGGCGAGGTTCAACTCATCTGCAGTGAACTGGCGATTTTAGAGTGCCTTGTTGTACCGCTGCGCAATCAAAACCTTGACCTAATCCAAGACTACCAAGACATACTCCTATATTCAGATATAAGGTTGTTTCCAGTGAATGTGGAGGTGCTGTACGAAGCGGCGCGTCTGCGCGCCCTCCATCCGCGACTACGCATTCCCGATGCAATTCACTGGGCGACCGCGACACTGCAACAAGCACGCTATATTCTCACCAATGACGCAGACTTTCTCCGATTTCTGGGGACATTCGGGTTGGGGATTGAGCAACTCCAACCGTGAAAGTCTTTCAAAACGCCACATACGCCGCCAAGCCGTGAACGCCCCCTTCGCGCCCGAAGCCGCTCTCTTTGTAGCCGCCGAAGGGACTGGCAGGGTCGAACTTGTTGTAGGTGTTGCACCACACGACGCCCGCCTGCACGCGCGCAGCGAACTCCAGATACTTGCTGCCCTTGTTCGTCCATACGCCCGCCGATAGCCCGTAGCGCGTGTTGTTGGCGATTTGCACCGCTTCGTCGGGCGTGCGGAAGGTCAGCACGCTCAGCACGGGTCCGAAAATCTCCTCCCGCGCGACGATATTCGCCGTGCTGACGCGCGTCAGCACCGTCGGGCGATACCAGTAGCCCCGACTGGGCAGCGTGCAGTCGCTCTGGTACACCTCCGCGCCCTGCTGCACGCCCAGCTCCACCAACCGCTCAATCGTGCGCAGCTGGGGCAGCGAGTTAATCGCGCCGACATCGGTGTTCTTGTCCAGCGGGTCGCCCACACGCAGCAACTGAATGCGCCGCCGCAACTTGCGCAACACCAGTTCGGCGATGCTCTCCTGCACCAGCAGCCGACTGCCCGCGCAGCACACATGCCCCTGATTGAAGTAGATGCCGTTGACGATGCCCTCAATCGCTTGGTCAATCGCGGCGTCTTCGAAGAGGACATTCGCCGCCTTGCCGCCGAGTTCCAGCGTCAGTCGCTTGCGCGTGCCCGCGACGGCTTTCTGAATCTGTTTACCGACCTCCGTGCTGCCCGTGAAGGCGATTTTGTCCACATCGGGGTGCTGCACCAGATGCGCGCCCGTTTGCCCGTCGCCCGTGACGATGTTGACCACGCCAGGGGGCAGGTCTGCCTGCTGGAACACTTCGCACAGCAGCAGCGCGGTCAGCGGGGTCGTCTCGGCGGGCTTCAGCACGACGGTGTTGCCGCACGCCAGCGCGGGGGCAATCTTCCACGCTGCCATCAGCAGCGGGAAGTTCCACGGGATAATCTGCCCTGCGACGCCCAGCGGGCGCGGCGTGCGCCCAGGGAAGGCGTACTCCAGTTTGTCCGCCCAGCCCGCGTGGTAGAAAAAGTGCGCCGACGCCAGCGGGATGTCCACATCGCGCGACTCGCGGATGGGCTTGCCCCCGTCCAGACTCTCCAGCACGGCGAACTCGCGCGAACGCTCCTGCAGGATGCGGGCAATCCGAAACAGGTACTTGGCGCGCTCCTTGCCAGGCAGTTTGCCCCACACGGTCTCGTAGGCGCGTCGGGCGGCGCGCACGGCGCGGTCAATATCCTCCGCGTCGGCGTAGGCGACCTCTGCAAGCGGCTCTTCGTTGGCGGGGTTGACAGTCTCGAAGTAGCGTCCGCTGTGCGGCTCTACGAATTCGCCGTCGATGAACAGCCCGTAGCGCGGCTGGAGTTTGACGATGTTCCGCGCTTCAGGGGCGGGCGCGTATTCCCACATGCTGCCATCGGTCGCCTGCCCGTTTTGTCCGTTGCGTCGCATCGGTTAGACCACCCCTGTCGGTACGCGCGGCGGTTGGAATCGACGGAAGGTCGCCTCGTCGTAAGGCGGCTTCAGTTTGCCCTGCGCAATCATCCGCTCCAGCATCTGCACCAGTTTCATTACGCTGTCGGGCACATCCTTGCGGGTAAAGCGCATGGGGCTAAGCCCGACGCCCTTCTCCTTCACGCCGTACACGATGGCGCCGCTGCGGAACTGCCCGCGCGCCACGCGCTGGCACACATCGAACACGGCGTTGTCCACGCGCTTCATCATGCTGGTCAGCACGCGCCCTGGCGCAAGGTGGTCTTGGTCGCTGTCCACGCCGATGGCGTAGTAGCCCTTGCCCTTCTGCTCGGCGGCGCGAATGACCCCCACGCCGCATCGCCCCGCCGCGTGGTAGATGATGTCCGCGCCCTGATTGAACTGCGTCAGCGCGAGTTCGCGCCCCTTGTTCACATCGTCCCAGTTGCCCGTGTAGCCCGTCAACACGCGCGCCCGCGCGTTGGTCGTCAGCACGCCCGCGCGATAGCCGTACTCGAACTTCTTGATAAGCGGCACATTCATCCCGCCGATAAAGCCGACGATGTTGCGCTTGGTCATCGCCCCTGCCAGCGCGCCGACCAAGTAGGAACCCTCTTGCTCGTTGAAAATCAGCGACACGCAGTTGGGCAGGTTGGGCGCCTTGCCGTCCACGATGCCGAAGTAGGTCTTCGGGAAGCGCGGGGCGACCTTCGCCAGCGCGTCCTCCATCAGAAAGCCGACCGCGAAGACCACACTGAAGCCCTGCCGCGCCAGCGTCGTCAGATTGCGCACATAGTCGGCGGCGGTACGCGATTCGAGGTAGCGCACTTCCGCGCCGAGTTCCTTCTGTGCCCGCTGCAACCCGCGCCACGCGGAGGCGTTGAACGACTCGTCGCCAATCCCGCCGACATCGGTCACCATCGCCGCACGAATTTTGCCTTGCATAGCGTCTCCCTCTCGGAGGCATATTGTACCCAATTCGGGAAAGTTCTCCCGTCCCCCTTGACAAACGGCGCAAAATGTGCTATAATTGGGACGCTAATCGGTTAACGGCACTCGGTTAACTACAACCCGCGAGCCGATTGGTTCACATTCCAACGAACGGAGGTATAGCGATGAAGCGATTGGTGATGTTGTTGGCGGTATCGAGCGCGACTGCGCTGATGGCAAGCGCGCAGAGCATCGTCGTGCGCCCGTATGTGTGGCACGACGACGCCTCGTCGGACTTCTCTGCATCCTTTGCGAACGGATGCTTGACCCTGTCGGACACCTCCACGGATTGTCAGGGCAACTCGCCCGACTGGTACTCGCAGTGTGGCTGGGGCAACCGACACTACTGGTTCCTCTCGATGGACGGGATTAGCCCCACTTGGTTCGACCCCGATTCGGACGGCAGCTCGCTGGAGTTGGAGGTTACCTTCAACCTGACCCCTGTGATGCAAGACAACCGTACTGTAGAGGCAGGCTTGTTCGTGCTGGAGCGACCGTTCCCGCGCTTCCCGCGTGATGTTAACGATCAGGGCAACTGGTGGGCGGATGGCGTGCTGATGGTCGCCAACGAGTCGGCGGGCGGCAACGGCGGCGAGATCGCGGCGTTTGGCGGACGCATGCCCTTCTGGGGCGGCGGCGGCGTGCGCTATCAGGGCGGACCCATTACGCTCGTGTTCCGCTACGACGGCGCGGAGAAGAAGGTACAGTACGAGGTGCGCTACGGCAGCACCACGGCGACCAGCGCATGGCTCAGCCCTGGCGACTCCGCCAGCGCCTACAACAACGGACCGCACGGGCTGCGCTACTTCCAGTTAGGCGGCTACCTGCAGATTAACGGCATCAATCAGGGCAACACGCAGGGCGGCGTCGCCCAGTGGTGCAGCATCAAACTCAACGGCAAGACCGTCCTCGGGCCAGGTTCGGGCGATGTGAACCGCGACGGCTGCGTCGATGACGCCGACCTGCTGACCGTGTTGTTCAACTTCGGGACAGGCTGCGGCAACTAATACCTGACTCTGTGTTCCCCCCTACCTGCAGGGGGGAACCCTTCGAGTGTTATGGAGCGATGAGCAAGCGGCGGATTACTCTGGACGATGTCGCAAGGCGGGCGGGCGTCTCGAAGGTGACGGTCTCCAACATCCTGAACAACCGTCCGACCGCCGTGCCGATTAGCGAGGCGACGCGCCAGCGCGTGCTGGCGGCGGTGCAGGAGCTGGGCTACTACCCGAACGCGGTCGCCCGCGCGTTGGCGCGCCAGCGCGCCGACGCCATCGCCATCGTGCTGCAGTTCCCCGCCATCTTTCAGGGCTGGTCGGGCTTCACCAACGAGTTGATGCGCGGCGTCTCGTACAAAGCGACCGAGCTGGGCTACGACATCCTGCTGCACACGCGCGCGCAGCCGACGATTGAGCTGGAGGCGCACTCACTGATGGATGGGCGCGTGGACGGCGCGCTGCTGCTGCGCGACTACAACGACCCGCTCCATCCCCTGCTCTTGGAACGCGACTTCCCGCATGTGCTGTTTTTCACGCGCAGCCCACACCCCAGCGCCTACTGGGTGGACTGCGACAACTACAAGGGCGCACAGTTGGCAACCGAACACCTAATACGGCTGGGGCACGAGCGAATCGTGCATCTGGCGGGACCGCCGACCGCATGCAGCGCGTTAGACCGCCTGCAGGGCTACCGCGAGACGCTGCAGCGGTATAGGCTCTCGCTGCCCGAAGACTACATCATCCCCGCGCACTACGGCGGCGCAGACCTGAGTCGGCTGGTGCAGCTGCTGCACGCGCCCAAGCGCCCGACGGCTATCTTCGCGTGGAGCGACGAGGTCGCCATCCGCGCGATGAACCTGTGCATCGAGCAGGGGCTGCGCGTGCCCGAAGACATCGCCGTCATCGGCTTCGACTCCACCGAGACCTGCGACCACACGAACCCGCCGCTGACCAGCGTCCGCCAGCCCATCGAGACAATGGCTGCCACCGCGCTGGAGATGCTGGTGAACCTCATCGAGGGCAAGCCGCTACTCCAGAAGACGCTGGTGTTCGAGCCTGTGCTGCAGGTACGCGGCTCCTGCGGCGCACTCAAGGAGGCGCACTGATGAAGACCGAACTCGATCCGAAACTTGCATGGGGCGCGATTGCGCTGCTTATCGTGGCGGTCGCGCTGGGTTATTACTTCTTCTTCCGCACGCCTGCGGGCGAGTTGACGCCCGAACAGGCAGGCGCGGGCAAGCCCATGCGCCCAGGCGAACTCCCACCCGGCACGCCGCCCCCGCCTTGGGCATCAACCCCTCCCAACACTCCCCAAACACAGTGAGGTGAACTATGCGAAGAGACGGCTTCACACTAATCGAGCTACTCGTGGTCATCGCGATTATTGCGATACTGGCAGCGATTCTGTTCCCCGTGTTTGCGCAGGCGCGTGAGTCGGCGCGCCTAACGACCTGCACGAGCAACGCCCGACAGATTGGTCTGGGCATAATGATGTACGCCGACGACTACGACGAGATTCTTCCACCCCGACGCGATGAGTCTGCGCCCACCTGCCAAGCCCAGATATGGCAACCGGGCGGCACGGACACTTGGACGGTTTTTAGGCGCAACTGGAAGCACTTGGTGAACGCCTATGTCAAGAACACCGACCTGTACCGTTGCCCGACGAACCCTGCCGCGCGGATTGCCGACGAGCAAGCCAGTTGCGCCAACACGCCTGAGCCTCGCTTTATGCGCGGATACTTCTACTACCATGCCTTCTTCCGCGTGGGCGGCGCGCCAGGCAGCAGCGAATGGTGGGCGGGACGCGGCTACGGCTTGCGCAACATCGAAAGCCCCGCCAATGCGCTGCTGGTCGCCGAAAACAAGGATGTTTACCCTGACTACGGACCGTGGATGTCGTTTTTCGCGAACTGGGGCGCGATTGGCTCCAACTGGGGCGCGAAACATCGCGGCAGCGACCGACACAGCACGATTATCTTCGCCGACGGACACGCGAAATACCTGCCCTACGAGCGCACCTGCACCCAAAGCGCGGGCACGCTCAACATGTGGCAGTATAACCCGTGCAACCCGAACGACATCACGGGCGGCAACCCCGACATCCGATGGCTGAACACCTTCTGCTATACGCTGATGAACCGTATCCCCTGCCCATGATGGACACGCAGACGCTTCTGGAACAGTTGGCGAAGCGTGCGTTCGACTTTTTCTGGCGCGAGACGCACCCCGACAGCGGGTTCACCAAAGACCGCGCCCACAACCGCGAACGCGACCGCTTCGAGGTCTCCAGCATCGCGGCGAGCGGCTACGCGCTGGCAAGCCTGCCGATAGCCGTTCGCCGCGGCTGGCTCTCCCGCGCCGAAGCGCTCCGCCGCGCCCATCGGATGATGGACGGACATCTCCAACTGGAACACCAGCGCGGCTGGCTGTATCACTTCATCCACTGGGAGAGCGGCAAGCGGATGTGGCAAAGCGAACTCTCGTCCATCGACACGGGGCTGTTCGTGATGGGCGCGCTGTTCGCCGCGCACGCCTTCGAGGACGCGCCCCTTACGCGCAAGGTGAACCTGTTCTACGAGCGGATGGATTTCCAGTGGATGCTGACCGACGGGGGCGCGAAACCGCACGCGCGCACGCTGGGGCACGGCTGGAAACCCGAAACGGGCTTCCTCGCCAACCGCTGGGACGAGTACGCCGAGCATATGTTCCTCTATGTGCTGGCGATGGGCGCGCCGAACCCCATCCCCAAGGACTGCTGGGACGCATGGCGACGCCCCGTCGTGCGCTACAAGGAGTACGAACTGCTGCTGGGCGGACCGCTGTTCATTCACCAGATGAGCCACCTCTATCTGGACTTGCGCGGGCGGCGCGATCGATTGGGCTACAACTACTGGATCTCCTCGCGCAACGCGACGCTGGCGCAGCGGGCGTTCTGCATCGAGCATCGCGCCCGCTACAAGACCTACGATGCGGATGTGTGGGGGCTGACCGCCAGCGACGGGCCCGACGGCTACCGCGCCTACGGCGCGCCGGGCTGGGTGGAACACGACGGCACGGTCGCCCCGACCGCCGCGATGACCTCCATCATCTTCACGCCCGACCTCAGCCAGCGCGCGGCAAAAGCCATCTACGACCGCTACCACGCCCGCCTCTGGGGACGCTACGGCTTCGGCAACGCCTTCAATGTAGACCGCGACTGGTACGACCCAGAGGTCATCGGCATCGACTTGGGCATGATGCTGCTCGCGCTGGAGAACCACCGCACGGGCTATGTGTGGGAGGTCTGCTCGAAAATCCCAGCCGTGCAGCGGGGTATGGCGGCGGCAGGCTTTCGGGTGACAGGCGAGCGCGACGAGGCTGCCCCGCTCAGATCAACCTGACGACGGGAGGCTGAATCATGCGGAACAAGCGAGAACCAGAATCGGCGCATCGCCCTGTCAAGGGCACACAACCTATAGCCGATTGGCGTTCTAAGCTCGCAGGGGAATGGTGGTGGAGCGGAGGGGATTCGAACCCCCGACCTCTAGAGTGCGATTCTAGCGCTCTCCCAGCTGAGCTACCGCCCCACGGCAGCGCGTAGTATACCCAACCGCGCCTGCCGAATTCAAGGGGCAGGAGTCGCGCCGTTTGCGCCGAATCGCGTCGCGCTATGATTCATGACGAACGCACATCGTCTGTGCCCCCGCTGTTGAATGTGGGCTTTTACAACTTCGTGCTGACGGACAAGATCGTCGCGCTGGTGCGCATCGATTCCGCGCCTGTGAAGCGGCTGGTGCAGCAGCTGCGTCGGGAGGGGACGCGCCTGATTGACGCCACGCAGGGGCGGCGCACCCGCTGCGTGGTCTTTTTGAGCAGCGGGCAGATTGTGCTGTCCGCGCTGACGCAGGAGACGCTCGCCAAGCGGCTCAGCCGACCCGACGCGCTCTTCACGCCCGAGCCGACCGAAGAGGAGCTGCCCGAAGCCGAACCCGACGAGTAGCCGCGCGGGGTACAATCCTACCGAATGAATCGCGCAATCAGCAGGCAAGGGACGGCAACGCCGCAACGGCGAGGCGCACGGATGCGGCGCGTGTTCTGGGCGATTTTCTGGCTCATGTTCTGGACAGGCGGGCTGGTGCTGGGAACCGCGCTGGGCTATCTGCATTTCGCCAGCGAGGGCACGGTCAGCCGCGCTGTCGTCGCCTACATCACAGGCGAGACCAAGCCCGACAACGCCTTCCCTGGTAAGCGCAAGCTTACCATCCTTGTGGTCGGTGCGGACGAGAACCGCGATAACCGCAAGCGCGTGGTGGACAGCATGGCGCGCACCGACACCATCCTCGTCGCGCAGGTGGATTTTGTTAACCAGCGCATCCACGCGCTCTCCATCCCGCGCGATACGCTCGTGCGCATCCCCCGCCACGGCTGGGGCAAAATCAACTCGGCGCACGCGCTCGGCGGTCCCAGACTGCTGGTGGAAACCGTCAGCAACCTGCTGGGCAACTTGCAGATTGACCATGTGGTCATCGTCAGCTACAAAGCCTTCGAGGAAGCCATCGACGCGCTCGGCGGGGTCACCATCGAGGTGGAGAAACGCATGGTTTACCACGATAACTGGGGCGACCTGCATGTAGACCTGCAGCCTGGCGTGCAGCGCCTGAACGGCAAGCAGGCGCTGGGGTATGTGCGATTCCGCCACACCGACAGCGACTTCCACCGCATCGAACGCCAGCAGAAGTTCATGCGCGCGGTGAAGGAACGGCTCAAAGACCCCAGTGTGTGGATGCGTGCGCCACAGGTGCTGGCGGCGGGGCTGCGCCACACCCGCACCACGATGGAGTTCGAGCAGTTGCTTGCACTCGCGCTGTTCGCCCGCCAGCTCAGCGACGACCAAATCCGCACCGAGACGCTGCCCGTGCGCAACGGACCGGGCACTGCCCTGCTTGTGCAGCGCGAAGAGGCGACCCAGCTCATTCGTGAACTCGGCTTCTGGGACACCGACGCCTACTCCTACGCCCGATGAGACGCTACGGACTGACCCAACTGGAGAAGCTCGCGATTGCCGTTGCCGTCATCGCCGTCGTTGCGATTCTCATTCCGCTCTACCGCCAACTGGTAGACATCAAGCGCACGGCGGACTGTTTGTCGAACCTGAAGGACATCGCGACGGCGATTAACCTGTACCAGCTGGACTACGCCAACACGCTGCCGCTGGCGTACTACGCGAACCCCGACGGCTCGCCGCAGACCGATGCGGCAGGACGCCCGCTCACTTGGGTGCTGTGCATTAGCAGCTACATGCGGCGCGACCTGCAACGCGCCTTGCAGTGCCCCGCCGACCCGACAGGCGGCAGCACCGTTATTAGCCACCCACGCGAAGCCGACAAGACCCTGCGCCTGTCGTACGGCTTCTACGCGCCCCTGTCAGGCGTGCGCCTCGAAGACCTGCCCAACCCTGGACTCAGCGTGCTGATTGCCGACAGCCTCGCAGGGGGTCAGCTCGGCTCGCTGAACCCGAACCCGCTGCTTGGGGGCAACGACGGCTTCGTGCTGGGCTACGACGACGCGCTGCGCAAGCCGACCGACAGCTCGCGCTTCATCACGCGCCTTGCCGTCTGGCGACGGCGCGACGACGGCGACTGGACGCCCGACAACCTGCGCAGCTTTCACGGCAAGGGCGTCAATGTGCTGCACGCGGACGGGCATGTCGGCACGCGCGCGCCCAGCCTGCTGCTGTTGCGACGAGATGCGCAGGGTAAACTCGAACCGCCCTGGACGCTGCCCGAACCGCGCAAGCGAAACGACACGGAGACGAACCCATGACGCGCGACGAGGCTTGGAACCTGCTGTGCGAATACACGCAGTCGGAGAACCTACGCCGCCACGCGCTGGCGGTGGAGGCGTGCATGCGCTACTACGCACGGCTCTTCGGCGAGGACGAGGAACTCTGGGGTGTTGTGGGGCTGCTGCACGACTTCGACTACGAACGCTACCCGTCGCTGGAGGAGCACCCGTTTCGCGGGATGGAGATTCTGCGCGAGCGGGGCGCGCCAGAGGTGATTATCCGCGCGGTCGGCGCACACGCGAACCACACGGGCATCCCACGCGAGAGCCTGCTGGAGCGCGCCATCTTCGCCTGCGACGAAATCTCAGGCTTCGTGATCGCCGTCGCGCTGGTCAAAGGGCGCACGCTCAGCGCGGTCACGCCCGAATCGGTGCGCAAGCGCATGAAGGAGAAAGGCTTCGCACGGGGAGTCAATCGCGACGACCTGCTGCAAGGCGCAGAGGAGCTGGGTATCCCGTTCGACGAACATGTGGCGCATGTCGTGCGTGCGCTGCAAGGGATTGCCGACCAGTTGGGATTGAATCCGTAGGCTACACTGCTTGGTTGCGAGCTGGGGTACTATTGGTGCATACGGGTAAACAATAGACGCAGGCGGCTGTCCGCAAGCATCTGCGCGAGACAGGTCGCTTGTTGGGAGGGAAACGCTTCGTGGCGCGCTCGGTTGCTTGGGCAATCACTTATCTGACCCTGCGCACTGTGCTGAATGGTCTGCGCCGCCTGCTCGCCAGCCCGCTCCGCGCGCTGCTCGCCCTCGCGATTGTGGGCTACCTCGCGTATGACGAGGTGGGCGAACTGCTGGAGTCGAGTCCCGACCCTGAAACGGCGCAGCTCCTGCTGGGCGGGCTGTCGGCGCAGGAGCAGGTGCAGGGCTTAGTGGCGATTGCCGTTCTCCTGCACGGCTGGTTTCTGGTGTTTCGGATTGCGGCCTGCAGCACTAAACGCTACTCGTGGCGTGGTGCATGAGAGCGATGTGGACTACCTGTTTGCGACGCCCTTGCCGTCGCTGCGCCTGTTTTGGGGCTGGCGCTGGCGCGCGCGCTATCGCTGCTGCTGCCGATGGCGGTCTATGGGCTGTTGGTGGTGGAGGGCGCGGCGCGCGAGACGCATCTGATGCGCGCGCCTGCTGGAGTGGCACTTGCGCTGCTGGCGTACCCGTTGCTGTGCGTCGTGGTGTACGGCGCGGGGCTATTGTGGGGCGTCGTGCTGGAGGACGCCGAGTTGTCGGGGCGCGGCGTACGGCGGTGGGTCGCGTGGGGGCTGTGGGGCTGGACTGCTGCGTGCCTTGCGCTGCTGGTCGTGCGCACGGGCGGGCTTGCGCTGGCAGGAACCGACCTGCGCGCCGCGCTGGGGCAGGCGATGGACTGGCAGCCCCTCCATGCGTTGCTGCTGCCTGTGCGCGGGCTGGCGGACGCGGCGATGGCGCGCTATGTGGGCGTCTCGCCCGCCGTCGGGTACGGGTTCCTGCTGTGGCTGGGCGCGTTGCTCATCGCAAGCGGGCTATTGCTCTGGCGTCGGGCGCGTTTGTACGAGGTGTGCGCGTCGCTGGCGCAGGCGCGCGCCGCCGAACAGCGCGCCGAAAGCGACCCCTACGGCGCATACCTGCAGGCGCGGGCGGGGCGACTCGCCGATAGGCGGCTCCGCACCCCCGCGGGCTTCACGCGCTGGACGCCCCGCAGCGCACGCGCACTGCTGTGGGGCGAGTGGCTCACCGCATGGCGTGCGCACGCGCTTGGCATGGCACCGGCACTGTTCAGCATGGCGCTTGCGTCGCCCCTTGCCGCGGGGCTGCTGCCCGCCCTCGTGCGCCTTGCCGCCGCCATCGAAGCCGATAACGCGGCAGGCGCGGGCGATTGGACGCGTCTGGAGAGCCAACTTGCCCGCATCCCGCAGGCACAGCGCGTGGCGCAGCGGTACGCCTTCGTCGGGGCGCAGGCGGTTTCGGCGGTTGTCGCCGCGCTCGGCGCGTACTGGGGATTCGTCTACGCGCTGCGCCGCGCCGCAGAGCGCAAGGCGTTGCCCATCCCCCTGCGCACGCAAGCGACGATGCTGGCGTTGTCCCCTGCGCTGCCCTTTGCGGGCGTGCAACTTGCGGCGGCGTTGCTGGCGCGCCTGTGATTGCCCCACGACGCGCGCTTTTGGCTCGCCAGCAGCGCGACCGCTGCGACGGGCGCGCTCGCCCTGATGACCGCCATGCTCACCGTCGCGCTTATCCTCCCCACTGCCAGCAGCACGGTGCAGCATATGGGGCGGCGGTGGCTGATGGGTGTTGCGCTGACGCTCAGCGGCGTGTGGGGGCTGGTCTTCTGGCTGCTGGGCGCGCTCGCGCCAGAACTGCTTGCGCTGGCGTGCGGGGCGAACCTGCTCGTCGCGCTTGCGCTTATCCGTTGGAACAGCAGGCTCTACGCCCGATACTGCCCAACGGACTAATACCAATCGCGCGTCCAAAGTTCATGAATTGCCCCCCTCCTGCAGGTCTGATTAGGGTACTTTTTTTCATACCCGACCCCCTCCATCCTCAACAGGCTCCAACGGGTCAGGAAACCAACCGCAACACAATCCCTCCACACACGCCAAAATCTCCAACCACACCAACAACCAACCCCGACGA
>Ga0101945_1000584_pt1 | contig 56020 bp, 64 predicted proteins | sample DewCreD2012metaG_2_FD_75246 | JGI IMG/M metagenome (GOLD analysis project Ga0101945, IMG submission 75246) | Hot spring sediment bacterial and archeal communities from British Columbia, Canada, to study Microbial Dark Matter (Phase II) - Dewar... ... | reverse complement strand
GAGGAGTACAACTTCCTGAAGATGCGCAACCAGCTGGGGCTGCGGGAGGCCTTCGCTCAGCGGGACCGCCTCTGGGCCGAGCTGGGCTTCGAGTAAAAAAGGGGGGTGCCACCGTGGGCCCACTAGAGGGCATCCGCGTCATCAACTGGAGCCAGTTCACGCCGTAGAGCAACCCCCGATAGGCAGAGTTGGCTGCCGCGGCGCTCCTCCCTTACAATACGCCTGCCCATGGACGAGGATGCGCTGCGGCGGCTGCTTCTTTCGGTGCAGCGGGGCGACACGGCCATCGACGAGGCCCTGGAGCGGCTGCGCCGCCTCCCCTACGAAACCCTAGGCTTCGCCACCCTCGACCATCACCGCGCCCTGCGCAAGGGCTTCCCCGAGGTGGTGCTGGCTCAGGGCAAGACCCCGGAGCAGGTGGCCGAGATATCCGCCCGCCTGGCCGGCAACGGGCCCTTGCTGGTGACCCGCGCCTCGCCGGAGCACTATCGGGCCGTGAGACAGCTCCTGCCCGAGGCCACCTATCACGAGGTGGCCCGCTGCATCACCCTGGGCAGCGGCCAGCAGCCTTTGCGCCCCGGGGTGACGGTGGTATGCGCTGGCACCGCCGACCTGCCCGTGGCCGAGGAGGCCCGCATCGCCGCCGAGATGCTCGGGTCCCAGGTGGCTACCCTCTACGACGTGGGGGTGGCGGGCGTTCACCGCCTGCTGGACAGGCTGGACGCCCTCGTGTCCTCCCACGTCATCGTGGCGGTGGCGGGGATGGAGGGCGCCCTGCCCGGGCTGGTGGCCGGGCTGGTGCCCTGTCCCGTCATCGCCGTGCCCACCTCGGTGGGATACGGCGCTAACCTGGGCGGGCTGTCGGCCCTCCTCACCATGCTGAACGCCTGCGCCCCCGGACTGGCGGTGGTCAACATCGACAACGGCTTCGGCGCTGGGTACCTGGCTGGGGTTATCAACCGCATGCTCTGGGAGGCCAGGGAGGGCCGCTGAGCCGTGGCCAGGGTCGCCTTCCTGGACTGCTTCTCGGGCATCGCTGGCGACATGCTGCTGGGGGCCATGCTGGACGCGGGCCTGCCCCTGGAGGCCCTGGTCGCCGAGCTGTCGCGCCTGCCCCTATCGGGGTACCGTTTGCAGGCCCTGGAGGTTCGAAGGGCCGGTCTGCGGGCTACTCGCGTGACTGTGGAGGTGGAGGGTCATCAGCCGCCCCGGCAGGTGTCGGACATCCTGTCCCTCATCGACGCCTCGTCGCTGCCCGAGGAGGACAAGGAAAGGGGGAAGCGCATCTTTCGGCTACTGGCCGAGGCCGAAGGGCGGGTGCACGGCCTGCCTTCCGGGGAGGTGCATTTGCACGAGGTGGGAGCGGCCGATGCCATCGTGGACGTGATGGGCGCTGTGGTCGGGCTGCGGCTGCTGGGCGTCCAGAGGCTCTATGCCTCGCCCCTGCCCATGCCCGTAGGGGAGCGAGAGGGGATGCCGCTGCCTGCCCCGGCCGTCCTGCAGGTCCTGGCCGCCGTCCATGCTCCCCTGCGGCCGTGCGGGGGCGGGCCGGGTGAACTGGTGACGCCCACCGGGGCCGCCATCGTGGCTGCCCTGGCCGAATTCCGCCAGCCGGCCCTGAGGCTTCGAGCGGTAGGGTACGGAGCCGGCGCTGCCGACCCGGCAGACCGTCCCAACGTGCTGCGCCTCTGGCTGGGGGACCAAGACGAAGGCGGAACGTCGTCGCTGGTGCTGCTGGAGACCAACCTGGACGACATGACGGGTGAGCTGATGGCCCACGTCCTGGAGCGTCTGCGCGCCCTGGGCGTCAACGACGCCTGGCTGACGCCAGTGCAGATGAAGAAGGGGCGACCGGGGGCCGTGCTCTCGGTCCTCTGCCCCGAGTCCCTGGAGGAGGCGGCAGTGCGCCTCTTGCTGCGGGAGACCACCACCCTGGGGGTACGCAGGCAGCCGGTGGGACGCTGGGAGGCGGAGCGGGAGGCCCTCAGCTTCCAGAGCAGCCTGGGCCCGGCCACCGTCAAGGTGAAGCGCCTGCCCGGGGAGCCTCCGCGGGCGGAGCCGGAGTTCGAGGCCTGCCGTAGCCTGGCCGAGGTATCGGGTCTGCCGTTGCTGGAGGTCTACCGCATCGTCCAGCAGGAGGGGGAGGAGCTGCTCAGGGGAAGGAGGTCGCCGTCGCCTGGCCACGAGGCCCGTAGAGGGCCTTCCAGCGCTGGAAGCCCTCGGCAGGGTCGCCCCAGCGGGCCATGAAGCGCCTGGCCGCCTCGGCGCCAGCCTGCCACAGCCGTTCCTTCTCCTGGGGTCTTAGGTCGAAGCGGATAGGGGGCAGCTCCACCGTGTCGATGGCCACCGTCCGCTCCCAGTGCCCTTGCGAGAGATAGGCACGGTCGAGGGCCGAGGCCATGCTGTGCCAGAGGGCCTCCAGGAACTGGCCCACGTCCCGCACCTCGTGCACATCGCCGGGCAGGGTAGCGCAGTCATCGGGGGCACGGGGGCAGATGGTCAGGCCCAGGGCTGGCCAGGCCGGTTCCTCCCCCGCGGGCGGGTCCAGCAGCCACAGGGGGTAATTGCTGAGGACGCTCCCGTCCACGATGAGGTGGGTGCGGCCGCTCTCCCGGTCCACCAGGGGCACCGGCGTGAACAGGACGGGCACGCTGGCGCTCATGCGCAGGGCCAGGGCGATGGGCATCTGGTCCGGGTCGTAGCCGAAGCTGGCGACGTCCTGGGGCAGCACCAGCAGGCTGTGGGCGGTGATGTCGGCGGCTACCACCTGAAGGCGGTAGCGACGACGCGCACCGGGGCCTGTCTTGGGCGCCGTGGGGTCGTAGAGAAGGTCGCCGAAGGTGCGCACCCCCGGCGGGAGGTTGCCCTCCACCAGCTCCACCAGCCGACGTCCGCTGTAGATGCCGAACTCCAGGAAGAAGCCCAGAGGGTTGTGGGCCACCAGCGAAAGGCCCGCGGTGGCACGCCTCAGGGGCGGCAGCGCCCGCAGGGGAGAGAGGGCCAAGCGCACCAGTCGTGACGTCCAGCGCTCCAGCGGCCCCTCCCAGCGCAGGTCCGTCAACTCGCCCAGATGCACCCGCTCCAGCACCTCCCGCACCTCCTGCGCCGACATCCCCGCTGCCACGAAGGCGGCCACGATGGCCCCGCCCGAGGTGCCGGCCACCCGCTCCCACCGCCAGTAGCGCTCCAGCTCGGCCAGCGCCCCCAGCAGGGCGATGCACTTGACGCCGCCGCCGCTGAAGGTGGCATCGGCCCTTTGTCTGCCGTCCCCGTCCATCGCCTCGTGCAGGACCATCCTCCACTGGGATACGTACGAGGCCCAAGGGAGGATCGGCACCCTCTGGTCGGGGAAAGGACGGAGAGCGGGAGGCCCTGTCGGTGGGGCCTCAGGCGGTCAGGCGGAGAATCCTAGGCCCCGTTCGCGCAGGCTGACATAGCCGCCGCGGGCCAGTACCAGGTGGTCCAGCACCTCGATGCCCAGCAGCTCTCCGGCCAGCACCATCTGGCGGGTGACCTCCACATCTTCGCGGCTGGGCTCGGGATCGCCCGAGGGGTGGTTGTGGACTACGACGATGGCCGGGCAGCCCTCTCTCACCGCCTCGCGGAAGACGTCGGCCACACGCACCTGGGCGCTGTTGACGGTGCCCTTATAGACCTCCGGCACCCCCAATACGTGGTTGCGGGTGTTGAGGAGGACCACCCGCAGGTGCTCCTGCTCCAGGAGGGCCATGTCGGCCAGTAGCAGGTTGGCCACGTCCTTGGGCGAACGGACCACTGGACGCTCCTCGGGGGAGGCGGCTAGCAACCGCCTGCCCAGCTCCAGGGCCGCCTTCACCTGGGCGGCCTTGGCCTCGCCCATACCGTGCTCGGCGCACAGCTCCCCGAAGGAGGCCCGCGCCAGGCCCGCCAGCCCTCCCCAGCGGGCCAGCAGGCGGGTAGCGAGGGCGATGGCGCTCTCGCGGCCGGAGCCCACCCGCAAGACGATGGCCAGCAGCTCGGAGTTGGAGAGGCCGCCGGCGCCCAGTTGGCGCAACCGCTCGCGAGGGCGTTCGCTGGCGGGCAGGTCGCGGATGCGCAGGTGATATTCGAGGCCCGCCATGCCTACTGGGGTATCTTCAGACGGTCGCCCGGCCTGATATTGGGGTTGTAGAAGTCGACGTTGTTCCAGAAGGCGATGGCCTGGGCCTGTTCGAGGGTGCTGACCCCGGGCCGCGGGAATCTCTCGGCGATGCCCAGCAGAGTGTCGCCGGGCTGCACCTCGTAGTCCACAAACCTGGGCAGGGCGGGAGTGGGAGTCGGCGTCGGCGTCGGCGACGGCGTCGGCGTGGGTGCAGGCGTGAGGGTGGGCGTCGGCGTGGGCGAAGGCGCAGGCGACGGCGAAGGCTGCGCACCTACGGATGCCGGCGGCGGCCGCATCTGCCCCATCAGCGGCTCTCCCGGCTCCAGCTCCCCGGGCAGGGCTGGCGGGCTCACCAGCAGCCAGATGGCTATCCCCGCCCCCGTCAGCAGGGCGAGCAGGGAGCCTCGATATACAGCCCCCGAGGGGGCGGCCCGCGCCGGGCTGAGGCACTCGCGACAGAAGGGGCGGGCACCGCCGCCGTGGGCCTGGCAATAGGGACGATGGCAGCGGACGCAACGACGCTCCGCCGCCCGCCCGCAGGAGTAACACTCCATCGGTCAGGGAGAGTATAGCCGCCCCGGGCCAGGGCGGGAAGCCGCCTCACTTCAGCTCGACGACAGCCCCTGCCTCCTGCAGCTTCTTGGCGATGACCTCCGCCTCCTCCTTGGAGACCCCTTCCTTGATGTTGGTGGGGGCGCTCTCTACCAGGTCCTTGGCCTCCTTGAGGCCGAGGCCCGGCACAGCCTCCCGCACCGCCTTGATGACGTTGATCTTGTTGGGGCCGATCTCCTTCAGGAAGACGGTCCACTCCGTCTTCTCCTCGGCCGGGGCAGGGGCCTCAGCCGGGGCAGCGGCGGGCGCAGGCCCGGCGGCCACCGGAGCGCCGGCCACGGCCACCGGGGCCACGGGCGAGATGCCGAACTCCTCCTGTAGCCGCTTGTTCAGGTCCCGCAGCTCCAGCAGGTTCATCTGCTTGATGAGCTCCAGGACCTGCTCCACGCGTTCGGAACTGGTGGTGACCATGCTCGCACCTCCTGCGTTCTAGGCCTTTCCTTCTTCCAGCTGACGGGCGCGGGCCTCGATGAGGGACGGCAGCTCCGCCAGCAGCGACTGCAAGTTGAGGGCCAGCTCCTGCAGCGGCGCCTCCAGCAGCCCCACCAGGGTGGCCAGGGGGGATTGCAGGCGGCCTGCCACCTCGGCCAGGAGCTGGGGCCGCGGCGGCAGGGAGACCAGCTCCTTCAGGTCCTGGGGGGCCAGCACGGAGCCGTCCAGCACCGCCCCCCTCACCACGAAGGCGGGCGGGGCGGTGCGGGCATACTCGTCCAGCGCCTTGGCCCCCTCCACCGGGTCGCCGTAGGCGAAGACGATGGCTGTGGGCCCCTCCACCACCTGAACCACCTGGGGACGCCCTGCCTGCTCGGCTGCCAGCCGCAGGAGGGTGTTCTTGACCACCTTCAGCTCCAGGCCGGCCTGCCGCAGCCGACGGCGAAGCTCGTTCATCTCGGCCACCGTCATGCCGGTGAAGCCGGTGCTGATGGCCAGCGTGGCCCGCTGGAGGCGCTCCTTCAGCTCCTCCACGGCCCGCACCTTCTCCGGCCTGGGCATGTCTCCTACCCTCCTGAAACGGCTGGCGGCGCCCCCGCCGTCGAGGCAAAGGACGCCGCCCTGGTCGCTAGCCAGGTCTGTCCCTAGCATGGCCTCGACGGGCCCCCGCCGGGGCGGGGATTAAGCCACCGGGGCACCCGTTTTCTCCGGCGTATGGCAGCAAGAGTAATTGTAGAGTCCCCATCGCCCATGTTCAATGGCCGAAGCCGTCCCGGCGCGGGAGGTTGCCCCTAACGCACAGGTTATGGTATGCTCCTAGCGGTCGCGCCCCCGACGCAGCGGCCACCAGCCAGCGATCATGGACTTTCGCCTGTCGCCCGAGGACGAGGCCTTCCGCCAGGAGGTGCGCTCCTGGCTGCGCGAGAACCTCCCCCGCGACTGGGAGGACCAGGTGCCCGAGGGGGAGGCGTGGGAATTCACCCGCCACTTCACCCGCAAGCTGGCCGAGAAGGGCTGGGTGGTTCCCCACTGGCCCAAGGAGTACGGCGGCCTGGGCCTCTCCCTGTGGCGTCAGCTCATCTTCCGGGAGGAGATGTCCTACCACCGGGCCCCCCTGGGCTACATCTCCATCGGCGCCGACTGGGCCGGCCCCACCATCATCGTCTACGGGACCGAAGAGCAGAAGCGTGAGCACCTGCCCCGCATCGCCCGTGCCGAGGTGATGTGGTGTCAGGGCTTCTCGGAGCCCAACGCCGGCTCCGACCTGGCCAACCTGGAGACGCGGGCCGTCCGCGACGGCGATGAGTACGTGGTCAACGGGCAGAAGATCTGGACGTCGGGCGCCCACCGCGCCGACTGGATGATCCTGCTGGCCCGCACCGACCCCGAGGCGCCCAAGCACAAAGGCATCTCCTACTTCCTGGTGGACATGAAAAGCCCGGGCATCACCGTCCGGCCCCTCATCGACATGATGAACAACCATGGCTTCAACCAGGTCTTCTTCGAGAACGTGCGGGTGCCGGCCCGCAACCTGCTGGGGGAGGAGAACCGCGGCTGGTACATGGCCACCACCACCCTCAACTTCGAGCGCTCGTCCATCGGCGGGGCGGCGGCGTCGCGGCGCCTGCTGGAAGACCTGGTGGAATACGTGCGGGACTCGTCCCTGCCCGAGGGCAGGCGCCTGGACGACCCCCGCGTCCGCTACCAGATGGGCGAGGCGGCGGTGGAGCTCGAGATAGGCCGGCTCCTCTCCTACCGGGTGGTCTCCCTGCAGGAGCGAGGGCAGGTGCCCAGCTACGAGGCCTCCATCGCCAAGCTCTACAACACGGAGATGGGGCTGCGGCTGGCCCGCAGAGGGCTGGCCATCCTGGGGCTCTACGGGCAGCTGCAACCCAAGTCCCGCTGGGCGCGGCTGCGAGGCCGCTTCGAGCGCCAGTACCAGTGGATGACAGCCATGGTGGTGGGCGGCGGCACCTCCGAGATACAGCGGAACCTGATAGCCATCCGCGGGCTGGGCCTGCCCAGGGACTGAAATCGGGGGGCCCGAGAGGCGGCGGATGCCTGTCCGAGGCCAAAACGACGTGGAGGTGTAACGATGGACCTGGGCCTGGATGAGCAGCAGGAGATGCTGCGCAACTTTGCTCGGGACTTCCTGGAGAAGGAGTGCCCGGAGCAGCTGGTCCGCCAGATGGAGGAGGACGAGAAGGGCTACTCGCCCGACCTCTGGCGCAAGATGGCCGAGCAGGGATGGATGGGCCTGATCATCCCCGAGCAGTACGGCGGGGCGGGCATGCGCATCACCGACCTGGCTGTGCTGCTGGAGGAGTTCGGGCGGTTCCTGGTGCCGGGGCCGTTCATCCCCACGGTGGTGCTGGGGGCCTACCCCATCATGCTGGCGGGCAGCGAGGAGCAGAAGCAGCGCTTCCTGCCCCGCATCGCTGCCGGCGAGCTGATCATGACCATGGCCCTCACCGAGCCCTCGGCCAAGTGGGACGCCGACGGCATCCAGATGGAGGCCCGCCAGGAGGGCAGCGACTGGGTCCTCAACGGGACCAAGCTCTTCGTGCAGGACGCCCACGTGACCGACTACATGGTGGTGGCCGCCCGCACCGCCAAAGGCGCCAACCCCGAGGAGGGGATCACCCTCTTCCTGGTGGACTCGCGGTCGCCCGGCATCAAGTTCGAGCTGCTGCGCACCATCGCCTCCGACAAGCAGTGCGAGGTGACCTTCGAGGACGTCCGGGTGCCGGGCGAGAACGTGCTGGGTGAGGTGGGCAAGGGCTGGCCTGTCGTCCACCGCACCAAGCTGCTGGCGGCGGTGGCCGCCTGCTCCTACCTGGTGGGGCTGGCCCAGCAGGACTTCGACATCACCCTCAACTACGCCAAGGAGCGGGTCCAGTTCGGGCGGCCCATCGGCTCCTTCCAGGCCATCCAGCACAAGCTGGCCGACGCCGTCATCGACGTGGACGGCTGCCGCTTCATCACCTACAAGGCGGCCTGGAGCCTGCAGGAGAACGAGCCCGACGCCGAGCTGATGGTGTCCATGGCCAAGGCCTGGTGCAGCGAGGCCTCGCGGCGGGTGGTGGCCCACGGCCAGCAGATCCACGGCGGCATCGGCTTCACCAAGGACTACAAGATCCAGCTCTACTTCCGCCGCCAGAAGTGGATGGAGCTGATGTGGGGCGACGCCGATTACCATCGCGAGCTGGTGGCCCAGAAGCTGGCTATCTGACGCCCTCGCCACGGCCACGAATAAGGGGGCAGCGACGCCGCGACGTGTCGCTGCCCCTTGCCTTTGTTGCTATAATGGCCGACTGCCGAACCCCAAGGTGGAGGTCGCCGCATGGAGGGGTGCCTCTTCTGCGACTTCGCCCAGGGCCGTCGTCCCGTGGACAAGCTCCACGATGACGACCTGGTCTACGCCATTCGCGATATAAACCCGCGGGCGCCAGTGCACATCCTGGTCATCCCCAAGGAGCACATCCCCAGCGCCCGCGAGGTAGAGGACGGTCACGCCCCCCTGTTGGCCCGCATGTTCACCGTGGCCCACAGCCTTGCCCAGAGGGAGGGCATAGCCGAGCGGGGCTATCGCCTGGCCATCAACGTGGGGACCGAGGGAGGACAGACCATCTACCACCTGCACATGCACCTCCTGGGCGGGCGGCGGATGGGCAAGGAAGGCTGAGGCGCCCCCGGTGACGAGGGACCATTAGAGCATCGAAGAGGGCAGGCTATCCTGCCTCCGCGACAGGAGGCAGGGAAGATGGGCCTGGCCCCCGACGCTGCGTTGCCCCTGGCCGTGGACACCCTGGCGGGAGTCTGCGGCCTCTTCAACGCCCTCTACTTCCTGGCCTACCTGCTGGCCAGGGGGCGGGGGCCTACCTACCGGGTGGCAGCGGGCGCCCTGGCCCTCGTCTCAGCGGCGGTGGCGGCCGAGAGCGCCGTCCTGCTGGCCTGGCGGGGCGGTGCCGGGGAGGCCCTGGACGGCGCCTGGGGCACGTCGCGGCTGCTGTCGGCCCTGGGAGCTGTCGCTGTTACCCTGCTGGTGCTGAGGCGGATGATCGCCCTGAGCGACTGAGGAGGTGTCGGGAGATGGCCGCAACGCTGGCCGTGGCGCTGGAGAGGGGACGCTGGGACGTGGCCGCCCTCTGCCTGGCCCTGGGGGTCGTGGAGGCGGCCTCCCGCCTGCCCCCAGACTCCCTGCAGGCCCTGCTGGCCCTGCTCCAGGAGGACACGACCCGGAGGAGGGGGCGGCTTGGCCGCTAGCCGCCGCGTGCGCCGCCGCGGCGGCCGCCTGCGCAGCTTCTACGAGGAAGCCCTCAGCGAGGCCGAACGGCTGGAGCTGGAGCAGGCGCGGGAGGTGGAGGGGCTGGACGAGGAGATCGCGGTCCTGAGGGTGCGGCTGAAGCGCGCCCTCCGGGAGCACCCTCAGGACCTGGCCCTCATCGCCAAGGGCGTAGACATGCTGGTGAAGGCGGTGGCGGCCCGCTACCGACTGTCGCCCAAGGCCCGCCGCGACCTGGCCGACAACCTGGCGGGCCTCATCGAGGGCATCGACAACCTGCTGGGGAGGGAGGAAGGTGGCCAGGGGCAAGCTTGAAGGGGCCATCAAGCGGCTGGCCCGCCGCTGGCCAAGGGGGCCCACGCGCCCCTCTCGGGAGGCCATCGAAGTGCGACTGGCAGCGGTGGAGCGGGACCTGGCCGAGCTGAAGGCGCGGGTCAACGGCCTCATATTCGTCGTCCTGGGGGCCGTGGTCACGCAGGTGGTCCTGAAGCTCGTGCAGTAGGGCAGGGTGCCGCTATCATGGCCTGGGAGCGCCGTCCATGGACGTGCCGGAAGGTGCGCTGCGCGAGCTGCAACAGGTAGGGCGCATGCTGTGGGAGGCGGGACTGGTCTCCTCCCACGGTGGCAACCTGAGCCTGCACCTGCCCGACGGGGCGGTGGTCATCACCGCTCACGGGGCCATGCTGGGCCGCCTGGAGGCGGACTCCCTGGTCGTCCTGGGGCGCGAAGGGGGCCGACAGCCGTCGTCGGACACCGATATACACCGCGCGATATACGACGCCACCGCTGCCGGCGCCGTAGCCCACGCCCACCCCCGTCATGCCATCGCCCTGTCGCTGCTGGGCGAGGGCGACCTGGAGCCGCTGGACCTGGAGGGCCGGCACTACCTGGGCAAGCGCGTGCCGGTGGTGCAGGGCCGGGAGCATGTGGCAGAGGCCCTGGGCGACTTCCCCATCGTGGTGGTTCGGGGCCACGGCTCCTATGCCCGCGGCCGAGACCTTCGGGAGGCCCTCCTCTACACCAGCGTGCTGGAGGAGAGCGCCCACGTCTTGTGGCTCCTGCGCTCCCTGCGCTGAGGGCCGGTCAGCCCAGCCCCAGCTCCTCCAGACGCTCCTCGTCTAGCCCCAGGTAGTGACCTATCTCGTGCATGAGGGTCACCCGCACCTGCTGCACCAGCTCCTCCAGGCTTCTGCAGTAGCGCTGGTGCGGCTCCTGGTAAATGACGATGCGGTCGGGCAAGGCCATGGTGTAGCCGCTGCCGCGGTGGGGCAGGGGTACGCCCAGGTAAAGGCCGAAGAGGGGTTCGCCAGGGCGGACGCCGGCCTGACGGCGCTCCCAGGAGGACGGTCGCCAGCGCACCTCCACGTCCACATTGTGGAGCATCGCTCGCAGGCGCGGCGGCAGGCCCTCGATGGCCTCCCGCACCAGGCGCTGGAACTGGCCACGAGTGAGGCGGGGCATAGGCATGTTCGCTACTGTCCCGGCAGGGCCTGCACCAGGCCGGGCGTACGCGCCAGCCGCACCAGCAGGTCGCGGGCCAGGACCGTGGAGCGCACGGATCCCTGAGTTCCCCCCTCGTTGAACACGAGCGTCAGCCAGGTCGGGCTGGTGCGGGGGGCGTAGGCCACGAAGAAGCCGTGATAGGGGCCGACGCCGCCGGCCGCCTCGGGCGTGCCCGACTTGCCGGCTGCATCCAGGCCGGTGCCCGAGAAGGCAGCATAGGCCGTACCGCCGGGGCTCTGGGTCACCAGCCGAAGCCCCTCCCGTATGGCGTCCAGGGTGGCCTGCGAGACGGGCAGACGGCCGATGGCCTCGGTGCGGAACTCTCTGACCACGTTGCCCTGGGCATCGGTTATCTTGCGCACCAGGAGGGGCCTGTCCAGCTCGCCGCCGCGGGCGATGGCGGCGTAGGCATTGGCGATCTGGATGGGCGTCACCAACAGGTAGCCCTGCCCGATGCCCAGCACTACAGAGTCGCCCGAGAACCAGGGGTTGGGATCTCCCACCGCCTTCTCCTTCCAGTCGGGATCGCGGGGGTCGGGCACCAGCCCCGCCGCCTCCGGCAGGCCGATGCCCGTGGGCTGTCCGAAACCGAAGCCCCGGGCCATATCGGGCAACAGGCCAGGGTCGCGGGCGTCCAGTCGGTAGGCGATCTCGTAGAAGACGGGGTTGCAGGAGGCCATGAGGCCCTCGGCAGGGGTCATGGGGCCTCTGTCTATCGACTGCCAGTTGCGCAGGGGGAAGTTGGGGAAGCGCGTCCACACCGGCGGGCAGGGGAGGCGTGTGGTGGGGGAGACGACCCCGTTCTCGATGCCCGCCGCGGCCGTCACCACCTTGAAGGTGGAGCCGGGCGGATAGGTCCCCTCCAGCGCCCGGTTCATGGTGGGGCGCTGGGGGCTGTTGAACAGCCGGTCCACTTCCTGCTGGCTCAGGCCACGGATGAAGTCGTTGGGGTTGTAGCGGGGCGCCGATGCCAGGGCCAGCACCGAGTTGTCCCGCGGGTCCATGACCACCACCGCCCCCGGCCCGCTGCCCAGCACCTCTTCGGCGGCCCTCTGCACGTCCAGGTCTATGGTGAGATGCACGTCGTGGCCGGGCACCGGGGCCTTGCGGGCGATGACCTGGGCTATTTCCCCCTCGGGGGTGACGGTGGCCAATATTCCCCCCTTCTGACCAGCCAGCTCCTGCTGATAGGCGGCCTCGATGCCGGCCCCGCCCACCCAGTCGTCCTCGCGGTACCCCTGCGGATAGAGCTGTTGCAGCTCCTCAGCGTTGATCTTGCGCATGAAGCCCAGCACATGAGCGGCCAGCTCGTTGTTGGGGTAGACCCTCTGCACCTCTTCCTTCACGAACACCCCCAGGTCAGCCAGGGCGTAAAAGGCCTGAAGGCGCTCGGGAGGGGTGTCGTGGGGCAGGCGCTGCACCTCCACGAAGTAGAATTCGGGCACGTTGGCATCCAGCCTGGGCCGCACCTGGGAGAAGGGCACGCCCAGGGCGCGGGCCAGGGCAGTGGCAGTGCGATCCTTGTCCGCGACCCTCCCGGGGATGACGCCCACCACAGGGATGGTGGCGTCCATCGCCAGCGGCCGCCCGCGGCGGTCGTAAATGGTGCCCCGTTTCGGATTTTCGATGAAGAGGTGTACCAGGGTGCGGTCGTCCAGCTCCTTGAATATGAGGGACGGGGCCCAGCGTACTCGCCACTCGCGCTTAGTGCCGCCCTCGGGCCTGGCTACCTCCTCCTGCACCAGGGGCAGGGCGTTCTCCTGGACGATATCGCCGAAAAACACGGTGTGGATGGTCACGCGGTAGGGATAGGACTCGACGTTCTGGGGCTGCAGCAGCTCGAAGTCGATGCCGACGATGGTGGCCTCCTCGGCGATGGCCTGATAGCGCTGCACGAAGCGCTCCTGCGGCATCTGGGCCTGCACATCGCTGCTCACCAGGGCATACATCCCCTGGTAGTCCTGGGCCTGCCAGCGGCGCAGGAATTCGTGGGCCACCTCTCGCGGCGTGTTGGGGTCCTCTATGACCTCGGGCGTGGAACCGCCGCCTCCTCCCAGGGAACAGGCCGTCAGCAGGGCCCAGGCCGCCAACAGCACCAGCAGCCGCACCATCTCCGCTGCCCATTGTATCGGAAGCAGGGGGACGGTGCCTTATAATCTGTCCTTGGGCCTTGGGAGGTAGATATGGAGTCTGAGAGGCCGATAGGGCGCAAAACGACGGTGCGAGAGGCCATGGAGAGGTTCGTAGGACCCTCGCCCTGCCTCGTGCGCCCCGACGACGATGTGATGGCCCTCGTGAACGAGGCCGTGCGCCACCCGGAGGTGGAGACCTTCGCTGTGGTGGACGAGGACGGCAAGCTGCTGGGCATCATCCCCCTGCGGCTGCTGCTGGACGAGCTCTTCCTGAGCGTGGTGCCCGAGGAGTTCCTGCTGACCATGCGCGACCTGGCCGATATCGAGGAATTCGCGCGCATCGCCCGGGCCAAGCGCGCCCGCGACCTGATGCAGCCGCCGGCGTCGGTGAGGGCCGACGACACCATCGGCCGCGCCTTCGCCCTCCTGCACGAGCGGGGCCTGCTGGGGATACCGGTGGTGGACGAGGAGGGGAGGGTCAGGGGCTATCTGGACAGCCTCCAGCTCATCGCCCTCTGGCTGGGAGCGGCCCCGTCACCGCAACAGGAACGGGAGTGAGGTGACGATGGACGAGCGTGCGCTGGCGCTGGCCATCTTCGCCCTGGCCTACCTGGCCATCGTCACCGAGATCATCCCCAAGACGGCGGCCGCCCTCCTGGGCGGCCTCGCCATGGTGGTGCTGGGGGTGGTGGACCAGGAACATGCCTTCGAGGCCATCGACCTCGACGTCATCTTCCTGCTGGCGGGCATGATGATCATCGCCCACGAGTTGGGCCGCACCGGCGTCTTCCAGTGGTTGGCGGTGCGGACGGCCAAAGTAGCCCGGGGCGACCCGACGCTGGTGCTGGTGCTGCTGTGCCTCATCACCGCTGTGGGGTCGGCCTTTCTGGACAACGTCACCACCGTGGTGCTGATGGTGCCACTGACCCTATTCCTGGCCCGCATCCTGTCGGTGGAGCCGGTGCCTTTCCTGATAGCCGAGGTGATGGCCTCCAACATCGGCGGGGTGGCCACGCTGGTGGGCGATCCGCCCAACGTCGTCATCGGCAGCGCCGCCGACATAGACTTCCTGGAGTTCATCGTCCACGCCACCCCCCTGGCAGTGGCGGTGCTGGCCCTTTTTCTCGTAGCCGTTTACCTGCTGTTCCGGCCCCGTCTGCGGGCCTCCAACCCTGTGCGGGAGTCGGTGCTGGAGATCGATGAGCGGGAGCTGGTGACGAACCCCCGGCTGTTACGGGTGGCGGGGCCGGTAGCCCTGGGCACCATCGTGGCCTTCCTGTTCCACGGGGCGCTGGGCCTGGAGCCGGCCACCATCGCCTTGGCAGGAGCGGCCTTGCTCATCGTCCTGGGCCGCGTCTCCATTGAGGAGGCGTTGCGGGAGGTGGAGTGGAACACACTGTTCTTTTTCGTGGGGCTGTTCATGATGGTGCAGGGGCTGGCGGAGGTGGGCCTCCTGTCCGATCTGGGACAGGCCCTCTCGGACGTGAGCGGCGACAGCGTGGGGCTGGCAGCCATGCTGGTGCTCTGGCCGGCGGTGCTTCTCTCCAGCGTCCTCAACCAGATACCCTATACGACGGTGATGGTGCCGGTGGTGGGGGAGATGTCGCGGACGCTGGGGGTAGGCGAGGGCGCCCAGAATCCCCTCTGGTGGGCCCTTGCCTTCGGCGTCGGCTTCGGCGCCAACCTGACGACGGTGGGTGCGGCCGCCAACGTCTACGTGGTGAACGTGGCCGCCCGTGCCGGCCATCGAATCGGCTTTCTCACCTTCCTGCGATACGGCACCCTGGTGACCCTGACAGCGGCCGGCCTCTCTTCCCTCTACCTCTGGCTGCGCTACCTGGCCTTCTGAGGACGCCATGACGGTGCGGGCGCAGGTGGCGGGGGAGCTGGGGCGTCTGCTGAGGGTGCGCGCCCTGGGACAGCTGGCCCAGAATGCCCTCCTCTATGCCCTCCTCATCGCCGTGGTGGAGCACACCGACTCCAGCTTCTACACGGGCCTGCTGGTGGCGGTGCTGACTCTGCCGTCCATCGTGCTGGGTGTGTTGGGCGGCACGCTGGCCGACCTGCTGCCCATCCGCGGCGTTCTGGTGGTGGGCTCCTGGCTGCGGGCGGGCATCGTGGCCCTGATGGCGGTCAACCGAGATGACCTGGGCGCCCTCTACTGGCTCTCCTTCCTGTTCATGGTGGTGAACCAGGTGACCGGCCCGGCCGAGTCGGCGGCGTTGCCGCGGCTGACGGCTGCCGAAGGGCTGCCGCGGGCCACCTCCCTCTTCGTGCTGGCGGGGATGGTGGGACAGGCGGGCGGGGCTATGCTTCTCGCCCCCCTGCTGCTCAAGGCCCTGGGGCCGGGTTCGGTTATGGTGCTTACAGTGGTGCTGCTGATGCTGACGTCGTACCTGGCGGCGCGACTGTCCCCCATGCCCAGGGCTGAGGCGGCGAGGCACGAGGCGCTGGGGCCGCGGCTGCTGGGGGCCGTGGCCCTGGGCTGGCGCATCGTCTCCAGTCAGCGCCCCGCCTTCCTGGCCATGGCCTATCTCACCCTGGCCATGGCCCTCATGAAAGGGGTAGCTGTGCTGGCGCCCTACTACGTGAAGGACACCCTGGGCATCACTTCCGAGAACACGGTCTACATCATGGCGCCAGCGGCCATCGGCGCTGGCCTGGCCCTGGCCCTGACTCCTTTCCTGGCCCGCTTCATACGGCTGGAGCGGCTCATGGCCGCGGCCCTGCTGTCGCTGCTGGCGTCCCTGCTGGGCCTGGGCCTGGTGGTCCAGCTGAAGGGGGTCATCCTTTCCCACCTGGACCTGGGCATCAGCTTTGTGGAGGAGCGGCTGGGGGTGTCCTCGGTCATAACCCTGACTCTGCTCCTGGCAGTGCCCGCTGGGGCCGCCGCCACGGCGGTGCTGGTGGCGGCCCGCACTGTCCTCCACCGCTCGGCGCCCCTGGGCGCGCAGGCGCGGGTCTTCGCGACCCAGGCTGCCCTGGCCGACGCCTTCTCCCTGCCACCCACCCTGGTGATGGGCAGCATGGCCGACCTGGTAGGGCCGCGGTCGGTGCTGCTGGGGGCTACCCTGGTAGCAGCCTGGGCGGCGTATTACGTCTCGCGTTCGCGCCGCTTTCCCCAGCCTGCCCTTCAGCCCACCTCCTGAAGGTGGGCTAGTCGGGCCGACAGGGGACGCCATGGGCCTCGAGCCGCCGCAGCCACACCTCCACCGGCTCCCGACGGAACAGGGCCTCCAGCAGCCTTCCCAGCCGTCCTCGAGGTGGGGCGGCGGCCGCCACCTCCCAGGAGCCCGGGTAGGCCAGTTCGGGACGCCCCAGACACTTGGCCAGGGCCTGCCACTCCTGGGAAGATCGCAGCTCCAGTCGCAGGTAGCCGTCGCGGCAGCGGTAGCGACGCCTGACGGGGGAGGGGGGCTGGCCCATGGGCCGGGTCAGCGACAGCCGCCGTGGGCCGTGAGCAGCCGGCGCGGCCCCAGCACCTGGCGGTAGATGGCCTCCACCCGCTCGGCCACCTGGGGCCATTGGTAGCCCAGGGCTGCCAGGCGTGCCCGACGGCCCAAGGCGTCGCGCAGGGCCGGATCGGACAGCAGCCTCTCCAGCCCGCGGGCGAAGGTGTCCGGCCGGGCAGGGGAGACCAGGAACCCTGTCTCCCCATCGCGCACCAGCTCCTGGAGGCCACCCACCCGAGAGGCCACTACGGGGGTGCCGCAGGCCATGCTCTCCAGGGCCACCAGCCCGAAGCTCTCGTAGTGGGAGGGCACCGCGCACACATCGGCAGCGCTGTAGTATAGGGGCAACTCCTCGTGGGGAACCGCCGGCAGGAACATCACCCGCTGGAGGGAGCTCAGGCGCCGCCCCAGGGAGCGCAGGCGAGAGCGGAGGGCCTCGTCCCGTTCGTCGCCGCCGACGATGACCAGCAGGGCCGGGGACTGCAGGCGGGCATGGGCCCGCAGCAGCAGGTCGAGGCCCTTCAGCGGCTCCAGCCTCCCTACGAAGAGGACGATGGGCACATCCCCGGGGAGTCCCAGCTCCGCCCGCGCACGCTGCCGCCCCAGGGGCCGGAAGAGGCCGGTGTCCACGCCGCAGGGCACCACCTCCACCCGCTGGGCGGGCACGCCGTATAGGCGGACCAGGGCATCCCGCTCGCCGCGGCTGGCGCAGACGATGCGATCGGCGGCCAGGGCTATCTGCCGCTCGGCCTCAAGACGATGGGGGTGCTCCCGTTCCCCAGGGTGGAAGCGCAGCTTCACCTCCCCCAGGGTGTGGAACATGATGACGTGGGGCACGCCCCAGCGTTCCTTGAGCATCTGCCCGGCCCAGCCCGACAGCCAGTAGTGGCTGTGGACCAGGTCGTAGGCTATTCCCCGCGCCTCGGCATAGCTGGCCAGCCGACGCACGAACTCGGGCAGATGGGGGTAGAGGTCTTCCTTGTCGGCCTCGTGAGGACCCGCGTCCAGCTGGACCAGGCGCACGTTGGGGGCCAGCTCCATCACCGACGGCGAGTCGGGGTCGGTGCGGCGGGTGAAGATGTCCAGACAGTGGCCGCGCCGCCCCAGCTCGCGGCTGACGGCGCGCACATACACGTTCAGGCCGCCGCTGTGCCGCGTCCCCGGCAGGGCCAGGGGAGACGTATGGAAGCTGAGGACAGCGATGCGGCACACGGTCGGCCTACTCCCTGAGGAGTCGCAAGCGGTGGACGACCACGTCCCGGGCGCCCAGGTCGTACTTGTACGGTTCGGCGCCCCGCAGGAAGTCCAGCCTTCGGAAGCCGGCGGCGATGGCGTGCTCCACCAACATCGCCTTGGACAGCAGGCCCACCGACAGGTGGCCGTATTCAGGGTCGTAGCCGCTGTTGTAGAGCTGCAGGGTATCGCCGTCGACGAAGCATAGCAGGGCAGCGGCCCGCACCTGGCCCAGCCGCAGGAAGTAGAGACGCACCCATCCTTCCGCCGACAGATAGGAGACCATGCGCCGGAAGAAGCGGGCCATCTCGTCGGTCATGAAGCGGGCCTTGTCGGGCCGGCTGGTGCGGTGCAGGTGCAGGAAGTCCTCCACCGCTGCCGTCGCCTCCTCCGGGGCCGAAAGCACCTCCAGCGAGGGCTCCGCCACCCGGTAGAGACGCCTCAGCTTGCGCAGCAGCTCGTGCCTGTCCTTGCCTGGCAGCGACTCCAGGTATTCCTCCCAGGTAGCGGGCAGCTCCAGCAGCGGGCAGACGTCCTCCCGTTCCTGCAGGGGGGTAAGGCCCTTGCGGCGGGCCAGTTCGGGCAGCAGGCGCAGAGTGGGGGAGCCATCGGGCAGGCCCCACAGGACCAGCTCCCGCCATTCCAGGCGGAGGAGGGACTGCCAAAGCTCCTGGAGGGCCTGCTCGGCAGCTTCCTGGTCCAGGACCAGATCCATATAGTCGCAAACGTTGGGATCGCCGGCGAAGGCCAGGGCATCGCCTTGGCGCATGAAGGCGCCGATGCCAATGAGCCGCTCGCCACGGCGGGCGGTGACGACGGTGGGAGAGCCCCGGCCGAACTCCTCCCACCAGGCCTGCAGCCAGGCCGGCGAGAGGAAGACGTGGCGCAGGGCAGCCCGACCCAGCAGGGCACGCCACTCCTCGGCCAGGGCCGCCGCGACGGGGCCCAGGGCCGCCTCGGTCATGGGCGCTCCCCCCGGACCAGGGCCAGGAATTCGGAGCGGGTGACGCCGTGACGACGGAAGACGCCGCGGACGGCGGAGGTGACCATGATGGTGCCTGGCTTCTTGATGCCCCGCATGCTGATGCACAGGTGCTCCGCTTCCACCACCACCGCCGCGCCCTGGGGTTGCAGACCTTCCATGAGGCAGTCGGCTATCTGGCTGGTCAGCCGCTCCTGCACCTGGGGGCGGCGGGCCAGGATGTCCACCACCCGCGCTATCTTGCTGGCCCCCACGATGCGGCCGTCCGGAACGTAGCCCACGTGCACCTGCCCGAAGAAGGGCAGAAAGTGGTGCTCGCACAGGGAATAGAAGGGGATGCCCCGCAACACCACCATCTCCTGATGAGGCTCCGGGAAGGTGGTGGTCAGTACCGAAAGGGGGTCCTCCCGCAGGCCAGAGAACATCTCCGCATAGAGGCGGGCGATGCGGCGGGGCGTGTCGGCCAGGCCCGGACGCTGGGGGTCCTCGCCGATGGCCTCGATGATCTGCCGCACGGCCTGAGCCACCCGTTCCAGGTCGGGAGATTCCTGCCTTGGCCTGCCCTGCACTTGCGCTGTAGCCGCCGCAAAAGGCTCTCCCCTAGATTGTATCAGCAAATGGGCGCCCGTTCGAACCGGCTCAGACCAGGGCCAGGGCGGCCTCCACGGCCCGCAGGTCGGCGGCGGCCGGGACGATCTGGGCCGGGATGGTCTCGGCCGTTTCGGGGTCCTTCAGGCCGCTGCCGGTGATGATGCAGACTATCCTCTGTCGGCTCAGGTCCTGCTGGCTGGCCACCTTGATGAGGCCCGCCACCGCCGCCGCCGAGGCTGGCTCGGCGAATATGCCCTCCTCCTGGGCCAGCAGGCGGTAGGCCTCCAGTATCTCGTCGTCGCTGACGGCGGCGATGACGCCTCCCGATTCGTCGCGAGCGGCCACCGCCAGGTGCCAGGAAGCGGGGTTGCCGATGCGGATGGCGGTAGCCACAGTCTGGGGGTCTTCCACTGGCTGGCCCCGCACGATGGGGGCCGCCCCCTCGGCCTGGAAGCCCATCATCCGTGGCAGCCGTCGCGCTCGCCCCAGGCGATGGTACTGGACGAAGCCCATCCAGTAGGCGCTGATGTTGCCGGCGTTGCCCACGGGTATGAAGACCATGTCGGGGGCATCCCCCAGCTCGTCCACGATCTCGAAGGCTGCCGTCTTCTGGCCTTCCAGACGGTGGGGATTGACCGAGTTGACGAGGGCGATGGGGTGGGCGGCAGCCACCTGCCGCGCCAGGCGCAGGGCGTCGTCGAAGTTGCCCTCCAGGGCGACGATGACGGCGCCGAAGGCGATGGCCTGGGCCAGCTTGCCCCGCGCCACGTAGCCTTGCGGTATGAAGATGTAGGAGCGGAGGCCGCAGTGGGCGGCGTAGGCGGCGGCCGAGGCGGCCGTGTTGCCGGTGGAGGCGCAGAGCACTGCCCGCTGTCCCTCCTCCAACGCCTTGGCCACCGCCACCACCATTCCCCGGTCCTTGAAGGAGCCGGTGGGGTTGCAAGATTCCAGCTTGAAGTAGAGGTCAGGGCAGCCCAGGCGCGGCCCCAGCCGCCGCGAGCGCACGAGAGGCGTGTCCCCTTCCCCGAGGGTGATGACGGGTGTGCGCTCCGTAAGGGGCAGCAGCTCGCGGTAGCGCAACAGCACGCCCCTGCCCTTATTGCTCCGTCTGTTCCATGCCACCGCGGATCTCCTGTATCTCCTGGCGAATGACGTCCTGCAGGCGCCGTCGCTGCCGCTCCAGCAGCTGCAGCACCTGCTTCATGGTCGCCCGCGTCCGCTGCCGGTGGTCCTCCATCTGCTGTTGCAGGACCAGGAGGCTCTGGGCCTGCTCCTGGACCCGCTGGGAGAGCAGCTCCAGGTGGCGCTGCTGCTCCTCCCGCTGGCCCTGCTGGCGCTCCATGTCGCCCTCCAGGGTGGCTAGCTGCTGGGCGAGGCGGTCGGCCAGCGAGCGGACCTGGCGCCACTCGTCCCGGCCGCCCTCGGCCTGTCCCAGTCCCATCTCCAGCTTCTGGACCTGTTCCGAGAGCTGCTGGAGGGCACCCTGCTGCACCTGGAAGCGTCCCAGCAGGGCCTCGTGCCGCTCCTGAAGGAGGGCGAGGTCGGCAGTGGCCTTGGCCACCGCCTCTTCCATCGAAAGGAGGCGCTCCACCTGCTGGTGAACGCGGGCCAGGCCCTCCTGGAGGCGGGTGCCCGCTCCCTCCGACTCCCGCTGGAGGAGGGCCAGGGCCTCCTCCAGCCGACGCAGGGCGCCGTCCTGAGCGCGCACCTGCTCCTCCAGGGCGGCCGTCCTGGCCTCCAGCGCCTCCATCTGCTGGGCCAGGGCGGCACCCGTCTGGTGGAACTGTTCGAGGTCGGCCCGCCGCTGACGGAGGGCGTCGCTGGCTAGGCCCAGGGCCTGGTCGTGGCGACGCTCCATCTGGGCCAGGCGCGCCTGCAGGAGGCGCACCTCCTCCTGCAGGGCGGGAAGGGCGTGGGCCAGCCGCTGCAGTCCGTCCAGCACGTCGCGTGCCTGCTGGAGGGCAGCAGCGACCTGCCTGGTCTCCTCCTGGGTGCGGCGCAGGCTGCGCTCCATCTGCTGGAGCTGGCCCAGGAGGTAGGCCGGCTGGCCATTGGGCTGGCCCCTCTCCTCCATTCAGCCCTCCACCCGCAGGAAGTTGCCCACGTTGCAGACCACCTCCAGCCGCTCCAGGTCGGCCATGGTGGCGCGGACATCGGCCTCGCGTGCGCTGTGGGTCATGATGACGATCTCGGCCGTCTGGGCGGCCTCGTTGGTCTCCTTCTGGATGACGGAGGCGATGCTGACCTGGTGGTCGCCGAAGCAGCGGGCGATCTGGGCCAGCACGCCCGGACGGTCGGCCACCTCCATGCGGATATAGTAGCGGCAGCGCAGCTCAGACATGGGGCGCAGGGGCAGGCTCTGGGCGCCCTGCCAAGGCGCAGGCGGGCGGCCGTGGGTGAGGGCCTGGGCGGCATCGAGGATATCGGCGATGACGGCGCTGGCGGTGGGCGCCGCTCCTGCGCCCGGCCCCTGAAAGACCACCCGCCCCAGCAGGTCGCCCTCCACCTCGATGGCGTTGAGGACGCCGTCCACCTTGGCCAGCAGCTCGTCCTGCGAGAGCAGCACCGGATGCACCCGCGCCTCCACCGCCTCGCCCCCGTCGTCCGAGCCGCGGCGGGCGATGGCCAGCAGCTTGATGCAGTAGCCCAGCTCGCGCGCATAACGGAAGTCCCGCCCCTGCAGTCGGGCGATGCCCTCGCGGTAGATGGCCTCGGGCGGCACATAGGTGTGGAACGCGAGGCTGGCCAGAATGGCCAGCTTGTAGACCGCGTCGTGACCCTCCACGTCGTTGCTCGGGTCGGGCTCGGCGTAACCCAACTCCTGGGCCTGGGCCAAGGCGGTGGCGAAGTCCATCCCCTCCCGGTCCATGCGGGTGAGGATGTAGTTGGTGGTGCCGTTGATGATGGCCCGCAGGCCCCGTATCTCGTTGGCCGACAGGTCGCGCTTGAGGGGGGAGATGATGGGTATGCCGGCGCCCACGCTGGCCTCGTAGAGGATGTCGACCCCCCGGCGGTGGGCCAGGGCCAGGAGGTCCGGCCCGTGCTTGGCCATCACCTCTTTGTTGGCGGTGACGACGTAGCGTCCCCGCTCCAGGGCGCGGCGAATGTAGTCCAGGGCAGGCCTCTCGCCACCCATCACCTCCACCACGATGTGCACCTCGTCGTCGTCCAGGACCAGGTCGGCCTGGTCGGTCAACAGGGACGGGTCCAGGGGGAGCGGACGCTGTCGCTGAAGGTCGCGCACCAGGACGCGGCGCAGCCGGAGGGGGCGGCCCAGGCGGCGGGCATAGACCTCCCCTTTTTCCAGAAGGGCGCGGGCCACCCCGCTCCCCACCACCCCTAGCCCCAGGAGGGCCACGTTTACCGGCGCGGCCATCGGCGCTACCTCAGACGCCGTAGACTTCCTTCAGCAGCCAATTCAGCTTCCTGGTATCCCCGGTGAGGGGGTCGACATAATTGCGGATCTCCACCTGGAGTCGCTTCTGGGCCAGCCAGTCGTCCAGGGCACGGCGGGCCAGCACCAGCTTCTGGGTGTCGTTGAGGGTGTGCTGGGGGTCCCGCTCCAGCACCTGGTAGACGTAGACCAGGGCCGACTCCGGGTCCTGGTACCGGGCCATCTCCCCCGGCTGGAGGCCGAAGAGGACCGTCTCGGCCCCTGCCGGCAGGGCGCCCCGGGGCATCCAGCCCACCTCACCCCCGTTCTGACGGGTGGTGCTGTCCAGGGACTCGGCCCTGGCCACGGCGGCGAAGTCCTCTCCCCCCCGGACGCGGGCGATGATCTGGTCGGCCTGGGCGATGCTGCGCACCACTATCTGACGATAGCGGACTGCCTCGGCCTGGGCCGGCACCTGGGCCTGGAAGTGGTCCAGGGCCTTGTCCAGCAGCAGTTCCCCCTCCACCATCCAGCGATACTGCTGGTCGGTGAGGCCGCTGCGCTGCAGCTCCTGCTGGTACAGATTGGGGAAGGGGTCTTCCTGCCCTTCGGCAGGGGGCTGGGCGCCCACCCGCTGGCGCAGGGCGTCGTCCACCTCTTGGGGCTCCAGGGCCAGGCCCAGTTCGGCACCGAAGCGGTGCAGAAGCTCCTCCTGCACTATGCGCTGGGCCACGGCCGAGAGGGCGTTGGCGGGCTGGCCCAGGTTGCTGTTGGCGCCGCCCACGTCCTGGAGGTGCAGGCGCAGCCTCTGGGCGAAGTAGCGCAGGCTGTAGGTGTTCTCCCCCACCCGGATGGCGGCGCTGTTGGGGCGGTTGCGCTGCTCCCAGATGCCACGGGCCACGGCGAAGGAGGCCAGCGCGGCCCCGGCCGCCAGCAGGACGAGCACGCCCAGGGTGGCCAGCAGGCGCCACGAGGTCTCCCCGGACCTCCGCACGGAGGCGTCCCAAGGTGGGGTGGGAACTCGGCTAGGCCGCCTCTGCTTGGGCATGGCTGGGCGGATGGGGCGGACGCGGTCGCCCCACGCCTAGGAGACGGGCGTGGGTGCCGGCCAGCCCAGCTTGCGGATGTGTTCGGCGGTGAAGGGCAGCAGGGCCACGTGGCGGGCCCGCTTTATGGCCCGGGCCAGGGCCCGCTGGTGCTTGGCGCAGGTGTTGAGCTTGCGCCGCGACTCGATGCGCCCGCGATCGGTGAGGAAGCGGCGCAGGAAGGCCGTGTTCTTGTAGTCGATGTACTTTATCTGTTCGGCGCAGATGGGGCAGACCTTGCGGCGGCGGCCGTAGCGACGCTTCTTGGGGCGGGGGGCTTCGGCCACCTCCGCCGGCTGCTCCGGGGCCTTCTCTGGCTCCTCGACCATGCTGCGGCTTCCCTCCTAGGTGGTGGACGTCAGTCCTCGGCCTCGAAGGGCAGCTCCTCCTCGGCCTCGGCAGCCTCCTCGCCGCCTTCCAACAGCGGCGCGGCGCCGGGGCGGTCGAGGAAGATGACCCGCTCGGCCAGGATCTCGTTGCGGAAACGGCGCTGGCCGTCGTTGCCCTCCCAGCTGCGGCTGCGCAGGCGGCCCTCCACGTAGACGCGGCGCCCCTTTTGCAGGTAGAGGTTGCACTGTTCGGCTAGGCGTCCCCAGGTGACCACCGAGAACCACTCCGTCTCCTCGCGGCGGTCGCCTTCCGGCGTGGTGTAGACGTAGTTGGTGGCGATGCGGAAGGTGGTCATGGCGTTGCCGGCGGCGGTGTAGCGCATCTCGGGGTCGGTGCCAGCGTTGCCGATGACCAGTATCTTGTTGAGGCCGGCCACTAGCTGAGGCCCCCCTATTCCTCCTCGTCCTCGTCGGTGCGCACCACCAGGTGCCTGAGGACAGGCTCGCTCACTTCCAGGCTGCGGTTGAGCTCGCGCACGGCCGAGCCGTCCAGGCGGAACTGGGCCAGGACGTAGTGGCCCTCGGTGAAGCGCTTGATGGGGTAGGCCAGGCGGCGCCGACCCCAGTGGTCCAGCTTCGTCACCTCGCCGCCCCGCTCGCTGATGAAGCGCTGGACACGCTCCACCGTGGCCGAGACCTCCTCCTCGGCCAGCTCGGGGCTGATGACCATCATCAACTCGTAGCTGCGCATGTCCACCCTGGGGAAAAGATATGTGGCAGGACAGATGTCCTGTCCTATCGTCGCCGATTATAACACCTGCCCCATCGGCCCACAAGGCCACGCCCCGTCCCGTGCACGCCTGACAGGCACGGCCCCCGCTGCCGCGAGGCCCTTGACGCTTTTGGAACATATGTTCTAGCATGGGGCCACCGAAAGGGGGTCAGGCGGTGGCTAGGGTGTTCCCCCTCCGCAACGTGCTGCGGCCCTACCAGCTGGAGGTGGCCAGGGCCGTCCTGGAGAGCGTGCGTCGGCGCCTGGGCCTCACCTTCACGGTGATGATGAGCCGCCAGGCGGGCAAGAACGAGCTGTCGGCCCAGATGGAGCTCTATTTGCTGGCCCGCCACCTGCACCGGCCCGAGGAGCTGGTCAAGTGCGCCCCCACCTTCGACCCTCAGGCCCGCATCAGCCTGCGCCGGCTGTGGCAGCGGCTGGAGGAGGCGGGACTGGGGGAGCTGGCCTCCCTGGAGGAGGGGCGAGCGGTGCGCCTGGGCCGGGCCCGCCAGCTCTTCCTCTCGGCCGAGCCGGGGGCGCACGTGGTGGGCCACACCGCCACCCTGCTGCTGGAGGTGGACGAGGCCCAGGAGGTGGAGCGGGAGAAGTTCCAGCGCGATTTCCTGCCCATGGTGGCCGCCACCGGCGCCACCGTCGTCCTCTACGGCACTCCCTGGGACGGCTCCACCCTGCTGGAGGAGATGGCCGAGCACCATCGCGAGCTGGAGCGGCGGGACGGGGTGCGCCGCCACTTCCAGTGGGACTGGCAGGAGGTGGCCCGCCACAATCCGGCTTACGCCCGCTTCGTGGAGGCCGAGCGGCTGCGCCTGGGCGAGGAGCACCCCCTCTTCCGCACCCAGTACGCCCTGCGGCCCATCGGCGGCGGAGGGAGGCTCTTCTCCCCCTCCCAGCTGGCCCAGCTGCGGGGTGAGCACCCGCGGCAGGCAGCCCCGCGGCCGGGCGAGTGCTACGTGGCCGGCCTGGACCTGGGCGGCCAGGACTGGGATGGCGGCAGCCGCAGCCACGACGCCACCGTCCTGACCATCGCCCGTGTCCTCTTCCCTCCGCCCGAGGCTGTCGTGCAGGAGCCTCTGCTGGAAGTGGTGGAGCAGCGGGCCTTCGTGGGCACCCCCCACGACGAGCTGTATGCCGTCCTGGCCGACCTGCTGGGCCGCGTCTGGCGGGTGCGGCGGGTGGCGGTGGACGCCACCGGCCTGGGGGAGACGCTGGCGCGGCTCCTCGCCCGCTCCCTGGGAGAGGGTGCGGTGCTCCCCCTGCGCTTCAGCGCCGAGGCCAAGTCTCGCCTGGGCTATGGCCTGCTGGCGGCCGTCAACGGCGGCCGCCTGCGCCTATACGCCCAGGACGGCTCCGCCGAGTGGCGGGAGGCCTGGCGGGAGCTGGAGGCGGCGCGGGCCGTCTACCGCCCCGGTCGGGCCATGTCCTTCTACGTGCCCGAGGGCCAGGGGCACGACGACTATCTGGTGAGTCTGGCCCTGACGGTGGCAGCGGCAGCGGGCCTGTCCGGCCCCCGGGTGGCCCGCGGCCGCCCGACGAGGGGGTGATGAAGGTGCAGAGCCCGGCCCTGGATGAGCAGCGCGCGGGGGCCGTCCGCACCCTGCAGCGGGTGCGAGAGGACGCCCTGCCCGAGCATACCGAGTACCGCGATACGGGCTGCGACATCCATCCTTCCTGTCTCTCCTGTCCCCTGCCCCGCTGTCGCTACGACGAGCCCGGAGGCATAAGGGCGTTGCTGGGCGCCCGTCGCGACCGCCAGATCGTGGCCCTGCGTCGCCAGGGGCTGACCATCGAAGAGCTGTCGCGGCGCTTCGGCGTCTCGCGGCGGACCGTCTTCCGCGCCCTGGAGAAGGCCCGCGCCCAGGACCGCCCCGAGGAGGAGCCATGAGCACTACCCTCGCCCAGCCCCTTCCCCAACAGCTGGCCCGCCTGGACCTGGCGCGGCTCCAGGCCTACCGCGACAACCTGGATTTCTACCGCGGCATCCAGTGGAGCGGCCCGCCCCGGCGGCGGGAGCGTCGCCTCACCTTCAACTACGCCAAGGCGGTCATCGACAAGACCGCCTCCTACGTGATGAACGGGCTAGAGGTGCACCTGCTGCCCCGGGAGCCCTCGCCCCAGGCGGAGGCCCTGGCCCGCGAGGCGGAGGAGGCCCTGCGGGAAGTCCACCAGGCCAACGCCCTGGACCAGATAGACCTGGACAACGAGATCGACTGCTCGGTGCTGGGGGACGCCTGCTACAAGGTGACCTGGGACCCGCGGGAGCGGAGGGTGCGCGTCTCGGCGCCCGACGTCCAGGGCCTCTTCGCCTGGTGGGAACCCGACGACATGGCCCGCGTCTGGCGGGTGGCCCTGCGCTACCAGCTGACAGGAGAGGAGCTGGCCCTGGCCCATCCCCAGCTGATGCCGGGAGGCAACGGCAGCCGCCCGGGCCGCCTGGACGCAGGCCAGCGCACGGTGGTGGAGGTCTGGACGGCCCGCCGATTCCAGCTCTGGGTGGACTCGGCCCTGGCCGACGAGCGTCCCAACCCATACGGCTTCATCCCCTTCGTCATCTACCCTAACCTGCGAGAGCCGAAGCAGTTCTGGGGCGTTTCCGACATCCCGCCTATCCGCGAGGCCGTCCAGGAACTGAACCGGGCCATGAGCCAGCTCTCCCTCATCCTGGAGCTTTCGGGGAACCCCATCGCCGTGCTGGAGAACGTCAGCGAGGCGAGGGACATCGCCGTGCAGCCCGGGGCGGTGTGGGAGCTGCCGGAGCGGGCGCGGGCCTACCTGCTGGACCTGCTGCAAGGGGGTGGCGTGGGGCTGCACGTGGACTACGTGAACCTTCTTTTCCGCGTCCTGCACGACCTGGCCGAGGTGCCCCGGGCCGCCTTCGGCGAGGGTCGCCAGGCCGTTTCGGGCGTGGCCCTGGAGATGGAGCTGGACCCCCTGGTCAAGAAGGTGCAGCGCAAGCGGCTGCTGCGCACCGCCGCCATCAAGCACCGCACCGAGATGGTGCTGCGGCTGCTGGAGCAGCACCGCCGCCGCCCCTACTCTTCCCTTCGGGTCGAGGTGAGCTGGGGGCCGGTGCTGCCCCAGGACCGTTCCCGCCTGGCCCAGGACGAGGCGCGGCTGGTGGCGGCGGGCATCCACAGCCGGCGCACGGCAGCCCTGGCCCTGGGGACTCCCGACGCCCTGGGCGAGTTCGGACGCTGGCTGGAGGAGCAGAGGGCCCTGGCGACAGGCGGCCCCCCAGGGGAGGCCGAGGGCTAGGGCAGGGCTGGCCGGCTCCCCTCCCACCAGGGGGGAGTCTCCTGCCTCAGCACCTGCAGAAAGACGTCCACCACGTCGGGGTCGAACTGGCTGCCGGCGTTGCGCACCAGCTCCCGCGCCGCCTGCTCGGGGGGAATGGCCCGGCGATAGGGGCGGTCGGTGGTCATGGCATCGAAGGCATCGGTGACGGCCAGCACACGGGCGGCCAGGGGTATCTCGTCCCCCTTCAGGCCGTAGGGATAGCCGCGGCCGTCGTAGCGCTCGTGGTGATGGAGGACGGCCTCCTTGACCTCTGCCAGCCCGGGCAGGGACGAAAGGACGTCGCCCCCCAGCTCCGGATGGCGGCGCATGAGCTGCCACTGGCGCTCCGTCAGGGGGCCCGGCTTGAGAAGGACGCTGGGAGGGACCCACAGCTTGCCCAGGTCGTGGAGCACGGCGGCGGCCCGCACCACCCAGACGAAGCGCGGGGGCAGGGGCAGGGCCTGGGCCACGGCGGTGGCCAGCCAGGCGCAACGGCCGGCATGGACCAGGGTGCCCAGGTCCCGCAGGCCCAGGTCTATCAGCAGCGACTCCAAAGAGGCGGGGCGGGCCGCGGAGTGGGGGTCCCCCTGCAGGGCCAGGCTCTGGGCAGTCTGCACCACCCGCAGGGCGCGACGCACCAGCAGGGCCACGTCGGCCGGAGCATGGGTGTGGCCGTGACGGTCCCCGCCCACCCTACCCTCCTCGCCTCGCTAGCCGCTGGTACCGCATGTCCAAATTAGGAGACGTTTCGGACGGAAGGCCGTGACAGGTCTCCGTCTGCCCTACCCGGCCCGCCTCGAGTACGCTCGATGCTATAATCGCCCTAGCTCGCACGTCAACGTCGGGAGGCAGCCATGCCGGTGGAGACAGTTCTCGGCCCCGTGGAGACATCCCAGCTCGGGCAGACCCTGATGCACGAGCACATCTTCGTTCGCTCTGAGCCTGCCTACATGAGCTTCCCCCACCTGTGGGACGAGGAGCGCTGGGTGGCGGAAGCGGTGGCCAGGCTCCAGGAGGCGGCGGCCGAGGGGGTGCGGACCCTGGTGGACCTGACGGTCATGGGCCTCGGTCGGGACGTGCGACTGGTGCAGCGCATCGCCCGGCAGGTCCCCCAGCTGAACATCATCGTGGCCACCGGGATCTACATCTACAGCGACGACGAGATGCCCCGCGCCTTCCGCGCCCTGAACGCCGACCAGCTGGCGGAGCTGTTCGTTCGAGACATCCGCCAGGGGATCCAGGGCACCGAGGTCAAGGCGGCCATCATCAAGTGCGTCACCGACGAGCCCGGCGTCACCCCCCAGGTGGAAAAGGTGCTGCGGGCAGCCGCCCGCGCCCACCTCCAGACGGGGGTCCCCATCTCCACCCACACCCACTCCTGGACACGGCGAGGGCTGGACCAGCAACGCATCTTCAAGGAAGAGGGGGTCGACCTGTCGCGGGTGGTCATCGGCCACTCGGGCGACACCGACGACTACGAGTACCTCGTCCAGCTCATGGAGAACGGGTCCTACATCGGCATGGACCGCTTCGGCATCTACCCGGTGCCGGCGGCCTCCCACTTCCCCACCTTCGAGAAGCGGGTGGAGGTGGTGGCCGAGCTGTGCCGACGCGGCTACGCCGAGCGCATGGTCCTCTCTCACGACGCCTCGGTTTACATCGACTGGTTCCCCGCCGACCTGCTACGCATGGCCCAGCCCCGCTGGCACTACTGCCACATCCACCGAGAGGTGTTGCCTGCCCTGCGCGAGCGGGGAGTGACGGAGCGCCAGATAGAGCAGATGCTGGTAGAGAACCCCCGGCGCATCTTCGAAGGCCGCTGAACCTCCCCCTCTCCTCGGCCCCGAGCCCGCAGGGTGCCAGCTCCTTCTTCGCTCAGGAGAACGCATGTTCTAACCTCGGCCCTGACCGAAGGAGGTGATGGTCATGGCCGAGAGCGAGCAGGAGGCGGCCCTGCCCGACGAGCTGGTCGAGGTCCGCCGCGAGCTGGAGGCCCTCCAGGGCCAGGTGGCCGACGCCGAGGCCCGGGCCGCCCACCACCGCCAGCAGGCTGCCCTGCTCCAGCAACAACTGGAGCAGGCCAGGCAGGAAGTGGCCCGCCTGCAGGGGGAGTTGGCCCAGGCCAGGGACGAGGCCGAGGCCCTGCGCCAGCGGCTGCGGGAAGCGGCCCTGCGTTACCGGGAGGCGCGCCTCGCCGCCCGCCCCGAGCTGCCCCCGGAGCTGGTGACGGGGGAGACGCTGGAGGAGATAGAGCAGCAGCTGCAGCAGGCCGAAGGCATCGTGGCCAGGCTGCGGGAGCGAATGGAGGAGCAGGCCCAGGGAGAAAGCTTCCCGGCCGGAGCGCCGCCCCGGCGGGGGCCTGACGTCTCGTCCCTCACCCCTCTGGAGAAGATACGCCGGGGGCTGCAGGGGCGCTAGCCGCAGAGCGAACGAGGGAGGTGAAGGGAAATGGCACTCACGCTGGCCGAGGCGGCCAAGCTCAGCAACGACATGCTGCTGGTGGGGGTCATCGAGACCATCGTCAAGGACTCGCCGGTGCTGCAGGTGCTCCCGTTCATCGAGATCCAGGGCAACGGCCTCACCTACAACCAGGAGGCCACCGCCCCTCAGGCAGCCTTCTTCGACGTGGGCGACACCTGGACCGAGTCCACTCCCACCTTCGAGCAGAAGACGGCCCAGCTCAAGATCATGGGTGGCGACGCCGACATCGACAACTTCCTGCTGGCCACCCGCTCCAACCTGCAGGACCTGGAGGCAGCGGTGGTCCAGCTCAAGGCCAAGGCGGTGCGCCAGCTCTTCGAGGACACCTTTATCAACGGCAACAGCAGCACCAATCCCAAGGCCTTCGACGGCATCGACCGCCTGTGCGATTCCTCTCAGACCGTTTCCATGGGGGCCAACGGCGGCACCCTCACCCTGGACAAGCTGGACGAGCTCATCGACCTGGTGAAGGGCGGCAAGCCCGACATGCTCCTCATGAGCCGCCGCAGCCGCCGCATCCTCAACCGCCTGGCGCGGCAGGCAGGCGGCTTTCTGGAGACGGACCGCAACGAGTTCGGGCAGATGGTCCAGTTCTACGACGGCATCCCCATCGGCGTGAGCGACTACATCCCCGACAACCAGACGGTGGGCACCAGCAACGACTGCTCCACCATCTACGCCCTCCAGTTCGGCGAGGGGGGCGTGGCGGGGCTGACGGCCCCCGGCGGCCTGCAGGTGGAGCGAGTGGGCAGCCTGGAGAGCAAGGACGCCACTCGCATCCGCATCAAGTGGTATGCGGCGGTGGCCCTGTTCAACAAGGTGAAGCTGGCCAGGCTGGTGGGCGTGCGGCCTTAGCCCCGGAAGAGGTGTGCCATGCCCAACGTCAGGCTCGACGCGCAGGGGGTGCCCAAGGGGCCCGTCTACGAGGGGACGGCCCCGGTGCTGCACCGGGGCCCCCTCTCGGCCCCCGACGCCGCCGACCCCGCCGGCCCCGCCCAGGCCCTGGACTGCAGCGGCTACCGCATGGCCCGCTTCGACCTGGACACCACCGGCAGCAGCGGCCTGCAGTGGCTGGAGGTGCAGCTCCTGGTGTGGAACCCCACGGCCGGACGCTTCTTCGCCGGCGCCCGCCGTTACTTCGGGCCGGCCCAGCTCCAGGCCAGCCCCTGCCCCAGTTTGGAGGCGGAGGTGAGGGGGGCTACCGTCTTCCTGAAGGTGACGGGGGTCGGGGCCGCCTCTCTGTCGCTCCGGGTCTATGCCAGCCTGAGCTGAGGGGGTGGGGACGGTGGACATTGTCCAGTTGCGGGCGCGCCTGCGTCGCGACCTGCGCGACGAGGACCCCGACGGGCAGCGCTGGAGCGACGCGGAGCTGGACCGCCACCTGCAGCGGGCGGCGCGCGAGCTCTCCCTGGCCGTCCCCCTGGAGGCGGTGGCCATCCTCACAGCCCCCGGAGCGAGTCGCGACCTGTCGCTGGCCTCCCTCGAGGGGCTGGTAGAGGTGGAGGCGGTGGAGTACCCCGTAGGCCTCTTCCCGCCCAACTACGTCCCCTTCTCCCTGTGGGGCGACAGGCTGACGCTGCTGGGCGAGCGGGTGCCGGCAGCCGGAGAAGGGGTGCGGGTCTACTACACCCGCCTGCACACCCTGGACGCCACCGTCTCCACTGTGCCCGCCGCCCTGGAGGACCTGCTGCTGACGGGGGCCGCCGCCTACGCTGCCCTGGAGTGGGCAGGGTATGCCGCCAACCGCATCAACGTGGGCGGCGAGGACGTGTGGCGCCGCTACCTGACCTGGGGCGAAAAGATGCTCTCCCTCTTCCAGCAGGGGCTCGAGCGCCACTCGCGCCGCAACAGCGTTCGCTCCCGCCGCCTCTACACCCCGGCCCGGCCGGCGAGCGAGCGTCGGGGCTGAGGGGGCGGCCGTGCGCTTCCTGCCGCCAGCCCTGGCAGACGCCCAGCGCTCCCTCTCTGCCGTCCCGTACCTGGAGGTGACGCTGTCGCAACGGAGGGCTGGCGTGGCGAGGGCCGCCTTTCAGCGGCTGTACAGCGGGGGCGAGCCGGCCGGCCCCCATGCAGCCGCCCTGGCCGGCGACGGCTCCCTGCTGCGGGCGCGCATAGCCGGCGGCCAGCTCTACTACCAACGGGTGCCTTCGCCGGGACCTGGCGCCCCCTTCGCGTCGTGGACGCCCCTGACAAGCGCCCAGCAATCGGTAGCCCTGGCGGCCCTGGGGTCGCAGGTCCTCCTGGCCTATGTGGCCGCCGACGGCTCGGTGGCGGTGCGCGAAAGCCAGGACTACGGGGCCAGCTTCGGAGCCGCCGTCGCGGTGCTGCCGTCGGCGGCCGGCGCCCGGCACCTGGCCCTGGCCCTCAAAGGGGGCGAGGCCCTTCTGGCCTACGCCAGTCCCTCCCAGGTGGCCGTCGTCAGGCGCACGGGCGGCTCCTGGGGCAGCCTCTCGGCCTGGCCCCACAGCCTCGGCAGCATCAGCGGCCTGGCCTGCCACTACGGCGGCGACTATGACCTGCTGGTGACGGGGGAGGAGGCATCGGGACGGGCCGGTGTCTGGACCGTCGTCTTCGGCGACGGCTACCGACAGGCCTCCGGCACCTGGTCGCCCCTGCGAGAGGTGCAGCGGGCCGATGCCGGCTCCGGGGTGAGCTTCGCAGCCCCTTGCCTCTCGGCCCCCGACCTCTACCGCCTCGCCTTCGTCGAGTCCTACAGTGGCAGCCAGCCCTACGCCCGCCTGCAGCTATCGCACCTGGCCCCCGACATCGACTTCGCCGACAACTGGTGGAGAGAGCCGCTTCCCAGCGACATCACCGGCAGTTACGGGGTGGCCATGGCCTCCGCCCCGGGCGTCCTCTGGCTTTCGTCCACCGACGGCGTCTGGCGGGCCGACCTGTCGGCCGCCGTCCTGGACGTGAGCGGCAGCGTCCTGGCGCTTGAGATGGAGGAGGTGCCCTGGGGAGGGCGGCTCCGTCTCCAACTGGTCGACGACGCCGCCCTGTCGGGGCCCAACGGCCCCCTACAGCCCGGGGCCGAGGTGGCCGTCTCCCTGGGCTACCTGACGGCCGATGGCCCCCTCGCCTCGCCGGCTCCCCGCCACTGGCTGACGGCGGTGGAGGTGCGCAGCGAGGGCGGCCGCCGCACGGCGACGCTGGAGGCCGTCAGCGCCTGGGGCCTGCTGGGGGCCTGGCGGGCACGGCGCCAGTTCGCCTGGGCGGCGGGGGAGCGCAACGTCTTCGCCATCCTCTCGTTCCTGTGGGCGCGGGCGGGGATACCGTTCACCACCGTCAGCTACTCCCAGGCCGCCGTGGACCTGCGTCCCGCCTTTACTGTCCAGCCGGGCCAGTCGGGTCTGGAGGCGGTGCGGCGGCTGCTGGCCATGGTGCCCGACGTGGTGCTTCTCTCCCAGAACTACGCCCTCCTCAAGCACCCTCTGGACACGGAGACCCCCGTCTACACCTACGGCAACGACCATCCCGTCCTGGCGGCGGTGGCACGGCGTTCCCCGCCCGTCGCCAACCGGGTCCAGGTCTACGGGCAGGGGGCCTTCGCCGAGGCCTTCCTGTGGGAGGACGTAGACCGCTCGGGCGAACGCCTGCTCCAGGTGCACGACCTGAACGTGGCCAGCGCCGCCCAGGCAGCCGACCGCGCTTTGTGGGAGGCCCGCCGCCTGCGGCTCTCGCTGGTCAGCGAGGAGGTGACGGTGCCCACCAACTGCGCCCAGGAGCTGTACGACGTGGTCACGGTGACGGAGCCGTCCCTGGGCCTGACCGCGGCCAGGCGACGGGTGCTGTCCATCCGCACCAGCTACGACGCCCGCCGCGGCCTCTACCGCCAGCGCCTGGGCCTGGGGGCGCCCTAGATACGGGGGTCGAGATGGAGCTGGTCAAGGGGGTGGTCAGGGGTTTCGACAGCGCCAGCTACCGGGCCACGGTCCAGCTGGCCGGCTCCCTGGCCGTCTGGCTGGAGGGGGTGCCGGTGGCCAGGAACATCCCTGCCGCCCAGGTGACGGTGGGACGGGGCTGCGTGGTGCTCTTCTTCGACGAGGCCAACCCGCGGGACGCTGTAGTGCTGGCCGTCTACGAATGAGGGGGAGGACCGTGGACGGGAAACCCAGGCGTCAGACCAGGTGGCCCCGCGCCAGGCCGCCTCAGGGAAGGCCCCAGCCGCCGCTGGAGGCGCAGGAGGAGCCAGAGCTGGCCGGCGAGTTCAACGTGCGGGTGGGGGTGGAAGTGATGGCTGCCCTGTGGGAGGAGTGAGGGGCCTCAGCCCTGCTGGCCCTCTCGGGCCGCCTCCTGCTCCAGGGAACGGCGCCACCGCTCGAAAGTCCTGAGCCACTCCTCCAGCTGGGACTTCATCTCCAGCAGCTGGTCCACCTTGTGGCGCACGATCTCGTACTGGCGCTGGACCACCTCGGTGGCCCGCTGCAGCTGCTCCAGCTTCTCGGCCGGGGGGGCATCGGGCCGGAAGCGGGCGCGGATCTCCCTCAAGGTGTCTTGGGCCTCTACCATCTCCTTGATCTCGGCCAGGCTGACGCCCAGGAGCTGCTGCAGCTTCTTGATCTGCTTGACGCGACGGACGTCCTCCTCTGTATAGAGGCGGAAGCCCCCTTCCATGCGGGCCGGGGGACGCAACAGGCCCTTCTCCTCGTAAAAGCGCAGGGTCCGCTGGCTGACGCCCGCCTTCTCGGCCGCCTCGCCGATCTGCAGGAACTCCTTGATCTCCGCCATGCTCCGCCCCTTGACTATACAGAGCGTATAGCGGCCTAACTCCTACGTCAAGGTGAACAGCCATCCGCCCCGCGCACTACTCACGCCCCCAGGGGCGCAGAGGCCCTGCCAGGGCCTGCCCCCGCCGCAGACACCCCTCAGCTATCCGGGCAGGCCGGGCGGAGTCGCCGGCCCGATATTACTATTCTTTGACTAGCAGCTTGACAAAGATAAGCGCTGTGCCCTAGGCTTACGGGTGAAGGCACCAACACAGGAGAAAAAGGAGGGAACGGGCATGACCGCCGCACCTGCCCCTGCTGCCGTCAGCACCTGGACCATCGATCCCAGCCACTCGCTGGTGGAGTTCTCGGTGCGTCACATGATGGTGGCCACCGTCAAGGGGCGCTTCCGCTCCTTCCGCGGCACCATCCGCCTGGACGAGGCCAACCCCGAGAACTCCTCGGTGGAGGCCGTCATCGACGCCGCCAGCATCGACACCAACGACGAGCAGCGCGACGCCCACCTGCGCTCCGACGACTTCCTGAACGTCGAGAAGTTCCCCCACATCACCTTCCGCAGCAAGCGGGTGGAGATGCTGGGCCAGGACCGCGCCCGCGTCATCGGCGACCTGACCATCCGCGATGTGACCAGGGAGGTGGCCCTGGAAGTGGAGTATCTGGGCCGCACCAGGGACCCCTGGGGCAAGGAGCGCATCGGCTTCAGCGCCCACACCAGCATCAACCGCCACGACTTCGGCGTCAGGTGGAACGCCGTTCTGGAGGCTGGCGGCGTGGTGGTGGCCGACACCGTGCGCATCAACCTGGAGATCGAGGCCGTCAAGCAGGACTAGCTCCCGCAGCGGGGACTGCAGGCGGGGGAGGACTGACCTCCCCCGCCTTCGTTCAGGCTAGACGGCGTCCAGCAGACGCTCCACCGCCAGCTGCAGCGCCAGCCCCAGCACCAGGAAGGCCCCGAACTGCCGAGTGTGGTAGAAGGCGAAATTGACGAACCACAGGGGCCAGCCCGGCACGGGCCTCCTCGGCTGGAGCGGCTTGGGGCGACCGAAGACGGCCAGCACCCGCCGGGCCACCGGGAGGCCGAGGGTCACCAGCAGCAGTCCTGGCAGTACCTGCCAGATGGCCACCGCCACCGTGGCCAGGTAGGCGGCCACGATGAGGCCCTGGGTGAACCGCCGCGCTCGCGCCTCCCCTAGCAGCCGCGGCATCGTCCAGACGCCACGGGCCGAGTCGAACTCCAGCTTGTCGATGTGCTTGCCCATGAGCACCGCCGTCACCGCCAGCCCGTAGGGCAGGGAGGCGACCCAGACGTGGGCAGGCACCGACTCGGCCATCACGTAGTACGTGCCCCCCACCATCAGCGGCCCCCACACCAGCAGCACCGACGGCTCCCCCAGGCCTATGTATTTCAGTGACCAGGGGAGGCCCGAGTAGAACAGCAGCACGAAGGCCCCGCCCAGGGCGAAGGCCAGCACCCAGGGGCCGGCCAGCAGCACCAGCCAGACTCCGATGGCGGTGGCCCCGGCGAGGACGAGGGCCGTGGCCAGGAAGAAGCCCCGCAGGGAGGCAGCGCCGTGGGCCAGCCCGTGGGGGCCGTACAGGGCCCTCGGCGAATCGGGGGCGTCGATCCCTCGCAGGTAATCGCCCAGGTCGTTGGCCAGGTTGGATCCCAGGTGGGCCAGCACCAGCCCCACCAGCGCCAGGACGAAGCGGGGGCCATCGAAGACGCCGTCGAGGGCCGCCAGCAGACCGCCGAGGGCCGCCGAGGTAACGGTCATGGCCACCACCGCCGCCCGCGACAGCACCAGCCAGCGGGTGACGGGGTCGGCCCGCGTCAGGTCTACCTGGGGGACCGTATAGATGGCCTGCCACCAGAGCTTGGGCAGGCCCACAGCACCTGCCGTAGCCATCGTCCGCTCTCCTTCCTCAAGTGGACATGATAGCACCCGAGGCATGACCGCAACATCTTGACACGGGTCTAGGCTGTGGCTTAGTTCTTAGCTGAGGGAGAATAACGTAGATGGTGTCTCGATATCTGGCTCGAACAGACCGCCTCGCGGATGCCTCACGGGAAGGTCTTGAGTATATCCTCCCGCGAGCGCATAGCGATTCCGAATATTTTCGATTGGGTCCTGTAGTCATCTATAATGATGACTTCCTAACTACTTCGGCAATTGATGAGCAAACGATTGACCTTATTGTCACCTCGCCACCTTATAACGTCGACATTTGTTATGGGTCCTTTGACGATAGAATCCCATACCACACATATCTGCAATTTACGGAAGCCTGGCTCACGAAGTGCTATCATCTCGCAAAAGACGACGGAAGGCTCTGTCTCAACATTCCTCTCGATAAGAACAAGGGAGGGCAGCAAAGCGTCTACGCCGACATCGTCACCATCGCTAAGAGAGTGGGATGGAAGTATCATGCCACCATCGTTTGGAACGAACAGAATATTTCACGGCGGACTGCATGGGGTTCATGGTTAAGCGCATCGGCCCCCTTTGTCATTGCCCCAGTGGAAATGATAGCTGTTTTTTATAAGCGCCAGTGGAAAAAGACGCGTGTCGGCAAATCCGACATCGCCCGGGACGAATTCTTAGCATGGACAAACGGAGTATGGAACTTCCAGGGGGAGAGCAAGAGGCGCGTCAAGCATCCGAGCCCATTTCCTATAGAGCTACCCCGTCGCTGCATCAAACTGTTCAGCTATGTAGGTGATGTAGTATTAGATCCCTTCATGGGAAGTGGCACCACTTTGCTAGCGTGCCTGGAAACCGGTAGAGCCGGCATTGGGGTAGAGATCGACCCTCAATACTGTGAAATCGCGAAGCGCAGGCTGGTCTTCGAGGGCCAGCGATGCCTACGCCTAAACATATAAAAACTACCGTCAGAGAGCTCATCCTGCAGTACTTCGCCCAACGTGAGGGTCACGAGGTTCTGCAACAGGACGTTGCCACGTGGACGCAGGATGAGTATAGAAAGCTGCACGGGAAACCATGCATGGATCCATGGAGAGAAGTGCGCAAACTACATCAAGAGGGGATCCTCATTAAGGTTCGGAAGGGGGTTTATAAATACGATCCTAATGTCATCAACAATCGACAGTTACTCAACTTTCCGCCCGAGGTAAAAGAGGAAATATTCCGTCGAGACGGTTATAGGTGTGTCGTCTGCGGTCGTGGTCGCTCGGAAGGCTTAGAGATTCACGCTGACCATATCGTGCCGCTTGAACGGGGTGGGGATAATAGCCCCGAAAATGGTCAAACATTGTGCTCAGAACACAATATTTACAAAAAGATCTATTCACAAACTGAATTTGGCAAACGGTTGTTCATCAGATTGTACAAGAAGGCTCTAGCAAATCGAGACCAGCGAATGGTGAGCTTCTGTAAAGTGATTTTTCGTGTTTATGAGGAACATCAGATTGATTCTCATATCGCCGCGCCTTCAGATTAGTCGCTGAAGGGCGCAGGGGGCGGGACTCGGCAGTCCCGCCCCCTGCCATGGGCGGTGACAGGCCGGCCTACAGCTCGCGGTATTCGCCTTCCACGGTGCCCTCGTCGGGGCCGCTGCGGCCCTCGCCGGAGGGCGGGGCGCCGGCGCCGGCCTGGGCGCCGTAAACGGCCGCCCCTGCCTGTTGCAGCGTGTAGGAGAGGTCGTCCATGGCCCGACGCACGGCGGTGACGTCCTGCCCGGCCAGGGCCTCCCGCACCCGACGGACACGGTCCTCGATCTCGCTCCGCAGGTGGGCGGGTATCTTGTCGCCCACCTCCCGCAGGGTCTTCTCGGCGGTGTAGGCCAGGTTGTCGGCCTGGTTGCGGAGCTCGATCTCCTCCTTGCGGCGGCGGTCCTCCTCGGCGTAGAGCTCCGCCTCCCGCTTCATGCGCTCGATCTCTTCCTTGCTGAGGCCGGTGCTGGGCTGGACGATGACCTTCTGCTCGCGCCCCGTCGCCTTGTCCCGAGCCGAGACATGCAGGATGCCGTTGGCATCGATGTCGAAGCTGACCTCGATCTGGGGCACGCCGCGAGGCGCTGGCAGGATGCCGTCCAGGATGAAGCGGGCCAGGGACTTGTTGTCCTTGGCCAGGGGGCGGTTGCCCTGCAGGACGTGGATCTCCACGCTGGTCTGGTTGTCGGCGGCGGTGGTGAAGACCTGGGACTTGCTGGTGGGGATGGTGGTGTTGCGGGGGATGATGACCGTCATGATGCCCCCCAGGGTTTCGATGCCCAGGTCCAGGGGCGTCACGTCCAGCAGCAGGACCTCCCGCACCTCTCCCTTGAGGACGCCAGCCTGGATGGCCGCGCCCACCGCCACCACCTCGTCGGGATTGACGCCCCGGTGAGGCTCGCGGCCGAAGAACTTGCGCACCGTCTCGATGACCAGCGGCATGCGGGTCTGGCCGCCCACCAGGATGACCTCGTTCACCTGGTCGGGGCGCAGGCCCGCGGCCTGCAGCGCCTCCCGGCAGGGGTCCAGGGTGCGCTCCACCAGGTCCATCACCATCTGCTCCAGCTTGGCGCGGGTGAGGGTGCGCACCAGGTGCTTGGGTCCGGAGGCGTCGGCGGCGATGAAGGGCAGGTTGATCTCCGTCTGCATCAGGGTCGAGAGCTCGATCTTGGCCTTCTCCGCCGCCTCCTTGAGGCGCTGCATGGCCACCCGGTCCTGGCGCAGGTCGATGCCCGTCTCGTTCAGGAACTCCTCCACCAGCCTGTTGATGATGCGGTTGTCGAAGTCGTCTCCACCGAGGAAGGTGTCGCCGGCGGTGGCGCGGACGTGGAACGTCCCCTCGCCGATCTCCAGGATGGAGATGTCGAAGGTCCCGCCCCCCAGGTCATAGACGGCCACGATCTTCTCGCCTTCCTTGTCCAGGCCGTAGGCCAGGGCAGCCGCGGTGGGCTCGTTGATGATGCGCAGGACGTTGAGGCCGGCGATCTCCCCTGCCGCCTTGGTGGCCTGGCGCTGGGCGTCGTCGAAGTAGGCGGGCACGGTGATGACCGCCTCCGTAACCGGCTCGCCCAGGTAGGCCTCGGCGTCCATCTTCAGCTTCTGCAGGATCATGGCCGAGATCTCGGGCGGCGAGTAGGAGCGGTCGCCCATCCAGACGCGGGCGTCGCCGTTGGGGGCGGCGTCCACCCGATAGGGCAGGTACTTGAGGGCCCGCTGCACCTCGGGGTCGTTGAACTTGCGGCCCATGAGGCGCTTGATGGAAAAGATGGTGTTCTCGGGGTTGACGATGGCCTGCCGCTTGGCGGGGCGCCCCACCAGCCGCTCGCCGCTGCTCGAGACGGCCACCACCGAGGGCGTGATGCGCTCGCCCTCAGCGTTGGGGATCACCTTGGGCTCGCCGCCCTCCATGACGGCCATGCAGGAGTTGGTGGTGCCCAAATCGATTCCTATGGCGCGGCCCATGCTTCCCACCCCCACTGGGTCTCGCTGTCAACGCTGTTCATGACTGGGACCCCTCCTGTGGCTGAGGGCTGCCCTGCTGCCCTCCGCTGCTTTCGGCCAGGCGCTTGCCCACGATGACCAGGGCCGGGCGCAGGACGCGGTCGTGCAGGGTGTAGCCCTTCTGCACCACCGCCAGCACCTTGCCCTCCTCGCCCTCGGCATAGTGGATGGCCTCGTGATAGCGGGGGTCGAAGGGCTGGCCCTCGGCCGGGATCTCCCTCACGCCGGCCGCCTCCAGGACGGCCTGGAGCTTGCGGTAGATGAGTCGGATGCCGTCGAACCAGGTGAGGCCGGCCAGGCGGGCATCCAGGCTCTGCAGGGCCCGCTCCAGGTCGTCCAGCACCGGCAGGATGTTGATGATGAGGGAGGCGTTAGCGAAGCGTCGCGTCTCCTCCCTCTCCTGCTCCACCCTCTTCTTGTAGTTGGCGAAGTCGGCCTCGGCCCGCCGCCAGTTGTCCAGGTAGCGCTGGGCCTCGCTACGGGCGGCGTCCAGCTGGGAGCGCAGGTCGTCCACTTCGTCCCTGGGCGCCTGAGCGCCCTGGGAGGGCTGCTGCTCCTGGAAGACCTTCTGCTCCTCGGCCAAGGCTCTCTACCCCCCGAAACTGGCAGAGATGAGCTCGTCCAGGAGGGAGGCCACGAAGCGGACCATGCCCACGGCCCGACCGTAGCGCAGGCGGGTGGGCCCCACCAGGGCCACAGTGCCCGTAGCCGAGGGATGGCCGTAGGCGGCCGCCACCACGCTGTAGTGGCGCAGGGAGGACTCGGGGTGCTCGCTGCCGATGATGACTTGCACCTGTCCCCGCGGCGGCGCCGGGAAAGGCAACAGACGGCCCAGGCCGCTCCCCTCCAGGAAGCCCAGCAGCTCCAGAACCCGCTCCCGCTCCTGGAACTCGGGCTGGCTGATGGCCTCCCTCAGCCCCTCGATGGCGGCAGGCTCGTGGCTGGAGCGGTCCTCGGCCTCCAGGATGGCCGCCACCGCCTCCATCACCGTCCGCTCCAGGGGCGACAGGCCCTCGAGGCGCGAACGCACGTCCTGAGCATCCTGCCCGGCGAAGCGCTCGCTCAGGCTACGGCTGAGGACGGACAGGTCGTCCTGCTCCACAGGCTCGGGGAGGGGCAGCAGCTGCTGACGAACCTGGGCCTGCTGTAGCACCACCACCAGCAGGGCCAGCAGCTCCTGGAGCTTCACCAGTTCCAGCCAGCGCAGGCGTGCGGGGCGATTGCGGGGGGCGGTGACCACCGCCAGGGCCTGGACGTGGGCGGCCAGCACCACCGCCGCCAGCCGCGCCCAGTCCTCCAGCCGCTCTTCCACCTGGTGGAACTGGTGGCGGACCATGAGGCCCATCTCCCGGGAAGGGGCCTCCTCCCGCATCAGCCGCTCCACGTAGTAGCGGTAGCCCTTGTCGGAGGGGACACGCCCGGCGGAGGTGTGGGGCTGGGATATGTAGCCCTCCTCCTCCAGCCGCACCATCTCGTTGCGGATGGTGGCCGGGGAGACGTGGCCCAGGTACTTGAGGGCCACCACGCGGGAGGCCACCGGCTGGGCCGAGTCCACGTATTCGTCGACGATGGAGCGCAGGATGGCGGCCCGCCGCTCCGTCAGCATCGCCCTCTCGCTCCCTCCCGTTTTAGCACTCTCCTGCCGAGAGTGCTAACCCGAATATGACTTTAGCACCGCCGGCGGGGCGGCGTCAAGGACGGCTGCCGCCGGCAGCGTTCCGGCCCCCTGCTGCGTCACACCTGGTGGTGTCGGGGCGGGTTGGCTGCTGGCCCTGGCCCTGCTATACTAAGGATGCCTCCGGGCGACGAGCCCCTCTTCCCCGAGCGGCACCATCCCGAGCAGCGCAGCAGAGCGAGGTCACCATGAGCATAGCCGAGCTGGAGAGCAAGACCCGCGAGGAGCTTCTGGAGGAGGCCCGCGGCCTGGGCCTCAGCGGCATCTCGGGCCTGCGCAAGCAAGACCTGATCCTGCGCATACTGCAGGCCCGGGCCCAGCGAGAGGGGAACTACTTCGCTGGCGGCATCCTGGAGATCACCTCCGATGGCTACGGCTTCCTGCGCACCAACGGCTACAAGCCCAGCCCCAGCGACGTCTACGTGTCCCAGTCGCAGATCAGGCGCTTCGGCCTGCGCACGGGCGACTACGTCATGGGGCAGGTACGCCCGCCCAAGGAGTCGGAGAAGTATTACGGCCTGCTGCGGGTGGAGGCCACCAACGGCATGGACCCGGAGGTGGCCAAGGGGCGCCCCGCCTTCGAACAGCTCACGCCCACCTTCCCCGACCGCTTCCTGCAGCTGGAGCGCGGCGACCCCAACCCCACCTGTCGCCTCATCGACCTGGTGGCGCCGGTAGGGCGCGGCCAGCGGGGGCTGGTGGTCTCGCCGCCCAAGGGCGGCAAGACCATGCTCCTCAAGTCCATCGCCCGCGCCGTCCTCAACGGCCACGACGATATCCAGGTGATGGTGCTCCTCATCGGCGAACGGCCCGAGGAGGTGACCGACTGGCGCAAGTCGGTGGAGGGAGACGGGGCCGAGGTGGTGGCAGCCACCTTCGACGACCCGGAGGAGGTACAGACGCGGGTGGCCGAGCTGGCGGTGGAGCGGGCCAAGCGGCTGGTGGAGATGGGCCGCCACGTCATGATCCTGCTGGACGGCATCACCCGCCTGACGCGGGCCTACAACCTGTCGCTGCCGCCCAGCGGCCGCACCCTCTCGGGCGGCATCGACCCGGTGGCCCTGCACCCGCCGAAGAAGCTGTTCGGCACCGCCCGCAACACCGAGGAGGGCGGCTCCCTGACCATCATCGCCACCTGCCTCATCGACACCGGCTCCCGCATGGACGAGGTCATCTTCGAGGAGTTCAAGGGCACCGGCAACTGGGAGCTGTGGCTGGACCGCCGCCTGGCCGAGAAGCGCATCTTCCCGGCGGTGGACATCTTCAAGAGCGGCACCCGCCGGGAGGAGCTGATGCTGGACGAGAAGACATACCAGCGGCTGACCCTCTTCCGCCGTGCCCTGGCCCGCATGGCCGAGGACTTCCAGGCGGAGGCGCCCTACGCCCAGGACGCCTCCATCCGCGTCACCGAGCGGGTGCTGGAGCAGCTGCGGCGCACCAAGAGCAACGAGCAGTTGCTGAGCCAGATAGAGCTGGTGGCCTGAGGCGACAGGTTATTTGTGAAGGGCTTGACAAGCGCCGCCACCGCGGCCATAATGGGCCGCGGTTTTTTGTAGACCGAGACCGGGCCTACCGGCGCAACTGGGGGTAGATGCGGTGAGGTGGCGGTGCCGATGGCGCTGGGGCCTCTATAACGGAGGCACGCCATTCCGACACCGGACTCATCGGCCGGAGGCCGCGCCGAGGGCGGGCGGCAACCGGAGAACAGACGCCAAAGGCGGGGGCACCGATTCGGCCACCGCTTCCCCGTGCACCTGCTGGTGCTGGGGGCGGCCCTCGTCGGCGGCGTCATCGGGCTAGGCAGTACCCGCCTGCAGAGCAACGGATACCAGGCCCCTGTCGCTGCCACCGTCGCCTCCCCCGAGGCTGTCACCCGACAGGAGCCTGTCTATCTCAAGGCGCCCCTCATCGTCCGCACCAGCGAATCGCGCGTCCTGTCGGTAGCCAGCCCTCAGGACGCAGGCGCGCCACCGCCGCCGGCCCAGGAGGCCACTCCCTCGCCGACGCCCACCCCCACCCCACAGCCGACGCCGCCGCCCCGGCGGGAGCCGAAGCCCCTCTTCAGCACCTACGTCATCCAGCCGGGGGACACCATTTACGGCATAGCCGCGCGCCTGGGCATCGACCCCAATTACATCATCTGGAACAACCCTGAGGTGGGGGAGCACCCCGACGAGCTGTCGGTGGGCCAGACACTGGTGATCCCGGCGGCGCCGGGCATCCTCTACCGGGTGAAGCTGGGGGACACCCTGGCCGGCATCGCCCAGTTCTACGGCATAACGGTGGAGGCCATCATCAATTACGAGGACAACGGCATCGCCTCGCCCGACCAGCTGCGCGAGGGGACGTTGCTGCTGCTGCCGGGCGCTAAGCCGCCACCACCTCCACCGCCGCCACCTCCGCCCCCGCCGCCACCCAGGGCGCAGTCGCAGCCGGCCCAGGCCCCTGCGCCGGCGCCGCCCCCGCCTCCGCCTCCGCGGAGCGCCAGCGCCACCGGCTTCATCTGGCCCGTGTCGGGCAGCATAACCCAGTACTTCGGCGGCTCCCACAAGGGCATCGACATCGCCACCCGAGCGGGCACGCCCGTCGGTGCCGCCGCTGGCGGTACGGTGGTGCTGGTGGCTTACGGCTACTACGGATACGGCAACACCGTTATCATTCGCCACCCGGACGGCAAGGAGACCCTCTACGCCCACCTGTCCCAGATCTACGTCCGCATGGGCCAGCAGGTGGACCAGGGCGAGGCCATAGGCGCGGTGGGCTGCACAGGCTGGTGCACCGGCCCCCACCTGCACTTCGAGGTGCGGGTGGGAGGCGTCCCCGTCAACCCGCTGAACTATCTGCCCTGAGCGTCAGCGCTCGTAGTCCAGCACCACCACCTCGGTGGTCTCGGGCAGAGAGCCGGCCGTGAGGGAGAGCCGCTTCTGGGGCTCCACCGCGTCCACGTCCAGCTCCTTCAGGAAGCGGTCCAGGGGGTCCAGGGAGAGGCGGCAGGCCGGAGTGCGGTAGTGCATGGGGATGACCACCTTTGGCTCCAGGAGGCTCACCACCTCGGCCGCCTGGGCGCCGTCCAGGGTGGTGTGGCCCCCCACGGGGACGAAGAGGACGTCCACCCCGCTCAGCAGCTCCACCTGCTCCGGCGTGGGCAGGTGGCCCAGGTCGCCCAGGTGGCAGATGGTCAGGCCATCCATCTCCAGCACGAAGACCAGGTTGGGGCCGCGGACCGCCCCCTTGCGCCCGTCGTGATAGGTGGGGACGGCCGTTACGAAGGTGCCGCCGATGTCGTATTCCCCCGGAGCATCCAGGACCTTGGGGTTGCCCGCCACCCCCTGCACGTAGCTGTGGTCTTCGTGCCGGTGGCTGACGGTGACGATCTGGGCCGTCGGCCGACCCAGGTGATAGCCGGTGCTGGGCGGGCAGGGGTCTGTGACGACGGTGGTCTGACGTCCCCGCAGCCGGAAGCAGGAATGTCCCAGCCAGACGATCTCCATGATGCCGGACGGAGGACGAGGGCTAGCTGCCAGCGGTGCGGCGCCGCCGCCAGAAGGCCAGGGCAGCCACGGCGGCCCCCAAAGCGGCCAGCACCGCCATCAGTCGGCCCAGGCCTCCCTTGCGACGCTCTGGCTGCTGTTGCTGCTGCTGCTCGGTCATGGCTTCACCTCCTGTGACCCGGCGCCGTCTGCCGGGGCTGGCTGAGCAGGACGCGACCGGGAGGATACCCTCGCCTCCAATCATACAATACGGGCTCTCACGGCGGCCGCTGCCCATGAGCCATAATGGCCTCCAGCTCCTCGTCCGTCAGCCAGACCTTGGCCTTGATGGTGCGCCGCCCCAAGGCCCGGGCGGCCGCCACCCGGTGCCCGCCATCGGAGATGCGCCACCTGTATGGGGAGCCCTCGGGAAGGCGCGACAGCTTCACCGGCGGGAAGATGCGCCCCTCCTGCATCAGCCGAACGAACTCCTCCACCTTGGCACGGCTGACGCGGCGGGGCGCTATGTCGTCCAGGGGCACGTCGATGATGGCCCTGGGCATCCCCCTTCTGTGTAGGCCAGATGGCGGTCGGGGGCAAGGGGGCGGATATTGTTCAAACGTATCTCTCCCTTTCCATATCGTCCCCTTGACACCGGCGGGAAGGGGCGCCTACCATGGACGAGGGCGGGAGCCCCCAACGAGGGGCTTATAGTTTATGGGCACCAAGTACATATTCGTTACCGGCGGCGTGGTCAGCTCCGTGGGCAAGGGCATCACCACCGCCGCCATCGGTCGCCTCCTCAAGTCCCGCGGCTTCTCCGTCGTCATCCAGAAGCTGGACCCCTACCTGAACGTGGACCCCGGCACCATGTCCCCCTACCAGCACGGCGAGGTGTTCGTCACCGCTGACGGCGCCGAGACGGACCTGGACCTGGGCCACTATGAGCGCTTCCTCGACCAGGACCTGACGGGCCTCTCCTCCGTCACTGCCGGCCAGATCTACCAGGCGGTCATCGCCAGGGAGCGGCGGGGCGACTACCTGGGGCGCACCATCCAGGCCGTGCCCCACGTCACCAACGAGATCAAGGAGCGCATCCGGGCCGTGGGGCGGGCGGCCGGCGCCCAGATCGTGGTGGTGGAGGTGGGAGGCACCGTGGGCGACATCGAGGGCCAGCCCTTCCTGGAGGCCATCCGCCAGATGCGGAACGAGGAGGGCCGGGACGACACCCTCTCCATCCACGTCACCCTGCTGCCCTACCTGTCCACCACCGGCGAGCTGAAGACCAAGCCCACCCAGCACAGCGTGCGCGAGCTGCGCAGCCTGGGCATCCAGCCTGACGTAATCGTCTGCCGCAGTGATCTGCCCGTAGGCGAGGACCTGCGGGAGAAGATCTCCCTGTTCTGCGACGTGCCCCGTCGGGCGGTGGTGCCTCTCCTGACCATGCCCACCATCTACGAGGTGCCCCTGGTGCTGGAGGAGGCGGGCCTGGGCGACTACATCGGCGAGCGGCTGGGGCTGCCCCAGGCCCAGCGCGACCTCAGGGACTGGCAGGAGTGGGTGGAGCGCCTCAAGCAGCCCCAGGGCGAGGTGGAGGTGGCGGTGGTGGGCAAGTATGTGGAGCTGCCCGACGCCTACCTCTCGGTCAAGGAGGCCCTCATCCATGCCGGCGTGGCCCACCACGTGGCCGTCCGCCTGCGCTGGGTCCACTCCCAGGACCTGGAACACCACAGCCCCGATTCCCTGCTGGAGGGGGTGGACGGCATCGTGGTGCCCGGAGGCTTCGGCGAGCGCGGGGTGGAAGGGAAGATCGCTGCCGCCCGCCACGCTCGCCAGCGAGGAGTCCCCTACCTGGGCCTCTGCCTGGGCATGCAGGTGATGGTGATGGAGTATGCCCGCCACGTCCTGGGCTGGGAGGGGGCCCACTCCACCGAGTTCGACCCCGAGACGCCCTACCCCGTCATCTGCCTCATGGAGGAGCAGTTGGGGGTCACGGAGAAGGGGGGCACCATGCGCCTGGGCAGCTACCCCTGCCAGCTACGGCCCGGCACCGTGGCCCGCCAGGTCTACGGAACCGACCTGGTCATGGAGCGTCACCGCCACCGTTACGAGTTCAACAACCGCTATCGCGACCAGCTGGAGAGGGCGGGGCTGATCTGCTCCGGCACCTCCCCCGACGGCGAGCTGGTGGAGGTTTGCGAGGTGCAGGGACACCCCTTCATGGTGGGATCCCAGTTCCATCCCGAGTTCCGCTCCAGGCCCGGACGTCCCCATCCCCTCTTCCTGGGGCTGATAGGGGCCGCCCTGGAGCGCCGGCGCCAGCGGGCGGCCCTGTCCACCGCCACCACGCCCCTGTTACCCTGAGTCGGGCCGGTGCTCTCGGACGTCCTCCTCTTCCTGCACTTGCTGTCGGCCTTCTGGCTGGTAGCTGGCATTGTGGCCGTGTCGCTGCCCCTCCTGCGGGCCTATAGCGTCGATGCGCTGGAGGTGCAACACCTGGCAGTGGAAGAGGCCCACCACTATCAGGGCGTGCTCCTCTTGCCGGGGGCCATCCTCACCGGCGCCACCGGTGTCTTCTACTGGAGCGAGCGCGGCTACGACCTGTTCACCACCGGGTGGCTGCTGGCCCTGGGCCTGCTGTACCTGGTCCTGCTGCTGGTTTTCCTGCCCCTCATCAACCTGGGGCTACGGAGGGTGCGACTGGCGGTGCTGCAGGCGGTGAAAGAGGGTGGCCCCACGCCGGAGCTGGCCGAGGCCCTGGCTGAGCGGGTGCCCCTGGCCTTCGCTGCCCTTTCCGGCCTGTGGCTGATACCCCTGCTGGCCCTATCCCTCTTCGCACCCTCGTAGCCGTTGCCTTCGAAACAGGCCATGGAAGAGTCCACGGCGACCAACCGCGACCGCGGCATGCCCCAGGGCTCCGAGGCCGAGAGGCTCTTGGACCTCTACCGAAGGCTCTACGAGGCCTACGGTCCCCAGGGGTGGTGGCCCGCCCAGTCGCCCTTCGAGGTGATGGTGGGCGCCATCCTCACCCAGGCGGCGGCCTGGAGCAACGTGGAGCGGGCCATCGAGCGGCTGCGGGCCGCGGGCGCCCTCTCCCCGCAGGCCATTCTGGCCCTGCCCCAGGAAGAGCTGGCGGCCCTGGTGCGGCCGGCTGGCTACTTCAACGCCAAGGCCCGCAAGCTGAAGGCCCTTTGCCGCCTCATCGTGGAGGGCTTCGGCGGCGATGTGACGGCCATGCTGGGCCACGACCCGGAGGAGCTGAGGAAGGTGCTGCTGGATACCTACGGGATCGGCCCCGAAACGGCCGATTCCATCCTCCTGTACGCCGCCGGGCGGCCCTACTTCGTGGTGGACGCCTACACGGTGCGCCTCTTTCGCCGATTAGGAATGGGGCCCCCCAGCGACCGCTACCATGACTGGCAGGCCTTCTTCGTGGCCCGCCTGCCCCGGGATGCCGCCCTGTACAACGAGTTCCACGCCCTGATAGTCCGACATAGCAAGGAGAGGTGCCGCGCCCGGCCACGCTGCCTGGGCTGTCCGGTCCTGGAGATGTGTCCCACCGGCCAAGGCCAGCTCTCCACTTGACGCGTAACAGCGAGGGGAGGCAGGAAGTCCCATCGGTCGGGTCCAACCCTCCCTCCCCATTGGGCCCGGACGGGGCAGGCGGCGGCGGCCTGCCCCGTCCGTTTTTCGGCATCGAGCGCTACCCCCTTTTCCGTCCCAGCCTGGTCGGGCATGCGCCGTCCGCTCACCCCTTGGGGGTGGGATAATGGACGCAGCATGGAAGTGGCCATCGTCGGCCTGGAGAAGGCGGGCAAAAGCACCCTGCTGCGCGTCCTGGCCGGTCCCAGGGCCGTCGCCCAGGGCCGCCAGGAGCATGTGGCCACCGTCCACCTGCCCGACCCCCGTCTGGACGCCCTGGCGTCCCTCCTCCGCCCCAAAAAGGTCACCTACCCCAACGTCACCTTCCACGATCTGCCCCCCTGGAACCTCCAGGGACGGGCCGTAGGGGGCGAGGCGGCCACCGCCCTGGCCCGGGCCGATGCCCTGTTGCTGGTGCTGAGGTCCTTCCAGCGCGAAGACGTGCCCCATCCCCTGGGCCGCGTGGACCCCGAGGACGACTACCGTACCCTGTCGCTGGAGCTGTGCTACCACGACCTGGCCATCCTCGAGCGGAGGCTGGAGAGGCTGCAGAAGGTTGCCTCCACCGGCCCCCCGTCCGAACGAGAGGCCGCCCAGCGAGAGGCCGCAGTCCTGGCACGCGCCCGCCAGGCGCTGGAGGCAGAACGACCCCTGCGCGAGGAGGAGCTGACGCCCGAGGAGGCCAAAGCCCTCTCCCCCTACGGCCTCCTCACTCTCAAGCCCCTGCTGGCCGTGGTCAATCTGGACGAGGGGCAGGCCCTCGAGGCCGAGGCCATAGCCCAGGGGCTAGAGGCCCGCTACGGGGGACGGCACACCGCCTTCTTCGCCCTCTGCGCTCGTGCCGAGGCCGACCTGAGGGAGCTACCTCCCGAGGAGGCCGAGGCCTTCCGTCGGGAGCTGGGCCTTCCCGAGGACCCCCTGCCCGCCCTCTACCGCCGCCTGCTGGCCGCTGCCGGCCTGGTCACCTTCTACACGGTGGTGGGGGAGGAGTGCCGCGCCTGGCTCCTGCCCGCGGGAGCCACTGCCCTGGAGGCCGCCGCCAGGATCCACACCGATATGGCCCGGGGCTTCATCCGTGCTGAGGTCATCGGCTGGGAGGCCCTCCTGGCCGCCGGCTCCCTGGCCGAGGCCAGGGCCAGGGGCCTGCTCCGCAGCGAGGGCAAGGGCTACCGCGTGCAGGACGGGGACGTCATCCACGTCCTGTTCCACCTCTAGCGGCGGAGCGAGCCCACCCAGCCGGGCACGGAGGCGTTGGGGACGGCGTCGTAGTAGGGGATGTAGGGCTTCAGGTCCAACACCGGCGTCCCGTCGATGGCGTCCAGTCCCACCACCCGCAGCACGTTGTCCCGCACCGAAAGGAGGCGCACCACCGACAGGCCCAGCGGGTTGGGGCGGAGCTGGCTCCGGGTGGCGAAGAGGCCCTGCAGGGGCAGGTCCTCTCGGTCACGGGGATGGAGCTGGAGACGGGAGCCGCGCAACTCGTCGGGGATCAGGTGCAGCCAGAAGAGGACATAGATATGGGAGTAGAGGTCCAGCCCCAACAGGGCCGGTGCCAGTTCGGGTCGGAGCACGATGCGCGACTCCACCGCCTCCCACCCCTCGGCCATGGGCCGCGACACGCGGTTGCGGACTACCCCGACGGGCTGCAGGGTCACCTCAGGCAATGCCCCTGGCTCCTCAGGCTGCGGCTCCAGCAACCGCCTGAGCCAGTCCAGCATGGGCCTTCACCTCTTGCCCTCACAGTCGGACGACGATGGGAGAGTCGATGCTCACCTGGCTGGGGTCCACGCGACAGCGGTAGGCCAGCACCCGCACGCCGGCCTGGGCCGCGGCCGTCAGCGCACTGGCGAAGCGAGGGTCCGCCTGGCGATGAGGGGCGAAGGCGCAGGCGTCCTGCCTCTGGACGACGAAGACCACCGCTGCCCCCAGCCCCTCGGCCACCGCCTGGGCCAGGGCCTCCACGTGCCGCCTCCCCCGCTCGGTGGGGGCGTCAGGGAAGAGGCCCACTCCATCCTCCACCAGGGTCACCGACTTGGCCTCCACCAGCACAGGGCCGGAGGGGCACTCCAGCAACAGGTCGATGCGGACGCCCCGGTACAGGACCTCGCTGCGGGCCACGCGACAGCCGGCGAAGGCCACCAGCCTGCCCTGGGCCAGGGCCTCGCGCAGCAGGGCATTGGGCAGGCGGGCATCGGCCGAGACCCACACACCATCGATGCAGACCAGGGCCAGGTCGTAGGCTGTCTTGCGGCCCGGGCCGTCCCTGGGCACCAGCAGCACTGGCGCCCCGGGCACCATCAGCTCCTGCAGGCGGCCCGAGTTGGCCAGGTGGGCCTGGCACCTCCCCTCGGCCAGCTCCACCTCCACGGCGAAGCGGTTGAGGCGGCGCACCAGGACGGCGGATACTAGAGCCGAGGGCAGACGCATAGCCCCATTGTAAGGGAAGCTGACGTTGGCAGATAAGGCCCCTCGCCGTGGCCCCTCGTCCCCCGCAGCCGGGGCCGCCATAGCCGCCACCGCCTTCCAGTTCGTGCTGTTGCTGGGGGCTGCCGACCTGCTGGCCGACGCCACCTACGAGGGTGGGCGCAGCGTGGTGGGGCCCTTCCTGGGGGCGCTGGGGGCCAGCGCCGTGGCCATCTCCATCCTCTCGGGCCTGGGGGAAATGGTGGGCCACGTGCTGCGGCTCGCCTCAGGCTATCTCTCCGACCGCACCCAGCGCCCGTGGGCCATCGCCCTCTGGGGGTACGCCCTGAACCTGCTGTCGGTGCCCGCCCTGGCCCTGGTGGGGCACTGGCAGGCGGGCGCCGCGCTGGTGGTGGCCGAAAGGGCCGGAAGGGGCGTCCGCGCCCCCGCCCGCGACCTGATGCTTTCCCACGCTGCCAGCCGGGTGGGCTTCGGCTGGGCCTTCGGCCTGCACGAGGCCCTGGACCAGATAGGGGCCGTGTCGGGGCCGCTCCTGGTCTCGCTGGTGCTCTACCTGGGCGGCGACTACCGGGACGCCTTCGCCACCCTGCTGCTGCCTGCCCTGGCCTGCCTCGCCCTCATGTTCGTGGCCAGCCTGCGGTATCCCCGCACCGCATTGCTGGAGGCGCCGTCGCCCGCCTCGGAGGGCGATGCCCGCCTGCCGCGCCTGTTCTGGCTCTATCTGGCTGGATCGGCGCTGGCGGCGGCAGGCTACGCCGACTTTCCCCTCCTCGCCCTGCACCTGGAGCGACAGGGGGATGTGGCCGCTTCCTGGCTGCCCGCTATCTACGCCGTGGCTATGGCGATCGATGCCCTGGCCGCCCTGGCCCTGGGGCGGCTGTTCGATCGCCTAGGGCTGGCGTCGGTGGCCCTGGGCGCGGCCCTGGCAGCTCCGGCCGTGCCCCTCTTCCTGGCTGGCGGCGGGCTGCCGGTGCTGGTGCTGGCGGCGGCCCTCTGGGGCACGGGCCTCGCCGCCCAGGAATCGGTCATGAGGGCAGCGGTAGCGGCCCTGGTGCCCAGGGCGCGGCGCGGCTCCGCCTTCGGCCTGTTCAATTCGGCCTACGGGGTGTCCTGGTTCGCCGGCAGCGCCCTGCTGGGGGTGCTCTACGGCCTCTCATTGCCCGCTCTGGCCGCCCTCAGCGCCTCCGCCCAAGCGCTGGCCGCCCTCGTCTTCCTGGGCGTATCGCGGCGGGCGGGGCCGGCATCCATGGCCCCCGCGAGCGAGTAGAAAAGGCGAGCTTGCACCGGCTTTGCGACGGTGCGTGAGGCGCATGTTTGTGCTAAAATGAACGCAGACCGCCCGTCTTCGCCGCAGGAGGCCCATGAGCGATAACGCGTCCGCTTCCTACACTGCTGCCGACATCCAGGTGCTGGAGGGGCTGGAGGCTGTACGCCGCCGGCCGGGCATGTACATCGGCTCCACCGACGCCCGTGGCCTCCACCACCTGGTCTACGAGATCGTGGACAACTCCATCGACGAGGCCATGGCCGGCTTCTGCGACCGGGTGGAGGTGGTCATCGACAGGGAGGGCGGCGTGCTGGTGCGCGACAACGGCCGCGGCATCCCGGTGGACGTTCACCCCCGCACCGGTCGCTCCGCCCTGGAGACGGTGATGACCCAGCTACACGCCGGCGGCAAGTTCGACCGCCAGGCCTACAAGGTGTCGGGAGGGCTGCACGGCGTGGGCGCGGCCGTGGTCAATGCCCTCTCCGAGCGGCTCTGGGTGGAGGTGCGCCGCGACGGGAAGGTCTACCGCCAGGAATACGAGCGGGGGCGACCCCTGGGCGACGTGCAGGTGGTGGGCGAGACCAGCCCCGACGATACGGGAACCACCACCTGGTTCCGTCCCGACCCCCAGATCTTCCCCAACCGCGACTTCGACTTCGAGACCCTGGCCCAGCGCTTCCGGGAGATGGCCTTCCTCACCAAAGGGGTGTGGATCCACTTCCGCGACGAGCGCAGTGGCCGCGAGACCAACTACTACTTCGAGGGGGGCATTCGCTCCTTCGTGCAGCGGCTCAACCGGGGACGACGCGTCCTGCACGAGCCAATTTACTTCGAGCGCACCGTCAACGGCACCATCATCGAGGTCGCCATCCAGTACAACGACGGCTACAGCGACTCCACCTACGCCTTCGCCAACTGCATCAACACCATCGACGGCGGCACCCATCTGACGGGCTTCCGCAGCGCCCTCACCCGCGTCCTGAACGACTATGCCCGCCGCCAGAAGCTCCTGAAGGACGACGACCCTAACCTGAGCGGCGACGACGTGCGGGAAGGTCTGACAGCCGTCGTCAGCGTCAAGATCCCCGAGCCCCAGTTCGAGGGCCAGACCAAGACTCGCCTCGGCAACGCTGAGGTGAAGGGGCAGGTGGAGTCGGTGGTGGCCGAGGAGCTGGCCCGCTGGCTGGAAGAGCACCCCAGCGGCGCCCGCCGCATCATCGAAAAGTGCATCACCGCCCAGCGGGCCCGGGAAGCCGCCCGCCGCGCCCGCGACCTGGTCCTGAAGAAGAACGCCCTGGAGGACACCACCCTGCCCGGAAAGCTGGCCGACTGCTCCGAGAAGGATCCGCGCAAGCGGGAGCTGTACATCGTGGAGGGGGACTCGGCCGGCGGCTCGGCCAAGCAGGGGCGCGACCGCCGCTTTCAGGCCATCCTGCCCCTGCGTGGCAAGGTGCTGAACGTGGAGAAGGCGCGCCCCGACAAGGTGCTGGCCCATGAGGAGATCCGGGCCATCATCACCGCCCTGGGGGCCGGCTTCGGCGACTCCTTCGACCCCAAGCGTCTGCGCTACCACCGCGTCATCATCATGACCGATGCCGACGTGGACGGCTCCCACATCCGCACCCTGCTGCTGACCTTCTTCTTCCGCAACATGCGGCCCCTCATCGAGGGAGGCCATCTCTACATCGCGCAGCCGCCCCTGTACCGCATCGCCCGCGGCAAGGAGGTCTTGTTCGCCTACTCCGACCGCGAGAAGGACGAATATCTGAAGCGGCTGCGGGACGGCAAGAACGTGGTGGTCCAGCGCTACAAGGGCCTGGGCGAGATGAACCCGGAGCAGCTCTGGGAGACTACCATGGACCCCCAGCGCAGGACTATTCTCCAGGTGACAGTGGAGGACGCCGCCCTGGCCGACAAGGTCTTCAGCCAGCTCATGGGCGAGGACGTGGGGCCGCGCAAGGCCTTCATCCAGAGCCACTACCACCAGGTCCGCAACCTGGACATTTAGCCTGCGGAGCGCCCTTCGTGAGAACCTGGGTTGATGGGAGGAGGGGTAGCAGACACGTCCACCCGTAGATCGTCTGGGCTACCTTTCCTCGGCTTAGATTATCCATAATTCCGACTCGCCTGCGCGGTTCTAATAACGCCGTCGGAAGGCCATCTCACTCGCGCCATCGGCGCGTCAGTACGGCGGGCTCGTGGAGGCTCATAGCTGATATATTGAGGCGCGGACGTATGAAACTCGCTTCGGGGTGGAGGTCTATGCCCATCACGCGGCGGCAGTTCGAGCTCGGTATAGACGATTCAATGGCAGAGATCATGCTGAAGATTCACAGCTATCTGGCAGAACATCACGACCAGGCCTTCACGGCTAACGAGATCTTCGAGGGGCTGTCACCAGAGCTGGTGAGAAGCTTGCAAGGGCATCTGCAAGCAGAGTCGATCCGCATAGACCTGCCGCCGCTCCTGGCCGTCTATGTGGCCCGTGGCCTCTTTGATGACGCCCTGGAAAAGCTTTGCCAACTGGGCGCAGTGGCATCGCGGCAGATCGGGAGCAAGAAGTGGTAGTGTAAGGGATTATGTGTAAGGGTCTGTGTTTAATAGGGGGGCACACCTTAGACGGAGGAGGTGCCCCTTGGATCAGGATACCCTGCGGATCTTGCTGAGGGAAGCGGTGCGGGAAA
>Ga0101945_1000575_pt1 | contig 57234 bp, 46 predicted proteins | sample DewCreD2012metaG_2_FD_75246 | JGI IMG/M metagenome (GOLD analysis project Ga0101945, IMG submission 75246) | Hot spring sediment bacterial and archeal communities from British Columbia, Canada, to study Microbial Dark Matter (Phase II) - Dewar... ... | reverse complement strand
CGCTGACGATGACCGTCGTCTGGGCCGACCAGATGAGACGGCTCAGCACGTCGCGGCCCAGGCGGTCGGTGCCCAGGGGGTGCTCGCGGCTGGGCCCGGCGAAGGTGTTGCCCAGGTCCTGATGGCGGAAGCTGTAGGGCGCCACCCAGGGCGCCAGCAGCCCCGTCCCGTAGATAACGACGATGACCACCAGCGAGGCTACGGCCAGGCGCTTGCGCAGGAAGCGGCGCCAGAAGCCCGGCGCCTCCCGAGGGACGGCAGGGGCTGCAGCCGGCGCCGCGGCGGCGGCCGTGGTCATGCGTGGGCCTCCGCGCCCAGGCGCACGCGGGGGTCGATGAAGGCGTAGAGCACGTCCACCACCAGGTTGGCCACCACGAAGGCGGCCCCCGTGAGCAGCACCAGGGCCATGATGCCGTCGTAGTCGCGGGCGTTGACCGCCTCCACTGCGTAGGAGCCGATGCCGGGGATGCCCAGCAGCGTCTCCAGGAAGATGGACCCCGAGAGCAGGCCCACCAGGGCGAAGCCCATGAGGGTGGCGACGGGCAGCAAGGCGTTGCGCAGCACGTGTCGCGTCACCACTACGAACTCGTCCAGGCCTTTGGCGCGGGCGGTGCGCACGTAGTCCTCCCCCAGCACCTCCAGGACCTGGGCGCGGACCAGCCGGGCCACTCCTGCCAGCCCGGGCAGCGTCAATGCCAGCAGAGGGATGACGATGTTCTTGCTCAGGATGCCCAGCTCTAGGAAGCCGAACAGCTCCCGCGGCTCCCAGCCGCCCACGGGCAGCCAGCGCAGCTTCAGGGCGAAGACGAACTGGAGCACCGGCACCATGACCAGCACGGGGATGGCGGCGAAGGCCAGCAGCAGCCCGATGACAAACGGGTCCCGCCAGCTGCCCTGGTGCAGGGCGGCCCACACACCCGCCGGTATGCCCAGGGCGAACACTAGCACCAGCGCCACCAGGTTGTACTGGAAGGTCACCCAGAGGCGGGGCTTGATGACCTCCCACACGGGCAGGCCCTGATAGCGAAAGCTCGTGCCGAGGTCACCATGCAAGACGCCGGCCATGTACCGGCCGTACTGGACGAAGAAGTTCTCGTCCAGGCCGCGCTCCCGCCGTATCTCCTCGATGACCTCGGGGTCGCGGTGCTGGCCGGCCAGGACCCGCACCGGATCGCCCGGGCCGAAGCGCCCCAGGGCGAAGGCGATGAGGCTCACCAGGAACAGCACCAGGGGGGCCCACAGCAAGCGGCGCAGGATGTACGGCCAGAGCCCGGCCCTGGTCATGGAGATGGTCTCAGCGTTGCAGGGTCACGTAGCGCAGGTGGGGCACCACGAAGGGCGTGCCGGTGTAGCCCCGTACGTACGGCTTCACTACGAAGGAGTCGCGAGAATGATACAGAGGTATCCAGGGCGCATCCCGGACGATGATCTGCTCCGCCTGCTGGTACAGGGACATGCGCCGGCCCTGGTCCTGTTCCACCCGCGCCTGCTCCAGCAGCCTGTCCACCTCCGGGTTGGCGTAGCCGGTGTGGTTGTTCTCGCTACCGCTGTGGAAGAGGATGTCGAGGAAGTTCTCCGGGTCCACGTAGTCGGCGATCCAGCCCAGGCTGAAGAGGTCGAAGTTGCCCCTGTCCACCTCAGTCAGGAAAGTACCGAAGTCTAGCAGCCGCACCTCGATACGCACGCCCAGGTTCTGCTCCCACATGGCCACGATGGCGTCGATGATAGGGCCTGGAGTGCCACCCACGCCGGAGGTCAGCAGGGTGAGTCCAGCCAGGCGCGAGGGGCCACCGGCCTGGTCGAGGAGCTGACGTGCCTGCTGGGGGTCGAAGGGCAGGCCCTGCAAGTTGGAATTGTAGCCCGGCATCCCCGGCGGCAGGATGCCGTTGGCCGGTCGCACCAGGTCGCGCAGGACGACGCTGGCCAGGGCCTGCTTGTCGATAGCCATGGCCAGGGCCTGCCTTATCCTGGGGTCGTCCAGCGGGGCCTTGCGCACGTTGAACCCGACATAAAAGGTGGACAGCTCGTCCACCTGCTGGAACTCACGGTTCAGTGGATCGCGGGGGTCCCGCACCCGTTCGATGTCATTCAGACCCACCGGCGCGATGTCGACCTCGCCGTTCTCGTAGGAGGTGAGGGGCGAGCCTCCGGCCAGCAGGAACGTGACCCGGGACAGGCTGGGCCGGGGCTCCAGGTAATAATGTGGGTTAGGCTCCAGGACGATGCGCTCTCCCAGGCGCCACTCCCGCAGGCGGAAGGGGCCAGTGCCGATGGGCTGTCGCGTCCAGCCCCGGGGATTTGCCTCCACCTGCTCCCTCTTGACCACGAACGCGACCGGGTAGGTCAGCTTGGCCAGGAAATAGCTCTTGGGGGCGTCGATGGTGATGCGCAGGGTGAAGTCGTCCACGACCTGGATGCCGGTGACCTCGTTGGCGCGGCCGCCCCGGAACTCCCGTGCCCCCACGATGTCGCCGAGGTAGGAAAGGGCCACGGTGGAGCCCGTCCGCCGGTCCAGCGCCCGCTCCAGGGAGTACTTGAAGTCGCGGGCGGTCACCTGCCGGCTGCCGTCGCTGAAGATCACGCCGCGCCGGAGGTAAAAGGTGTATGTGCGGCCGTCGGGGCTCACCTCCCACCGCTCGGCGATATCGGGGACGATGCGCAGGTCGCGGTCGAAGGTCACCAGTCCGCTGAAGATCTCGACTATGTAGCCCGCCGAGGCCACCTCCGTGGCCACTGCCGGGTCGAGGGTCACAGGGTCTGCCCCGAACAGGCGCAGTTCGCCCGATTGGCGCCCGGGCGGAGGGGCGCCGGCTGGAGGCGTCTCGGGCGAGCCGCCGCGACCGCAGGCGGCCAGGGCCGCCAGCAGGAGGGCGGCCAGGAGCACCAGGGGCCTGGTGCCGGGCCTGATGACCATGCTATGGCTCCTCGGCCAGGATCGCCCCGGGGTGACGGCCGGCGCCCATCACTCCTCCCTGATGCGCAGATGCAACTCCCGGAGCTGTTCGTCCGTCACCGGACCGGGGGCGCCGGTCATGGGCTCGGTGGCGGACTTCGTCTTGGGGAAGGCCATCACCTCGCGGATGTCGTCCTCGTCGCAGAAGAGGGCCACCACCCTGTCGAACCCCAGGGCGATGCCGCCATGGGGCGGGGCGCCGAACTCGAAGGCCTCCAGCATGTGGCCGAAGCTTGCCCTGGCCTCCTCTGGCCCCAGGCCCAGCAGGCGGAATACCCGCTCCTGCAGCTCCCTGTCGTGTATACGAATGGAGCCGCCGCCCAGTTCCCAGCCGTTGCAGACGAGGTCATAGGCGCGGGCGCGGACTCGCCCGGGGTCGCTGTCCAGCAGCGGCAGGTCCTCCGCCTTGGGGGCGGTGAAGGGGTGGTTCACCGAGTACCACCGCCCGTCCTCCTCGTCCCACTCCAGCAGGGGGAAGTCTACCACGAAGCAGAAGGAGAAGGTCTTCGGGTCGGCCAGGCCCAGCCGCCGCGCCAGATAGCGCCGCAGTCCGTCCAGGGCGCGGTTGGCCACTCTGGGCTGGTCGGCCACCAGCAGGAGCAGGTCGCCGCGGCGGGCGCCAGCCCGCAGGGCCATGTGCCGCACCTCCTCCACGCTGAAGTAGCGGGCCACGGGCGAACGCACGTCGTCCTCCGCCAGGGAGTCGAGGCCTCCCTCGCCCATGAGGGCGAAGGAGACCAGGCCCTTGGCCCCGAGGTGCTTGACGACCTCGGTCATCTCGTCGATCTGACGGCGGCTGGCCTCGGCTCCCCCGGGCAGGCAGAGGCCGCGCACCTCGCCGCCCTCGGCCAGGACCTGGCGGAATACGCCGAACTGCGTGCCGGCGAGGATGTCAGAGAAAGTATGGAGCTCGAGGCCGTAGCGCAGGTCGGGCTTATCGGTGCCGTAGCGCTCCATGCTCTCCTCATAGGTAAGACGGGGGAACGGTGAGGGGAATTTCACGTCGGGACGGAAGCACCGCGCCAGCGACACCATAAGCTCCTCGATGAGGGAGAGGATGTCGTCCTCCTCGGCGAAGCTCCACTCCAGGTCGAGCTGGGTGAACTCGGGCTGGCGGTCGGCGCGAAGGTCTTCGTCCCGGAAGCAGCGCGCGATCTGGAAGTAGCGCTCGAAGCCCGCCACCATCAGTATCTGCTTGTACTGCTGGGGAGACTGGGGCAGGGCGTAGAAACGACCGGCGTGGATACGAGAGGGGACGAGAAAGTCGCGCGCGCCCTCGGGTGTGGGCACCGTCAGGATGGGCGTCTCGATTTCGAGGAACCCCCGCTCGGTCAGGAAGTCGCGTATTGCCTTGGCCAGCCTGTGCCGCACGACGATATTGCGGTGCATGCGCGGCCGGCGCAGGTCCAGATAGCGGTACTTCAGGCGCAGCAGCTCCTCCACGTCCGAGTCGTCATCGACGTAGAACGGGGGAGTGCGCGCAGCGTTGAGGACCCTGGCCTCGGCGGCGCGCACCTCGACCTCGCCGGTGGGCAGGTTGGGGTTCTCGGTACCCGCGGGGCGGCGGGCGACGGTGCCCCGCACCTGCAGGACGTATTCGCTGCGGGCGGCGTCGGCGACCCGAAAGGCCTCCGGCCCCTCTTGAGGGTGGAAGACCACCTGGACGATGCCATCGTGGTCGCGGAGGTCGATGAAGATCAGCCCGCCATGGTCGCGCCGCCGGTGCACCCAGCCGGCCAGCACTACTTCCCGGCCGATGTGCTCCGTCCCGAGCTCGCCGCAGGCATGGCTCTTGAGCATAGCCGAGACCTACTATATCGCACCGCCCGCCAGGGCGACAGGCGCCGCCGAGAGACGGGCAGCTATAGCTCGATGACCGACTTCAACCAGTCCAGGACGATGGCTGTGACGCGGGACTCGGCACCTATATAGAAATGGTCGCAGTCCTCGACGATGACGACCCGACAGGGCCCGGAACACGCCTCAGCGAAGCGCTCGGCGGGGTAGGTCTCGACCGGCTCCTGGTCGCCGCGGAGGAAAAGCACCGGACAGCGTATCCTCGACGCCTGTTCCAGCAGGTCGGGGCAGTTGCGCGAGTAGTCCAGAAAGGTGCGGGCGCTGACCACGTGCCACCAGCCGGGCAGGAGGATGAGCTCGCGATCGCGCCCCTGGGCTATCAGTGCCTCGGCCTGCCGGGTTATCTCCTCCAGCCGGTCGCCTGCCCACATGCCCCTGGCAGAAAGGCGGCGGGCGAAGTCGCGTCCCCCGGCGTGGGCCGAAAGCAGAACGAGGGCCCTCACCTCCGGGTGGGCAGCTGCGAAGCAGGCTCCCAGCAGGCCGCCGTTGCTGTGGCCGATGACGATGGGGTTCGGGAAGCCGAGGCTGGCCAGGTGCCTCGCCGCCAGTTCGTTGTCCTCGAGGCCCTCGGCCACGGTCTGAAAAGCGCCGCCCACCGGCTCTCGGCTGGCTCGGGTGCCCAGGGTGTCGTGCCCTCGCCGATTGAAGGAGAGGACAGCCAGCCCTGCCTCGGCAAGGGCGGGCGGCAGGAAACGGGCCGGGCCGGTATAGAAGTTCATCTGGTTGCCGTGAAAGTAGAGGGCGGCGGCTACAGGCTCCCTGTCCGGCCAGTACATGAGGCCGTCCAGCGGATGGGTAGGCGTCGGGATGCTCACCAGCTCCAGCCGCACCACCAGGGTCCCTCCTGACAGCCGCGGCGCCCCCGGCATGAGCCTACAGGCCGCGGCACTCCTTATTGGCTGTCTGTCGGGCCTGCTTTCTAGCGCCCCTTCCACTGCGGGGCGCGGCGCTCCACGAAGGCGCGGGCGCCCTCCTCCATGTCCTCCGTTCCCCACACCTTCTTGATGATCTCGGCCGAGAGCTCCAGCGCGTCGCGGAGGCCCATGTCCAGGCCGCGCTTGATCGCCTCCTTGGTGCCCCGGACTGCCAGGGGAGCGCATTCCCTGGCCATCTGGTGAGCGAGGCCCAGCGCGTAGGGCAGCAACTCCGCCTGCGGCACCACCTCGGTCACCAGCCCGATGCGCCAGGCGTCCTGGGCGCTGAGGCGGTACGATCGGCCGCACATGGTCATCCGGAAGACGTAGGCGAGGGGTATGCGCCGGGCCAGTCCTACGGCCTCCCAGCCGCTGATGTAGCCGACGTTGACATGGGGATCGAAAAACTGGGCGTTCTCGGAAGCGATGACGATGTCAGCGTCGCACACGAAGTGCAGGCCGCCGCCGCAGCAGACGCCGTTGACTGCACAGATTATGGGCTTCCAGGTATCGTGCATCATGCGGCTCACCGGCAGCCAGATGTCCCCGGTGCGCGTCACGCCCACCGAAGACGCCTCTTTCAGGTCGATTCCGGTGCAGAAGAAGCGATCGCCGGCGCCGGTAATGACGGCGATCCACAGGTCGTCGTCGGCGACGAATTCGCGCCAGACCCGGGTGATCTCCTCCACCATGGTGGTGTTGAAGGCGTTGCCGGCCTCTGGCCGGTTCAGGGTTATCAGCAGGACCCTGTCCTGCTTTTCGACTAGGAGCGTCTCCATGCGTCCCTCCTCTGGACAGTCTTTGGCGCTTCCGTGCCGTTCGTTCTCACAGGAGGCCGAGCTTGCAAGCTGCCTCTCTCAGCTCGGCGCGGAAGTGCGGGTGGGCTATGCCGATGAGGGCCTCTGCCCGTTCCCGCAGGCTTTTTCCTTCCAGGTTAGCCACACCCCACTCGGTGACCACGTAGTCCACCATGTAGCGGGGCATGGATACGACGTTGTAAGGGTCATGGGGCACCCTGGGCACGATCCGGGAGACGGTGCCCCCCTTGGCAGTGCTCACCAAACAGTAGACCGCCCTGCCGCCGCGGGAGTAGTGGCTGCCGACGGTGAAGTCGAAGTTGCCCCCGATGCCGGCGATGGGGGTGTAGCCCAGGGTCTCGATGACCGCCTGCCCTGTCAGGTCGATGGCCAGGATGCCATTCACGGCCACGAAGTTGTCGATCTGGGCCACGGTCTTCACGTTCGCCACCTGGCTCACGGTACGGAACTCGAACAGCTCGGGGTGGCGCTCGACGAACTCGATGGCTCCAGGTCCCTCGGGGTCGTCCGGATGGGTAAACAGGCCCGCTGTCACCACCTTGCCCCGGTCCACATTCTTCCTAGAACCCGTCACCACCCCTTCCCTCACCAGCTCCACTATGCCGGGGAATATGAGCTCGCTGTGCACGCCCAAGTCATGGCGGTCTCGTAGGTACTGTACCATGCTCTCGGCGGCTGGACTCACGCCGATCTGAAAGGTATCCCCATCCTGTATGAGCTCGGCGGCATACGCGCCTACCACCTGGGCTGCGTCCAGTTCCTCCGGAGGCGTGGGAGGAAGCGGTCGGCGCGGATAGGGGGTCCCGTGGGCCGGAGCTGGCACCGCCAGGTCGATTTCCGAGATATGCACCTTCGCGGTGGTGCGTGGAAGGCCTGGATCGAGCTCCCCGATGACCAGGCGGGCGGCGCTGATGGCGTCCCTCCAGAACCATGGGAAGACGCCGAAGCTGACGAAGCCGTCCGCGTCGGGAGGAGTCATGCGGGTCAGGTAAACATCGGGCCGCGCGTACAGATTGCGACGGTCTGGGTTGGCCGCCCGCTCGCTATCGATGAGCCCGAAGGGCAATGGCACGAACTCGACAGTGCCGCGGGCCACCGCCTGGCGGGAGTTGGCGCCCGGGAAGAGGTCATACACCCGGAAGTAGTCCCCGAACCCCTCTTCGAACCAAGGGAAGGCCAGGCGGGCGATGTCGTGTAGCATAACAGTCCCGCGCAACCGCTCGCGCTGGGCCACGAACGCGTCGGCGAGGCTCAGGGGCTCTAGGGCCACTGCCCAGAGCACCACATCTCCCGGGCGGACGTGGGCCACGGCCTCCTCGGGGTCCACAGTGCGGAGGCGGTCGCGGGGCATCATTCGCTTCGTTGCCACCGCGGGGGTGGCGTCCTTGCGGGATGATCGCACGCGGCCGATGGTGTGTCAACGGCTTCAGGGCGCTACCTCGGCCGCAGCAAACCGCCTCGGCTGGCACCCGAAGGGGTCGGCAGGTTCAGACAAGTTGGGGCACCTGTACTGCGCCACGCCTCTCTATCAGGCCGCCCAGGCGGATGCGGCTGACCTGATTGGTGCCGTCCATGTGCAGCAGCACCAGAGCGTCGCGGACGTACTTCTGGACGGGCATCTCGCGCATTATGCCCAGGCCCCCGTGCACCTCCATGGCAGCCTTGCACACTCGAACGGCTGCCTCGGTACAGAAAACTTTGGTAGCGATGCGCATCATGCGATCGGACTTCCCTTCTTTGGCCATGTGTGCCAGCCGCCAGACCATATCCCGCCCGCAGAGTATATCGATATACATATCGGCCAGCATCATGGCCACCGCTTGGTGCTGTATGATAGGCTTGCCGCCTTGGACACGGAGCGAGGCATACTCCCTGGCAGCATCGAAAGCTGCCCGCGAGAGAGCCATGGCATGCGCGGCCAGTTCCACATGGTTAATGGTGTTGTGGACTTCGGGTAGCGGTCCTTCCTTGCCGCCCAAGAGGTTCTCGGCCGGAACCCAGACGTTCTCGAAGACTAGTTCGGCCTGTGGATAATTGCGGAAGCCGATCTTGTCGTGCCAGCGTGCGACCCGCAGTCCAGGCGCATCGTGTGGCACCAAGAAATAACTCCTCCCCTGCGAACCACCGACGGTTCTGTCAGTCCTGCCCACGACAATGTAAAGCTTGGCTACGGGCCCGTGCGCGATGAAATGCTTGGTGCCGTTGAGTACATATCCGCCGTCCTGGCGGACAGCCGAAAGGCGGATGCCGGCGTCGGGCGCATCGTAGGGCAGGATGTTGTCGGAGCCGGCGTCCGGCTCGGTCATGGCCATGGCTAGGAGGAAGGTGTCGTCTGCGGCGAACTGCCTCAGGAAGCGCTCCTTCTGGTCGGGCGTGCCAACAGCCTCAATAAGGGTGGACCACTTCCAGCATTGGCTGAAAATCTTCGAGCCTACGATATCGGCGTAGCCCAGTTCGTCGATGACCACCACCTGGGTGGGGACATCCATCCCTAGCCCGCCGTATTCCGGCGAGAGGGCGAGGGTTCGAAAGCCCAGGGCGGAGCCCTTGCGTACGAGGTCCCAAGGAAAGCTCCTTTCGAGATCGGTAGCGGCGTCCAGTTCCAGGGAGATAGGGCGTATCTCCTTTTCGGCAAACTGCCGGGCGAGGCGCTGTACCATCACCTGCTCTTCGGTCAGACCTGGCCACTCGAACATCGCCGTCTCCTCCTGACACTCGGTAGTCGGGCTGTGTGAAACCCTGCGCCGCAGCTCACGTTGGGACGGCCCTCGCCTCCGCGGCCAACTCGCGCACAGCCTCGCACAGGAAGTCGGTTACCTGGTCGGTGGTGCAGGCGCCCCCCAGGTCGGGAGTTGTCTTGCCCACCTGAATGGCCTTGACCACGGCCTGCTGAAGCAGCTGTCCTTCTCGTGAATAGCCCAGGTACTCGAGCAGCAACTGCCCGCACAGGACGGCAGCGAAGGGATTAGCGATGTTCTGGCCAAAGATGTCGGGAGCGGTGCCATGGACGGGCTCCACGTAGCAGCCCGTCTCTGGGTTGAGGCACAGGGACGGCGACAGGCCGCGCCCACCGTGCAACGCCGCTGCCAGGTCGCTGAGGATATCGCCCCACATGTTCTCGGCGACGATGACCTGGAAGCGTTCCGGACGGAGGACCATCTGGTACGCCAGAGTGTCGATGTGCATGTTCTCGGCCTCGATGTCGGGAAAGTCACGGGCGACGTTGCGCATCTCTCGCAGCCAGAGACCCTCCTCGCCCGACTTCTCGGCGACGGTAACGCGAGTCCGGCCAGTCCGGCGGGCATACTCGAAAGCGTATCGCAGGATGCGATTGACTCCCTTCCAGGTGTGGAGTTCTTCGCGGATATAAATCTCGTCGGTGGTACCCATTTTGAAGACCCCGCCCAGTCCCGAATAGAGGCCCTCAGTGTTCTCGCGAAAGACGACGAAGTCGATGTCCTTCTCGGTCTTGCCCTTGAGCGGCGTGAGGCGTGCATCTAGGAGGCGGCAAGGACGCAAATTCACGTACAGGTCCAAGTCCTTGCGCAGAGTCATGAGGAAGCGGCGGGCCGTGCCCTCAGGGGGCACGCGGGGGTCGTCACCGGCCGCACCGAAGAAGATGGCGTCGAATGTACGGGCCATCTCCCTGACCACGGCTGAGATATCCGCGGGCACGGCCTCGCCGGTGCGGAGATAGCGTTCGGCGCCGAAGTCGAAGCGCTGGAACCGTAACTCGATGCCGGTGGCCTGGGCGAGCGCTTCCAGCACACGTACCGCCGCGGGCACCACCTCGTTACCGATTCCATCACCGGGGACCACGGCTATGGACGGCACAACGACACCTCCTGTCGGTCTACCTCCCGCGCGTCCGCCTCATTGCACCTTGTACGCCGTATCGACATACTCGAGCCCAGTGTGGAAGATGTAATGCATCTCCTTGATGCTGTCCTGGCTCACGTGGTAAGCACCAGGCTGCACCATGGGCGCGTTGTACATGCGATCAGCCATGATGTTGACGACCTCGCGGACGAATTCTCGCCGGCGGTTGAAGTCCAGTTCCCTCTTCTGCCTTTCGATGGCTCGTGCCAGTTCCGTATCCTCCCGCAAAATGGGCTCCAACCCCGGGGCCACCAAGCGGGGGCTGCCTACGGTCCAGAAGAGGGTGAAGTACTCGTCGGGATCCGAACCGGTGTAGTTGCCCGAGTACGCCATGGCCTTTTCCCAGCGTCCTGCCGTTACGGCAAGGGAATAGAACTCGGCATAAGGTAGCGCTTTGAGGTTGGTCTCCACCCCCACTGCTCGGAGCTGTTGCTGGACTAGGGCGACGTAGTCCCGCTGCTCGGGGAACCTGTCGGGCAAGAAGATCAGCTCGTAGGGCCCGAGCGTTTCGTACCCGGCTGCCCGTAGCAGTGCCCTGGCTTCCTGCGGGTTGTACTGATAATAGCGGGCGTTGAGAAACTCGTTCTTGGCCGGGTCGAAGTACCATTGGGGCAGCACTCCATACGGGAGGGACCACCGCCCCTCGCCCCCCAGGGAGGCGAGCTGGTCGCGGTTTACAGCCATGGAAATAGCCTGGCGCACTCGTTTGTCCCGGAACGGAGCCTCGCGCAGGTCAAAGCCGAGCCAGTCATTCACTTGCCGGAAGAAGCGCGTGAAGCTGGCGGTGGGAAGGTCGCGCTTGAGGGTAGCAGCATCAGCGGCGTTGACCATGATGGCGTGAGTGAGGGCGTCCAGCTGACGGGTTCGCAGGAGGGACTGGGTCGTGGCGACATCGGGTATGATCCTGAAGATGAGGCGGGCAGGTCTTGGTAGCCCTTCCTCATAGTGATTGGGGTTATAGTCGAAGACGACTTCTGAGCCTACCTGGTAGCTTCGCAGGACGAAGCGGCCAGCGCTCCACATGTCCTTCTGCAATTGCTCCGAGCCCAGGAGTTCATAGGGCATAATGTTGAGGGTGGCGTTTCGCGCCAGGGTCGCCATGAAGCCTGCGAATGGCTGGGACAACACGAACCGAACGGTATCAGAGGCAACCGCCTCCGCTCGGAGTATGTCTGTGGCAGTGGCGCGTTGAGGATGTTGGGCCTTGAACACTTCGAAATTTTTCACAACGTCCTCAGCTGTCAGAGGGCGACCGTTGAGGGGAGGTTTGTCTTCCCAGCGTGTGGGCCGCAGCTTAAAGATGTAGGTCACGGCGTCGGGCTGCTCGGGCATTGACATGGCCAGGTCTGGAACTGCCTCATAGGCGAGAGGATCTATACCTGGAGCAGCCCTGAACTTGAGTAAGCGCGGGTAAGTAAAGCCCATGTATTGATTGGTGCGGAACCCCCAGGTTTTGTAGTGGTCGAAGCTGGGCGGGTCGCCATCCGTGTGTAGCACGAGGGTGCCGCCCTGGCCCCGGCCCGGAGCAGTAGCGGGGGCAGGCGTGGTCTCCGGTGCCCCCTCGCGTCGGCAGGCCAGAGCGAGGCCGGCCGCTCCAGCTCCGGCGGCGACATACCCGAGAAATCGCCTCCGACTAACCCGCTTCCGCAGCGACTGCCATTCGGTCATGGCCCCCACCTCCGACACGTCCTGGCCGTTTCCGATGCACTGGCCACCGCTCGCGGCCCCAGGTCAGGTAGTCAGATAGTCAGACCAATATCGGCCCAAATCTAGCGGATCGGTGCAGGGCTGTCAAGACCTTGCGGGGCGCGTTTTCCTTACTTTACTTTAAGGTCTATGGTCTATGAGGTCGGTAGATGCCTTCGGCTGTAATAAGAGGTACAGGGCGGCGGCCCGGGCAGGACGACCTGGCCGCTGGCGTCGTCACCTCACCAGCCTGGCCAGCCACTCCACCTTGGGCGTGTCCTCGTCCCTCTCCTTGGGCGGCACCACCGGCAGCAGGAGGTACGAGTCCCGCCCTCCCCCGCCATAGATGCGCACCCGCCCACCATACACCTCCTCGGGCCTCCCCTCCTCGTGGAAGAACGGGCCGGAGCCGCGCATGGGATAAGGGCCCATCTGGGTCGGATCGCCCGCCCACTCGTAGTCCTTGCCCCTGATGGTGAGGGCCAGGCGGTAGCCCTTGGGCAGGACGACGCAGGTGGGCCACAGCTCCACCTCCACCTCGTACACCTGCCCCGGCTCCAGGGGCTCCTCCACCTGGTGGCTGTGGTAGGGCCGCCACTCCCGGCTCAGCTCCGGGTCCAGCCGCCGGTGGGAGGCCCGCAGCCAGCCCAGGGACAGGGGGGTGTGGGGGTCCAGGTAGTCGTAGAAGGTCACCTCCCGCAGGTTGGGGCTGAAGGCCCGCAGGGCCACGAACAGGTCGGCGTCCCTGGTGCTGGAGGAGATGAACAGCCGCAGGGCCAGGGGGCCCGTTATCTCCACCTCCTCCTCCAGGGGCGGGCCCAGGAAGGTCACCCCCTCCCCAAGGGCCTCGTACTCCACGCTCCCCCCATCGGCCAGCGGCCCGGGGCCCAGGCTGCAGCTGGCCGGGTCCAGGTAGAGCCTGGTCCAGCGGGTCCTGGCTATGGGCCACTCCCTCTCCGCCCGCAGGCGGTGGCTGCCGTCGGCCCCCCTCACCCACAGCAGCACCGGCGGCGTCTCCTCCCAGCCGTTCTCCTCCCCCTTCAGGTAGCGGGCGAAGAAGCGCTTCATCAGGGCCAGGCCGTACTCGGTGTAGAACTCGCCCCAGTGGGGGCCACAGTGCACCTCCAGCCACTTCTGCCCCGACGCCGCCCGCAGGTAGCCCTCGGTGTTGCCCCGCAGGTGCAGGCCGAAGCCACCCCAGTTGCCACAGGAGAGCAGGGGCACCACCACCCGCGACCAGTCGGGGCTGCGGGAGCGGTGGAACTCGTCGTCCAGGGGGTGCTGCAGGATGAGCTCCGCCGGCTCCACCCGGTTGCGGGCCAGCTCCTCCTCCGTCAGCGTCTCCGGCCCGCTCACCAGCTCCCCCGTCCCCGGCACCCCAGGTATCCCCGTGGCCGGGTTCCGCCGCCCACGCACCCCCACCCCGTGCTGAACGCTGGCCACCTGGGCCCGGAACCATGTCCGCCAGAAGAACATCGACGGAATGCCGCCGTGGTAGCACATGTCGCGGTAGTAGTCTGCCGCCCCCTCCCAGGGGCAGATGGCGGCCAGGTGGGGAGGCTGCAGGGCCGCCACCTGCCACTGGTTGATGGCGTAGTACGATATGCCGGCCAGCCCCACCCGGCCGTTGCTCCAGGGCTGCCGGGCCGCCCACTCGATGCACTGGTAGAAGTCCTGCGCCTCCCGGGGCGACCACACGTCCAGCACCCCCGGCGAGCGGCCAGCGCCCCGCGAGTCCACCCTCACCACCACGTAGCCGTCGGGCACCCACCGCTCCGGGTCCACCGTCTCCCAGTTCTGGTACTTGCCCGTGGTGCCGGCGAACACGTCGGGGTAGTTGTCCAGCATGTGCTGCCACTGGTAGGGGTAGCCCTCGGCGAAGTGGAGCCCCTTGCCGTAGGGGCCGTAGGACATGATCACCGGATACTTGCCCTCCCCTATGGGCCGGAACACGTCCGCCCGCAGCACCACCCCGTCGTCCATGGGGATGGGCACGTCCCAGTCGATCCACATCCCGTCCCGTATCTCCGACTTGGACATGCCACACCTCCGAGGTACCGGCTGTAGGTGGTCGGGCCCAGGGGTGGACCCGGGCCGAGCACCATCTAGCACAGGGCCCGGCAGCCTGTCAAGGCATGGGCTGCGAGGGCCCGCCGTTCACGCCTTGAACGCGTCCAGCAAGTATTCGCCTCCATAGCTGAAGATCCAGTGGAACTGGTGCACGGTGCGCTGGTGCACATGCACGAAGCGCGGAGCGGCCAGGGGAGCGTTGTACATGCGGTCGGCCATGATGTTGACCACGTTACGGAGCGCCTCCCGCCGCCGGGAGTAGTCGTTCTCTCTCGCCTGCCTGTCGATGGCTCCCATCAGCTCGCTGTCATTGCTCAGTAAGGGTTGCAGCCCGGGCGAGATCACTCTCGGGCTGGCAGGATGCCAGAAGATGAACAGGTACTCGTTGGGATCGGAGCCGACGATGTTGTAGCCCACGGCCATGGCGTTGCGCCACCGGCCACCGACCTGTACCTGGGCGTTGAACTCGGAGAGGGGCAGCTCCTTGAGGCGGGTCTCCACCCCGACCTGCTGCAGTTGCTGCTGGATTAGCTGGGCGTAGTCGGCCTGCTCGCTACGCACGCGGGCGAAGAGCAGGTCATACGGGCCTAGCCGCTCATAGCCCGCCGCCCGCAGCAGTGCCCTGGCCTCCTGCGGGTTGTGCTGGTAATAACGGGCGTTGGGAAACTCGTTCTTGGCCGGGTCGAAGTGCCAGGCGTCCAAGATGCCCCACGGCAGGACCCAACTGCCGCCATCGGTGGTGCGGACCAGGTCGTCCCTGTTGATGGCCATGGAGATGGCCTGCCGCACCCGCTTGTCCTGAAAGACGGGATCGGTCAAATCGAAGCCCAGCCACGAGTTGAGGTGGGCGTCGTAAGGGATAAAAGTGGCGTCGGGCACGGCTGACCTGGCCTCGCTCAGTTCCTTGGCAGTGATGATCTCCCGGTAGCAGGTGGCGTCGATGCGCCCGACCCTGAACTGGGCGAAAGCATTGACCCTGTCGGGGATGATCTGGCACACGGTGCTGGACGCCAGGGGGCGGTTGGGGATGTAGTAATTGGGGTTGCGCTCGAAACGCACATCGCTACCGATCTGGTAGCCGCGAAACAGGAACGGACCGGCGCTCCACATGTCCTGCTCCAGGCGACCGGTGCCGAACAGTTCGTAGGGCATGATATAGAAAAAGCCGTGGTGGCCCACCTGGTTCAGGAACGAGCCCAGGGGACGCGACAGGACGAAGCGCACGGTGTCCGCTGCTGGCGCTTCCACCCTGTCCACGTCCTGGAACACGGCCCGGAAGGGATGCTCGACCCTGAAGCGCTCCCAGTTCTTTACCACATCCTCGCTGGTTAGGGGGCGGGCACTGAGAGGGGCCTTATCCTCCCATCGGGCAGGGCGCAGCTTGAAGATGTACGTCGTGGCGTCGGGCTGCTCGGGCATGGCCACGGCCAGGTCCGGCACCACATCGTACCTGAGAGGGGTCACATCGGGGCCGATCTTGAACTTGAGCAACCTGGGGTACACGAGGGCCGCGAACTGGTTAGTGCGGTACGTCCAGGTCTTGTAGTAATCAAAACTGGCAGGGTCGCCGACGTCGAACCATACGATGGTTCCACCCTGCCCGGGCGCTGGCTCCTGCACCTGGGGCGTGGCGGATTCCGGCGTAGAGGTCTCCTCGCTCCGGCCGCCGCAGGCGGCAGCCAGGCCGCCGGCCGTGGCCGTCGCCAGGTACTTGAGGGCCCGCCGCCGGCTGATACGCTGACGGAGTAGCGAAGACTTGGACACTTGCTCCCTCCGAACTGGTCTAATGGAACACTAAGGGCTATTTCCAGACAGAGTCAAGACGGTGCACCAAGGTTCGTCTAATGGTCAATAGGGCTTATAATCGGCCCTGTAGCTCAAGGATCCGAGACGACTGCCTGGAGGGGCACCGATATGAAGCTGGGACGGATAGAAACGCCAGGCGATGGAGGGCCCGAAGGCCGGATTGTCCTAGTCCGCCCAGAGCATGGCCTGGCCATCGACCTGGCCCTGGCAGAACGCCTGCGGCTGGAGCGACGGGGCGCCTCGCTGGAGGCGGCCCAACGAGTGGCGCGGGCCGTGTTCCCGCCCAGCATGGCCGCCGCCATCGCCCTGGGCGACGAGTTCCTGCAACGAGCGGCTGCTGCCGTCGATAGCGACCGCGGCGATGCTTGCCTGTCGCTGGACGGGCTGCGCTGGTTGCCGCCTATAGATCCCCCGGTAATGCGCGATTGTCTGGCCTTCGAGGAGCACCTGCGTAATGTCAGTGCCCGTTTCGGGCGTCCTGTGGCGGACATCTTCTACGAGGCGCCGGTCTATTACAAGGGGAACCCCATGACCCTCATCGGGCACGAGTGGGAGGTGCCCTGGCCTGGCTACACCCAGGCTATGGACTACGAACTCGAGCTCGGCTTCGTCATCGGCAGGGCGGGACGCGACCTGACTCCTCAAGAGGCCAGAGAACACATCTTCGGGGTCACCATCTTCAACGATTTCAGCGCCCGCGACGTACAGATGAGGGATAGGCCGGCCGGGCTGGGCCCGGCCAAGGCTAAGGACTTCGCCACGGCCGTGGGGCCCTGGCTCGTCACCGCCGACGAGGTGGACCTTATGGCGCTGGAGATGGTGGCCAGGGTCAACGGACAAGAGTGGTCCCGAGGCATTTCGGGCACCATCATGTGGCGCCCCGAAGAGATAATCGCCTACATCTCCTGGGGCGAGGGGGTACAGCCCGGAGAGCTCATCGGCTCGGGCACCGTTGGCCAGGGCTGTGGGCTCGAACTGGGAATGTATCTCAGCCCTGGCGATGTGGTGGAGCTGGAGGTCTCGGGCATCGGCGTGCTGCGCAACCGCGTGGGTCACCCCGAGCCAGTGCGCTGGCAGCCGACGGCACGCCGTCGCTCCTCTTCCTAGCCTCGGCACAGGGTCGGCGGGACGCGGTACGCCGGTCGCTAGACAGCCCCGAGCGCGCTGCGCCCCGCCTGCCCGTGCGCCCGGGTCGACGCCCTTACTGTTCCTTGTAGGGATCGTCCAGGTACTCCAGGCCTGCCGAGAAGATCCAGTTCATGTTCCGCACGGAGCCCTGGTGGACATGGTAAGCGCCAGGCAGAACCATGGGGATGTTGTACATCCGGTCGGCCATGATGTTGACCACCTCGCGCACCAGCTCCCTGCGGCGGTTGAAGTCCAGCTCGCGCTTCTGCCGCTCGATGGCGCTCAGCAGTTCCGTGTCCTGTCGCAGCAGGGGATCCAGCCCCGGTGCCACCAGCCGCGGGCTGCCGGGAGTCCAGAAGAACGTGAAGATCTGGTCGGGGTCGTCGGAGGCCAGGTTAGAGCCGTAGGCCAGGGCCTTCTCCCATCGTCCGGCCACTATGGCCAGGGAGTAGAACTCCGCGTAGGGCATGGGCTTGAGGTTTACCTCGACGCCGATGGCCCGTAGCTGCTGTTGGAGCAGGGCGGCGTAGTCCCGCTGCTCGGCGTACCTGTCCTGGTAGAAGATCAGGTCGTACGGGCCTATACGCTCGTAGCCTGCTGCCCGCAGCAGTGCCCTGGCCTCCTGGGGGTTGTACTGATAGTAGCGAGCGTTAGGGAACTCGTTCCGCTTGGGGTCGAAGTACCACAACTTGAGAGCGCCGTAGGGCATGGACCAGAGCCCCTCGCCACTAAGCGTGACGAACTCGTCCCGGTTTATGCCCATAGAGATGGCCTGGCGGACGCGCTTGTCCTGGAAAGGGGCTTCTCGCAGGTCGAAGCCCAGCCACTCGTTCACGTGGCGGAAGAACGGTGTGAAGGTGGCGTTGGGCATGTCCCGCTTCAGGGAGGGCACGTCCTTGGGAGTGACCATGACGGCGAAGCCGGTGGCGTCGATCTGGCCGGTCCGCAACTGGGCCTGGGTGGTGGCCACGTCCGGTACGATGCGGATTACCGTCCCGCCCAGGATGGGCCTGTCCTTGCGGAAGTAGTTCGGGTTGCGCTCGAACCTGATCTCGGCCCCCACCTGGTAGCCCCTGAACACGAAACGCCCGGCGCTCCACATGTCCTTCTCAAGCTGACCGGTACCGAAGAGTTCATAGGGCATGATGTACATCATGCCGTGGCTGCCCATGTAGTTGAGGAAGGCGCCGAGCGGGCGGGAGAGGACGAACCGCACCGTGTCGGGCGCCATGGCCTCCACCCTGTCGACGTCAGCGGTGATGCCCCTGTTGGGGTGCTCGGCCTTGAAGCGCTCCCAGTTCTTGGCTATGTCCTCCGCAGTGAGGGGACGCCCGTTGAGTGGAGGCTTATTCTCCCACTGGGCAGGGTGAAGCTTGAAGATGTAGGTGGTAGCGTCGGGCTGCTCCGGCATGGCCACGGCCAGGTCGGGCACGATCTCATAGGCGAGCGGGTCCACACCCGGCGCTGACTTGTACTTGAGGAGTTTGGGGTAGACCAGGGACATAGCCTGGTGGGTGCGGTAGCCCCAGGTCTTGTAGGAGTCGAAGCTGGGCGGGTCACCGTTATCGTGCAGGACGAGGGTGCCGCCCTGGCCGGGCGGGGGCGTGGGCCTGGCCTCCGGCGTCGTGGGGGCTGGCAGCACCTCCTGCTCACCGGGACGGCAGGCCGCCGCCAGGCCCGCGCCCGTGGCCCCGGCGGCGATATAAGCCAGGAACCGCCTGCGGCCGACACGTCGCTGCCACAACCTGTCCCAATAGCCCTTCTCCGCGCTCATGGCCATCCCTCCTCTGGCCTCGCTCTGCCGCGCTCCTCAGCTGTGGGCCGGGTGCAGGCCCTGCTCCACTACCCGTTCCCCTGTGAATGTTATGGGCATTGCTACTCCATAAATACCGTCCACTGCCATGCTTAGGATGACTCGATAGCTCGCGCTGTTGGCATGTATGTAACACTCGGCAAGTCTCCATGTCAAGCCGCCCCCGGAAGTTTAGCACATGCTCGGGGCATGAGCTGTGGCGCAACGGAGGGCCGCGCGCTGGCAGAGGGGTACCGGGCCCGGGGCCCACCCAGGCAGAAGCCCCCCGCGCGGATGACCTTCGTCGGAGGGTGTCGCCTAGGCTTCCGCCGGAGGGGGCGCGGCCACAATGCCGGTCCGTTGGAACTCCTCCGGGCGCGCCCGGGCCAGGGCCGCCATCTCCGGGGACAGGGGCACCGCGCCACCGATGCTGGCTGCCAGGATAGCCATCCGGGCCCCCTCCTCGAGGGCGATGGCCACCTGGACGGCATGGGCGGCGTCCACTCCCAGGGCCAGGATACCGTGGTTCTGCAGCAGGACGGCCATGGCGCCGTCTTCGATGGTGCGTACGATATTGTTCACGGCCTGGGGCGAGCCGCGGGGGCCGTACGGGGCCACCGGCACTGGGCCCAGGATGCCGAAGCGGGCCATGGGCTCGTACGCGCAGGGCAGGGGCCTGTTGGCCACGGCGAAGGCGGTAGCATGGGGAGAGTGGGTATGGACGATGGCGCCGACGTCCTCTCGTGCCCTGTATACCTGGGTATGCATGGGCACGATCTCGTGCGTCACTGCCTCCAGAAAGCCGTCCATCAACCTTCCGTCCAGGTCGAGGACTGCCAGACGCTCCGGCCACAGCTCGGCGAGGGAGGCGCCGTTGGTCAGGACCAACAGGTCGGTGCCGGGAATGCGGACGCTGATGTTGCCGTGCTTCGACTCCGATACCGCCCCGGCGCGGAGGAGGGACGCAGCGGCGTCCAGCACCGCCTGCCTGTGCAGGGCGATATCGCGGCGGGGCAGGTTGCGGGCCGTCATCGAACACCACTCCTTTTGTGTGGACTCGTCGGGCCAGCCGCTGCGGCCGGCGGACTCCCGACGTGGTAGGCCATTATAGGACATCGCCCTGCTGGGTGTTGACAGTGGCTCGGGCGAAGGGGTAGGCTATGGTCAGATGGTCTGACCTAAGGTGAGTCAGCATGCTGCGAGAGATCAGGCGGACCCGCCTCTACGAGCAGATCATGGCCCAACTGGCAGAGCTCATCCGTCAGGGTGTGCTGCGCCCGGGCGACCGCCTCCCGCCCGAAAGGGACCTGGCCGCCCAACTGGGCGTCAGCCGGGCCTCGCTGCGGGAGGCCTTGCAGGCCATCGAGTTGCGGGGGCTGGTAGTGCGCCGGCAGGGTGCTGGCACATTCGTGGCCCAGGGCAGCCCCGATGTCCTGTCCGAGGCACTGGAGCGACTGGCGGCGGAACAGCACGACCTGCAAGACATCTTCGAGTTACGCATGCTCATCGAGCCGCCCATCGCTGCCCTGGCGGCCCTCCGGGCCAACGAGCATGACAAAGAGCGGCTGGAGGCCATCCTGCGCGAGCAAGAGGCACTAGTGGAGCGCGGAGAGAGTCCTGGCCGCACCGACGAGGCCTTTCACAGCGCCCTGGCCGAGGCCACCCACAATTCGGCGCTGCTCCAGTTGGGCGCGGCGCTGATGGAAGTGCTGGCCCCCAGCCGCCAGGACAGGCTTCAGACACCACGACGAGTGCGACTGTCGGTGGAGTCCCACCGGCGCATCCTGGAGGCCATCAAGGCCGGGGATGCGGCGCGGGCACGGCGGGCCATGGAGGAGCACATACTCCAGGTGGACCTGTCCATCTTCGGCCTGGCGGCCGAATCCCTGACCTCGGCTGCCCGTGCCCTGGCCAGCAGCTAGGGTTTCTTCGGGGAGGCCGTACCGTGATACGGCGGGTGGAAATAAACTACCGGGGTATCTTCCAGAAGGGGCTGGCCAAGAAGATAGCCAGCGATATGGTCATCATAGCCACCCGCATGGGGCAGGTGGCCTTTTCCAACGGGCGCTACAGCGACTCCCCGGAGCGAAACGGTATACCTTGCAAGTACTTTGTCTTCGCATCGCCGGACCTGGAGGAGGAGGAGCTGGAGGCCGAATGCGGCGCCAAACTCGATATTGACGAGGCCGACGTCTCCATCGTCCTGGACGACACCATGGTCAAGGGGGTGGAGCCGTGGGCATGGCACGGCGTCCGCCCCATAAACGAGAAGCTAGTGCCCGGCGGTGCCATGCTGGTGGTGAGTCGCCGCGACCACGGGGACCTGCTCCGGTTCGTGGCCCGCAAGCCCTACGCATATCGTCTGGCCATCATCGAAGGTGACGCCAGCTTTTCCGGCCTCTGGGTCTACCGGGACGACCTCACCCACGAGCGCGTTCTGGGCGCCGTTGCTGGCCTGGAGCCGCACCTGCTGGACATCGAGGCCGTCGCCGCTTACCTGTGGGAAAAGACCAGGGACGAAAAACGAGTGGCGGCAGCTCAGTCGGCTTATGCCGAGGCCCGGGCCCGCACCCGCGAGGTGCGGCCAGACGAAGGCGTCCACTGGGACCACCAGGTGCCCACGCTTCCCCGCTGGTACGAGTTCCAGGAGGGCATCGTGGTGCCGGCGGTGGAACGGGGCTTCCGGCTGGGGCCGAGGGGGCAGTCCCGCAATCCCCAGTTCAAGCGGGCCACGTCGCGCAGCCAGCGGCCCGTTGTCCGCTTCGACCTGTGCACCAAGTGCACCCTCTGCTGGGCCGAATGCCCGGACGAGTGCTTCGACCCTACTGAAGACGGCCTGTTCGATGTCAATTATGAGTACTGCGTGGGCTGCGGCAAGTGTGCGGAGGTGTGCCCCGTCCATGAGTGCATCGTCATGGTGGACGAGCTGCGCTTCGAGGACGAGTCCAGCCCGTGGGAGCACTGGAAGCGGGACCCCGAAGGTTACGTGCGCTGGGCCGAGGAGAAGAAGGGCCGCCAGCGGCTGGCCCATGCTCGCATCACTGGCCAGGGCCAGGAGGTGAAGCTGGTGGAACCCGTGGGCTTCGGCCAAATCGTGCCTGCCCGCAAGGCCAGGAGGGGCCCGTGACTGCCGAGCCCGCCGCCAACGTCTACGAACGGCAGGAGCTGCTCACCGGCTGCCAGGCGGTGGCCCTGGGCGTTGCCCTGGCCGATGTCGATGTGACTGCCGCCTACCCCATACGGCCATACACGGAGGTGATGGACGCCATCTCCAAGCTCATCGCCGATGGGGAGATGGACGCCGAGTATGTCATCGCCGACAGCGAGCACTCCCAGTTCGAGATCGTGAAGCACGCCAGCTCCCTGGGCGCCAGGGCCTTCGCCGGCAGCAGCGGCACTGGCTGGATGTACGGCTTTGAGGCCCTGGTGGTGACCGCCACCGACCGCCTGCCGGTCCTGTTCTTGGTGGGCAACCGGGCGCTGGACGACCCCGGCGCCTTCGGGGTGGAGCACAACGACGCGCTGGCCTTGCGGGACATGGGCTGGCTGCTCTGTTGGGTTACGACCGCCCAGGAAGCCCTGGAGCATGTCATTATCGGCTATCGCATCGCTGAGGACAGACGAGTAATGATGCCTATGGCTCTGGCCATGGACGGGGCGTTCCTGACTCACTCCCAGCATATAGTCAGGGTGCCCAGCAAGGAGGCAGTGCGCCGCTTCCTGCCTCCCTACGACCTCGGCGAGCGCCGCCTCCACCCGGACAACCCCATCTCCATCGCCCCCCAGGTGAACGAGGACTGGGTGATGGAGCTGCGACGCCAGAACTGGGAGGCAGCCAGGAGGGCGAGAGAGGTCATCGTCCAGGCGTACCATGAGTTCAACGCCATCTTCGGGGCCCGGTACAGCCCGCCCTTCTACTTCGACGAGTTCATGACCGATGATGCCGAGGTGGTGCTGCTGGGCATGGGTACGGTGGCCATGCCGGCCCGCACGGCCGTGCGGCGGCTGCGCGAGAAGGGGGAGAGGGTGGGGTACATCAACCTGCGCTGGTTCCGGCCGTTCCCCACCGCCGAGCTGCGCGAGAGCCTCCGCCGGTTCCGGGCAGTGGGGATCATCGATCGGGACTTCGCTCACGGGGCGCCCGACGACGGCGGCGTGCTGCTGCACGAAGTGCGCTCTTGTCTGTACCCTGCCCGGGAGCGGCCAGTAGTGGTCGACTTCATTACCGGCCTGGGGGGGCGGGATGTTTCCATCGCCGATTGCCTGAGCATGTTCGAGCTGTCACGCCGGGCCGCCAGCCGTGGAGAGCCGGATGAGCACGTGACCTGGATAGGACTCAGGGAGTAAAGCGCCGCTTTCGGGAGGGCCGAGGGATGCCGAGGGCCGAGTTCATCCAGTACGAGCGCATCGGGCGCGTGCACGATGTGCCTCTCGAGGAGCTGTACACCTCTGGCCACCGCACCTGCCAGGGGTGTGAATCGGCTATGGTGATGCGCCAGTTCGTCAAGGCCGCCGGGCCGCGGACGGTGGTCACGGGCTCCACCGGTTGCATGTACGTGGCCAACACGTCCTACATGACCACCCCGTGGCTGGTGCCCTGGATGCACACCCAGCTCGGGGCGGGAGGCTCCTCGGCGGTAGGCATGGCCGCTGCCCTGCGGGCACTTATGCGCAAGGGCAAGATCCCCCAAGAGAAGATCAACGTCATCTCCTTCTGCGGCGACCTGGGCGGAGGCGACATGGGCCTTTCCGCCATCTCGGCTGCCCTGCAGACCGACTACGACCTGCTTATCATCCTCTATGACAACGAGTCGGCTGCGAATACCGATATCCAGGCCACGGGCCTGACCACTTACGGCGCCCAGACCACGTTCACCCCTGCGGGCCGGGTTCACCGGGTCATGCACAGGCGATGGAAGAAGAACGTGGCTGGCATGCTGGCTGTGGGCCATCCTACCTGCAGGTACGTGGCCACGGCCTGCGCCACCTTCCCTCCCCTGGACTTCCTGAACAAGGTACGCAAAGCGCTGGCTATCGGGGGCCCGACCTTCATCCACACCTTCGACCCCTGTCCCAAGGGCTGGGACTATCATCCTCGCTACTCCCACGAGATAGGCGAACTGGGGGTGCGCTGCGGCATCTTCCCGCTGTACGAGGTCATAGAGGGGCGGGTCGTCTACACCTACGATGCCCGCAAGGGGCGGATCCCCGTGCGAGAGTACCTCTCGCGGCAAGGCCGCTTCGCCCACCTGGCCGACGAGGACATCGAGCACATCCAGCGCATGGTAGACGAGATGTGGGAAGAGTGGGAAGTGCCGGGGGTCGCCCCCCTGCGCGGCGTCCTGAGCACGGACATATAGGTCGGCGACCCGGCCGGCTCGAGCCTACAGGAGGGCGAAAATGGGCGGCGAGGCGCTGGAGGCCAGGAACATGCGCCTGCTGGCGCAGAACGATCTGAGCGGCTTCGGTAATGGGGGCGAGGGACTCGCCCTGCACGTCAAGAACGGCCGCCGCACCCTCTTCATCGCCCATGAGAGCGCGCCCAAGAACTTCACAGCGGTGGACGTGACCGACCCCCGCCGGCCTCAGGTAGTGTGCCAGACGGAGCTGCCCCACGGACGGGTGCGCTCCAACTGCCTGTCCATCTCAGGCGACCTGCTGGCAGTGGTGTACGAGGTGGCGGAGCCGGGCTTGGGCCCGGCGGGCATGGAGGTCTTCGATATCTCGAACCCAACCGCGCCGCGCTCGCTGAGCTTCTTCGATACATCTGGGCCCTGCTCCCGCGGCGCCCACTTCGTCTGGTTCGTGGACGGCGAGTATGCCTATCTGTCCAGCGGAATGCCGGACTTCGTGCCCAGCCACCCCAAGGACGACCAGATAGTGGTCATCGTGGACGTGAAGGACCCTACCAGGCCCAGGGAGGCGGGCAGGTGGTGGCTCCCTGGCACGGGTGCGGGGGACAATGCGCCCCCTCCCGAGAGGCACCAGCGCTGGGACTTCGGCTTCAGGCCTCATAACGTCAACGTGTACCCCCAGCGTCCCGACCGGGCATACGTGGGGTACCTGGACGGGGGCGTGGTGGTGCTGGACATCTCCGACAAATCCCGCCCGCGCATGGTGGCGCGGCTGGACTACCACCCGCCGATGCCCGGATTCACGCACACGGTGGTGCCTTTGTTCAGCCGCGGTCTCCTCGCCGTTACGGACGAGGCGGTGACGGAGGGCTGCCAGGACTTTCCGAAGCTCCTGTGGTTCGTCGACGCGAGCTATGAGCCCAACCCCATCATCGTCAGTGCGGCGCCGTTGCCTCCCAAGGAGGAGTTCTGTGGGCGAGGGGGCCGCTTCGGGGCTCACAACATCCACGAGAACGTGCCCGTAGAGGCCTCCTGGCAGTCCGACGATGTGGTCATAGGGGCGTTCTTCAGCGCCGGTATCAGGGCGTACGACGTCCGCAACCCCTTGCGCCCGGAGGAAGTGGCCTGCTTCGTTCCTCCCGCCCCGCCCGGCTCCCCGGCGGGCACCATCCAGATGAACGACCTCTACGTGGACGAAAGGGGCATCGTTTACGCGGTGGACAGGCACAGGGGCGGCCTGTACGTGCTGGAGCTGTGCCTTTAGAGGGGCCGCGGCCCCCAATTTGGCAGCGCTGCTGGCCCGGGCAGCCTCGACAGGGTACCTTTTTAGACTGTAGGAATGTGCGCAGGCTGCCCGGGGAGTTGGCCGGCGGGCCCCTGTGCAGGCATCGACTAACAGGGAACCATGAAGGGACGGGGCGGGCCCATCTCTCTGTATGTGCATATCCCCTTCTGTGAGCTGAAGTGCGCGTATTGCGACTTCAACTCCTATGCTGGCCTGGAGGAGCTGATGGGCCCATATGTGGACGCGGTGTGCCGGGAGGCCGCGCTGTGGTCCCAGGCCATGGGACGGCTGGCCGTGCGCACCCTGTTCTTCGGCGGCGGTACGCCCAGCCTCCTGCCCATCCCCCTCATGGAGCGCTTGCTCGGTGCCCTAGGGAAGCACTTCCACTTCCTGCCCGGCTGCGAGGTCACACTGGAGGCTAACCCTGGTACGGTGGGCCTCCAGTACCTGAAGGGCCTGGCGATGTTGGGGTTCAACAGGCTGAGCCTGGGCGTCCAGAGCTTCCAGGACGACGAACTGCAGGCGCTGGACAGGCTGCACACGGCTCGGCAAGCGGAAGAGGCCTTTGGATGGGCGCGCGAGGCCGGGTTCCGCAGCATCAATCTGGACCTCATCTATGGCCTGCCCGAGCAACCGCTGCAAAGGTGGCAGGCCACGCTCGAGCGGGCCATCGATCTGGGACCGGACCACCTGTCGCTGTATGCCCTGACCGTGGAAGAGGGGACGAAGCTCGCATATCAGGTGGCCCGTGGCCTCGTGCCGCCGCCCGACGACGATGCTCAGGCCGAGATGCTGGAGTGGTCGCTGGAGCGTATGGCCGCCGCCGGCTACGAGCACTACGAGATTTCCAACTGGGCGCGGCCTGGCCATCGCTGCCAGCACAACCTGGCCTACTGGGAGTGCCGGCCCTATCTGGGGCTGGGCGCTGGCGCCCACTCCTGCCTGCCTGCCGGCGACGGCTGGGTCCGGTTCTGGAACGTATACTCTCCCCGCCGTTACATCGAAGCGCTGGCGGCCAGCGCCGGACCGCCAGCGGACGTGGTGGCAGGGCATGTCCCGCTGTCGATGCCCCAAGTGGCCGGAGGGGAGGTAGTGGACCTGGACGGGGCCATGTCCGAGTTCCTGATAATGGGCCTGCGGCTGAGCGAGGGCGTGTCGCTGGAGGAGTTCCGACGGCGCTTCGGGCGCGAGCTGCTCGAGGCCTTCGCCGGGCCAGTGACGGAGCTGAGCGACCTGGGCCTGGTGGAGGAGCGCGACGGTCGTCTGCGCCTCACCCGCCGCGGCCTGCTCCTGGCCAACGAGGTCTTCGTGCGGCTCCTTTGAGGCTGTCGCTCAGCCCAGCAGCTCTTCGGGCGGGGTGTAGGGGAGGCCCTGGGCCTCGGCCACGGCCGGGTGGGTCACGTGGCCGCGGAAGACGTTCAGTCCCCGCCGCAGGGACGGGTCGCGGCGCAGGGCGTCGAGGCCGCCCTCGGCCAGGGCCAGCACGTAGGGGAGGGTGGCGGCCACCAGCGCCTGGGTGGCGGTGCGGGGCACGGCGCCGGGCATGTTAGCCACGCAATAGTGGACCACCCCTTCCTCCACATAGACCGGGTCGGCCAGGGTGGTGGGGCGCGACGTCTCGGCCACCCCGCCCTGGTCGATGGACACGTCCACCAGCACCGCCCCCTCTCCCATGGAGCGCACCATGGCCCGCGTCACCAGCTTGGGGGCGAGGGCTCCCGGCACTAACACGGCGCAGACGAGGGCGTCGGCCCCCGCCAGCTCCTCGACGATGGCTGCAAGGTCGGCATCGCGGGAATGGATGCGGCCATCGCCCCGGGAAGCCAGGGCACGCAGGCGCTCGGGCTCCCGCCCGAAGACGGTGACGCGGGCCCCTAAGGCGGCCAGGGTGAGGGCAGCCTGCGAGCCGGCGTTGCCCGAACCCAGCACCACGCAACGAGCGGGCTCTGCTCCCTCGATGCCGCCCAGCAGCTTGCCCCGTCCCGGCCCTGGGCGCTTCAGGTAATGGGCCGCAGCCTCGGCCGCCAAGCGGCCGGCGATCAGGCTCATGGGCCGCAAGAGGGGCAGGGAGCCGTCGGGGAGCTGGACAGTTTCGTAGGCAATGGCCGTGACCCCCCGCTCCAGCAGGGCACGGGTCAGCTCGGGCGCGGGCGCCAGGTGCAGGTAACAGAAGAGCAGGAGGCCGGGGCGCAGCAGCCCGTACTCCTCGGGCAGTGGCTCCTTGACCTTGACCAGCAGGTCGCAACCGGCGGCTACTTCCCCGGCGGTGGGCATGACGGACGCCCCTGCTGCCGCATAGTCGCTGTCGGGGTAGCCAGAGGCGAGGCCCGCGCCAGCCTCCACCAGGACCTGGTGCCCGGCCTGCACCAGCCTGGCCACGGCCGCCGGGGTCAGGGCCACGCGGCCTTCTTCTACCTTTCGCTCGCGGAGCAGGCCCACCCTCATGTCGCCAGGCCGTCCAGATGGTGGGCGCGCTTGACAGCCGCCAGCACCACCGAGATGTCCGGCCCGGGCACGCGGGGGCCGTCACCCAGTGGGTCGGGCGTGAATGGCCGGTCCAGCAGGGCATCGAAGCAAGCCCGCACCGACCAGGCCAGGGCGTCCAGGTCGTAGCCTCCCTCTAGCGCGAACAGGATGCGGCCGCCGCACAGCTCGCTGGCCAGGTCGCGAAGGAGAGAGGCTATTTCGTAGTAGCCCCGCGCGGAGAGCAGCATGTGGGCCAGCGGGTCGGCGAAGTGAGCGTCGAATCCGGCCGAGACCAGCAACAGCTCCGGCCGGAAGCGGCGCAGCACGGGGGCGCACAGCTCGCGAAACACGCGCAGGTACTCCTCGCTGCGGCAGCCGCGGGGCAAGGGGACGTTGACGGTGGTGCCCGCGGCGTCGCCTTCGCCCGTCTCGGCCCAGTAGCCAGTCCCGGGGTAGAAAGGGTACTGGTGGACAGAGAAGTAAAGGACGCGTGGGTCGCAGTAGAAGGCGTCCTGGGTGCCGTTCCCGTGGTGCACGTCGAAGTCGACGATGGCCACCCGGGACAGGCCCTTGTCTTCCAGGGCCACTTTGGCGGCGATGGCCACGTTGTTGAAGAGGCAGAAGCCCATGGCCTTGGTTGGGGTGGCGTGGTGGCCCGGGGGCCGCACGAGGCAGAAGGCGGCATCCATTTCGCCGCCGAGCACCGCATCGAGGGCGGCAAGGCAGCCGCCCACGGCCCGCACAGCGGCGGCATAGGAGGATGGCACGATATAGGTGTCGGGGTCCAGCCAGTCGCCACCGCTGTCGGCCTTGGCGCGGATTTCGGCCACCATCTCCCACGAGTGGACGCGCTCCAGGTCGGCGGCCGAGGCATCGCGGGCAGGCAGGTGTACCAGCTCCTCTGTGAGGCCGTGGCGACGGAGGTGCTCGAGAATGGCCTCCAGCCGCTGGGGCCGCTCGGGATGGCCGGGGGCGGCGTGCTCCAGGTATACGGGGTCGAAAACGTAGCCGACGCGGGCCATATCCGCAGGCTATGGTATCAGAGGCATCGAAACCGGTGCTATACTCGCCCTGGGACGCCCCCTGCCGCCATGTACACCATCGGCACCGCCGGACACGTCGACCACGGCAAGTCTACCCTCATCCGCGCCCTCACGGGCATCGATCCCGACCGTCTGCCCGAAGAGAAGGCGCGGGAGATGACCATAGACCTGGGCTTCGCCTGGCTTCGCCTCCCATCCGGGGCAGAGGTGAGCATCGTCGATGTGCCCGGGCACGAGCGCTTCGTGCACAACATGCTCGCCGGGGTGGGAGGTGTCGATCTGGCGCTGCTGGTGGTAGCCGCCGACGAAGGCGTGATGCCCCAGACGCGCGAACACCTGGCCATCCTCGACCTGCTGGAGATAGGGCGGGCCGTGGTGGTCATCACCAAGAAGGACCTGGTAGACGAGGAGTGGCTGGCCCTAGTCTCCCTGGAGGTCGAGGAGGCCCTCCGTGGCACCTGCCTAGAGGGGGCGCCCATGGTGCCCTGCTCTGCCGTCACCGGCGAGGGGCTGGACGAACTGCTGGCGACTCTGGAGCGAGAGCTCTCGCGCACGCCGCCCAGACCGGATACGGGCCGGCCACGACTTCCCATCGACCGCGCCTTCACCCGTCCAGGCTTCGGTACCGTGGTCACCGGCACGCTGCTGGACGGTAGCCTGGCGCTGGGGCAGGAGGTGGAGGTGCTGCCCGGAGGATTGCGCTCGCGGGTGCGGGGGCTCCAGAGCCATGGACGCCCGCTGGAAAAGGTACCGCCCGGCCGGCGCACCGCCGTCAACCTGCCGGGGATCGGCGTCGACCTGCTGGAGCGGGGGATGGTCGTGACGACCCCCGGCTGGCTGCGCCCTACCACTTCCGTCGACGTGCGGTTGCGGGCGGTGCCCTATCTGCGGCGGCCGGTGCGACACAACCTGGAGGTGACCTTCCACACTGGAGCGGCCGAGGTGCCTGCCCGCCTGCTCCTGCTGGACGTCGAGGAGGTGCCGCCGGGCGGGACTGCCTGGGCCCAGGTCCGGCTGGCCCGGCCAGTGGCCTGCGTCGCCGGCGACCACTTCGTGGTGCGCGACCCCAACGGCACCCTGGGGGGCGGCCGCATAGTCGAGGTTCACGCTCGCCGCCACCGCCGCCACCATGCGCCTACCCTGGAGCGGCTGGCGCGGCTGGAGTCGGGCAGGCCGGAGGAGCGCCTGCTGGGAGCTCTGGCGACGGGGCCGATATCCCTGCGGGAGGCGGCCCTGGCCGCGGGGCTGCGGGCAGAGGATGCGCGCCAGGAGCTGGCCAGGCTGGCCGAAGAGGGGCGGGCGGTAATGCTGGCCACCAGCGGGCCAGGGGACGACGCGCTGGTGAGCTCCGCGGAGGCTGCGGAGTCGCTGCTGGCGCGGGCGAGGGAGGCCCTGGCCGCCTACCACCGACAGTGGCCCCTGCGGAGGGGCATGCCGCGGGAGGAGCTGCGCAGCCGGCTGGGGCTGGCCCAGAGGGCCTTCGAGGCGCTCCTCTCCCACTGGGCCGCTCGGGGTGCCGTGCGGGAGGACGCAGGGGCCGTGGCGCTGCCCGACCACCGCCCCAGCCTGGACGAGCGCCAGCGCCGTCAGGCCGAAGAGTTCCTGGCAGCGCTGCGGGCCAGCCGCTTCCATCCGCCCTCGCCCTCAGGCATCGATGTCGAGGTGCTGGCCTACCTGGAGGCGGAGGGGCAGGTGGTTCGCGTATCGCCGGAGGTGGTCTTCGCCGCCGATGCCTATCGCGAGATGGCGGACAGGGTGGTGGAGGCCATCCGTAGCCAGGGTAGCATCACCCTGGCGCAGGTGAGGGACATTCTGGGCACCAGCCGGAAGTACGCCCAGGCCCTGCTGGAGCACCTGGACGCCCGCGGCGTCACCCTGCGCCGGGGCGACGAGCGCGTGCTGCGGCGGCAGGCCTCGTGAAGAGAGAAGCTAGTGGCTTGATAGCGCGCGCGGCCTGGCGGCTGGCGCCGGGCCTGCGCTTGCTCGTTTCGATCGAGGTGACGACACCGCCATCCCCACTCTTGCCATAGACGGCCGCATCGCCGCGCCCCTCTTGCCCCGGCGTGGGGGTGCGCGTGGACGGTTTCACTGTCGGGTACCCACGGGGGAGTGCGCGCTGCCCGCAGCCCTGCTTGCGGCGGCAGCACCCGTCGGTGCCGCGGTAGAGGTGTCGCTCGTCGTCCGGGTTCTGTGGCGCAGGAAGGGAGACCGACGGCGATGGCCCGGGGCCCTAAGCCTCCACTGGCACGGGCCGCCTGGGCACTAGACGCCGGAACAGGCGGGCGAAGTCCCCCTCCTCCCAGCTCACCACCACCTGGCTGGCCACGAAGATAGAGCTGTAGGTGCCGGTGATGGTCCCCAGCAACATCACCAGCAGCAGCGTCTGCACAGCAGTGCCGCCCAGGAGGAGCATGGCCACCACGGTGATGATCAGGGTGAGGGAGGTGTTCAGTGAGCGCACCAGCGTCTCCGTCAGGCTGGTGTTCACCACATCGGCGAACGGCTCGCCCGGGTACCGGCCCATGTTCTCCCGGATGCGGTCGAAGACCACGATGGTGTCGTGCACCGAGAAGCCTGCCGCCGTCAGCATGCCGGTGATGAACATGGTGTTGACTTCCATGCCGAAGACCTTGCCGAAGATGGAGAAGGCGCCGATAACGAACAGCACGTCGTGCATCAGCGCCACTACGGCGGCGATGCCGTAACGGTAGGGCCGCGGCAAGTGGCGGAAGGCGAAGCTGATGTACAGCAGGATGGCCGCCGCCGCTACGCCCACGGCGATAGCAGAGTTGCGACCGATGCTGCGGCTGACGATCTCGGACACGGTGTCGAAGTTGCGCACCTGGAAATCGCCGAAGCGCTGGCGCAAAGCCTCTTCGATGGTGTCCCGCTCCGAGGGCGGCGGCGGGCCCACCGGCGGCACGTTGATGGCCCCCTGCATTTCGCCTAGCCGCAGGATGTAATCGCCGTTGTCGGCCACCTGCACTCGCGCCTGCGGGTGCCCCAGCTCCGACAACAGCGACCGCACCGCCTCCGGGTCGGGTGGCTGCTGGAAGCGCACGGTGAAGGTGGTGCCGCTGGTGAACTCAATGCCGGGCTTCAGCGCCGGCGGGACCATCAGGGAGATGAGTCCGGGCACCAGCACCAGCGCCGAGATGGCGAAGTATAGCCAGCGCCGTTCTACGAAGGGGATGACGAAGGGCCTCCGCTCGGGGCCCGGGGTCGACCGTGGCTGCTGGGAGCCGAACAGCCACAGGTTGCGGGCGAGGGGTGTCCCCACCAGCATGCGCAGGTAAGTGCGAGTGACGGTGATGGCCGAGAACATGCTCACCAGCACGCCGATGGCCAGGGTCACGGCGAACCCCTTGACCAGGCTGGCGTTGAACTGGTCGCCGAACCACCACAGGATGCCACAGGTGATGAGGGTGGAGATGTTGCTGTCGCGGATGGACGTCCAGGCGCGGTCGAACCCCGCTTCCACGGCCGAGGCCAGGCTGCGACCGGCGCGCAGCTCCTCGCGCAGGCGCTCGAAGACCAGAATGTTGGCGTCCACGGCCATGCCCACCGACAGTACGAAGGCGGCGATGCCGGCCAGGGTCAGGGTCACCGGCCACAGCTTGAAGATGAGCAGCAGCACGGCCGCATAGGTCACCAGGGCCAGGGCCGCCACCACTCCGGGCAGGCGGTAGACCATCACCATGAACGCCATCACCGCCAGGATGCCGATGATCCCTGCCTGGATGCTGTGGCGAACCGTAGTGTCGCCCAGGGTGGCGTCCACCTGCGTCTCCTGGACGACGCGCATGGGCACCGGCAGGGCGCCGGAGTTGAGCTGCACGGCCAGGGTCTTGGCCTCGTCCAGGGTCAGGCCCTCGATGATGGCCGAGCCAGACAGCTCCTGCCGCACGTTCGGGGCGGCGATGACCTGGCCATCCAGGGCGATGGCCAGGGGACGCCCCACCAGGCGACGGGTCACGTCCTGGAGGATGGTCGCCCCGCGCGACTTGAAGTTCAGGGTCACCACCACGCCCGTGCCCTGGGGGTTGGTCTCTACCCGCGAGTTGGGCTCCAGTTCGGCGCCGGTGAGGGGGATGCCCTGCACGTTGGCCGGGCAGTCGCGGCGGCACATGGCCGGCTGCAGCAACAGCTCCCCTTGCTGTCCGCCCGTGCCCAGGCAGAGGACCTTGCCGGCCTGTCGGTCGAGGCTGGGGAAGAAGGCCGAGGAGGGGACCGTAAACTGGCTGCCGTCAGGAGCTCGACATAAGTAATTCCCGTTGGCATCGAGCTGTGGCTCCAGGAACTCGAGCCGGGCTGTACGCCCGATGAGCTCCCGCGCCTGTTCGGGGCTTATGCCCGGCAACTGCACCGACAGCCGGTACCGTCCTTCTCGCTGGATCTCGGTCTCGGCCACGCCGAAGGCGTTGACCCGCTGCTCGATGACCTGCCTGGCGCCCTCCATGGCCTGGTCGATGTCCGTGCCTGGCGGCAGGGCGGTGACATCGGCCTCCAGCAGTACGTAGGTGCCGCCTTTGAGGTCCAGGCCCAGCCGCATGGCCTGGCGGTCGAAATCGCCTATCTTGAGGCCCTGGCCTTTGGGCCAGGGGATGAAGTCGGGCAGATAACGAGTGGGGTCGCCCGGCCAGACGACCACCACGGCGAAAGCCGTGAGAGCGAGTATGAACAGGAAAAGGACCAGCTCGGTGGGACGCCGCACGCCTAGCGCTCCCTCCGCCGGGGGCCCGCCTCGCTGGCGGCCTGCCGGGACTCCTGGGCAGGACGCAGGCGCTGGACGATAGCCGTGGCCACGGCGCGCACCTCGACCCCGGGCGCCAGCTCCAGGACCACCTCGGTGGGCCCTTCGGCGGGCAGGACGATCTCTTTCACGGTAGCGATGAGTCCGCCCTGCGTGAGCACGACATCCCCTGCCTGCAGGCTGGCCATGGCCTCGCGCTGTCGCCGGCGCTCCTGCTGGATGGGCCGATAGAAAGCGAAATAGAACAGTATAGCGATGACCACGGGGTAGGCGAGGGCGAGTACGAGCAGGTCCACGTCTAGTCCGCCTCTTCCCCGCGTGTCTCCCGTTTCAGGGCGCGGCGGGCCAAGGCCAGGGCCTCCTCTCGCGTGGACACTTTGCCCTCGGCCTGGGCCTCCCGCACGCGCTCCAGCAGCCGGCCGATGATGGGCCCGGGGCCGAGCCCCAGGTGTTCCATGAGGTCGTCGCCGGTGACGAGGCGCGGCGGCGCCACCACGGCCTCGCGACGCGCAGGCTCCATCAGGACGTAGTGTACCAGCCCCACGTGAACGAGCCAGCCCTGGGGCGAAAGCGCGGGCCCGACGGTGGCCAGATGGTCTGCCAGGGCGAGCAGCAGGATGGCCCAGGCGGCCTCGCCGCAGTCCCGATAGAAGCGGTAGATGGCGCGGGCGGTTGGCGGCCCCGCGTGGGACATATGGCCCAGGCGCAGGTGGTGTGCCACCGCTGTCGCCACCAAATCGGACTCGCGCTGCGAGAAGCGGAGCCTGGCCATGACCTCCCGCGCCACCTGGGCGCCGGCCTTGTCGTGTCCGAAGAAGCGCATGCGCCCGGAGGCGTCGAAGGTCTTCGTCTGCGGCTTGGCCACATCGTGTAGCAGCCCGGCCAGCTTCACCAGCGCCCGCCGGGGCCGGCCGAGCACCGGCTCGTCATCGAGGTAACGCCGCAGCTCCTCGGCGAGGCTGTCCAGGGGTGCCCAGAAGGAGCTCCACAGCTCCCGCCCGTCCTCTGGTGGCGATGTCGAGAGGAGCATGTCCAGAGCAGCCACGGTCTCCAGCAGGTGCCCGAACACGTCCCAGTAGTGCTCCTTGGGCTGCTCCACCCCTCGCGTCGCCTCGATTTCGGGCACGAGGCGAGCCAGCAGCCCCAGGTCGTCCAGCAGGCGCAGGCCGTGGGCCGCCCTCGGAGTGGACAGGACGCGCACCAGTTCGTCGCGCTGCCGTTCGGGGGCTGCCCGGGGCAAGAGGCCGGCCCGCCGACGTATGTCGTCGGCGGTGGCCTCTTCCAGGGAGAAGTCCAGCTCCGCTGCCAGCCTGGGGCCGCGCAGCAGGCGCAGGGGGTCCTCCTCCAGGGCGGCGGGCGATACGAGCCGTACCTGGCGGCGGCGCAGGTCTTCCCGCCCTCCCAGGGGGTCGATGGGGCACAGGTCGTCTGCCGCCGCTGCTTCCAGGGGCACGGCCATGGCGTCGATGGTGTAGTCGCGGCGCCGCAGGTCTTCCTCGATGCTGCCACGAAGGGCATGGAGGTCGACCACGGCACTGCCATCGCGCAGGAAGAGGCGGGCCGTATCGGCTGCGAGGAGAAAATAGCTGCCGCCGACCTCGCGCGCCAGGGCGGGCCCCAGGACGGCGGGGTCTGCGTCCACGGCCAGGTCCAGGTCGCGCGGCTCCCGTCCCAGGAGGGCATCTCGCACCGCGCCCCCTACCAGGTAGGCCCGGACGCCGCGCAGGGCCGGCGCCTGCCGCAGGCGGTCCAGCGTGTCCGCCCACGCCACCGCCGCCGTCACCTCCCCTTCTCCTCCTCCAGTTCGGGCGCCTCCTCGCCGATCTTCACCAGCTCGTCCAGGCTGTCCAGGTGGTCGATATAGAGGGTGCCGTTGATGTGGTCCACCTCGTGCTCCAGGGCCTGGGCGAGGAGCGCGTCGCGCTCCCCTCCCTTGGCAGAGGCCTTGATGCGCACCATACGCCCCTGGAGGTCGAGCCCCCGCGCCACCACCGTCACCGAACGCGGCACCATGGCGCGGTAGCCGGGGATGGATAGGCAGCCTTCCTCCACCCGCCTCTGGCCCTCCCGCTTCACGATTTCCGGGTTGACCAGGGCGAAAGGCTCCTCGTCGGGCAGGCCGATGACGATGACGCGCAGGGGGACGCCGATCTGAGGGGCAGCGATGCCCACGCCGCGGGCGGCGTACATGCTCTCGATCATGTCGCGCACCAGGGCGCGGATGGAGTCGTCGATCCTGGTCACCCGGCGCGCCTTCATGCGCAGTACGGGGTCGCCCAGGAGCCTTATGGGATGGACCGCCACGGGCTCACCTCCGCAAGGGGCATCGCCAACCATGATAAGGGCAGCCGATGGCAGGGGGAAACGTGCGACCGCTACGGCTGGCCGACGGGGTCCACATCCACCGTCCAGCCCTCGGGCAGGGGGCGGCGGAAGAGCAGCGCGTGAGGCTCGGGGCCCTTGATGGTGATGTGCCACCGGTAGCGTCCCCGTAAGCGGTGCGGGTACGCGGGCGCCGGCCCCAGCACCTCCAGGTCGAGCCCCTCCCGCCGGACCGCTTGCCTCAGCCGCGAGGCCTGGCTAATGGCCTCCTCTTCGGCCCGCTGGGCATTGCCGTGGGCGTAGGTCAGGCGCACCAGCTTGCCGAAGGGCGGGTAGCGGAGGCGCGAACGGAGGGCGGCCTCCTCGCGGTACAGGGCCTGGTAGTCGTGGGCGGCTACGGCCTGCACCACCGGGTGTTGCGGGGAGTAGGTCTGGAGGACGACGCGGCCGCCTCTGGGGCCGCGGCCGGCACGGCCAGCCACCTGCTCCAGCAGCTGGAATGTGCGCTCGCCAGCGCGAAAGTCGGGCACATGCAGGCCGATGTCGGCCAGGATGATGCCCACGAGGGTCACCTTGGGCAGGTCCAGCCCCTTGGCCAGCATCTGGGTGCCCACCAGCACGTCGGCCTGGTGAGAGGCGAACAGGGACATGATGCGCTCGTGGGCGCTGCGGTCGCGGGCCGCATCCCTGTCCCAGCGGAGGGTGCGAGCGCCCGGAAAGAGACGACGCACCTCCTCCTCCACGCGCTGGGTGCCGGCGCCCAGAGGCCGTAGCGCCGCCTCCCCACAGGCAGGGCACGACTCGGGTACACGCCGGCCACGGTTGCAGTGATGGCAGAGGAGTCGGCCATGGTCGCCGTGGTAGGTGTAGGCGACCTCGCAGCCGGGGCAGGCGGGCACGTGCCCGCAGGACTGGCATTGCAGGAACGAGGCGCTTCCGCGCCGGTTCAGGAAGAGCACCACCTGCTCACCGGCGTCCAGGGCGGAAGCCATCTCCTGCAGCAAGCGCCGGCTGAAGAGCCCGCGATGGCCTTCCTTCAGCTCGCGGCGCATGTCCACCACCTCCACCTCCGGCAGGGGCGCTGGCACGACACCGCTCGCCCCGTCGGGCCGGAGGCGGTGAGGCAGCTCCAGCAGGTGATAGCGGCCGGTGCGCGCCTTGTGGTAGCTGGCCACGTCGGGGGTGGCGCTCCCCAGCACCAGGACCGCGCCGGCGAGGCGGCACAGCTCCTCGGCCACTCGCCGGGCGTGGTAGCGGGGCGTCCTGTCCTGCTCTTTGTAGGTCCACTCGTGCTCCTCGTCGATCACCACCAGGCCCAGGTCAGGCACGGGCGCGAAGATGGCGCTGCGGGCCCCCACCACCACGTCGCAGCGGCCCTGCCGCACCCGGTGCCAGGTATCGAACTGCTCCCGCAACGAGAGGCCGCTGTGCAGGACCGCCACCCGCCCCGGGAAACGGGCCGAAAAGCGCTGCACTGTCTGGGGGGTCAGCGAGATCTCCGGCACCAGGACGATGGCGCGCTTCCCCAGCGCCAGCGCCCGCTCGATGGCTGCCAGGTAGACCTCCGTTTTGCCGCTGCCGGTGAGACCGTGCAGGAGGAAGATGGGCGGCCGCTCGCCCGGCGTAGCGGCCTGGAGCGCGCGGCCGATGGCTTCGGCTGCGTGCTGCTGCGCCTCCGTCAGGGCTGGCGGCAGGGCGGCCGGCGCCGGCGTGGCAAGGGGCGCCTCCTCCGGTGCGGGCAGAGACTCGATGGTGACGATGCCCCGGTCCAGCAGGGGGGCCAGTTGCGACCGTTGCAGGCCCAGCCGCGACCGGACCACCGCCCAGGGGAGGGAAGGGCCTTCCGCGGCCAGCAGCCTCAGCAGGGAGGCGAGCCGTGGTCTGCGCGCCTGCCAGTCATCGGCCAGGGAGGTCACCTCCCGCGGCGGCGCCAGCAGTCGCACGTGGGGCACCTGCCGCGGGCGGCCACGCGGCCGGGCGAGAGTGTAGTGCCGTTCCACCAGGCCTCGCCGCACCAGGGCAGAGGCGGCCGAATGGGCGCGGGCTATGCCCAGCGCCCGCTCTAGGTCGTGCATCTCCACCTGTCCCTGCTGCAGCACCATGTCCAGCGCGCGGCGGGCGGTGGAACCCAGCTCCAGCCCTGCGAGCTGCTCGGGGCGGATGCGTGGCCGGAGGTAGGTCAGTGGCCGCTGCTCGCTGCCCGGCGGCAGCATCAGGGCCACGCAGTCGAACAGGGGAGACAGGTAGTAGAGGGAGAGCCAGCGGGCCAGAGCAGGCTGATGGGGCAGGAGCAACGGCTCGTCATCGGCGGGCTCGATGATGTCGCGGGCGTCGGCGTAGGCAGGGGTGTCGGTCACCTCCAGCACCACGCCCTGCACGACACGGTGGCCGAAGGGCACATAGACCATGTGCCCGGGCTGCAGTCCGACCTCGCTGGGAAACCGGTAGGTGAAGGACTGGCAGGTAGGGAAATGGGAATTGACGGCTACTTCGGCGTAGGGCATGTCGTCCGGGGGCGGGCCGGAGGGCCTGTGGGCTACCGCTGGCCCTTGCCCTGGGCAGTCACGCGCCGCTCCTTGATGCGGGCGGCCCGGCCGATGCGCTCCCGGAGGTAGTACAGGCGGGCACGCCGCACCTTGCCGTAGCGTACCACTTCCACCTTCTGGACGAGGGGCGAATAGAGGGGGAAGATGCGCTCCACCCCTACGCCGTGGGAGATCTTGCGCACCGTGAAGGTGGAGTTGAGGCCACCGCCCCGCTTGCGGATCACCACCCCTTCGAAGACCTGCACCCTCTCCCTGTCGCCCTCCAGCACCTTCAGGTGCACGCGCACAGTGTCGCCCGGGCCGAAGGGCGGCACCTCGGGGTTCTCCCTGATGTCCAGGAGCGGGCGGACGTCTATGTCCATGCCAGCGCTAAGTTTACGCCTGCTCCAGGTTCTCGGCAAGCCATTTTCGCTCTTCCGGCGTCAGGTCCGCCCTGGCCAGCAGGTCCGGCCGCCGCCGGGCGGTCAGCAGGATGCTCTGCCGCCGCCGCCACTTGGCGATCTCCTGATGATGGCCGGAGAGCAGGATTTCCGGCACCCGCCAGCCGCGGAAGTCGGCCGGACGGGTGTAATGGGGGTACTCCAGCAGGCCGTCGCTGAAGGACTCACGGTGCACCGATTCGGGGTCGCCCACGGCCCCGGGCAGCAGACGCACCACGGCGTCCACCAACACCATGGCGGGCAGTTCCCCGCCCGAGAGCACATAGTCGCCGATGCTGATCTCGTCGGTGGCCAGATGGTGGTGGACGCGGGCGTCGACGCCCTCGTAGTGGCCGCAGATGATTATCAGGCGCTGGTGGCGAGAGAGCTCCACGGCCACCTCCTGCGTGAACAGCCTGCCGATGGGGGTCATGAGGATGATGGGACCGCGGCGCTCGTCCATCCCCAGCACGGCCTCGGTGGCGGCGAAGACGGGCTCGGGCTTCATGACCATGCCCGGGCCGCCGCCATAGGGGTAGTCGTCCACGGTGCGGTGGCGGTCGGTGGCCCAATCGCGGATGTCGTGAATGTGGATGGAGACGATGCCGCGCTCGCGGGCCCGCTTGACGATGGACTCGTCAAAGGGCCCCGCGAACATGCTCGGGAAGATGGTCAGGATATCGATGCGCACGGGGCGTCTACCTCCCACCGTCTCCCACTGGCTACCACCCTCAGCTGCTCTGGTGAGGTGAAGGCTCTCCCCGGGCCAGTTCGAGGGCGTGGGGCAGCACCGGCAGCAGCACCTGCAGGTTCTCCTGTACGGCGCGGGGGCTGCCGGGCAGGTTGACGATGAGGGTGCGGCCCCGCAGCCCGGCCACGGCACGGGTGAGCATGGCCAGGGGAGTGCGCTTCAGCCCCTCGCTCACCATGGCTATCACCAGCGCCGGAGCCTCGCGGTCGATGACATCGCGGGTGGCCTCAGGCGTCACATCCCTGGGGCCGAAACCGGTGCCGCCGGTGGTGAGGACCAGGTCCAGGCCGTCCTCGTCGGCCCAGCGCCGCAGGCGCAGGGCGATCTGGTCGCGCTCGTCGGGCACGACCTCGTAGCGCTCCACGGTGGCCCCCAGGGACGCCATCATCTCGCGGATGGCCTGGCCGCTGGTGTCCTGGCGAAGGCCACGGGCGCCCAGATCGGACACGGTAAGGATGCCCACGCGGAAGGTCACGCTCGCCCCCTGTGGAAATGCTGTGGATAACCTGGTGCCGCCCCGCCGTTGACGCGCGGGGGCGGGTGGTATGATGTGGGAGGAAGTGGGAAGCGGTGGTAGGCTCTCCCACGCCTTCCTCCCGCCATATTTGGGCCATGCACGGCAAATATACCACAGGCCCGGTGGCCGGGGAAGGGAAAGGAAAGGTAAGGGCCCTTGGTCTTTCGTGGCACATACGAGTACTCGATGGACGACCGGGGGCGGGTACCCATACCCGCCCGCTATCGGCATCTCTTCAGCGAGGGCATGAAGCTGACCCTGAGCCCCGACGGCTGCGTAGAGGTGTGGACCAACGAGGGGTTCGAGCGCATGGAGGAAAAGGTGACGCTGGAGCCCGCCACCACCCTCAAAGGCCGCCGACTGCGCCGCGGCTTCTCTGTCCGCTCCTGGGACGCCGAGCTGGACCGCCAGGGCCGCCTCCTGGTGCCCCAGTACCTCCGGGAGAAGGCAGAGCTGGACGGCAACGTCATCATCGCCGGCCGCATCGAGTGCCTGGAGATCTGGAACCCCAAGCGCTGGGAGGAGGAGATGGCCCAGGTGGAAGCCACTTACCGCGAAGAGCTGGAGTCACTCAGGTAGGGAGGGAGGATAGACCATGCTCGTGAGGGCCAAGGTGTTCGAACCAGTCCTCCACATCCCCGTCATGGCCGATCAGGTGGTGCAGGCGCTGGACGTGCAGCCCGGCGGCCGCTACGTCGATTGCACCGTCGGCACCGGCGGCCATGCCGAGGCCATCCTCGAGGCGGCCTCCCCCGGCGGCTTGCTCCTGGGCATCGACCTGGACAGCGAAGCGCTGGCCGTGGCCCGAGAGCGGCTGGCCCAGTTCGGCAGCGATGTGCGCCTGGTGGAGGGCAACTACCGTGACCTGGCCGCCATCTGCAGCGAGTTCAATTTCGTCCCCGTCCATGGCGTCCTGTTCGACCTGGGGCTGTCCTCCTTCCAGCTAGCGCGGCCGGAGCGAGGCTTCAGCTTCCAGCTCGAGGGGCCCCTGGACATGCGCTTCGGCCCCGAGCAGGAGACCACGGCCTTCGACATCGTGAACAGCCTGCCCGAGCGCGAGCTGGCCGACCTCATCTGGCGCTACGGGGAGGAACCCCAAGCGCGCCGCATCGCCAGGGCCATCGTGCGGGAGCGGCCCATAGCCACCACCACCCACCTGGCCGAAGTGGTGGCCAGGGCCGCCGGCCGCGGCAAGCAGCGCATCCACCCCGCTACTCGCACCTTCCAGGCCCTGCGCATCGCCGTCAACCAGGAGCTGGAGAACCTGGAGATGGCCCTTTCCCAGGCCGTGCAGGTGCTGGGACGAGGCGGCCGGTTGGTGGTCATTTCCTATCACTCCCTGGAGGACCGGCTGGTGAAGCAGTTCATCCAGCGAGAGTCCCAGGACTGCATCTGCCCGCCGGCGGTGGCCCGGTGCCGGTGCGGCCACCGCGCCACCCTGCGGCCCGTGGTGAAGGGCGTCATCCGGCCGTCCCCGCAGGAGGTCGAACTCAACCCCAGGGCCCGCAGCGCCAAGCTGCGGGTGGCCGAGAGGGTGTAGGCAGTGGCCACCGTCCGTGAGCGGGCCCGCGCCCGCCTCCCCGCCCTGCCCTCCCGCTGGGCCGAGCTGCCCCTGGCGCTGGTGCTGGGGGCCCTGGCCGTCGGCATCGCCGGGCTGGTCTCGGTGCGACAGTTCGCCGGGGCAGCCTCGGTCAGCGAGCAGATCAGCCGTCTGGAACGGCAGAAGGTGGAGCTGCAGGCGCGCAACAACGAGCTGGAGGCCCAGCTCTCGTACCTGGCGTCGCTGCCCCGTATCGAACAGGAGGCCCGTTCCCGCCTGGGGATGGTGAGGCCCCAGGAATTCATCTACGTGCCGGTGGAGGCCGGAGGTCCTCCCGAGCCCAAGCTTCCCGACCGCTACTGGCCGCAGGAGGAGCCAGCGCCGCCGCCGGCGTCGCAGCCGTGGTGGCACCGCTTGCTGTCCTGGCTACCCCTGCCCTAGCAGGTGAGGGAAGTTGCTGGCGGACCCGTCGCGGCGGATCTGGCTCCTCATCGGCGGCCTGGCCCTGGGCCTGGTGGCCGTGACGGGGCGGCTGGGCCAGTTGCAGGTGCAGGACCATGCCGAGTATGCCCAGCGCGCCCGCATGACGCGCGAGGCCGATGCCATGTTGCCCGGTCGGCGGGGCTCCATCCTCGACAGTAGCGGCGCGCCCCTGGCCATGAGCGTCGACAGCTACAACGTGATGGTGGAGAAGAGGGCCTGGCAGGACCGCAACGCTGCCCTGGCCGCCGCGCGGCAACTGGCGGCCATCGCCGGCGGCTCCCCCGAGGAGATGGTGGACAGGGTGACATCGAGCCCCGCCTTCGAGACGGAGGTGGCGCGGGGCCTGGACTACGAGAAGGCTGTAGCGGTGCGCCGCCTCGGCCTCGCCGGCGTGCGACTGGTACAGGACGGCCGCCGCATCTACCCCGAGGGGAGCCTGGCCGCGCAGCTCATCGGCGTGGTGGGGCGCGACGGGGTGGGGCTCTCGGGCCTCGAGGCGGACCTGGACTCGCTCCTGCGGGGCGAGCCCGGCCGCGTCTCCTGGCAACGGGACGCCACCGGCGAGGGCATGTACTGGACGGGCTGGGAAGAGGTGCCGCCCCGCTCCGGCGCCGACGTGGTCCTGACCATTGACCGCTACCTGCAGCGGGTGGTGGAGCAGGCGCTGGACAAGGCCATCCAGGAGCACCGCGCCCGAGGCGGCTCGGTGGTGGTCATGGACGCCAGGACGGGAGCCATCCTGGCCCTGGCTTCCCGCCCTACCTTCGACCTCACCAGTCCCGACTTCCGGGACGCACAGGCCGTCTCGCTGTTCCGCAACCCCGCCGTCACCGACCCCTACGAGCCTGGCTCGGTGTTCAAGGTCATCACCACGGCAGCGGCCATCGACAGCGGCGTAGCCGGCCCCGACACTCGCTGGTATGATTCGGGCGTGGCCGTAGTGAACGGGAGCCGCATCTACAACTGGGACTTCTCCGCCAATGGCTCGCAGACGGTGACCCAGATGCTCACCAAGAGCCTGAACACCGGCGCGGTGTGGCTGGCCCAGCGGGTCGGCGCGCAGCGCTTCTACGATTATGTGCGCCGCTTCGGCTTTGGCGAGGCCACGGGCGTCGGCCTTCAGGGCGAGGCGGCCGGCCAGGTCCGCTGGCCCGACGACCCCAACTGGAGCGAGCTGGACCTGGCCACCAACTCGTTCGGGCAGGGGCTTAGCGTAACCCCCATCCAGATGGCTGCCGCCCTGGCGGCCATCGCCAATGACGGCAAGCTGATGCGGCCCTACGTGGTGAAGGCCATCGTCACGCCTCAGGGCGTGCAGGAGACGCAGCCCCAGGTGGTGCGGCAGGTCATCTCTCCCGAGGCCGCCCACACGGTACTGCAGATGATGGGGGCCGTGGCCGAAAAGATCCCCTCCAGCCTGCTGGACGTGCCCGGATACAAGGTGGGCGGCAAGACCGGTACGGCCAACCTGGTGGCCGATGGCACCTACAAGCCCAACGCCTACATATCGTCCTTCGCCGGCATCGTGCCCCTGGACGACCCCAGGCTGGTGGTGCTGGTGAAGATCGACGAGCCTCAGGATGTCCCCTGGGGCACGGTGGTGGCGGCGCCCGTTTTCGGGCAGGTGGCCCGCGAGGCCATGCTCCACTACCGCGTGCCCCCGGACAGCCTGGTGGCGGCCCGCCCGCAACGGTAGGGCGGCAGCTACGGCGGGAGGTCAGGATTCCGGGAGGATGGCGGACACGAGCGGGAGCGGCCTGCGTCAGGCTATGGGCACGCTGGACAGGGGCGCGGTGGCCCGCGATCTGGGCCGGGAGCTGGTCGCCTGCGCCGGGCCCCTCGACGCTGGCCCCTTCACGGGCGCCGCCCTCGACTCCCGTCAGGTGGAGGAGGGCAGCCTCTTCTTCGCCCTGCGCGGCGAACGCCACGACGGCCATGATTTCCTGGAAGACGCCGTCGCTCGAGGCGCCCGGGGACTGGTGGTCTCGCGCCCCCCGAGCGGCGTGCCCGAAGGGGTCACCGTCTACCTGGTGACCGACACCGCCCGCGCCCTGCAGGCCCTGGCTGCGGCCCGGCGGGCCCGGCATACCGAGCTGAAGGTGGTGGGGATCACGGGCAGCGTGGGCAAGACCACGTGCAAAGAGCTAGTGGCGGCCGTCCTCGCCCGACGCTTCCGGGTGCTCAAGAGCGAGGGCAACCTCAATACGGAAGTGGGGATGCCGCTGGCCCTCCTCGGGCTGGAGCAGGAGCACCAGGTGGCCGTCCTGGAGATGGGGATGTTCGCCCTGGGCGATATCCGGCTCCTCTGTCGTATCGCCCGTCCGCACATAGGCGTGGTGACCAACATCGGCCCGGTGCACCTGGAGCGCCTCGGCTCCGTGGGCGCCATCGCCTCGGCCAAGGGCGAACTGGTAGAGGCGCTGCCCGCCGATGGCCTGGCCGTTATCAACGGCGATAGCCCATGGGCGCACCGGCTGGCCGCCAGAGGTCAGGCGAGGGCCGTCTTCTACGGCATGCGCCAGCAGTGCCAGGTACGCGGCGAGGTACTGGCCTCTCGCGGGCTGGAGGGCTTCACCTTCCGTCTCGAATGGCAGGGGCGGGCGGCCACCGTGCGCTCGCCCATGCCCGGACGCCACAACCTGCACAATGCCCTGGCGGCGGCGGCAGTGGCGCTGGCCCTGGGGATGGAATGGGAAGAGGTGGTGGAAGCCCTCGCGGCCGCGCGCAGCGAGCTGCGCCTGCGCCTCGTGGCCGGCCCGGGAGGGAGCACCATCATCGACGACTCGTACAATGCCAGCCCGGCCTCGGTGATGGCGGCCCTGGACCTGCTGGCGGAGATGCCCGGGCGGCGCCTGGCCCTCCTGGGCGACATGCGAGAGCTGGGGGAAGTGGCCGAGGCGGCGCACAGGGAAGTGGGAGCCCATGCCGCCCGCACCTGTCACGTCCTGCTGGCGGTGGGTGAGATGGCGCGCCTGGTGGCCGAGGCCGCCCGCACCGCGGGCCACCCGGACGTGCGGTTGCTGGCGGATAAAGATGAAGCGATCCGAGTCCTGGCCCGCGAGCTCAGGGCGGGCGACTACCTGCTGGTCAAGGCGTCGCGGGCCCTGGCCCTGGAGACGGTGGTCGAGGCCCTGAGGCGATGATTCATGCCCTGGCTGCGGGAGCGATGGCAATGCTGACGGCGACAGCGGTGGGCGGCCTGACGGTGGCCCTCCTGCGCCGCTGGCGAGTGGGCAAGGCCATCAACCCCTGGGGGCCGCAGTCGCACCAGGCTAAAGCCGGCACTCCCACCATGGGGGGCGTGGTCATATGGGGGGTGGCTCTGGTCTTCGCCGCTTACGAGCTGGGCCGCGACCTGGCCCTGGGCTTGCCCATGGCCGTGATGGCTGCCCTGGCTGCCCTCGGCATGGTGGACGACCTGGGCTCGCTGCAGGGGCGGCCGGAGCGGGCCCTCAACAAGCGGCTGAAGTTCCTCTGCTTCGTAACCATCGGCGTTGTGGCCGGCGTTATGTTAAAGTGGCGACTGGACATAACCTCAGTGGCAGTGCCTTTCGTCGGCGATTTCGACCTCGGGCCGTGGCTGGTGCCTGTAGCCGCCGTCGTGGTGGTGCTGACGGCCGGCGGCGTGGCCGTCACCGACGGGCTCGACGGACTGGCGGCGGGCACCAGCGCCATCGCCTATCTGGCGTACGGCGTCATCGCCCTGGCCCAGGGACAGGAGGCCCTGGGCGCCTTCGCCCTGGCGGTGGCGGGGGCGGCCCTCGGCTTCCTGTGGTACAACGCCCACCCGGCCCAGGTGTTCATGGGCGATACCGGCGCCCTGGCCCTGGGCGGCGGCCTGGCCGCGCTGGCGCTGATGACGGGCCAGTGGCTGGTGCTCCCCCTCATCGGCATCGTCTTCGTGGTGGAAGGGGCCTCGGTCTACCTCCAGGTGGCCTGCTTCCGGCTCACGGGCGGGCGGCGCCTCTTCCGCATGGCGCCCCTGCACCACCACTTCGAGGCCCTGGGCTGGGCCGAACCGAAGGTGGTGCAGCGCTTCTGGCTGGTGGCGGCCCTGGGCGCCCTCGGCGGCACTTTGCTGGCGCTGGAGGCGATGTGATGGACTTCCGGGGCAAAAGGGTCACGGTGGTGGGTCTGGGCATCGAAGGGGTGGACGCCGTCCGCTTCTTCGTGGGCAAGGGCGCCCACGTCACCGTCAGCGACGCCAAGCCCCCGGAGCGGCTGGGCCACCGGTTGGCCCAGATCGATGGCCTGCCCGTGCGCCTCTCCCTGGGGGGCAACGACCCCGAGGCATTGGCCGACGCCGACTACCTGTTCGTGTCCCAGGGGGTGCCGCTGGACCTGCCGGGAATATCGGAGGCGCGACGGCGGGGGGTGCCCGTACTGTCCATGACGTCGCTGTTCCTAGAGCTGTGCCCGGGGCCGGTGGCGGGCATCACCGGCTCCAGCGGCAAGACCACCACCACCGCCCTGCTGGGCGAGATGTTCCGCTACGAGGGCCTGCCCCATGTGGTGGGAGGTAACATCGGCGTGGGCCTGCTGGGGATGCTGCCCCTCGTTCACCCGTACACCTGGGTCGTGCTGGAGATCAGCCACACGCAGCTACAACTCACCTGGCGCAGTCCCCATGTGGCGGCGGTGCTCAACATAACGCCGAACCACCTGGACCGGTTCACGTGGGACGAGTACCGGGCGCTCAAGGCCAACATCGTCCGCTACCAGGGCCCTGGCGATTGGGCGGTGCTGGGCTATGACTGTGAAGAGTCGCGGGCGCTGGCGGACAGGGTGGCCTCCCGAGTCGTCTTCTTCTCGCTGGAGGACGTGGAGGGGGAGGGGGCCTTCGTCCACCGCGGCTATGCTGTCTGGCGGTGCAGGGGGAGGCAACGGCGCCTTTTCCCCGTCTCGACGGTGCGGCTGCGTGGCCGGCACAATCTGCAGAACGCGCTGGCAGCGGCGGCTATGGCCTGTGCCTGCGGGATATCGGCCGAGTCCATCGCCCGGGCGGTGGCCACCTTCCGCGGCGTGGAGCACCGGCTGGAGCTGGTGGCCTCCGCCGGGGGCATCGAGTACTACAACGATAGCATCGCTACCACGCCCGAGCGCACCCTGGCCGGCATGCGCTGCTTCGACCGGCCACTGGTGCTGTTGCTGGGCGGGCGCGACAAGCACCTGCCCCTGGAGGAACTGGCGGAGGAGGCGTGCCGCCGTTGCCGGGCGGTGGTCTTCTTCGGCGAGTCGGGGCCCAAGCTGGAGCAGGCCGTGGCCGAGGCCGCCTCGCGGCTGTCGCCCGACGGGCGCCCCATCCTGGTCCTGGAGCGCGACCTGGAGGGCGCAGTGGCGGCAGCCCACCGGCTGGCCCGACCGGGGGACGTTGTCCTGCTGTCGCCGGCCTGCACCAGCTTCGACGCCTACGACAATTTCGAGGAGCGGGGCCGGCACTTCCGGGAGCTGGTCCACGCCCTGGTGAAGGAGGAGCTGCCATCGCTGACGTGAGGGCCAATGGCCGTACCCTGGGGCCGCCCGACCACCTGTTGCTGGCGGTGGTCATCGCCTTGCTGGTGGTGGGGCTGCTGTCCCTGTACAGCGCCAGCTTCGCCATCGGCGAGCAGGAGTATGGCAACCCCAACTTCTTCATAGTCCGGCAGACCATCTTCGCCCTCGTCGGGCTGGCGGTTATGGGCGGCCTGGCCAGGCTCGACTACCGCCGCCTGAGGCGGGTGAGCGTGCTGCTGATGCTGGCGAGCATCCTCGGGCTGATAGCGGTGCTGTTGCCGGGAGTGGGGGTGGTGCGCAACGGCGCTGCCCGCTGGCTGGACGCGGGGCCGGTGGAGGTGCAGCCGAGCGAGCTGGCCAAGCTGGCGCTGGTGCTGTACATGTCCGCCTGGCTCAGCAGCCGGGGCGAGCATATTCGCGATCTGTCCCTGGGGTTCCTGCCCTTCGTCATCATCGTGGGGCTGGTGGCGGGCCTGGTGTTGGTGGAGCCGGACATGGGCACGGCTGTGGTACTGGTCCTGGTGGCCACTACCCTTTTCTTTCTTGCCGGGGCCCCCATGAAGCATTTGGCCCTGTTCCTGGCGGTGGGTGCCCTGGTGAGCTACGCGGTGGTGTTGACCCATGACTACAGGTTGGCCCGGGTGCAGACGTTCCTGTCGCCCGAGGCCGACCCCTACGGCAAGGGGTTTCAGCTGGTGCAACTGAAGACGGCCCTGGCCAGCGGCGGGCTGGTGGGCCTGGGATGGGGAGCGGGAAGGCAGAAGTTCGGCTTCGTGCCCGGCGCGCATACGGACGGCGTGTTCGCCATAGTGGGGGAGGAGCTGGGGTTCGTGGGAGTGATGGCGGTGCTGGCGCTGTTCGCCGTCCTGGTGGGGCGGGGCATCTATGTGGCCATGCGCGTCCGCGACCCCTTCGGGCGGTTAGTGGCGGCGGGGGTGAGTGCCTGGCTGGGGTACCAGACGTTAATAAATGTAGGGGGCATAAGTGGTCTAATTCCACTGACGGGCATTCCCCTCCCCTTCTTCAGCTACGGAGGGTCGGCCCTAATCGCCAATCTGGCTGCCGTGGGCCTGCTCCTGAGCGTGTCTCGGCATGTCCAGGCAGAAGAGGGACTGCGGGCCGCCGCTGGGGGGTGGTGGCGGGGGAGCCCGAGGAGGCGGGGCGTATGAGACTGGTGCTGTGCGGCGGAGGCACAGGGGGGCACATCTATCCCGCCCTCAGTGTGCTGGAGGCCCTGACCCAGGAGCTGGGCCTGGACAACGACCTGGACGTCCTCTACCTCGGCCAGGCGGGCGCCCTGGAAGATGAACTGGTATCCCGCGCCGGCATCCCCTTCCAGACCATCCCCTCCGGCCCCGTACGCGGACGCCGGCCGTGGGAACTGCCGGGCAGCCTGATGCGCATATCGGTAGGCACGTGGAAGGCGCGGCGCGCCCTGTCGCGGTTCCGTGCCCAGGCGGTGCTGGCCACCGGCGGCTACGCCAGTGTGCCCATCGCCATCGGCGCCTGGACCAAGCGGGTACCTCTTGTGGTCTTCCTGCCCGATGTGCTGCCCGGCTGGGCGGTGCGGTTCATGGCCAGGCTGGCGCAGCGCGTGGCCGTGTCGGCGCCGGTGACGCCCGCCCGTGTGCTGGACGGCAAGGTGCGGGTGACCGGGTACCCGGTGCGGAGGGCCTTCTGGTTGGCCGAGAAGGTGGAGGGCAGGAAGCGTATCGGCCTTGACCTGGAGGAAAAGGTGCTGTTGGTCTCAGGTGCCTCCCAGGGCGCCCGGAGCATCAACGAGGCAGTGGCGGGGAGCCTGCGGGGGCTGCTGGAGCTGTGTCAGGTGGTGCATATTTGCGGCCAGCGCGATTACCCGTGGCTGCGAGAGGTGCGCGCCTCTCTCAACGGTGGCCTCCGCGAGCGCTACTTCCTGTTTCCCTACCTGCACGAAGAGCTGCCCTGGGCCATGGCCGCCGCCGATCTGGCGGTGACCCGGGCCGGGGCTTCCGTGCTGGGCGAGCTGCCGGCGGTGGGCCTGCCTGCCGTCCTGGTGCCCTATCCCCACGCCGGCGGCCACCAGCGACACAACGCCCGCTACCTGGAGGAGATGGGCGCGGCGGTGGTAGTGGAGGACGGCCAGCTCAGAGAGGTGCTGCTGCCGCTGGTGGGCGAGTTGCTGAGCGATGAGCGCCGCCGCCAGGAAATGGCCACGGCCGCCCGCAGGCTGGCGCGCCCCGATGCCGCCTGCAACATCGCTCGCCTGCTCCTGGAGGTGGCCGAGGCCCCATGACGGCGCCAGCGCCCCTTCACGTCCATCTCATGGGGGTGGGCGGCATCCACATGTCGGCCATAGCCGAAGTGCTGGCCGGACGAGGGTGGAAGGTCTCAGGCTGTGACCTCTATCCCTCGCGCCTGACCGAACGCCTGCGGGGCCTGGGTGTGGCCTTCCAGCGCGGGCACGACCCCTCGCATCTCGACGGGGTCGACATGCTGGTGCACACCGCGGCTATCCGGCCCGACAATCCGGAACTGGCAGCGGCACATGCCCTCGGGCTACCGGTGCTGAAGAGGGCCGAGATGGTGGCCCGGCTGGCCGAAGGCAAGCAGGTAGTGGCGGTAGCTGGCTGTCACGGCAAGACCACCACCACCTCTCTCGTGGCCTACATCCTCTGGCGGGCCGGCATGGCACCGACCTTCCTGCTGGGCGGAGAGATGGTGGGCCTGGAGACCAACGTCATGGTGGGGGACAGCCCTTACTTTGTGGTGGAGGCCGACGAGTACGACGCTGCCTTCCTCCACTACCGGCCCTGGGTGGCGGCGGTGACCAACCTGGAGCCCGATCACCTGGACTACTACGGCACCTTCGACAGGTTGCGGGACGCCTTTGGCACGTTCCTCTCACAGGTGCGGGACGACGGGCACGTCGTGGCCTGGGGGGAGGACGAGCGCCTGCGTGAGCTGGTAGAGGAGCGGTTGCGGAACAGGGCCACGAGCGTCACCTATTTTGGCCTGCGGGGGACTTGCCAATTGCTTGCGGATGACATAACGTTAGCGGCTACAGGTAGCAGCTTTCGCGTGTCGTGGAAAGGGGAAGACCTGGGCACCTTCTCGACATCGCTCCCCGGCCTGCATAACGTCCGCAATTGCCTGGCCGGTATCGGCGTAGGGCTGGCCGTGGGCATAGCTCCTGCGCTCATCCGACAGGCGGTGGTCGAGTTCAAGGGCGTTCACCGCCGGTTCGAACTGGTGGGCGAGGCAGCGGGGGTTATCATCATGGACGACTATGCCCACCACCCCACTGAAGTGGAGGCTACCCTGGCCGCGGCGCGCTGCCGCTTTCCTGGCCGGCGCCTGGTCTGTCTCTTCCAGCCGCACACCTACAGCCGCAGTCGCTATCTTCTGGACGGCTTCCGCACCTGCTTCCGCCTGGCCGATGTGCTGCTGGTGGCGGATACCTATGCTGCCCGCGAGGACCCTTCGGCGGGAATGGACGCCGCCGAGCTCGCCCGTCATATCGAACGGCCTCCCGCCCGCTACGTGGGCGGACTGGAAGAGGCTGCCCGTGCCGCGCTAGCGGCGCTGCAGCCGGGCGACGTCTTCTTCACCATTGGCGCGGGCGATGTGGACAGGGTAGCGCGGACGGTCCTGGAGGCGCTTTCGTCATGATCACCCGCGACTTCCTGGACGGGCTGCGACGGCTGGGCCCGGTGAGGCTCATGGAGCCCATGCGCCGGCACACTACCTGGGGCGTGGGTGGCCCCGCCGATGTCTACTTCGTCGCCCGGAGCGAGGAAGAGCTGGTGAAGGCCTTCGTCCTGGCCAGGGAGCACGACGTGCCTATCTTCGTCCTCGGCTCCGGCTCCAACGTCCTAGTGGGGGACGAGGGCTTCCGCGGGCTGGTGATCGAAAACCAGGCAGGGGGCGTGGAGCGGCCGCGGCGCGAGAACGGCTGGCTGCTGGTGCGCGCCTACAGCGGCACCAGCCTTGCCGCGGCGGCCCGCCGCCTATCCTTCGCCGGCGTGGCCGGCCTGGAGTGGGCCTGCGGCATCCCCGGCACCGTGGGAGGGGCGGTAGTCTACAATGCTGGCGCCTATGGCGGTTGCCTGCGGGACGTTCTGGTTATGGCCCGCCTGGCCGACGGGCGAGGACGCATCGTGGAGATGGGGCCCGAAGACCTGGCCCTCGGCTACCGGGGCAGTGTGCTGACCCGTGGCCTCCTGCGGGAACTGGTGGTCCTTTCCGTGGACCTGCGACTCTGGGAGGGCGACGCCCAGGACCTGAAACGGCGGGTGCACGAGCTGGATGCGCGCCGGAAGGCGGCCCAGCCGCCCGGGCGCAACGCCGGGTCGGTGTTCAAGAACCCGCCCGATCGGCCAGCCTGGTGGCTCATCGACCAGGTAGGCCTGCGGGGCCACCGCATCGGCGATGCCCAGGTCTCGGAGAAACACGCCAACTTCATCCTCAACCTGGGCAGGGCCAGGGCAGCTGATATAGCCGCCCTCATCGAGCTGGCGCGGTCCCGGGTGCGCGAGCGCTTCGGCATCGAGCTGGAGCTGGAAGTGACGCTGGTGGGGGAGGGGTTCTGATGGGCGGGGACAGGCTGCGGGTGGCCGTGCTCTTCGGCGGTCGCTCGGCCGAGCACGAGGTCTCGGTGGTATCGGCCCAGGGCGTGCTTCGGCACATGGACCGGGAGCGCTTCCTGCCGGTGCCTTTCGGCGTGACCCGCGAGGGGACATGGCTCACCCCCGAGGAGACGGAGCAGGCGCTGCGGTCGGTGCCCCTGAACAGCTACCTGCCGCTGCCCTCGCTGGAAGGCAACGTGCCGCCCCTGCGGCCGCAGGTGCTGGGCGCCCTGGCCACGGTCGATGTAGTCTTCCCGCTTATCCATGGCCCCCACGGCGAGGACGGCACCGTGCAGGGGATGCTGGAGCTCATGGGCCTGCCCTATGTAGGGGCAGGCGTGGCGGCCAGCGCCGTGGGGATGGACAAGGCCCTCATGAAGGCGCTGTTCCGGCGTGCCGGCCTGCCCACTGCCGAGTTCGTGGTGGTGGCACGCCACGAGTGGGAGCGCGACCGGCCAGCAGTGGAGGCATCGGTGCGCGATGCCATAGGCCTTCCTTGCTTCGTCAAGCCGGCCAACCTGGGCTCCAGCGTTGGCATCGCCAAGGTGAAGGAGTGGACGGCCCTGGCCCCCGCCCTGGACGAGGCCTTCCGCTACGACCGCAAGGTGCTGGTGGAGAAGGCCATCGCCGGCCGGGAGATAGAGGTGGCTGTCCTCGGCAACGACGATCCCGTCGCCTCTCCCCCGGGGGAGGTGGTTCCCCACCGCGAGTTCTACGACTACCGGGCCAAGTACCTGGAGGAGGGGACGCGGCTGGTGGCCCCTGTCGCCTTGCCTTCAACGATAGAGAGGCGGCTAGCCGAGATGGCCGTGGCCGCTTTCAGGGCTATCGATTGCGCCGGCATGGCGCGGGTGGACTTCTTCCTGGTGGGGGAGGAGCCCATCGTGAACGAGATAAACACCATTCCCGGCTTCACGCCCATCAGCATGTATCCGCGGCTGTGGGAGGCGGCCGGCATCAGCTACCGGGAGCTGATAACCCAGCTCATCGAGCTGGGGCTGGAGAGACACCGTGAGAAACAGGGACGCCTCTTTTCGCCGGACCAGTGCTGACCGGGGGCCGATCCGGCCCTACGTGCTGCTGGGCCAGCGCGAACAGCTCATGGTCAGGCGTCGCCGCTGGCGGCGCCTGCTGCTGGCGCTGGCGCTCGTGGCACCAGTGGCCGGGCTGGCTACCGTATACTTCTCGCCCCTGTTCAGGGTGCACACGGTGGAAGTGCGGGGCACACAGACACTGCGCCCCGAGGAGGTGGCGGCCCTCGCTGGCCTGGAGGGCAAGAGCGTATTCCGGCTGCCCGCGGCGCAGGCGGAGCGGAGGCTGTCGGGCCTGCAGATGGTGAAGGCGGTCCAGGTACGGCCTGAGCTGCCCGACAAGGCGGTCATCACTGTGCAGGAGCGGCAACCCTGGGGCCGCTGGCAACGGGGCAATAACGTATACGTGGTCGATGAAGAGGGAGTCGTCCTGGAAGGGGTATCGTCGGGGGACGGCGTTCCCACTATAATTGACGCGACCGGCAGCGAGCCCCTACGTCCAGGCGAGCGCGTCAGCGCTTCAGCAATCTCGCTGGCCGTCCGCCTGTCGCAGGAGCTGCCACGTTCCCTGGGGACCAGGCCGGTGCGCTTCGAGTTCACCCGACCGGACGGGCTGATAGTGACCACCGACGGAGACTGCCGCGTAGTGCTGGGCGACAGCAACGGGCTGGACTACAAGCTGGCCGTGTGGGCAGCCATGCAACAGCGGCTCGGGCCGCAGGGCTTGCGGGGGCGTGTCCTGGACTTGCGCTTCGGCGACCGCCCCGCCCTGAGGTGAAGGAGCGACGACGTGAAAAGGTCTGCCATCCTGGGTGCTGTCGACGTGGGGAGCAGCAAGGTCTGCACCCTGCTGGCCGAGATCACTCCCGACGACGACTTGCGGCTGCTGGGTGTGGGTGTAGCGGCGGCCCAGGGGGTACGCAAGGGCCTGGTGGACAACATCAAGGCCGCCACCGAGGCCATCGCCGCCTCCATCGAGCGGGCGGAACGGGCCAGCGGCAGCCGCCTTCCGCCCTGCTTCGTCTCCATCTCGGGCAACCACCTGGCCTGCCTGAACCATAAGGGCGTCGCCACCGTGCCCGGCGGGCGACGCCCCATCCGCCACGAGGACATCCGTCGCGCGCTGGAGGATGCCCAGGCCGTCAGCCTGCCCACCGACCGCGAAGTGCTGCACGTCATGCCCCGCTCCTTCGTGCTCGACGGTCAAGAGCCCGTCGCCGACCCGATAGGGATGCACGGCCAGCGCCTCGACGTGGAGGTGCACCTGGTCACCGCATCGGTGACGGCCGTGCAGAACCTCTGCCAGGCCCTGGAAGGGGCGGGCGTGCAGGTGGAGGCCATCGTCGCCTCCCCCCTGGCCGCCGCCGAGGCGGTGCTGGAGGAGGAAGAAAAGCGCCACGGCGTGGTGGTGGTGGACATCGGCGGGGGCACCACCGACATCGCCGTCTTCATGGACGGCATGCCTTACCACACCGCCAGCCTGCCTGTGGGCGGCTACCACTTCACCCACGACCTGGTGTTGGGCCTGCGGGTGCCCTTTTCGGTGGCAGAGGAGGCCAAGCTGCGCTACGGCGTGGCCCTGCCCAGCCGCGTCAATCCCGAGGAGGCGCTCGAGCTGGAGTCCTTCGGCGGGCAAAGGCGCAAGAGCGTGCCCCGCCGACGCCTGGCCGAGATCATCCAGGCGCGGGCGGAAGAGGTGCTGGAGATGGTCTATCTGGACGTGCGCCGGGCAGGGCTGGACGACATGATCGCCGCCGGCCTGGTGCTCACGGGCGGCACCGCCGCCCTGCCCGGGCTGGACGAACTGGCCGAACAGCTCCTGCACGTGCCGGTGCGCATCGGCCTGCCCAAGGGCACCTATGGCCTGGCCGATGCCGTCAGCGGGCCGGCCTACGCCGCCAGCGTGGGGCTCCTGCGCTGGGCCGCATACAGCGACGGCTGGCCCGGCCCCAGCCGTGGCCGCCGCTCGACCGCGTCCCCTGGCGGCGACAGCTTCTGGGAGAAGCTCAAAAAGTGGCTCAAACTTCTGGTGCCGCAGTAAGCGAGGAAGACAGCAGCAGGAGGAAGGGGTCATGTCTGCGAGAATGTCGGATAGCCGTCGGGCCGAGATGGACGGGCTGCCCGCCATCAAGGTAGTGGGAGTGGGCGGTGGAGGGTGCAACGCCGTAAACCGCATGATCCAGGTCGGCATCCGCGGGGTCGAGTTCATCGCCGTAAACACCGACGCCCAGGCCCTGATGCGCTGCGACGCCGAGACCAAAATCCGCATCGGCGACCGCCTCACCAAGGGCCTGGGCGTGGGCGGAGACCCCGACAAGGGGCGCCAGGCGGCCGAGGAGTCGCTGGACGAGCTGAAGGAGTCCCTGAAGGGTGCCGAGATGGTGTTCATCACCGCCGGCATGGGCGGCGGCACCGGCACCGGCGCCGCCCCGCTGGTGGCCCAGGTGGCCAAGCATGTGGGTGCGCTGACGGTGGCGGTGGTCACCAAGCCCTTCTCGTTCGAAGGGGCCAAGCGCCGCCGCAATGCCGAGGAGGGCATCAGCCGGCTGCGCAACGAGGTGGACACCCTCATCGTCATCCCCAACGACCGCCTGCTGAACATCTGCGACCAGAAGACCACGCTGCAAGAGGCGTTCTTGCTGGCCGACGACATCCTGCGGCAGGGCATTCAGGGCATCGCCGAGCTGATAACGGTGCCCGGCGACATCAACCTGGACTTCGCCGACGTGCGGCGCATCATGGCCGACGCCGGCCCGGCGCTGATGGCCATCGGACGGGCGAGGGGGGAGAACCGGGCGGTGGAGGCGGCCCAGGCGGCCATCCGCAGCCCCTTGCTGGATGTGAGCATCCACGGCGCCAAGGGGGTGCTGTTCAACGTCACCTCCAACGGCAATATGTCCCTGCACGAGCTGAACATGGCGGCACAGGTCATCGCCGAGGTGGTGGACCCCGACGCCGAGATCATCTTCGGCACGGCCACCGACGGCAGCCTGGACGACGAGGTGAAGATAACCCTCATCGCTGTGGGCTTCGAGCCGCTGGAGCAGCGGCGCCAGCCCACCCAGGAAGAGGAGGAGTGGCGGCGGCTGCGACAGGAGATGCCCAACCTGTCCGACACCGACCTGCCCTCCTTTCTTCGCCGGGGGGTCTCACTCCGTTAACTGAGTCCGGAGGCGAGAGCCGGCGGGGCCGGCCCACAGGCTGGCCCCGCCGGCTTTTCCACACCATGTCCACAGGCCGCTATGAGGCCGACGCGTCCCCCTATCTGGCCAGCGGCAGCTCTTTCATTGCCACAGACCGCACTTGACCGTTTTATGGGCCATGTGGACAACCTGTGGAGACGACACAAGATATTGTGTCGTGGCCCTTGACAGACCCAACATGTTGTGGTAGGCTGGTTCCGCCTTTGCGGGAGGGCGGAGAAGAGATGGAGTGCCCGTTCTGTGGCCACGCCGATTCGCGGGTGATGGACTCGCGCCCCGGGCCGGGCGGCATCCGGCGCCGACGCGAGTGCCTGGCCTGCGGCCGCCGCTTCAGCACCATGGAGAGGGTGGAGCTGGAGAACGTGATGGTGGTGAAGAAGGACGGGCGGCGGGAGCCCTTCTCCCGCGAGAAGGTGCTGGCCGGGGTGCGCAAGGCCTGCGAGAAGCGGCCCATCCCCACCGGCGCCCTGGAGGAGCTCGTGGAGCGGGTGGAGCGGGAGGTCTACGCCCTGGGCAAGGCG
>Ga0101945_1000573_pt1 | contig 57304 bp, 64 predicted proteins | sample DewCreD2012metaG_2_FD_75246 | JGI IMG/M metagenome (GOLD analysis project Ga0101945, IMG submission 75246) | Hot spring sediment bacterial and archeal communities from British Columbia, Canada, to study Microbial Dark Matter (Phase II) - Dewar... ... | reverse complement strand
GGTAATAGCGAAAGTTTCGTCATCCATTGGAGGCCCTCCTGATCCGTTAGTAATCTGGCAGGTCTTATGGATAGACGAATCCCGCGATCTTGTCAACCCCGATCGAATTCGCAGCACGAGTTTGCAAAGAACGATGACCAGACCCCTCATCGTAGACGCCCACGAAGACATTGCCTGGGCCGGGCTGGCCCTGGGCCGGGACTACTTGCGCAGCGCGCGGGAGACCCGTCGGCGGGAGGAGGGGACGGAGGCCGCCCGCCGCAACGGTCAGTGCATGCTGGGGCTGCCGGAGTGGCTGGAAGGGCGCGTCGCTCTCATCTGCGGCTCCGTCTACCTGACCCCCAGCGTCGCGGGAATCACGGGCTGGGATCCCCAGAGTTATACCAACGCTGAAGAAGCATTCCAGCACGCTAACGAGCAACTGGATTACTACGAACGGCTGGCCGAGCGCTCGGAGCAGGTCCGCCTGGTCGGGAGTCGGGCCGACCTGGAGTCCGTTCTGGCCTCATGGGAGGGGGATACCCCTCAGGTGGGCATCATCCCGGCCCTGGAGGGGGCCGACCCCATCCGCCGGCCCGAGGACGTGGAGCACTGGCACCGCCGGGGCGTCCGGCTGGTCGCGCTGGCATGGGCCGCCGGCTCCCGCTACGCCGGGGGCAACCGCGCCCCCGCTCCCCTCACCGACGCCGGGCGGGCCCTGTTGGATGTCCTGGCGGAATCCGGCATGATTCTGGACGTGAGCCACCTGGCGGAGGAGGCGTTCTGGGAGGTTGTGGACCGGTACGAGGGGCCGATTGTGGCGACCCACTCCAACCCCCGGGCGCTGGTCCCCGGCCCCCGCCAACTCTCCGACCAGATGATTCGGGCCCTGGCGGCCCGGGACGGCGTCATCGGCGTCGTCCCCTACAACCGCTTCCTGGTACCTGAGTGGTCCCCCGCCGACGGCAAAGAGGCTGCCACCCTGCAGGACGTGGCGGCGGCGATAGACCACATCTGCCAGGTGGTGGGGGACGCGGCCCACGTGGGGCTGGGCTCCGATTTTGACGGTGGGTTCGGCGCCGAGGCGGCCCCACTGGGCATAGACACCGTCGCCGACCTCCCGAAAATCGCCGATGCATTGGCGGAGCGGGGCTTCGCCGAATCCGACGTCGTCGCAGCGATGGCGGAGAACTGGCTACGGGTACTGCGCGCGGCGCTGCCATAACCGGGAACAGGTCGCAGGGAGCAAGGGCGCAGAGGAGCAGGGGAGCAGGGGAGCAGGGGAGCGGAGGAGCAGGGGAGCAGGGGAGCGGAGGAGCAGGGGAGCAGGGAGTACGGAACACGCAATACGGAACACGTATGAATGCCCGGAATCTGATCTGGAACATCCCGGACGAAGATACCCTTCGCCGCAATCTCCGGCGGGAGCGACTGACCCGACTGGCCTGGATTCTTCTGGGCGTCCTCTTGTTCTGCCTGCTCATTTCCTGCATGCTGGGCGTGCCGCAGAGTTTCCTGGGCGAGTGGTGGGTCAAGCCGCCCCGCTACCCCGAAGCCACTCTGGTGGACTACCGGAAGGGGGAAGTCTGCCAGATGCCGGCCCAGGCTACCTACTGCTATGAGTGGTTCTACCGGACTCAGGACCCCGTGGACCAGGTGAAAGCGTACTTTGAGGGGCTGGACCGGGGCTTCCGCCCGCCCATTCAGTTTGAGTGGAAACGGGGGCAGCGCTTCGGCCCCAACTGGGTCGCCGAAGCATGCCGTTCCGTGATCAGCACACAGTCCTGCTTTCAAATCATCGTCCATCCAGTAGACGTAGAGACGGAGGTCTACATCCTGGAATACGGCAAAATGGGATGGTGAAATGAACGACCCCCTCCACACCTTCTTCCACCCGCGCGGCGTCGCAGTGCTGGGCGCCAGCGCCAACCCCACCAAACTCAGTTACGGCGTTCTCCACAATCTGGTCACCCACGGCTACCTGGGCCCCGTCTACCCCGTTAATCCGAAGGGCGGGGAGATGTTGGGCCTGCGGGTCTACCCCTCCGTCGCCGACGTGCCCGACCCGGTGGACCTGGCGGTCATCGTCCTCCCGGCCCATCAGGTCGCCGGGGCACTGGAGGACTGTGGGAAACGGGGCATCCGGTACGCCGTCCTCATCGCCTCGGGCTTCGGCGAACTGGGCGCCGAGGGCAAGGAGCAGGAGGAAGGGCTGCGCCGGGTCGCCCGGCAGTACGGCATCCGCTTCATCGGCCCCAACTGCGTCGGCGTCCTGGATACGTACACCCCCATAGACACCACCTTCAGCCGGACCATGCCCGGTCAGGGGAGCATCGGCCTAGTCTCCCACTCCGGCGCGGTCTGCGGCGGGACGATGGACTGGGCCAACACCGTCGGCGTGGGATTCTCCCGGATGATCAGTCTGGGCAACCAGGCGGACCTGGACATCGCCGACGCGCTGGACTCCCTGGCCGCCGACCCGCATACGCGCGTCGTGGCGGCCTATGTGGAGGGTCTGCCGGACGGTCGCCGGTTTGTAGAGGCCGCGCGGCGGCTGACGGCGCAGAAGCCCATGGTGGTGCTTAAGGCCGGACGGACGCCCAGCGGGACCCGCGCCGTCTCCTCCCACACCGGCGCGCTGGCGGGCGCCGACCAGGCGTTCCTGGCGGCCTGCCGCCGGGCCGGGGCGATTCCGGTGGAGACGCTGGAGGAGATGGTGGACGCAGCCATCGCCCTGGCCTACCGTCGCCCCCCGACGGGGCCGCGCATGGCCATTCTGACCAACGCCGGAGGGCCGGCCGCCCTCGGCGCGGACCATCTGGACCGCCGGGGGATGCGCCTGACCGACCTCTCCCCCGAGACGCAGGCCCGCCTGCGGGAGGTCTGCCCGCCGGGGACGATGACGGGTAACCCGGTGGACATGCTGGGCGGCCCCCAGGCCGACCACTACACCGCAGCGCTGAGGGTGCTGCTGGAGGCGCCGGAGGTGGATGGCGTGATGGCGGTCTTCGTCCCCCAGGCCATCACCCCCGTCTACGACGTGGCGGTGGCGGTGGGGCGGGCTGCGGAGACGGCTCAGAAACCGGTGGTCTGCTGTATCTCCGGCGGGGGCGGCATCCGCGCTGCCGCGCGGGCGCTGCATGCCCACTCCGTCCCCCACTACCTGACCCCTGAGCGCGCGGCCTTCGGCCTGGGCGCGCTCTGGAAGTACGCCCGCATCCGGGAGACGCTCCCCCCGGAGGCGGAACCGCTGCCGGATATGGACCGGGACCGCATCCGCGCGCTCCTGGAAGGGCAAACGGGCGTCCTGGACCCGCAGGAGGGGGCGGAGGTGGCGACGGCCTGCGGCCTGACGGTCCCGCCCTCGGGCCTGGCCGCGTCCGCTGAGGAGGCCGTCGCTCTGGTGGAGGGGATGGGGTATCCCGTGGTGCTGAAGCGGGTGGCCCCCGACCTGGTCCACAAGAGCGACGCGGGCGGCGTCGTCGTCGGCCTGCGGAGCGCCGATGCCGTCCGGGAGGCCTTTGCCCGCACCGTCCAGCCCGGGGAGCGCGCGCTGATCCAGCGGATGGCCCCACCGGGGGGGCTGGAGGTCATCGTCGGCGCGCACCGGGACGGGCAGTTCGGCCCACTGGTGATGGTCGGCCTGGGCGGGGTCTACGTGGAGGTGCTGCGGGACGTGGCCTTCCGGCTGGCCCCCCTGAGCCGGGAGGAGGCGCGCGGGATGCTGGAGGAGACGGCCCTGGGCCGCCTGCTGGCGGGCGTGCGGGGCCAGGCCCCCCGGGACGCGGAGGCCGTGGTGGATGCCCTCTGCCGGGTGGGCTGGCTGATGGCGGAGTTCCCCCAGGTGGCGGAGGTGGACCTGAACCCGCTCATCGTGGGGGCACGGGGGGCGTGGGCGGTGGATGTGAGGATTGTGAAACGTGAAACGTGAAAGATGACGTTTTCATCCCCAGAAGAAAAACGGGCCTACACCCACGACCTCTTTGGTCGCATTGCGCCGCGCTACGAATTCATCAACAAAGTGATGTCACTGGGGCAGGTGGAGTCCTGGCGGCGGGCCGCCGCCGGGGAGGCGCGCGTCCCGCCGGGGGGCTGGGCGCTGGACGTGGCAACGGGGGAAGGCGGGATGGCCCGGGCCCTTCTCCGGCAATGGCCCGGGGCCCACGTGGTGGGGCTGGATTTCAACCGGGAGATGCTCCGGATGGGCCGCATCCACTCCGCCGGATGGCCGGTCCGCTGGACCGAGGGGGACGCCCTCCGTCTCCCCTTCCCGGACAACCGGTTTGACGCTGTCGTCAACGCCTTTATGCTGCGCAACGTCACCGACGTCCGGGCCACGCTAGCCGAGCAGGTCCGGGTGGTCCGCCCCGGCGGACGGGTGGTCTGCCTGGAGATGACCTGGCCCCGACATCCCCTCTTCCGGCCCCTCTTTCATATGTACTTCGGGGGCATCGTACCAGTACTGGGGTGGGTCCTGACGGGTCACCTGGACGCCTACCGCTACCTGCCCCGCTCGGTGCAGGCGTTTCTGCCGCCAGAGGGGCTGGCAGCGACAATGGAGGCGGTCGGTCTCCGTTCGGTGCGCTACCGGTTGCTGATGATGGGGACGGTAACGCTTCACGTGGGGATAAAGGAATGATCCACGAAGGACACGAAGGACGAAAATATTTTAAATCTTCGTGCTCTTCGTGCCCTTCGTGGATCATTTTTCAGTGCTCCTCGTGTCCTTCGTGATTTTTTCCAATCACGGGCCCGCTCCATAGAGGGCCGCGTAGATGGCGTAGTGCTCCCGAATCCGCTGCAGGTAGAGCCGCGTTTCCCCAAAGGTGATCTGCTCCAGGAACATGTCCGGGTCTTCCCCCGCCGCGTCCAGCCAGCGCTGCGCGTTGGAGGGACCCCCATTGTAGGCCGCCAATGCCACGTCCAGCCGCCCGAAGCGGTCCCGCTGGCGCGCCAGGTACCAGGTCCCGAAGCGGACACTGATATAGGGGCGGTAGAGATCAGCGGTGCGGTAGTTGGGCGGCCAGCCCAGTTGACCGGCGATGTATTCCCCGGTGGAGGGGATGACCTGCATCAGGCCGTGCGCGGCCGCCGAGGAGGTCGCGATGGCCTCAAAGAGGCTCTCCTGGCGGACCAGCGAGAACATGAGCAGGGGCGACAGTCCTTCCCGCTCCGCTTCGGCCACGATGAGGTCTTCGTAGTACGTCGGGTAGGCCAGGCGGGCCAGGAAGGGCGGGGCGTCCAGCGGGGAGGCGCCCGTCAGCCGCAGGACGGTCGCCGCAGCGATGATGGAGGAGCGGTAGAGACCGATTTCCCGGAAAAGGAGGGCCAGCCGGTACTGGGTCAGAGCGTCTCCGGCGGTGGCCTGCCGAAGCGCTTCCAGTTCCCCCCTGGCCTCTTCGGGCCGGCCCAGGCGCCAGAGTTCCAGCCCGCGCACCAGACGGGGGTCGTTCAGAAGCGCGGCGTCCGGTTCACCCAGGCGGCCCGTCGGGGAGATGCCCAGGCGCGCGGCCAGCCAGGTCTCCGCCTCGGCCTGCATCGGGGGCGTCTGGGGGGCCGGAGCGTAGCGGACCGGCGGGAAAGGCGAAGCGCCGGGGTCGGCCAGGAGGTCCGCCGCGCGCAGGCCGTAGTAACCGGTGGGGGCGGCCCGGACGGCCTGGCTGAGGGCGTCGGTGGCCGAGAGGGTCTGACCGGCGGCCAGGTACGCCTTGCCCAGCCAGAAGAATCCGGCAGCCCGGTAGGGAGACTGGGGGTACCCGTCCACCAGCGCGCGCCAGAGGGCGGTCGCGGCGTCCAGGGCCCCCCGGCGGTAGTGCTGAAGGCCTCCGCGCAGGAGGGCCGGCGGGGCGTGCTCGGAGGCGGGGAAAGTCCGGTAGACGGCCTGGTAAAGGGCGGCGGCCTCTTCGGCCCGCCCGGAGCGCTCCAGGAGTTGGGCGGCGGCCCAGAGGGATTCCGCTGCGCGGGGGTGGTCGGGCGCGGTCGCCGCGAAGGTCCGGTAGGTCTGCACCGCACCGTCCACATCCCCCTGCGCGGCCAGCGCCTGGGCCCAACCGATCCACCCGTCCCCCCAGTGGGCGTTCTCGGGATGGGTCTCCACCAGGACGCGGAACTGGGTGGCGGCCAGCCCGGGGCTTCCGGCGGCCAGGTGGGCCAGTCCGGCGTAGTAGTGGGCGTCGCCGGAGTGGGTCTGGGGGTAGGCGTTGATGTAGCGGTAGAGGGCTTCCACTGCGGGCCCGTAGGCGCCGCCGTAGTAGTCCACGATGCCGCGCGTCAGGTCGTCTACCGGCACCCCGGCGTTCACCAGGACGATGAGGGACTGGTAGGCCCAGGGGCTGGTGGGGTAGTTCTGGACAACGTCCAGGAAACGGTCGTAGGCTTCATCGTACCGGCCCAGCAGGAGGAGGGTCTGGGCGGCCTGGTGCTGGATGCGGGCGCGGTACTCCGGGATGCGCGCCCGGGCCAGGATGAGGTCGTACTGGGCCAGCGCCCCCTCGTAGTCCCCCTGAGCGGCCCGGACCAGGGCCAGTTTCTCCCGTATGCCGACTTCAAAGGCGGGGTCGGGGGCGGCGTCTATAGCGGACTGGTAGGCGTCGGCGGCCGCGGGGTACTCCGCTCCGGCGTAGAGGGCATCCCCCAGCCACTCGTAGACGTAGGGGGCGATGGATGTCCCTTCGTCCAGGTAGGCCCGGTACTGCTGAGCCGCGCCCAGTGGGTCTCCCTGACCCATGAGCGCCTGGGCCAGCAGGACGCGGGCGTCGTGGGCCTCGGACGCGGTGGGGAAACGGGTCAGGAGTTCCTGGAGGACGGTTGTCGCCCGGTAGTGGTCCTCATCCAGGAGCAGGGCCCGGCCCAGGTTCAGCAGGGCCCGGGGGGCCCCTTCGCCGTTGGGGTCGGCGAAGTAGGCGGCCTGGAGGGCCGGGAGGGCCCGGGCGGTGTCGCCGACGGCCAGCGCCTCTTCCCCCTGCCGGAGGAGGACGTCCGGGGGCGGGGTTGGTGTGGGGGTCGGGGTCGGCGTGGGCGTGGGGGTAGGGGTGGGCGTGGGCGTGGGGGTGGAGGTGGCTGTGGGAGAGGGGGTGGGCGTGGGCGCCAGGACCGGCAACCCTTCCAGGCGGCAGGCCAGGGCCGCCAGCAGAAGGAGCAGGCCGGCGGTCAGCCCGATGGCTATGCTGCGATGTGGACTGGGGTTGAGCCCCGAGGGGGCTTTGCCATATGAGCCTGACGCTTCAGCGTCAGGCAGGAACCGCCGTGACAAATTCTCAGACACTCTCCTATCTCCGAACCAGAGGCAGGTAGACCGGGAATATCTCTTCGGCCACCGTCAGCCGGACGGGTACGGCCACGGGCGATATTTCGGGCCGGTTCACGGCGGAAACGGTCACCGTCCCCGAATAGACGCCTGGGGCCAGCCCCGCCGGGTTTGCCCGGACCCAAACTGTATCTCCGGATACTTGCAGGTCCAGCCAGGGCTGGTCGTCCGTTGCCTGCCAGGAGAAAGAGAAGCAGGCGGGAGAGACGGTCAGCGGGAGGGCAGAGGGCGGCCCCTCCCGACGGACCAGGAAGGCCGGGGACGCTGGGGAGACCCTCAGGTAGGGACGCATCAGGTCCGCCTCGGTGATGGCGGACCCGCGGGTGCCGTCGGTGTAGCGGACCCAAATTCCCTGCCCCCGGTAGTTTCCCCCTGGCACCGTCCAGGTCAGCGGCGAGGTGACCGGTTGGGGGGCCGTGAAAATAGAGACAGCGTCCACATAGAGGTCGGCTGCGCCGCTGCGCCAGAACTGAAAGATGAGAAACGGGTCCTGGCTGGTCGGGCGGAAGGTGAAGTTCAGGGCAAACTCCTGGTACTGGTTGCGGGCCGCGAAGTCGGTGCCCCGAAGGCTCCGGGGGCCGTATTCCGTATCCCCACCCCGCACGGAAATCCGCGCGACCTCGCCGGAGAAGGAGTTGTCGTTGACCTTGAGACGGAAGTAGGCAACCAGAGGGACGTCCCGAATGGGAAACATGTACTCCCAAACCCAGGCGGAGGATTCGCCGCTTCCCGGATACAGACGATAAGCGGTGCCGCCCCACGCGGCCGGGTCGTTCACCCGTTCGCCGTTGCCCCACAATTTGCCAAAGGTGGGAAACGTATCATCGGCCAGCCAGCCCAGGCTGAACTGGACGTTGGGGAAACTGCCGCCGTCCAGGCCGTAGAGGGTGACCTGAGAGCGGGGCGGCGGTGCGGCGGTAGCATCCAGTTCGTCCAGCGGAACGGTGGTGCCCAGATAGATGGCGTCGCTGACAGTCATGGTGCGGCTGAGCGCGTCGCGGGTCTTCACGTAGAGGGTCCGCCAGCCGGAGGGGCCGCTGAAGGTCCAGGTCCGTTCGGCCCGGTAGGGCTCCCAGGTGGCATTCAGGAAGCACGGGTCTTCGCTGAGCATCATCTGGACGGCGGGGCCCAGTCCGGCAAAGCCGCCCCCGCTCTGGCGGTCGTAGATGTACAGGTTCACCGTCGGGTTTGTGGTGGAGATGGCCTCGTTCTCAATGACGACGGGGGCGTAGGCCGGGTCGTTGCCGAAGTCCTGGGTGACGTAGCCGCGGCCGTCGCTCTGGCGCTGGTAGTAGCCCAGCCCGATCTCGCGGGAGTTGGGGTCCAGCAGATTGGCCCGATGGCCGTGACTGTTCATCCAGCCCTGGATGGCGTATTCGGGGGTGACGTAGCCGCAGAAGGCGTTCTCGGCGCCGGCGTTGCCCAGGTATCCGAACATCCGGGCCCGGTCGCCGGGCCAGCCGCCCTGGGAGTCCTGATGGCCGCAGAAGCCCGAAGGGCGGTTTTCGGTGGAGTCCCAGGAGAACCAGCGCGCGGCGTGGGTCAGGGGACGGTTCCAGCGCAGCGGCGAGACGTTGTTCTCCCGACGGGCCAGGTTGCCCAGGTAGACGGTGTGGGCCTCGTTGTACTGGAGGAAGGCGGACTGCCGGGTCGGGTCGTATCCGCCCTGGGCCCGGACGGGAGCCAGGGTCAGGACAGGGATCAGGACAACCAGAAAGAGAGTATGGAACAGCCTCATTGGGAATTCTCCGGATTGCGCTCCTGCCAACGGAAGTCGGCCTTGACCGGGGTAATTGTACTCTGAAAAACGAGGGGGAGCAACCGTGGGGTGTCCCCCGGTTGCAATCCCCACAGGTTGTGCTATAACTACGGTGCCGACTTTGTTGGACAGAATAAAGCCTATGCCACGAAGAATGTAGCGCAGGATTTATCCTATGTCACGTGCAACTTCAACTGATGAATTGGTAACAAGCCACTTCTGACCCCTCCTCATCCCCCCAACCCTCTTCTCCTCCCCGAAACGGGGAGGAGAAGGGGGAGAAAGGGTGGGGTTTTGCGGCGGGCGGCTTCGCCGCCCGCCGCAAAACCCCAATTCCTCCCCCTCCCCGCGCCGCGCAGCGGCAGCGGGGCACGAATGATTCAGAAGCATTAATGAACCTGGGGGCAGGGGGGAAGAGCAATCCGATAGCAAGCCCCAAAGGGCTCGGGAAAATCAAGTTGCACATGGCGTATCCTGCATTGGACAGGATAAATCCTGGGCTACAGGAAAGAAGAGGAGAGCAATGAAGCGAGTGCTTTCTGGGAATGAAGCGATTGCGCTGGGGGCCTGGGAGGCCGGCGTCCGCTACGCCGCGGCCTACCCGGGCACCCCGTCCACGGAAATCCTGGAGAACCTGGCCCAGTATCCGGGCGTGGTGGCGGAATGGGCCAGCAACGAGAAGGTCGCGCTGGATACCGCCATCGGCGCCGCCTTCGGCGGCGCCCGCGCGCTGGCGGCGATGAAACACGTCGGCGTCAACGTCGCCGCCGATAGCCTGATGTCCGTCTCCTACACCGGCGTCAAGGCCGGGCTGGTGCTGGTCTCCGCCGACGACCCGGGCTGTTTTTCTTCGCAGAACGAGCAGGATAACCGCCAGTACGCCCGCTTCGGCAAGTTCCCCTGCCTGGAGCCGTCGGATAGCGAAGAGGCCCGGCAGTTCACCCGCCTGGCCTTTGACCTGAGCGAGCAGTTTTCCACCCCGGTCCTGCTCCGCTCCACCACCCGCCTCTCCCACTCCAAGTCGCCGGTGGAGGTCCAGATGCCGGAGGGCCCCCGGACGCAGGAGCCGCTGCCGCCCTTTGAGCGGCGCCCGGAGCGGTACGTCATCGTCCCGGCCCACGCCCGCCGCCTCCACCCCTGGGTGGAGGAGCGACTGCTCCGGATTGCCGCCTGGGCCGAGACCGCGCCCGTCAACCGCATAGAGTGGGGCGATCGCTCCCTGGGCATCATCACCTGCGGGATGGCCTACCAGTACGCCCGCGAACTCTTCCCAAACGCGTCTATCCTGAAACTGGGACTGGTCTATCCGCTCCCGCGCCAGACCATTCGGGACTTCGCTGCGCAGGTGGAGCGACTGGTGGTCATAGAGGAACTGGACCCCTTCATTGAGGAGCAGGTGCGGGCCATGGGGATTCCGGTGGCCGTGGGGAAGGACTTCTTCCCGCTGACCGGCGAACTGACGCTGGCGCGGGTGCGGGAGGCGGCGCTGCGGGCGGGACTTCCCGTGGCGTCTGCACCGGAGCGGGTGGAGCCGCTGACGGCGCCCCTGGTCCCGCCGCGCCCGCCCGCCATGTGCCCCGGTTGCCCGCACCGCGCCTTCTTTTTTAACCTGCGCCGCTGGCGGCGACAGGCCGTTTTCCCCGGCGACATCGGCTGCTACTCTATGGGCTTCCAGCCGCCCTTTGACGCGATGGACTCCATCATCTCTATGGGAGCCAGCATCGGTATGGCCCACGGGCTGAAGCAGGCTGGCGCACAGGAGAAAGTCATCGCCATCATCGGCGACTCCACGTTCTTCCATGCCGGCCTCTCCCCGCTGGCCAACGCCGTCTACAACGGGAGCAACATCATCGTGGCGGTGCTGGATAACCGCATTACGGCGATGACCGGCGGGCAGCAGCATCCGGGGACCGGCGTCACCCTGCAGGGCCGCCAGACTCGCGCGATTGAGGTGGCGCCAGTGGCCCGCGCGCTGGGCGTGGAGCACATCTGGGAAGTGGACGCCTGGGACGTGCGGGGGATCAACGACGTCCTGAAGGAGGCAATGGCGGTGGAGGAGGGGCCAGCCGTCGTCATCGTCAAGGGGGCCTGCGTGTTCACCCCCTACTTCCAGCGGCGGCCCACGGTGGCGGTGGACCCGGAGACCTGCAACGGCTGCGGCACCTGCTTCCGGGTGGGCTGTCCGGCCATCCTGAAGAGCGAGACGATAGACCCGCGCACGAACCAGCCCAAAGCGTCCATAGATACACTCCTCTGCACGGGCTGCACCGTCTGCCTGCAGGTCTGCCCGCAGCGGGCGATTTATGAGACGGGGGGAACGGTGTAGGGGCCACCCTTGCGGTCGCCCCGGGGCAGGGGCATGTAGGGGCGACCCTTGCGATCGCCCCCCTAATAGAGGGAAACAAAGAGCCTCCCGCCGGCGGGAGGCTCTTTTTCGCGCCTTTTCGCGTCTCTCGCGCTACCGTTTGGTGTACTGCGGGGCCTTGCGGGCGCGCTTGAGGCCGGGCTTCTTGCGCTCCTTGACCCGCGCGTCGCATGTCAACAGCCCCTTCTGGCGCAGGAGCGGCCGCAGTTGGGGGTCCACCTGGAGCAGAGCCCGCGCCAGGCCCAGCCGCACCGCCCCGGCCTGACCGCTGGGCCCGCCCCCCTTCACCTGAACGGAGACATTGAAGCGACCGTCCATTCCGGCGACCTTCAGCGGCTCCATGAGGCGCACCACGTCCATCTCACGGACGAAATACTCCTGAAGCGGTCGGTCGTTTACGATGAATTTCCCATCGCCCCCGGGGTAGAGCCGTACCCGCGCGGTGGCCTCCTTGCGACGTCCCACACCCTCGTAATACTGTTGCTGTTCTGCCATCGGTTCTCTCCTCGTCCCCCTACAATTCCAGCGGTTTCGGGTTCTGGGCCTGATGAGGATGGTCCGGCCCGGCGTACACCTTCAGTTTCTTAAACATCCGCCGCCCCAGCGCGTTCTTGGGGAGCATGCCCCAGACGGCGTACTCAATGACGCGCGTCGGGTGACGGGCCAGCATATCCCGCAGGCTGACCTGTTTGAAGCCGCCCGGGTAACCGGAATGGCGGTAGTAGAACTTCTGGGTCAATTTGCGGCCCGTGACCCGTACCTTCTCGGCGTTGACCACAATCACGTAGTCCCCCACATCTATCATCGGGGAATAGATCGGTTTATGCTTACCGCGTAGAATGCGGGCCACCTCCGTTGCCAGACGCCCCAGCGTCTTCCCGCTGGCGTCCACAACGAACCATTCCCGCTGCACTTCATCGGGTTTGGTGACGTACGTCTTCACACTCATCACTCCTTGATTCCACGATTTGCGGATTCCACGGTTCTTCGTCCGGATACCGGACCGCCATCAGGCAAAGCCCGTACGGCGGTACCGCCGGCCCGGCCCGGCGGCGGTCGCCGGAGACCAGGATTTCGCGGACCCCCTCCACCGGAAGCCGCCCCAGGCCGACCCGAATCATCGTACCGACCAGGGTGCGGACCATCCGGTAGAGGAAGGCGTTAGCCTCTATATCAAAGTACAGCCATGGCGGGTCGGCCTGCCACTGAGCCCGCAGCACCCGCCGGATGGTGTTCTCCCCCTTCGGCGGGGTACCGAAAGCGGCGAAGTCGTGCTCGCCGACCAGCAGGTCCGCTGCCGCCTGCATCGCCGCCACATCCAGTGGCCAGGCGATGTGGAAACTGGTCCGGCGGGCCAGCGGCGAACGGACTGGATGGTTGTAAATGGTATACCGGTAGTACCGGCTGAGCGCATCGTACCGGGGGTGAAAGTCCGGCGGGGCCGGCGCCACCTCCCGGACCGCCACATCGGGCGGAAGCATCGCGTTCAGCGCCCGCAGGAGAGCCGCCAGCGAATGCTTCCACTCCGTATCAAAGGCGACGACCTGTCCTTCAGCGTGAACGCCCGTATCGGTGCGGCCGGCCGCCAGGATGGTGACAGGCTCTCCCGTCACCTGCTCCAGCGCCCGCTCCAGGACCTCCTGGACGGTGGGCCCGTTCGTCTGTCGCTGGAAGCCCTGGTAGTTTGTGCCGTCATAGGCCACGACCGCCCGAACGCGCATGCGGATTGCTGATTCGTGATTGCTGATTAGACCAGTTCCAGGACGACCATAGGGGCCGCGTCGCCCTTGCGCGGGCCCAGTTTGACAATGCGGGTGTACCCGCCGGGTCGGTTCTGATAGCGGGGAGCGATCTCATCAAAGAGTTTCTTGACCAGGTCCACCCGCTCCCCTTCAGGAGTAACCACCCAGCGGTTCAGGCGGGCTGCCGCCAGACGGCGGGCATGAACGCCGTAGGCGGGGTCACTGGCCGCCAGCCCCCGCTTGGCCAGGGTGATGAGTTTCTCCGCATGCCCGCGAATGGCCTCCGCCTTCGCTTCCGTCGTCTCTATCCGCTCATGGTAAATTAACGCCGAGACCAGATTCCGAAACAGGGCCCGGCGATGGCCGCTGGAACGATTCAGTTTCTTTCCCGCAACCCGATGTCGCATCCTGTTCCTCCAAATCCACCAGGTAAATTTACGACTCTTCTAATTCTTCTTCCGCCTTCTCCGGTGGCTGGGGCAGATAGGTCAGGTACCCGGCCGCGCCCAGTTTTTCCATCAACTCTGCCATAGACTTATCGCCAAAGTTGCGGATGGTCCGGACCGCCTCGTCGCCCCGGCTCAGGACCTTCAGGACCTCTCCGACCCGCGAGATTCCCGCCCGCTTCAGGGCGTTGTAGACGCGCGCGGTCAGCCCCAGATTCTCTATCGGGATTTCATAGACCCGGGCCGGGATTCCTCGCTCTTCCTCCCCTACCAACTCCGGCTCCTCCGTAATCCCGGCGATAAGGCGGAAGTGCTTGACCAGAATCCCGGCTGCCTCCTTGAGGGCTTCCAGCGGGCCGATGCGACCGTCGGTCCAGATTTCCATATTCAGCCGGTCGTAGTTAGTCCGCTGGGCGACCCGGGCCCGCTCCACGTTGAACGCGACCCGCCGAACGGGACTGAACAGGGCGTCCACTGGAAGTTCGCCGATGGATCGGCGTTCCCGCTCCTCAGCGGGAGAGTAACCCCGTCCCCGTTCCACGGTGAACTCCATCTCCACCACAGCCTCAGAGGAGTCGGTGGTGAAGAGATAGAGGTCCGGGTTGAGAATCTCTATCTCTGGCGGTGCCTGGATGTCACCAGCAGTCACCACGCCATCCCCCCGGACGGAGAGAGCCATTCGCATCGGGCCATCGCCGTCCATCTTCAGGCGCAGTTGCTTCACCTGAAGAAGAATTTGCATCACGTCCTCCCGCACATGCGGGATGGTCGCAAATTCATGCGGGACGTCGTAGATACGGACAGAGGTGACGGCCGATCCGGGAAGGGAGGAGAGCAGGACCCGCCGCAGGGCATTCCCCAGCGTGATCCCGTAGCCACTCTCCAGCGGGCCGATGACAAACCGGCCGTACTGCTGGGTCAGCACCTCTTTTTCAATTTTAGGCAAAACCGGTGCGGCAAATCTGGGTTCCCTCTGTGCAGTCATCGCCACCTACCGAGAATAGTACTCCACGACCAGTTGTTCGTTGATTGGAATGTCCACATGCTCCCGCCTGGGCATTCCCAGGACCCGGGCAGAAAGGTCCGCCGCGTCCAAGGAGAGCCAATCGGGAACCCTCATCTCATCCAGCATCTCCGCGCGTTCCTGGAAGTACGGCCGCTGACGGCTCCCTTCCCGCACTGCAATCCGATCACCCGGCCGGACCAGGTAGGACGGGATAGTGACCCGGCGACCGTTGATAGCGAAGTGGCCATGCTGAACCAGTTGGCGGGCCTGGGCGCGCGAGTCGGCGAAGCCCAGGCGATAGACTACGTTGTCCAGGCGGCGCTCCAGCAGGATCAGCAGGTTCTCACCGGTCAGGCCAGGCGTCCGCAGCGCCTCCCGGAAGTAGCGGCGGAACTGCCGCTCCATAATGCCGTAGACCCGCTTGACCTTCTGCTTTTCCCGCAACTGGCGGAAGTAGTCCGTGGGCTGGCCCCGCCGGAAGCGGGCAACCTGCCCATGCTGTCCGGGGGGATAATCCCGGCGCTCCAGGGCGCACTTGGGCGACGTGCAGCGCGCGCCTTTCAGGAACAACTTCTGTCCTTCCCGACGACACAACCGACAAACCGGGCCTGTATATCTGGCCATACCTTATTCCCCCTACTCCTGAATCCTTACTCCATAATCCCGCTTACACCCTGCGCTTCTTCGGCGGCCGGCAACCGTTGTGCGGGATGGGCGTCACATCGGTAATAGAACGAACCTTCAACCCGGACGCCTGAAGGGAGCGAATGGCCGCTTCCCGCCCCGGGCCCGGCCCCTTGACCAGCACATCCACTTCGGTCACCCCCGCATCCAGGGCGTCTTTGGCCGCGCGCTGGGCGGCCTGGCGGGCCGCGAAGGGCGTGCTCTTACGGGAGCCCTTGAAGCCCACCAGCCCCGCGCTGGCCCAGTTAATGACGTTCCCCTGAGGGTCGGTGATGGTGATGATAGTGTTGTTGAAACTGGCGTGAATGTGAGCCACCCCGCGCGGTACCGCGCGGCGAACCCGCTGGGTAACTCTGCGACGTCTTTGAGCACGAGACATAGTCCACTCCGTGATAAGTGAAACGTGATAAGTGAAACGGGAAGTGATTTACTTCTTCTTGGCGCCGCGACGACGGCCGCGACCGGGAACGGTCTTGCGGGGCCCTCGCTTGGTGCGCGCGTTCGTCCGCGTGCGCTGACCGCGCACCGGCAGGTTCATCCGGTGGCGCAACCCCCGGTAGCACCCGATTTCTATCAGGCGCTTGATGTTCATCTGCACCTCGCGCCGCAGGTCGCCCTCCACTTTGTACTCGCGGTCAATGATCTCGCGCAGGCGGGCCACCTCGGCCTCGCTGAGGTCCTTCACCCGCTTGTCCGGGTCCACGCCGGCCTTGCGCAGAATCTGGTTGCTCAGGCTGCGCCCGATACCGTAGATATAGGTCAGACCGATCTCCACCCGTTTATCTCTGGGCAGGTCTACACCGGCAATACGAGCCATACGTCCTCCAAAAGATTGCACATTGCAGATTGCAGATTAGCCCTGTCGCTGTTTGTGCTTCGGGTTTTCGCAGATGACCCGAATGACACCCTTGCGACGGATGATTTTGCACTTGGGACAGCGCCGTTTGACCGACGGTGAGACTTTCACTTTGATCCTCCTGCTCTGATCCGGAAACGTTCCTCTTCTACAATCCAAAGCCGCCCGACGATGGGCTCTACCCTGAAGAAAGGAATCAAACGGGCAACGACTTTCAGCACACCCGGTTTGTCCTGTCTTCGTAACCGCAAAACCACCAGACCAAAAAACTGTTCGGGCGGATAAGCGCGAATATCCGAGAAATCTGTATCCAACGTTAATAAGACGCGTTTTTCAATCTGACAAACTTCAGCAAGGACGGCATCCGATGTCCCGCTGATCCCTTCTTCCCATACTGTCTCGGCATCATAACCCGCTTGCCGTAGATACTCCGCCACCTCCACTGGCAAGTTCTCATCCACTTTAAAGGCTGGAGCCAGTTCCATAGTTTATGCAGGCAATGGCACCAGGCGCTCGCTGACGACTTCGGCCGCATAAGCAATAGCCGCCTGTAGTGCTTCCCGGCTCAGACCCGGGTAACTACGAAGAATTTCTTCTACGCTCAATCCGGCCGCCAGATTATCCAAAACCACCGAAACCGGGATACGCGTCCCTTTAATGCAGGCCTTACCGTGGCAAACCCTTGGGTCAGTTGTGATGTATTCGCGCCAATCCATTTCTCATCTCTCCCCAACGAAGCCACTATGCCACGGCGTCAGAATCTCCGCCTCTCCGTCCCGGATCAGGACGGTGTGCTCAAAGTAGGCCGTCAGTTGGCCGTCGGCAGAGACAACCGTCCAGTGGTCCGGCAGGGTCCGCACCTGATAGTCGCCGGCCAGCACCATAGTCTCTATGGCGACGGTCATCCCCGATCGCAGCAACGGGCCCCGCCCCGGCTCTCCGTGGTTGGGAATCTGCGGCGGTTCGTGCATCTGCCGCCCAATGCCGTGACCGGTGTACCCCCGTACCACGTTGTAGCCACGAGACTCCACAAAGGTCTGGATGGCGGCGGAAATGTCGCCGACGCGGTTCCCGGCCCGGGCCTGAGCGACACCGGCGTAAAGGGCGCCTTCCGTCACTTCCAACAGCCGTCGGGCCTCCGGACTCACCTCCCCCACCGGCAGGGTGATGCCCGCATCGCCGTGATACCCCTCGTAGATGGCCCCGACGTCTATGCTGATGATGTCCCCTTCCCTCAGCACCCGGGGGCCGGGAATCCCGTGGACCAGTTCTTCGTTAATGGATGTGCAAATGGCGGCCGGGAAAGGGTGCGGACTGCCCGGCGGATAGCCCTTAAAGGACGGGATGCCGCCCCGGCGCCGGATCAGTTCCTCTGCCTTCTCGTTCAATTCCGCCGTGGTGACGCCGGGCCTCACCCACTCCCGCATCCGCATCAGGACCTCGGCGACAATCCGCCCGGCCCGGCGCATTTTTTCAATCTCGCCCGCCGACTTGAGGTGAATCATCACCCCTCACCGCAGAGACCGCAAATGGACAGTGTTCTACTCCCAGCGCTCAGCGCTCTCCGCGGTGAGCGAGCCGCAGGCACTCTCCACAACCGCCCGCAGGTCGGCCTGGACATCCTCAATGGACTGCTCGCCGTCTATCTCCACCAGCAGGCCAGCCCGGCGGTAATAGTCCACCAGCGGCGCCGTCTGCTGCTGGTAGACCTGCAGACGGCGGCGGTGGGCCTCCTCGGTCTCGTCGGGGCGCTGGTAGAGTTCGCCCCCGCAGGCGTCGCATACCCCCGCCTGCCTGGGCGGGTTGAACAGGGTGTGGTAGACCGCCCCGCAGTTCCGGCAGGTCCAGCGGCCCGCCAGGCGGGCCAGAGCCACTTCCTCCCGCACCCGGATGAACGCCACCATGTCCAGCGCGGTCCCGTTCCCTTTCAGGAGCCGATCCAGCGCCTCCGCCTGCGCGACGGTGCGCGGGAAGCCGTCCAGGATAAAGCCGTTGGCGCAATCCGGGTGGGCGATCCGCTCCGCGACCATACCGATGGTCACCTCATCGGGCACCAGGTCGCCCCGTTCCATGTAGGCCCGCGCCTGGCGGCCCAGTTCCGTCCCCTTATCCAGATGCTCCCGGAACAGGTCTCCGCTGGCGACATGCGGGACCCCCAGCGCCTGCGCCAGTTGCTCCGCCTGCGTCCCCTTGCCCGCTCCGGGCATCCCCAACAACACAATCCGACAGCCCATAGTTTACTCCGACTCCCGGACGGCATCCCGCTGCATTATCGGATGAACCCCTCATAATGCCGCATCAGCAACTGGGCCTCCAGTTGCCGCATGGTATCCACCACGACGCCGACGACGATGAGCAGGCCCGCCGAGGTGATGAGCAGCACCTGGGTGTTCATCAACAACTGGACGATGAAGGGCAGGACAGCGACGCCGCCCAGGAACAGCGCGCCGAACAGGGTGATGCGCTTGTAGATGCCGTTGATGTAGTCCGCCGTCTGCTTTCCGGGACGGATGCCCGGGATGAACCCGCCGTACTTCTGCAGATTCTCCGGCAGGTTCTGCTGCTCCACCAGGACAAAGGTGTAAAAGTACGTGAACCCGACGACGGCGGCGAAGTAGAGTACCGCGTAGAAGAGGGTGGTGTACCATTCCACCGTGTGCCCGCTGAAGAAGTTCATAATATCCGCCGCCGTCCTCGCCACATTGACGTTAGACGAATTGGCAAAGAACTGGGCGATGACCGCCGGGAAAGTGAGAATGGACTGGGCAAAGATGAGCGGGATCATCCCCGCCATATTGACCCGCAGCGGGATGTAGGTACTGCCGCCACCGTACATCCGCCGGCCCCGCACCCGCTTGCCGTACTGCACCGGGATACGCCGCTCCCCCTCATGGACGTAGACGATAACGAAGATCACCAGAGCAGTAATGATTAAGAAGAAGAGCAGACCCAGGAAACCGTCGGTGGTATAAATCCGCGCCACATTGGCCGGCGTCCGGGCCACGATGCCGCCAAAGATGATCAGCGAGAGGCCGTTGCCGATGCCCTGCTCGGAGATCAACTCGCCCAGCCAGATGGCAAACATCGTACCGGCCGTCATCGCGATGAGCACCGAGATGGTGGGCAGGACATGGGCGGGCTGGTCAAAGCCAAAGTTGGGCAGGACCGGACGGGCCGCTGCGGCGTTGAACAACTGTGCCTGACCCCAGGCCTGCAACATCCCCAGCGGAATGGTCAGGTAGTAGGTCCACTGGTTCAGTTTCCGCCGCCCGGCCTCCCCCTCCTCTTCCGCCAGCCGCTTCAGCGCCGGGATGACCGGGACCAGCAACTGGATGATGATGGAGGCGTTGATGTACGGATAGACCCCGTTGGCCAGCACCGAGTACTCCGCCACTGCGCCGCCGGAGAGCAGGTCCAGAATGTTCACCAACTGGGCCGCTCCGCCGGTCAGGCTGCGCAGCGCCTCCCGGTCAATGCCCGGCACCGGCACGTGAGAGGCCGCGCGGAAGATGACCAGAATCAGCAGCGTGTAGAACAACCGCCGCCGCAGGTCAGGAAGCCTCAGGGCATCACGTAGGGCCTGGATCATAGCACTCCTTATACGGGTATTTCTTCCGGCACATCCCGGCGAACCGGCATCAGAGCCACATTTTCCAGAATGATCTGGCGCATGACATCATCACGCCCAAATCGCTTCAGAGCATCCAGAATTTCAATCCCCGCCAGACGGCCCTCTGCATCGTAGTCGGCCGCGATTCCCTCCGCCAGATGCTTCGTGGTGACCGTGGTTTCCAGGAAACGAATGTACAGAACGTCTACCTCAGGATCATATGTCACCTTCATCGCTACCCCCTCAAAAATAGTAAGCGTACACTGTCACCACGACGATCTCATCAGGCTCATCCGCGAATATAGGCCGCACTTGCTTAGTAGCGTAAAACTTGCCATTCCATTCCCGCCCAAAGGGAAAGTTCTTGCGACACTCCAGCCGCCCCCGTTCCGCAGGCTGCCAGGGCATAGTACGGATCGCTTCTACCACCTCTTCTTCGGTAACTCCCCGATAACACAACTGTTCGCGGGCATGGCCTGAAAGGCGTATCGGCTTCATTATTACCGGGTTCGGTAGCCACCCCGCTGCCAGGGCAACTCCTCCACCGTGCCGCCAGCGGCCTCAATCTTGGCCCGCGCGCTGGCGGAGAAGCGGTGGGCCTTCACGGTCAGCGGGATATTCAACTCCCCGCGCCCCAGAATGACCACCCACTCATCGGCATTCCGGATCAGGCCCGCGTCCGCCAGTTCCTCCGGCGTCACCACGCTCCCCGGCGCGAACCGGGCCAGCCGGTCCACGTTGACGGGCGTGAAGCGGACCCGCCAGGGGTCCCGGAAACCGACGCCCCGTGCGAAGGGGAGTTTGCGGACCAGGGGCAACTGCCCGCCCTCAAAGTACGGCGGGATGCTCCCCCCGCTGCGGGCCTTCTGCCCCTTCGTCCCGCGCCCGCCGGTCTTCCCCTGACCGGCCGCGATACCAATGCCCTTTCGCTTTCGGCGCTTTTTGGAGCCCTCAGCCGGTTGCAACTCGTGCAGTTTCATCCCTCAACCTCTTCCACTTTCAGCATATGCTGGACCTTGGCCACCATACCCCGGATGGTTGGCGTATCGGCCTTCTTCACCGTCTGATGGAGGCGGCGCAGGCCCAGCGCCCGAACCGTCGCCTTCTGGTCCCTGGAGTACCCGATGGGACTGCGGATCAGGGTGATACGAAGCACTTTTTGCGTTTCCATTTGCCTGCCACTCCTACCAATTTACCAGATACCAATCTACCAATCTACCAATTTACCAGATACCAATCTACCAATCTACCAACGCCGACCCTACCGCCCCCGCATCCAGAAGGGCATCACCCGGGTCTCCGGCAGGCCCCGCTCCCGGGCCAGTTCCTCATGGGAGCGCAGTTGCTTCAGGGCCTCCATGGTCGCCTTCACCACGTTCAGCATACTGGAACTGCCCATAGATTTGGTCAACACATCGTGGACACCTGCGGCTTCCAGCACAGCCCGCACGCCACCACCCGCGATGACGCCGGTACCCGGTGAGGCAGGCTTGATCAGCACCCGGGCGCCGCTGCACTCCCCGATGGCATCGTGCGGAATGGTCCGCCCCACCAGGGGGACTGAAATCATAGATGCCCGGGCCCGCTCTGTGGCCTTGCGGATGGCATCCGGCACTGCGCGCGCTTTGCCCACGCCAATACCCACGTGGCCGTTATGGTCGCCGACCACAGCGGTCACCCGGAAGGCGAACCGGCGCCCGCCCTTGATAACTTTGGCGACCCGCTTGATCTCCACGACCCGCTCGTCTAACTCTACTGGCGCCGTTGGCTCCAGTTCAAATTCCTGATCCAGGTCCATTCGCTTGCCTCCCGATTCCTTGCTCTGTATTCCGTGTTCCGCTTAGAAATCCAACCCACCTTCGCGGGCGGCGTCGGCCAGAGCCTTCACCCGACCATGATACTTATATCCTGCCCGGTCAAAGGCCACTTTGGTGACCCCCTGAGCCAGGGCGCGGGCCGCCAGGACTCTCCCCACCACCCGGGCCTGCTCCGTCTTCTTCAACCCTGCAATCTGCTCGCGGACTTCTGGGTCCAGGGTGGAAGCGGAGACCAGCGTATGTCCCACCGTATCATCAATCACCTGGGCGTAGATATGCCGCAGACTGCGAAAGACGTTCAGGCGCGGGCGCTCGGGCGTGCCGAACACCTTCTTGCGCACGTGCATGCGTCGGCGCAGTCGTCCCAACCGGCGATCCTTTTCCACCATAATCCTTACTCCCTACTCCTTAATCCCTACTTCCTACTTCTTCCCTTTGCCCTTGCCTTTACCCTTGCCGGCCTTACCGGCCTTCTGGCGAATCTGCTCGCCCAGGTAGCGGAGCCCTTTCCCCAGGTACGGGTCAGCCGGGCGCCAGGCGCGGATTTCGGCAGCAATCCGGCCCACCGTCTCCTTATCCGCACCCCGGACCGTGATGATGCCCGCTTTCGGGTCCACCTCAAAGGTAATGCCCTCCGGCGGCCGAACGCGGACCGGATGGGAGAAACCCAGATGCATCACCAGTGTCCCGTCGGGTTGACGCTCGGCGCGGTACCCCACCCCACGGATCTCCAGTTGTTTCTGGAACCCCTGGGAGACTCCCTGCACCATATTCGCCAACAGAGCACGAGTCAACCCGTGCAGCGCCCGATGCGGCCGGGCGTCTGTGGGCCGATAGACCCGCAGGGTGTTATCCTCTTTCACAATCTGCATCGCCGGGTCAAACGTGCGCGTCAATGTTCCCTTCGGGCCGCTCACGGTGACCTGGCTTCCCTGAATCTCTACCTTCACCCCGGGGGGCAAAGGGATTGGCATCCGACCGATTCGCGACATCCTGTCCTCCCTACCACACGTAGCAGATCACCTCGCCGCCCACCCGCAGCCGTCGGGCCTGTTCGCCGGTGAGGATTCCCTTCGGGGTGGAGAGAATCGCGATGCCCATACCGCTTTTCACCCAGGGAATCTCGGACGCGCGGGTGTAAATCCGGCGGCCCGGCTTGCTGACCCGTTGCAATCCCTGGATGACGGACCGCCGCTTCCGCCGTTCCCCCACGTACTTCAGGCGAATCACCAGGCGGTAGCGAGGCTGCTCCGGCGACTCCACCACCCGGTAGTCCTCAATATACCCCTCTTCCTTCAGGATGCGAGCAATGGCGACCTTCATCTTGGAAGAGGGCATCTCCACGGTGGGATGCCCCACCGCAATCGCATTGCGCATGCGGGTCAACATATCGGCAATCGGATCTGTCACCGTCATCGGTCCGTCACCCTCACCAACTGGACTTAGTCAGCCCGGGGATCAGCCCCTCCAGGGCCAATTCCCGCAGGCAGATGCGGCATAGGCCAAAGCGGCGGTAATAGCCGCGCGGGCGGCCACAGCGCTGGCAGCGATTCCGCACCTGCACCTTATACTTCCGTCGCATTTCCCGATAGGGCATGCATTTTCTGGTCATACGCGTACTTGCTCCAACAGAGATGATGTACTTCCTACCGCCGCCGGAACGGCATCCCCAGCAGTTCCAGCAGCCGCCGGGCCTCCTCGTCCGTCTTCGCGGTGGTCACAATGGTGATCTCCATGCCGCGAATCTTGTCAATCTTGTCGTAGTTGATCTCCGGGAAAATCAACTGCTCGCGCAGCCCCAGAGTGTAGTTGCCCCGACCGTCAAAAGCAGAAGGAGAAACGCCGCGAAAGTCCCGCTGGCGCGGCAGCGCCACGTTGCAGAGCCGGTCCAGAAACGCCCACATCCGCTCACCCCGCAGCGTCACCTTCACGCCAATCGCCCGGCCGGCCCGCAACTTGAAACTGGCGACGGACTTGCGCGCCTTGGTGATCACAGGCCGCTGCCCGGTGATCGTCGCCAGGTCCTGGACGGCGAAATCCAGCGACTTCGGATTATCCAGCGCCTCCCCCATGCCGATATTGATGACGATTTTCTGCAACCGCGGAACTTCCATGATATTGCGATAACCGAACTCCCGCATAAGGGTCGGCCGAACCTGTTCCCGATATAAAGCCTGCAACCGCTGCATTGGACTCACCCTTTAGATTGCAAATTCCAGATGGCAGATTCCATCAAAACGATTGCCCACACCGCTTGCAAATCCGCACCTTGCCCCCGTCTTCCTGGCGCTCAAAGCCCACTCGCGTGGCCTCCTTGCAGTGCGGACAGACCGGCATCACATTGGAAAGATGAATCGGCGCCTCAAACTGAATTCGCCCGGGCTGAATCTGTCCCCGGCCCGCGCGGATCGGTCGCTGATGCTTGGTGACCAGATTTACCCCTGCCACCACCACCCGGTTCTCCTTCGGAAACACCTCTCGCACTTCTCCGCGCTTCCCTCGGTCCTCCCCGGCGATGACCTCCACTGTATCTCCCTTTTTGACCCGAATGCCCATTCTTCACCTCTCGCGTATCGCGTATCGCTTATCGCGTATCGCATCACGCAGAATCACAGCACCTCTGGTGCCAGGGAAATGATTTTCATAAATCCCTTATCCCGCAGTTCCCGGGCGACGGGCCCGAAAATGCGGGTGCCGCGCGGATTGACGCCCGTGGCATCCAGAAGAACTGCTGCGTTGTCATCAAAGCGGATAGTGGAGCCATCGGGGCGCCGGTACTCTTTGGCCGTGCGGACAATGACGGCCTTGACCACGTCCCCCTTCTTCACCGACGCGTTGGGCGTGGCCTGCTTGACCGTCGCCACAATGACATCCCCGACATAGCCGTACCGCCGCTTGGAGCCACCCATGACGCGGATGCAAAGCAGTTCCTTTGCCCCGGTGTTATCTGCCACCGTCAAACGGGTCTCCTGCTGGATCATGCGGCCACCTCCTCAGGACGTTCGGCCCGTTCCAGAATATCCTCCACTACCCACCGCTTCAGCCGGCTGAGAGGCCGGGATTCCACAATCCGTACCAGGTCACCAGTGCGGCAGGAGTTTTCCTCATCGTGGGCGTAGTACTTTTTCCGCACCCGCACCACCTTGCCATAGAGGGGATGGCGATGGGTCCGCTCCACCTGTACCACCACCGTCTTCTGCATCTTATCGCTGACGACCCGCCCAATCAGCCGCTTTCGTCGTTCTCTCATTGCGTCGCCTCCTGCATCATCCGGGCCAATTCCCGCTCCCGCAGGATGGTCTTGATGCGGGCAATGTCCCGCCTGGTGGCGGTGATGCGGTTATTATCCTGCAGACGGTTCATAAACCAGTCCTGCCGCAGGACGAACAGTTCCCGATAGGCATCTTCCAATCGGGCCCGCAGTTCTGCATCCGTCAACAACCGGAGTTCTCTGGCTCGCATACTACTCCCCCACCAACTTTTCTCGGGTGACAAACTGGCATTTGATGGGCAGTTTGTTGGCCGCCAGCCGCATGGCCTCTCGGGCCTGCTCTTCGGGCAGACCCGCCAGTTCAAAGAGGATGCGGCCAGGCCGAACCACAGCCACCCAGTGGTCCACGGCGCCCTTCCCCTTACCCATGCGGGTCTCGGCAGGCTTGGCCGTGACCGGCTTATCCGGGAAAATCCGAATCCAGTACTTTCCGCGCCGACGGACGAAGCGGACGATGGCCCGCCGCGCGGCCTCAATCTGACGGCTGGTAATCCAGGCCGGCTCCAGCGCCTGCAGGCCGTACTCACCGAAAGCGACCTCGGTGCCCCGACTCTCGCGGCCCTTCATCCGTCCGCGCATCTGTTTGCGGTATTTGACTCGTTTCGGCATCAACATAGATTTTACTCCCGTGTAAACTGGGCCTACCGTTTTACCTGGGGTAGGACAACTGCGAGCAGTTGTCCTACGGTTTCACCTCACCTGGCCCCCTGTTGCAAACGAACCACCGGAACATCGGGCATAATCGGCATCACGTACGTCTCTTTTTTCAGCCTACAGCGTCGGACTGATTTTGCAAACCCCCTTCGGGGCTCAGAAACAACCCGCAGGGCTTTGCTGAATGAGCCTGACGGTTTACCGTCAGGCTTACCAGCCCTCACACCACAAACGGCTGCGGTTGCTCCTCCACGACCTCGGGTTTGGCCTCCGAGAGGACCTCCCCCTTATAAATCCAGACCTTGACGCCGATGCGGCCGTAGGTGGTATAGGCCTCGGCGCGGGCGAAGTCAATATCGGCGCGCAGGGTCTGGCGGGGCACCCGGCCCTCCCGCATCGCCACCGGGCGCGCCATTTCGGCGCCGCCAATCCGGCCCTTGCAGACAATCCAGACCCCCTGGGCACCAGCCCGCATAGCCTGCTGGATGGCCCGCTTCATCGCCCGACCGTGGGAAATCCGGCGCTCCAGTTGGGCCACGATGTTCTGTGCCACCAGGCGGGCATCCAGTTCCGGCTGCTCCACTTCCCGCACATCTACGTGCACCCGCTTGCCGGTAATCTCCTCCAGGTCCTGCCGGAGCACCTTCACCGCGCCCCCCTTCCGCCCGATCACAATGCCCGGACGCGCTGTCCAGATGGTCACCTGTACCTGGTTCGGGAAGCGCTCAACCTCAACCCGGGAGACTCCCGCCGGAGCCAGTTCCCGCTCTATGTGCTCCCGAATGCGCAGATCCTCCTGCAACAGGTCCCGGTAGGCCTTGCCGTCGGCGTACCAGCGCGCTTTCCAGTCCCGCAAAATCTTCAACCGAAAGCCGTAGGGATGTACCTTTCGTCCCAAAATACCCCTCCGTGGTTCAGAATCGGCAAGTCACAGAATCAGCGAATGGCGCTGATTCGCCGGTTCCGTGATTCTTCATTCCTCCTCAAACTCGTCCAGGACAACGGTAATGTGAGACGAGCGGCGGCGGATCGGGCGATACCGTCCCCGGGCGGCGAAGCGCGGCCGCAACCCCTTGCCCGGCGCCACCCCCGGCCCCTCGTCGGCCACAATATGGGCAATGTACAGGTTATCCCGGGAGAGGCCAATGTTCTCTTCCGCATTGGCGACGGCCGAGCGGATCAGTTTCTCCACCGGGCGCGCGGCGGCCTGGGGCATCATACGCAGCACCTCCAGCGCCCCCACCACATCCATTCCCCGCACCTGGTCAATCACCCGGCGCACCTTTCGCGCCGACATCGGTATATGCTTCGCCTGTGCGCGGACCTCCATAACTCTTACTCCGTATTCCGTATTCCCTGCTACTTCTTCTTCCGCCGCACTTCACCCTTCTTCTCTTTGGTGACGTGCCCCCGATAGGTCCGGGTCGGAGCGAACTCCCCCAATTTGTGACCGACCATGTTCTCGGTGATGTAGATGGGCACATGCCGCCGCCCGTCATGAACGGCGATGGTGTGGCCCACCATTTGGGGAAAGATGGTGGAGTCCCGGGACCAGGTCCGGATCACCCGTTTCTCTCCAGCCCGATTCAGTTCCTCCACCTTCCGCAGCAACTTCGGGTTTACATACGGGCCTTTTTTCAGCGAGCGTCCCATATTTCTCTACTCCGTACTGCGTATTCCGTCCGCTTACTGCCGGCGTTTGCCCCGCCGACGGATGATGTACTTATCCGTCGTCTTATTGCGACGGGTCTTCTTGCCCAGGGTCGGCTTGCCCCACGGCGTCTTCGGGCCGGGCATGCCGATGGGTGAGCGCCCTTCGCCACCGCCGTGCGGATGATCGCGCGGGCTCATAGCCGAACCGCGCACATGCGGACGCCGCCCCAGCCAGCGCTTGCGGCCCGCTTTGCCCAACTTGATGTTGGCGTGCTCCTCGTTCCCTACCTGCCCGACCGTCGCCATGCATTCTTTGCGGATCAGCCGCATCTCGCCGCTGGGCAAACGGACCGTCACATAGTCCCCTTCCTTCGCCAGCACCTGGGCGGCGCAGCCTGCCGAACGGACCAACTGCCCGCCCCGTCCGGGGTACAACTCAATGTTGTGAACCGTTGTTCCCAACGGGATGCGCTCCAGCGGCAGCGCGTTCCCCACCCGGACCTCGGCCGTCGGGCCGCTCATCACCGTATCCCCGACCTTCAGGCCCAGGGGAGCCAGGATGTAGCGCTTCTCCCCGTCCGCGTAGACCAGCAGAGCGATGCGCGCCGACCGGTTCGGATCATACTCTATGGACGCCACGCGGGCCGGAATGCCGTGCTTGTCCCGTTTGAAGTCAATCAGACGGTACAGCCGCTTATGGCCGCCACCCCGGTGGCGAATGGTGATCCGTCCCTGGATGTTCCGCCCGCCCTTTTTCCGCAAGGGAACAACCAGGCTTCGCTCCGGCTCGGCCTTCGTGATCTCCTCAAACAGTGCGCCGGTCATCCCCCGTCGTCCGGGTGATGTCGGCTTGTAGACCTTGATCGCCACCTTAGCCCTCCAGCACTTCCAGTTCCGGGATTCGCTCCCCCTCGGCGAGGGTGACCACCGCCTTCTTCCAGGCCGGAATCCGCACCACCCGACGACGTCCCCACCGCCGGACGGCCTTGGCCGGCATATTGGCGATGTTCACCGCTTCCACATGGACCCGATAAATCGTCTCCACCGCCTGCTTGACCAGGGCCTTGTTCGCCCGCCGGTCCACCTCAAAGGTGTACTGCCGTCGGCGGAGCGAAGTGGCCCGCTGCGTCTTTTCCGTCAAAACCGGACGTTTAATGACTTCGTACAGATGCATGGCCCTACCCCAGAATGGACTCTATCACCTGCAGGGCGCCCAGCGGCATGACCACTTTTTCGTACTGCAGCAGGTCGCGGATGTTCAGGTAACTGGCGTGGAGCGCCTTCACCTTCGGCAGGTTGCGCACGGACTTTTCCACCATCTCGTTGCGCCCCGGCAGGAGAATCAGGGCATTCTCCCCCACATTCAGCCGGGTCAACACCTCCCGCATCTCCCGCGTTTTCGGTTCGGGCAACTCCAGATGGTCCACCACCACGATCTGCTGCTGACCGGCCTTCACGCTGAGGGCGCTACGCAGCGCGGCCCGGCGCATCTTTTTGGGCATCCGCTGCTCGTAACTGCGCGGCTTGGGCCCGTGCGCGATGCCGCCGCCGACGAAAATGGGCGCATTCCGGCTGCCGTGGCGGGCCCGTCCTGTCCCCTTCTGCCGGTACCACTTGGCCGTGGTCCGGTTGACCTCGCCGCGGGTCTTGGTCTTGTGGGTGCCCAGGCGGGCGTTCGCCAGTTGCCGCACCAGCGCCTGGTGCATCAACGGCACGTTGATCGGCGCCTCAAAGATGTCGGGCCGCAACTCTATCTCGTCCACCTGCTGCCCGCTCATGTTCCAGACGGGAACCTTCATATCTACCCCCTACTCCCTACTCCTTACTTCCTACTCCGTTCTACCCCCTGCGCAGTTCCTTCGTCTTTCGGGCCTGCTTGATCATCACCAGGCTCCCCCGGTGTCCCGGGACGGCCCCGCGCACCGCCAGCAGATTCCGCTCCGGGTCCACCATGACGACCTCCAGGTTCTGCACCGTCACCCGCACGCTGCCCATCCGGCCGGGCATCCGCAGTCCCTTCAGCACCCGACCGGGCGTCGTGGTGGCGCCGATGGAGCCATGGCGGCGTTCCCGGTCCGACTGGCCGTGGGTCTTGGGCTGGCGGTTGAAGCCGTAGCGCTTGATGCCACCAGCGAACCCGCGCCCTTTAGAGGTGCCAACCACATCCACCCGGTCGCCGATCTGGAAGACGTCCACAGTGATTTTCTCGCCCTCAGCGGGTGCCTCTTCCGGCCTCACGCGGAACTCCCGCAGGCGGCGGAGCGGCCCGGGTATCCCCTTCAGCACCCGCCGGCGCGGGTGGGCGGAGTCGCTCTTCAGCAGGCCCAGGTGGCCCAGTTGCCCGCGCGTCAGGCGGGAAGGCTTCACCGGCTCAAACCCCAACTGCACCGCGCTGTAGCCGTCCCGCTCCGGTGTCTTGACCTGAGTGACCCAACAGGGTCCGGCCTCAATCACCGTCACCGGGATCGCCTCTCCTTCGGCGGTAAACAGAGTCGTCATTCCCACTTTTTTCCCCAGAATTCCCTTCACGATGCTCACTCCTCCATAGGACTGTCAGCCCTGGGAACGGCTGCATCATCCCGGCGATCAGGATACAAGGATGCAGGGAAACAAGGATACAAGGGCGCAGAGCCCCCCGCCCCTTGTCTACCTGTTTCCTGGTCTACTTGTCCACTACAACTTAATTTCTATGTCCACGCCCGCGGGCAGATTGAGCCGCATCAGCGCATCTATGGTCTTGTTATCCGGCTCCAGGACGTCTATCACCCGCTTGTGGGTCCGGATTTCAAAGTGTTCGTGGGAGTCCTTGTCAATGAAGGTGGACCGGCGCACGGTGAAGCGCTCTATCTGGGTCGGCAACGGGACGGGACCGACCACCGTCGCTCCCGTGCGCTCGGCCGCCTCCACGATGCGCCGGGCGGACTCATCCAGCACGCGATGGTCGTACGCCTTCAGGCGGATACGAATCCTCTGCTTGGCCATTGATGTACCAGGTCCGTTAGTCCAGAATCTTGGTGATGACGCCCGCGCCGACGGTCAGACCGCCCTCGCGGATGGCGAAGCGGGAGCCCTGCTCCACCGCGACCGGCTCAATCAGTTCCACCATCAGGTTGACGTCGTCGCCGGGCATGACCATCTCCACACCCTCGGGCAGGGTGATGGTCCCCGTCACATCGGTGGTGCGGATGTAGAACTGAGGCCGGTAGCCGGAGAAGAAGGCCTTGTGCCGCCCACCCTCCTCCTTGCGGAGGACGTAGACCTGGGCCTCAAACTTCCGGTGTGGGGTGATGGAGCCAGGCGCGGCGACCACCATACCCCGGGAAACCTCGTCCTTGCCGACACCGCGCAGGAGGAGACCGGCGTTATCGCCCGCCACCACCTTGTCCAGCTTCTTGCGGAACATCTCCATGTCGGTGACGACCGTCTTGATGGGCCGATCGCGCAGGCCGACAATCTCCACCTCGCTCATCGGCACCAGCGTACCCCGCTCCACACGACCGGTGACGACCGTGCCGCGCCCCTTGATGCTGAAGACGTCCTCAATGGGCATCAGGAACGGCTTATCCTCCTCGCGCACCGGGGTGGGGATATATTCATCCACCACGCGCACCAGTTCCCAGATGCACTGGTATTCCGGCGCGTTCGGGTCGGTGCTGGTGGACTGGAGGGCCTTCAGGGCGGAGCCGCGCACGATGGGCGTCTCGTCGCCCGGGAAGCCGTAGGAGTTCAGCAGTTCCCGCAGTTCCAGTTCCACCAGTTCCAGCAGTTCCTCGTCCTCCATCAGGTCCACCTTGTTCAGGAAGACCACGATGGCCGGGACGTTCACCTGGCGGGCCAGCAGCACGTGCTCCCGGGTCTGGGGCATCGGGCCATCGGCCGCGGAGACGACCAGGATGGCCCCGTCCATCTGGGCCGCGCCGGTAATCATGTTCTTGATGTAGTCCCGGTGGCCGGGGCAGTCCACGTGGGCGTAGTGCCGCTTGTCGGTCTCATATTCCACGTGGGCGATCGCGACGGTCAGGATTTTCGTCGCGTCGCGGCGGAACATCTTCGCATCCGCTTTGGCCACCTCGTCGTAGGACTTGTACTCCGCCATGCCCCGCATGGCCAGCACCTTGGTAATCGCCGCCGTCAGCGTGGTCTTGCCATGGTCAATATGTCCGATGGTCCCCACGTTTACGTGCGGCTTTTCACGGACGAACTTTGGCTTTGCCATCTCTCCTCTCTCCTTTCGTCAGATGATTCGCTGATTCAGAGGTTTGCCGTAACTGATCCAACCTTTGCTCCACCCCCAACGGGGGTTAGAAGATGTGGGGTTTTGCGGCGGCCTGCAGCCGCCGCAAAACCCACTCCCTTTTGTAAAATAGTTCGGGCCGGAGTTATCCCCCGGCCCGAACGGCACTGGAGAACAACTCCCAATTTATGAGAGCGTCTTCTACCAGCCACGACCGCCATATAAAATGGCCTCCATCTGCTCTTTATCCACCGGTGCATAATGGTGGAATTCCATCGTAAACGTGCCCCGCCCCTGGGTCAGGGAACGGACGTCGGTCGCATAGCCGAACATCCGGGCGAGGGGCACCATCGCCCGGACGGCGCGCACGCCGCCTGGCCGCTGTTCCATCCCCTCAATGGTCGCACCCCGACTGTTCAGGTCACCGATGACCTCCCCCAGGGATGCTTCGGGCACCACCACCTCCGTCCGCATCACCGGCTCCAGCAGCACCGGCTTCGCCTCCTCCACCGCCCGCTTGAAGGCCATGGACCCGGCTACCTTGAAAGCCAGTTCCGTAGAGATTTCCGCGTCCCAGGCCCCATCCAGCAAAGTGACCTGCACGTCCACCAGGGGGTAACCCGCCAGGACGCCGCTCTCCATCGCCTCGCGGCACCCTTCCTCAACTGCCCTCACGAAAGGCGGCGGCAGGAGTTTCCCCCGGCTGGGGTCCTGAAACCGGAATCCCCCGCCCGACGGTAGTGGCTCCACCGCCAGGCGCACCCGGGCGTACTGAGGGTTCCCGCTGATGGGCCGGTCAAACACGACCTCCGCTTCGGCGCGGGCGGTCACCGTCTCCCGATAGGCCACCCGGGGTCGCCCCACCCGCCCTTCCACGCGGAACTCTCGCACCAACCGGTCTACCAGAATCTCCAGATGGAGTTCCCCCATACCGGCCAGGATGGTCTGCCCGGTGTTCTCATCGGTGCGGACGACGAAGGTGGGGTCTTCCTCTGCCAGCCGCCGCAGCGCCTGGTGCAACTGTTCCTGGTCCGCCGCCGTCTTCGGCTCAATCGCCACGAAGACCACCGGCTCCGGGAAGACGATAGGCTCCAGGATGATCGGAGCGGTCGGTGGGCAGAGCGTGTCGCCGGTGAACGTGGCTTTGAGGCCAACCACGCCGCCGATGTCCCCGGCCGTCAGTTCGGCAATCTCCTCCCGGTCCCGGGCAAACATCCGCAGGAGTTTGCCGATGCGCTCCGTTTGCCCCTTGCCGGGATTGTAGACGGAAGAGCCGACCTTGAGTTTGCCCGAATAGACCCGGACATAGACCAGACGGCCCACGTAGGGGTCACTGGCCACTTTGAAGGCCAGGGCCGCCAGCGGGGCATTGACGTCAGCGGGGCGGGTCTCCGGCTCTCCGGTGCGGGGATTTTCTCCCTCTACCGGCGGGATGTCCAGCGGAGAGGGCAGGTAGTCCACGATGGCGTCCAGCAGGGGCTGCACCCCCTTGTTGCGCAGGGCGGAGCCACAGAGCACCGGGACCAGCGTCCCGGCGATGGTGGCTCGCCGTAGGGCCCGCCGCAGGTCCGCCGCCGGAATCTCCTCGCCCTCCAGATAGCGGGCCATCAGGTCATCGTCCGTCTCCACAACCTGCTCCAGGACCTGCTCCCGCAACTCCTGCACCTCGTCGGCCAGTTCCGGAGGTATGGGCTCTATCACCGGCTCTTTGCCCAACTCGTCCACCCAGGTGACCGCGTGCATCTCCAGCAGGTCCACCACGCCCCGGAAGGACGCTTCCCGACCGATGGGCCACTGGACCGTCACGGGATTGGCGCCCAGTCGCTCCCGGATGGTTTCGGTGGCGTGGGCGAAGTCGGCGCCCAGTTTGTCCATCTTGTTAATGAAAGCAATCAGGGGCACGCCAAAGGAACGAGCCTGCCGCCAGACAGTCTCCGACTGGGGCTCCACCCCGGCAACGGCGTCAAAGACCACGACGCCCCCGTCCAGTACGCGCAGGCTGCGCTGAACCTCAGCAGTGAAGTCTATGTGCCCCGGCGTATCTATGATGTTAATCTGATGGTCGCGCCAGAAACAGGTGACGGCGGCGGCGGTGATGGTGATGCCCCGTTCCCGTTCCTGGACCATCCAATCGGTGACGGTGGTCCCTTCGTCCACCGTCCCCATCCGGTGAGTTCTTCCCGTGTAAAAGAGAATCCGCTCGGTGGTAGTGGTTTTCCCCGCGTCTATGTGGGCGATGATCCCGATATTGCGAACCCGCTCCAGTGGCCATGCCATCGCATCTGTCCCTCCGGGTCGCCCGGGCTCCCACCAGAGCAGGCGCTACCACCGGTAGTGGGCAAACGCCTGGTTGGCTTCGGCCATCCTGTGGGTATCTTCCCGCTTCTTGATGGCGGCGCCGGTCTTGTTGACCGCGTCCATCAGTTCAGCCGCCAGTTTTTCGGCCATAGAGCGCCCGGAGCGATTGCGGGCGGCATCCAGAATCCAGCGGATGGCCAGACTGGTCTGGCGATGGGGCGGCACCTCCACCGGCACCTGATAGGTCGCCCCGCCGACGCGCCGGGGTTTGACCTCCAGGATAGGGGAGACGTTGCGCACCGCCTCCTCCAGCACCTCCAGCGCCGGTCGCCGGGTCCGTTCCTGAAGAATATCCATCGCCTGGTACATAATGCGGGTCGCCAGGCTCTTCTTGCCGTCTTTCATGATTTTGTTGATGAATTTGGCGACCAGGACGCTGTTGTAGCGCAGGTCCGGCTCAATTTCTCGTTTGGGTGGACGGTATCGTCTGGGCATGCGACCTCACAATCCCTGTCTACCTCTTCCCCGGTTTTGCAGCGGGCTTGGCCGGGCCCTTGCCGCCCTTGCCGGCCTTGGTGCCGTACTTGGAACGCTGCTGCGCGCGGCCATCCACGCCAGCGGCATCCAGCGCGCCCCGAATGATGTGGTAGCGGACGCCCGGCAGGTCCTTCACGCGGCCACCGCGCACCAGCACCACCGAGTGCTCCTGCAGGTTGTGCCCCTCGCCGGGGATGTAAGCCGTGATCTCAATGCCGTTGGTCAGCCGGACGCGGGCGATTTTGCGCAGCGCAGAGTTGGGCTTCTTCGGCGTCATCGTCCGCACCTGGGTGCAGACGCCCCGCTTCTGCGGCGCGCCCTTCGGCATCCGGAAGCGCCGCTGCTTGTACGAGTTAAAGATGTACTGCAGCGCTGGCGCCTTGGTCTTCTTTTCTTTCGGCTTTCGTCCTTTGCGAACCAGTTGATTGATCGTGGGCACGGTTTCTCTCCCTCAGATTCCGCGAAGAAGGCCATCTGTGCCAACCGATGGCCTCCCTCCGCCTTCACGAGTCCTTTCGTGTACGGCAGGGGCTCTGGCTGCCGTCCGTCTGACGAGCGGGCATTTTACCACAAGTTGTGAATTTAGTCAAACTCCCCCGAGTGGCGGTCGCCCAGGCCCAGGAGCCCCATGGCCAGGCGCGGGACGCGCGGCCGGCTCTCCTCCCGCCCAAACCGGAGCACCTCCCCGCTCTCCGTGACCGCCTCCACCGCCAGCCCCAGACTCTGCAACTCCTTGACCAAAACCTTGAACGAGGCCGGCACACCGGACTCGGTGATGGGCTTCCCTTTCACAATGGCCTCGTAGGTGCGCACCCGTCCCTGGACGTCGTCGGACTTGATGGTGAGCATCTCCTGGAGGGTGTAGGCGGCGCCGTAGGCCTCCAGGGCCCAGACCTCCATTTCGCCGAACCGCTGACCGCCGAATTGCGCCTTCCCGCCCAGCGGCTGCTGGGTGACCAGGCTGTAGGGACCGGTGGAGCGGGCGTGGACCTTGTCCTCCACCATGTGGGCCAGTTTCATCATGTAAATCATCCCCACCGTCACCGGCTGGTCAAAAGGCTCGCCAGTCATCCCGTCGTAGAGGATGGCCTTGCCCAGAGTGGGCAGCGGGTCCTTCGTCTCCAGGCTGACGCGGGTCGCCAGCAACTCTACCTCCTCATCGGGCAGGTTGCCGGTGTCGTGGCCATGGTCGGCCAGCCAGAGACGCAGGCAGGCCATCTGCGCGGACCGGTCGGCCTTCTCCCGCTCCGCCACCGGGCGCGGGTCATCCTCAAAGGAGAGGAGGAAATCCGGATCGTAGCCCTGTTCCTTCAGCCACTCCCGCAGGACGGAGCGGCGGGCATAGACGTAGTCCCGAGTCAGGCGCTCCTCGTCGTAGCCCCGATCAGCCAGCCAGGCCAGGATATAGAGCAGGCGGGCCTCGTCGTCGCTGGCGAGGGTCTCCAGGGGGTACTCCTGGGCAATGAGCCAGGCCCATGCCCGTTCGGTGACCTCTTTCCAGGCCCGGTCTATCATCCAAGCGCGGGCCAGTTCGGCGGCAATCTGCTCCTCCGTGGCACCGTCAAAAACGGGGCTGATCGCCCGGAAGCCCAGCCGATGCACAGCCCAACCCAGGTGAGTCTCCAGAATCTGCCCGATGTTCATCCGACCGGGGACGCCCAGGGGGTTGAGGATGATTTCCACTGGCGTACCGTCGGCCAGGAAGGGCATATCCTCAATAGGGACGACTCGGGAGACGACGCCCTTGTTCCCATGGCGCCCGGCGACTTTATCGCCCTCGGTAATCTTTCGCCGCTGGGCCACGCTGACGCGCACCATTTTCTCCACGCCGGTGGGCAGGTCGCGGTACTCGCTGCGGTCAAACACTTTGACGCTGACCACTTTGCCGCGCTCGCCGTGGGGCATACGCAGGCTGGAGTCCTTGACCTCGCGCGCCTTCTCGCCGAAGATGGCCCGCAGGAGTTTCTCCTCCGGCGTCAGTTCCTTCTCGCCCTTGGGGGTGATCTTGCCCACCAGGATGTCCGACGGGCCGACTTCGGCGCCGATGCGGATGATGCCCTTCTCATCCAGGTCCCGCAGGGCGTCCTCGCCCACGTTGGGGATGTCGCGCGTGATCTCCTCGGGGCCCAGTTTGGTGTCCCGGGCTTCCGTCTCGTGCTTTTCAATGTGGACGGAGGTGAACTTGTCGTCCCGGATCAGGCTCTCGCTGATGATAATAGCGTCCTCAAAGTTCCAGCCCTCCCAGGAGATGAAGGCGCAAAGGACGTTCTGGCCCAGGGCCAGTTCGCCGCCATAGGTGGCGGAACTATCCGCCAGGACCTGTCCCTTGCGCACCCGGTCGCCTTTTTGGACCAGGGGGCGCTGGTCTATGCAGGTGGACTGGTTGGAGCGATTGTACTTGCGCAGGCTATAGGTTTTGCGCTCTCCATTATCTTGCAGAACAACGATGCGGTCTCCGGCAACGCTAATGACCTCGCCGTCGGCTTCGGCCAGAATGACCTGCCCGGAGTCCACGGCGGCCTGCCATTCCACACCAGTGCCGACCAGGGGCGGTTCCGGCAAGAGCAGCGGGACGGCCTGACGCTGCATGTTGGAGCCCATGAGGGCGCGGTTGGCATCATCGTGTTCCAGAAAGGGGATGAGAGCGGCCGAGACGCCGACAATCTGCGGCGGGGCCACATCCACCAGGTCCACCCGGTCCGGGGTGGTCAGCAAGAACTCATCCCCGCGCCGGGCAGAGACGCGCGGGTTCAGGAAGCGGCCTTTCTCGTCCAGCCGGGTCGTCGCCTGGGCGACGGCATAGTACTCTTCCTTGTCAGCAGAGAGGTAGACGATTTCATCCGTCACCCGAGGGTGAATGGGGATTTCTTCGGTCAGGTTCAGCGCGGCGATTCGCCGGGCCAGTTCCGGCGTCACCTCCACACCGGCCTCGGCGACCACTTCTTTGGTCTCCGGGTCCACGACGCGCTCCCGCAGAATTTCGCCGACCAGGGCATCGGCCGTCGGCGGAACGGAGCGGATGACCTTGCGGTAGGGCGTCTCCACAAATCCGAATTCGTTGACCCGGGCGAAGGTCGCCAGACGGCCAATAAGGCCAATGTTGGGGCCTTCCGGCGTCTCAATGGGGCAGATGCGGCCGTAGTGGGAGTGATGGACGTCGCGGACTTCAAAGCCAGCCCGCTCCCGCCGCAGGCCGCCCGGGCCCAGCGCGGAGAGGGTCCGCTTGTGGGTCAGTTCCGCCAGCGGGTTGGTCTGGTCCATAAACTGGGACAACTGGCTGGAGCCGAAGAACTCCCGGATGACGGCCACCACCGGGCGGATGTTGATCAGGGCGACCGGGGTAAGAGGCTCCGACTCCGGATGGAGGGACATGCGCTCTTTGACCACTCGCTCCAGGCGCAGGAGGCCCACCCGCAGTTTGTTCTGGATGAGTTCACCGACGGTCTTCACCCGCCGGTTGCCCAGATGGTCAATGTCGTCGGCATCCTCCACGCCGTTGTTGATGCGAATCAGGTGCTGGACGATGGAGACGATGTCCTCTTTGGTGACAGTCCGGCGCTCTTCAGAGACGCGCAGTCCCAGGCGCTGGTTGAGTTTGTAGCGGCCTACCCGCTGGAGGTCATAGCGGCGGTCATCAAAGATTTGAGCGATGAGAAATTCCCGGGCGTTCTCCAGGGTGGCCAGGTCGCCGGGTCGGACCCGACGATAGAATTCCAGGAGCGCCTCTTCGGCAATCGTCCGGCTATCCCGGGAATCCCATTCCGGCTCCTGGCGGAAGGTGGTGAGAATCCACTGGATGTCGGGTGCGGTATCCACATCCTCAAAGAGTTTCAGCAGTTCCTCATTAGTGCCTTCCGTAAGGATGGAGGAGCCGGTCCCGTCATCCACGGCTGCCAGGGCGCGCAGGAAGATAGTCAGAGGGAGGGTGCGCTTGCGGTTGAATTTGAGGGTGAGGTAACCGGTCTTACGGCTCTCAAATTCCAGCCAGGCCCCCCGGTCGGGGATCAGTTTAGCCATGCAGAGCCGCCGGCCCGTGGTGCGGTCTTCCTCCACCTCAAAGTAGACGCCCGGAGACCGGATCAACTGGCTGACGACGACCCGCTCGGTGCCGTTGATGATGAAGGTGCCGTTCTCGGTCATCAGCGGGAAGTCACCCAAGAAAATCTCGCTCCTGCTGATTTCGCCCGTCTCCCGATTCTCCAGCGCCATGTCCACGTAGAGGGGCGCGGCGTAGGTAAGGTCTCGCTCCAGGCACTCCTCCTGGGAGTGGGGGGGCTTGCCGAAGCGATACCGCAGCCCCAGTTGCTGGCTCTCGGGCTTACGGCTGGGCAGGTGCAGCCGGAGATTGCCCGTATAACTCTCTATGGGCGAAATCTCGGTGAACAGGTCCAGCAGGCCCTCCTGCTGAAACCACTCGTAGGATTTCAGTTGGACCTCTATCAGGGCCGGCAGACTCAGTGAACTGGCCACCCGCGCGTATGATTTCTTTTGGTTCGTGTTCCAGACGCTCATTCCATTCCCCCTGTAGAAATAACCCGTGAACTTATAGTATAGCACCAAAGGGCGAATTTGTCAAAAGTGACGCTGAGGTCTGAGGTGGGTGTGTCCCAAAGTTGTAGGACAACTGCTCGCAGTTGTCCTACAAAGCGGCCAGGCCCGACGAAATTGGGACACACCCGCTGAGGTCGGACATAAGTTGGGACAGGGGCATCTGTAGGGGTTCCCTGGGCCCTTCTCCAGCGGCTTCGCCTTTACCCCTTCACAGGGGCAGGTTTTGCACCGCCCTTGTTCGGAGTGGGCGGGGGACCGCTTTTGCCCTTCACCCCCTTTGGTTCCCGAGAGGGGAGGGGGCAAGGGGAGTGGGGTGAGGACCACAGCCCGCCGCGCGGCGAGCCGCTTGCGGTGTGGCCAAGTCCCCGACCCCGAGGGGACTTCCCACCCCTTGGGGCGAGAGCCAGCATTTCACGCCTTTGAGAAAACGCTTGTCCGGAGAGTGGGCCCGGGGGGCCGAGGGGTGAGAAAGCAGATGTCCCAACTTATATCTGAACCTCATTGAACGAGAAGCAGGAAGGGGAAAGAAAAAACCGGTGAGCAGAGGGATGAGATAGCCCAGGCTCTCTGGTATCCGTGTGGGGAGAAAATGCACTGCCCACAAGAGGCAGGGGATATGGCGGCCATGGCAGAGCCATGGCCACCAATCCTCCCGGGCTACCCTCGCCCCAGGATAGCGTCAATCTCCCGCATCTGCTGGGGTGTCAACGGACCGAACTGCATAGCGGCGGCATTCTCCTGGACCTGCATGACAGTGCGGAATCCGGGGATGGGAATGTTCTGCGGGCTGCGCGCCCAGAGCCAGGCCAGCGCGCCCTGCGCCAAGGTCCGACCGCCGCTGGTCAGGATTTCCCGGATGGCCTCCACCTTCGCCAGCCACTCCGGGTTGGGCCGACCGTCCCGGAAATACCGCATCCATTCCGGGCTTTTCTCGCCGCGCACATCGTCGGCCGAGACGCGCGTCTGCAGGGTGTACTTGCCTGTCAGCAGGCCCATGGCCAGTGGGCCCCGATTGATGGCGGCCAGGTTGTACTTCTCGCAGAGGGCGATGACGGCCGGGTTGTCGTCCAGCACGTTGAGTTGGAACTGGACCGCCGTACAGTGCGGTCCCTGGGCGAAGACTTCCGCCCGGTCCGGGAAGTCGGTGCTCCAGCCGTAGAAGCGAATCTTGCCTTCTTTGACCAGTTCTTCCAACGTCTCGCGCACCGGTCCGGCCTGATCGGCCGGATAACCGTTGTCGTGGAACTGGTAGAGGTCAATGTAGTCGGTATTCAGGCGGCGTAACGAGTCCTCACAGGCGCGCCGGATGCCCTCCGGCGAGGCGTCTGCCCCGATGACCTGGCGGGTCTTTTCGTCAAAGACGGCGTTGAATTTGGTGGCGATGACCACCTGGGAACGGCGACCCGCCAGGGCCCGCCCCAGAATCCGCTCGCTGTGGCCCGCACCGTAGACGTTGGCGGTGTCAAAGAAGTTGATGCCCATATCCAGAGCGGCATGGATGGCGCGGATGGACTCATGGTCATCCACTTCGCCCCAGCCCAGGGGGATCTCCCCGGCCCAGAACGGGCCGCCGATGGCCCAGCACCCCAGCCCCAGAGCGCTGACCTCAATGCCTGAACGTCCCAACATCCGCTTCATCGGTCACTTCCTCCACCGGTAGTCGTTCCGCAGGGCCTGCCGGAAGTCCTCCTGAATCTGGTCCTTCGTCCGAATTTCCCACTCGTCCCCCTGCCAGCGGTAGAGGAGCAGGCAGTGAATCTGCTGGGCGTGGGGAGTGCTGTTCCAGCGATGAATCTCCGCGTAGGCGGCCTGCACCCAGCCGATGTTGCGGTTGATCCACCCGTTCGGCCCCGTGCCGTCCGGGTTCACCGTCCAGTGGTTCGTCTCGGTGATGTAGATGGGTTTATCCCGCCATTTAGGGGGGATGGCCTCAATGAACGGACGGTAAGCCTGGAAGTCGTAATAATGTTCGTCTGGCGTGCCGGGGACCAGGGGCCAGTCGGTGAAGACCCGCAGGTGGGTGATGTAGTCCACCACCGGGCCGTGGGTGTAGGTGTGGAGCGCGAAGCCGTCCAGTGCCACAATCCCGTCCAGCATCTCTTTGAAGTACGTCAGCGGGCGGTAGCGGATGCCGCCCAGACGGACCCAGGGGGTGGTGTTGTACGGGTCCACCGCTCCCGGCACAACGGTGGCATTGGGCAGGACCGCCTTAATGGCCCGGTAGGCCAGGTTGAAGGCCCGCGCGTAGAGTTGGGGAGTGATGTGCTCCCGGGGGTCTGCCAGCCCGCCGGGGTGCTCCCGGACATTGTTCTGCTCGTTCCCGATGGTGATGACCCAGGTGTAGTAAGACGGGGGGACTTCCAGACGTTTCAGGTAGAGTTCGGCCCAGCGCGCACAGGTGGCCGCGAAGTCCCCGTAGTACTGGGATTCGGGCAGGGTCCCCGCCGGTTCATAGCCGTAGTTGAGGCGGATGACCACGCCGAAACCGTTGCGGGCCCAGTCCCAGAGTTTCTGCCGCAGGGCCTCGTTAGGCCGCAGGTTCTCCGGATGGCGACCGATGGATTCGGTGAAGAGCACCCAGCCCCGACGGCCGGTCCCCTGGAACAGGTGGCGGAAGTCCTCCGTCTCGTCGGCGCCGGCGCCGTGGATGCCGAAAATCCAGGCGCATTCGCCGAAGGGGAGGGGGGCATCTTCCACCGGACGGCGGTTATCGGGCGGGACGTCGGCGGCAAGGTACCAGGCGGCGGCATAGCCCTCGTGCAGGCTGGGCGTGCGCACCCGGATCCACTGCCCCTCCTGCCCGACCTTCGCCAGGGCCTGCTGTGGGTTCTCGCGAATCTCCAGAATCGTCCCGTCGGGGACGCGCCAGACGGTGGGAGTGTTTGTCCCCGGGCTCTGACGGATGTTCAGATAGCCGACCTGGGGGCTCTGGACGCGCAGATGAGTGGGCAGGGGAGGAGCCTCCGCCACCGGCGGGCGGTCGGTGACATACCAGGCGGCCAGCCAGCCCTCCGGCCCCTCGGGCTCCAACCGAACGTTGAGCCACTGGTAGGTGCCCAGTTTTCGCCGGGCCAGGGCGGGGTCTTCTATGACCTTCAGGCGCGCGCCGGGGTAGAGCCGCCCGATGAGGGTATCCGGGCGCACAACCGGCTGGCTACGGAAGTTGACCTCCTGCGTGGTCCAGACGTGGGTCAGGTGGCCCGGCGGGGCAGGGGGCGGCGCGGGCAGGGAGGGGGGCGCGCCGGGGTCGGTCAGGGCGAAGGCGGCGGAGCCGTCGGCCCGTTTCTCCGGAAGCCAGCCCAGCGCGCCGTCGGTGGTGCGGACCTGGAGCCAGCGGCGGCCGTCGGGCCCGCGCCGCCAGGCCACCCCCTCGGCGGTGGCCCGGTAGATGAGGGCCCGCACCCGCCCGGCGGCGAAGTCCGGCGCGGCGTAGAGGACGGCCCCCTCCAGCGGGGCCATCCACACAGCAGCAGGGACGGGCATCTCCACCGGCGCCTCCGCCGGGGCGAAGTCCCGAATCAGCGGGACCAGCGCGTCGGGGATGGCACGGGCGGTATAGAAACTGACGAAGGTCGGCCCGTAGGCTGCCAGTCGGTTCAGCCAGACCCGAAACTCCTCCGGCGACATCGGCGCGCTGCCGTACTCGTCGTGGTAGGGGCCCAGGATGGGGTAGAGGGGCGGGCGGAAGCCCCACTTGAGGCACCATTCTTCGTAGTGGCCGTAGGTCCATTCGTCTATCACCCGGCGGGCCTGGACATCCCAGGGAGTAGGATTGCCCGGGGCGAAGAAGGAGCCGTAGGACATCGGCATCAGGCCGCCCTTGCAGATTTCCAGCATCTCCGTATAGGGGAGGTCCGTGTGAGCGGAGATGTTGGGGAAGGAGCATAGGTAGAGGGCCTCAGGGTTGACCGGTGTGCTTTTGAGGGCACGGACCAGTCTCCGCGCCGCCTCAAACTTCCGGCTGCAGGGGGCCTCCATATCAAAGACGAAGCCCTGGTAGCCGTCACTGAAGGCCTGCAGGACGACCTGGGCCTCCCGTTCCGGGTCGTCCAGGGTGAGCCAGGTCCAGGCGAAAGGGACCAGGCCGGCCTCGGTGATGCGGCGGACCGCTGGAGCGGAATCTTCGTAGTATGTCTCCGCCTGCCCAACTTTGTAGAGAATGTGGGTTCCGCCGGTCTGCTGAGCCAACAGGATGGCCCGGCCCAGTTCGTCGCCAGCCCGACGCCATGCCCAGATGCCCTTGCCACGCAGCGGTGAAGCGCTCATCGGTGCCTCCTTTATCGTCTTTTAACCGCAGAGAACGCGGAGGACGCGGAGAGTCTTTTTTATTCTAAATTCTCCAGGTCCGCCAGGTCCTGAAAGCGTCCGGATGCCCGCTTGGTTCGCTTGAGGTTATCCAGATCAATGAAATTGACCGGAAGACCTTCTACATCCACCACGGTACGGAAAGGATAACAGTCCGAAAACTCCACGCCCGGCAATGTGGTCAGGATGTCTATCCGGTTGGGGGGGTAACCCAGTTGGATAATCTGGTCCGGCGTCAGAAAATCCTCCACCGTCAGCCCCAGGGAGCCAAAGCCGAACTGATCCAGGGCCTTTACCATTCGCCGGGCGTTCTCCTCGCTCATCTCTATCCAGACGTCCAGATCTTTGGTGTAGCGAGGATAGCCATAGAAGGCGACGGCGTAGCCGCCCACCACCAGGTAGCGGACCCCGTTATCGTTTAACGATTGTATAAACTCTCTGAAGTCGGGGCTCAGCACCATATTTCCAGCGGTGGTACTCCCGGCGGATTTCTTCCAGCGCGGCCAGGCGCGCCAGGGGTGGCTGGGCTCGCCAGTAGGCGGCGTCGCTCTGCCGCTCCCCCCGTTTCACGCGTGTGACCACTCGTGCAATCCCGGCCATAGGCTGACCGCTACAGCGTTCCCGGCAGGTTGTACTGGGCGTAGTCCCCCTCAAACTCGGTGGGGATGGTGCGCAGAATCTCCACCCAGCGGATGATGCGGTTGGCGCCCTGCAGAAGTTGCATGAAGGGCCCCTGGGTCTTCAGTTTGCGGGACGCGATGGCCTGGGTGGCCCCCAGTTTCCCCCGCAGGACGTCCACCCAGACGCCGTAGGGGGCGGTGAGGGTGAAGTCGGTGGGGCGTTTCCCCACCCAGACCTCGCCGATTTTCCCGTCCACGTTGGTGAAGCCGATGACCGTGGTCTCGTTGACCCCTCTGGCGGGCTCCGCCTCCAGCACCAACGTGTAGGACGCGTTGTGGCCTTTGGCCAGTTCCAGGTACTTCGGATCGGCGTTGGATCGCCGCCGGACCTCCTCCAGATATTCCAGAGATGCGAGTTTCATGGGAACCTCCTTTCAGGGTGCAGGGTCGCAGGTCGCAGGGTCGCAAGTCGCAAGTCGCAGGGCTAAGAAGTGTCACCTGCTATCATTTCCGCAGGCCTCGGGCCATATCTCTCATTTTTCTCCGCACCCAATCCAGTACATACCTCAGGGCTTCTTCCGGCACTGCGGGTATAAAACTGCTCTCCGCTTGATCCTCCTGACCGTTGTGAAAATGTTTGGGGAAGGTGGGAATATGCCGCCACCGGGCGTGAGGGGCATTATCATGCCGATACAGTGAACCGTTCAGATGTCGCCTCTCCCAGTGAAACGAGTAGTTGCCCTGGCCTGAAATCCACACGTCTATAAAACTGCCATCCCATAGGGCTAACCGCAGTTTTCTGATCCGCCCGGACGGTGCTCTGACGAGGATCGCCCTTTCAACAATATCGCCATACTCATCCAGAGCAATTTGAGCAAGCAGACTCCAAAGTGATTCCATAGCTCTCCTCCAACACTACTTCCTGCTGTTATAGCGCCGGCTGTGCAACCCGTGCAGGCTAACAGCCTGCGCTACATGTATTACGCTCTGTGCCCGACTCATTGGAGGAGAGCCTCCGCTTCTGGGTTATGTTTCGGAAAACGCCAGCGTCAAGGTTCCTGCCTGTTCTTCCAGGAGTTTCAAATCATCCTCCAGATTGGTCAACTCTATATAATCTTCCCACGTCGGATGTTCGGGAAGTGTTCCGGCCTCAATGCGCTCCCGAAGTTCCGCTGCTGAGCGGACATCATATCGGGAGAGGAGTTCAAACCGCTCCGCCATCAGTAACCGTTTCCGGGCCTGCAGAAACGAGAGCAAACTTTCACGAATGAGTACATCTTCGGGAATCCCCAGCCGATCTGCAACGGTTTGGAGGATTGCTCCCTTCTCCATTCTGGCCTCCTATGGTATCCGTCAGTTCACACATACTCCAGATTGGGATCATCCCGGATATAGGCCAGTTGCTGGCCCAGGTACGGCAGCGGGGGAAGCCCGTGCCAGGCCCGCAGGAGGTGGTAGGCCGGAGAAGTGAGAAGCCGACAGGCATCCACGGCCTCCCGCCACGAGGGCCGACGAATCTCATCCACGGTTTCGGGATGGGGCAGAATGCCGAAGTCCCAGGCCGCACAGAGGCGAGCCAGGAAATCCACCCGCGCATCCAGACTCTCCATATCGGTGGGCGGTTCCTCATCGGGATACAGGGACCGATCCAGCCACTCTTCCCAGGGCATCCAGGAACTCCGTGTGAAACCACTGGCGCAGAAGGCCGGCAGCGCCGTCCAGAGAGACCTTACCGCCCAGGCCAGCGTTGGCCAGCGCGTTCAGGCAGAGGACCCCATACTCGGGAAAATGACGAGGGCGCTCCCGCATCCCGCGACCTTACTCCATCCGCACCAGCACCTTCACCGCGCCGGAGCCAGGGGCGCTCAGGCGGGTAAACCACTCCGCGACTCTCTCATCCAGCAGAATCTCGTGGCTCACCAGCGCTTCCACGTCCACCCGGCCCTGGGCGATGAGGTCTATCGCCGCCGGGAACTCCGCCCATCCCGCCAGACTGCCCTCAATGGAGAGTTCCCCCATCACCACACTGAAGAAGTCCGCCTCTACCGGCTGGATGGGCAGCCCCAGCAGGAAAATCTGCCCGCCTTTGCGGACCAGGGAGACCGCCTCGGCGAACGGTTCCGGCGCGCCGGTGCAAATGAAAATGACGTCCGGACCCAGCCCGTCCGTCAGTTCGGAGAGGGAGACGCTGAGGTTGTCCCGTACCGGGTCCAGGACGGTGGTGGCGCCCAGGCGGGCCGCCAGCGCGGCGCGGGTGGGGTCCACCTCGGTGACGATGACGGAGCGCGCACCAGCCAGCCGCACACACTGCAGGGTAAGCAGTCCGATGGGACCGGCCCCCATCACCACTGCCCGGTCCCCCGGTTTGAGGCGGGAGCGACGGACGCCGTGGAGGGCCACCGTCAACGGCTCCACCAGCGCCCCCTGCCGCATGCTCACCCCCTCCGGCAGGCGGTGCAGCCCGACCGCCGGGGCCTTCACGTACTCTGCCATCCCCCCGTCATGGGTGACCCCGATCATGTAGATGCTCTCGCAGGCCTCCATGTGCCCGGTCCGACAGGCCCGGCACTGTCCGCAGGGAATCAGGTCGCCCACGACAACCCGGTCGCCGACCCGCCAGCCCGTCACCTCAGGCCCGGTCTCTACGATGGTCCCGGCGAACTCATGGCCGATAATCAGGCCGGGCTCGTACATGCCGGTCTGGAAGGCCTCAAGGTCGGTGCCGCAGATGCCGCAATAAGCGACCCGGATCAGCACCTCCCCCGGCCCCACCTCCGGCACCAAGACATCGGTCACCTCTATCTGCCCGATACCCCGAAAGACGGCCGCTTTCATGCTCTCCTCCTGCCGAATGGACGATGGTTGACTGTTCTTCAGACCTCCGGGCCTTTTACACAGACTTCATCGGAAATAGGACGCGGATGAACGCGGATGGACGCGGATGAGTATAATTTTTCCTTGAGCTTAGCATAACCCGGATGCTGCGCTCTAATTCCCGATGAACTCTACCCCACAGGCCTTTCGCAAATCTTCGGCGTGCTCCCGGTCGTGGGCCAGGTGAATGAAGGCCCAGGCGTAGGGTGTGCACTGATCAACCCACGGAGTGGAGAATAGCCGGCCCATGTCGGCCTGGTCTATTCCCTCCAGAGCCGCCAGGAGCGCCCGGCGCGCGGCGTGGAAATCAGCCCAGACTTCATCCCAGGGCTGCTCGCGGCGGGCCTCGGCGTGAGCCCGGTTCCAGGCGTCCACGTCCTCCACATGCTCCACCTGAGGCGGCTGCCCGGCAGCCATATGGCGCAGTCCCTCCACGCCCAACCACTCCCAATCCGCAACATGCCCCAGCACGTCCTTCAATGTCCACTCCCCGCAGACCCGGCGGGACGTCCGCTCCTCCGGAGAGACCAACGCTGCTGCCGTCAGTAATTCTTCCCGTGCAGCCGCCAGAGCTACCCGCAACACATCTTTGGGCCCCGTCTGGATGTTCCAGGGTTCCCCTTTCAACCCTCGGGCTTCCCGCCAGGCAGCAATCTGTTCGGCGTGTTCAGTGTCATGCTCCCACTGGACTCTCAGGCAGTCCGGGAAGGACCAATCATAGTTGTCATAGCGACGGCGCTGGAAGAATTCCTCCACCGGCAGGGCTTGAAGCCATGCAACCCACGTTGCGCGGGCATCCTCCAGTTCAGCCAGAACTTCGCCAAGAGTCCGTCCCCGCCATGCGGCCACAACGGCGGCGTTGAACCGGTCCACGTCCTGAACGGCTGCGAAATCGGGGGACTCCCCCTCCGCCATCCGCCGCATGGTCTGGTATTCCCAACGGTCCCATGCCGCGATGTGTGCCAGGATGTCCCTGATGGTCCAGCCATCCAGCACCGGCATTTGGGTGAGCATGTCCTCATTCCAGGCCCATCAGTCGCCCCAGCAATCTGGCGCGCTCTGATGCCAGGCGGGATAGAAGGTGACGGCGACGAAGGTCCAGAATCTTCCGAATCTGCGCGGTGTGCTCTCGTTCGTGTTCCAGAAACCGGCGCAATACCTTGCGCGCCGTCCATGGCTCCTCCGGGTGCCGGGTCCAGTGGGTGGGGTAAAACACCCCTGTTCTCTCCGCCTGGGTGAGTTGGCGCAATCGGGCAATCGCGGTGCGCCGTTCCATTTCCAGAAACTCAAAGATGGGCATGCCCTCATCCTGTCTCCACTCAGGGGGCAGGGTCTCCGGTGGCACCAGGCGCGAAACATACCACTCCTCGGCATTGCCGATATGTCGCAGCAGACGCCGGATGCTAAAAGTCCGCTCATCGGGTTGCCAGTCCAGAAAGTCATCGGGGAGGTGGTGGACCAGGGCCAGGAGGTCAGCGCGAGTGTGCGCCATCAGGCGAAAAATGCGCTCCATCTCATCCGGGGTGAGGGGCTCCCGGTCGGGAGGAAACAGTGCGGCAGCATCCCCGGGGTCAAAGGGTCCAAAGCCAGCGCTTTCGGCAGCAATTTCAATTTCAATGGGTTCCTCTTCGGCAGGGGCGGGCTCCCCGTGTTGGCGGAGCCAGACATGGGCTTCACGGATGGCCTCCGGTACCTGGCGCAGAGTTTCCTCCCGATCCGGCGCCCGGACAATACACCCGGGCAGGTCGGGCACATGGGCCATGCACCGACCGTCCTCCGCAATCTCCAAATAAACGGCGTAACGGGTCATGGACTCTCGGTCAGCCTTGATGCTCGCATTGCCTGATGTGGATAGACTACCTAACCTGTTTTGACCACCCGCGCGCCCAATTTCTCCACCGCCGCCTGTACCAGTCCATCATCCGCAGGGGGTGAGGGCGGAGGAGACGATGGGGCAGGCGGAGGGGTCCGGGGCTGGGAAGGCGAGGCGCGGGCCGCCACAGGGCGCGCCGGGGACTTTCCGCCGGAACCCGTCAGCAACACGCAGCGCACCCGCACCGGTCGGCCCAGCAGTTGGGTCAGCGCGTCCTCCACCGCGCGCCGGTTGGCCTCCTCGTCCACCTTGTCCCGATGAAAGGGGTAGGCGAAACCGACCAGCAGCGCTCCTCCCTCCACGCTCACTGGCCTGCCGGACCGCATCAATGCTTCCAGGGAGTGGTTGACGGAGCGCAGGATGCGCAGCAGGTCGTTCCACCGCTGGCCCACCTCCTCCAGCGAGAATTGCGCCGGTTCCGGCGAGGGCGGTTCCCGGACCGGCGGGGCTGTCGGGGTCGGGGTGGGAGACGCAGCAGGGGATGGGCGGCCCAAGGGGGCGGCAGGACGCCCCACCGCCCGGGCCGGTGAGGGGGCCGGAGGCGGGGCCGTCGGTTCGCGGCGAGGCAACGGCCCCTGCTGGCCTGCACTGGTGGGACTGGTCTCCTCCTCCGGTAGGGCCGCTTCCAGGAAGGCCAGTTCCAGCGGGAGTTGAGGCTGCCAGGCCGCGCGCGCGTCCGATGCCGCCTGCCCAAAGAGGCGAACGGCGCGGGCCAACTGCCGGGGGGTGAAACGGGCGGCCTGGCTCTGGACCGTCGGGCGCAGACTGTCGGGGATGTAGAGGGGAACAGGCGCGCCCAGGCGAATCAGCATCAGGGCCCGCAGGTGGTCGGTCATCTGGCGGGCAAACTGGCGGGGATCGGCGCCCCGGTCGGCGGCCTCGTTGATGACGCCCAGCCCCCGACCCACATCCCGCGCCGCCAGCGCGTCGGTGAGGGCCAGAACCGCGCCCTCATCGCCGGTGCCGAGGGCCGTCCGCACCGCCTCCACGGTGACCACGCGGTCCGTATAGGCTGCCAGTTGGTCCAGCAGACTCTCCGCGTCCCGCATACTGCCGGTGGCATGGCGGGCAATCAGGCTCAGCGCGTCCTCCTCGGCCTGGATGCCCTCCTGCTGGGCCAGGTGCCGGAGCCGGGCCACGATGTCTGCCAGCGGGACCCGCCGGAAGTCCAGCCGCTGGCAGCGGGAGAGCACCGTCGCCGGGATGCGGTGGGGTTCGGTGGTCGCCAGGACAAAAATGGCGTGGGATGGCGGTTCCTCCAGGGTCTTGAGCAGCGCGTTGAAGGCGGCGGTGGAGAGCATGTGGACTTCGTCAATGATATACACCTTGTACCGGGCCTCGGAGGGGCGGTAGCCCACTCGCTCCCGCAGTTCCCGGACATCTTCCACACTGGTATTGGAGGCGGCGTCAATCTCTATCAGGTCCATCAGCCGCCCTTCGTTGATGGCCCGGCAGATGGCACACTGATTGCAGGGGCGATGGGCTGGTTCCGGGTCCAGGCAGTTGACCGCTTTCGCCAGCAGGCGCGCGGTGGTCGTCTTACCGGTGCCACGCGGGCCGGCGAAGAGGTAGGCGTGGTGGACGCGGCCGGAGAGAAGGGCGTTGCGCAGGGTCCGGACGACGTGCTCCTGCCCGACGACTTCGTCAAAGGTCTGGGGGCGCCATTTGCGGTAGAGTGCCCGAGCCATAGGATCACCAATTTGGCGGGCCGGCCCATCTCCTGCGGTCCGCCGGTCAGGTTCTACGGTCCGCCGCCGAAGAAGAGGCGGATCATCATCAGCACCACGCTGATCATCAGAGGGAAGAGCAGGCCCATCGTCCAGTAGAAATGACTGCGCATTTCTGCCCGCAGGGCTTTCTGTCCCTCTGACAAATCGGCAATCCGCCGCTCTACTTCCGCGAAACGGTGGTCTATTTCTGCCCGCATCTCTGCGAAGCGGCGGTCCACTTCGGCAAAGCGGCGGTCCACTTCGGTGAAACGCTGCTCCATCTCTGCCCGCAGAGATTGCTGGCCCTCTGCCATCTCCGCCCGCAGTGACTGATAGGCCTGGGCCATCTCCGCCCGCATTTCTGCAAACTGGCGGTCTACCCCGGTGAAGCGGAGGTCCATTTCCCGCATCACGCGGGCGATGTCCTGGCTGTTCCGCTCTATCGCCGCTTCCAGCCGGCGGAGTTCGGCCGCCAGCCTCTGATCCCGCTCGTCCGGGAAACGTTCAAAATAGGGCGGAAACTGAATCTGGACCCGCTCCAGCACTGACTCCTCTACGTCTCCCTGAGCGGTCCGATACACGGGTCTGGGCTCTCCGACTCTCGGCCCCTCGCTCATCTCTCCTCCTCGCTCTATGTAGCACGGGATTTACCCTGTCCGCTGCAGGACAAATCTCGCGCTCCACCGGTGATGCCGCCTGTATCAGAAGGTTTACCCCTCGCGCGTCAGCCGAACCAGGATGGCATCCCCTTTGGTGAACATCTGGTACGGCGTATCCCGATACAGCACCGTCAATTCATCCGGGCCCAGGGTCAGGGGAACCACCCGGTGGGCTCCGACCTCGTAAATCATCGCCGTGCCCGCCAGCGACAACAGCAGCGCGTCATGGGGGGATGGCTCCATCAGCGGCCACTCTCCCTCCCCCCGCATCACCTGGATGGCCGAATCCTCTATCTGGACGACCGTCCGGGGCTGGAACGGTACCCGCAGGTTCTCCACTGCGGCATTCAGGCTGATTCGCTGCGGCGGACTTTCACTTGTGCCGTAGAGGAATCGGCGCCCGTTCTTTCGCTCCGGCAACACCGTACATCGCAGGAGAAGAACAGTGGACGGAAAGGGAGAACCGGAGCGGTGGGCCAGCCCTTTGTGGACGATGGACATCTCCCCGGGGCGCAGACGCACCTCCCCTCGCTCCGTCTCCAGCAGGATGACCCCCTGGTGGACCCAGAAGAGTTCATCCTGGTCCAGATGCCGGTGCCAGGCCAGCGTCCCCTGGCAGAGATAGAGACTCACCATAATGTCGCCGACGAGAGCCATGTCTATCATCGCGAAGGGACGGTCCAGCCGACGGGCTACATCCTTCAGGTTCAGTTTTTCCAGGGGCATCCGGCTACTCTTTTCCACCCTCCTCCAGTTTTACACCCAGGATACCGGCCAGGCCGCGCAGGAACTCCACCGGCACGGGGAAGATGATGGTGGAATTCTTCTCCGTGGCGATCTCGGTGAGCGTCTGGAGGTAGCGGAGTTGGATGGCAGCAGGCACCCGTCCGATGGTCTCGGCGGCCTGGGCCAGGGTCTGGGCAGCCTGATACTCACCTTCGGCGTGGATAATCTTCGCCCGCTTCTCCCGCTCCGCCTCCGCCTGTCGGGCCATTGCCCGCTGCATGGTGGCCGGGAGTTCCACGTCCTTGATCTCCACGATACTCACCTTGATTCCCCAGGGCTCGGTCTGCTCGTCAATAATCTGCTGCAACTTGGTGTTGATCCGTTCCCGGTGGGCCAGCAGTTCATCCAGTTCCGATTGCCCGATGACGTTCCGCAGCGTGGTCTGGGCAATCTGCCAGGTGGCCCGCTTGTAGTCCTCCACCTGGACGATGGCGCTGGTCGGTTCCACGACGCGGAAATAGGCCACAGCGTTCACCTTGACGGTCACGTTATCCCGGGTGATACACTCCTGCGCCGGGACGTCCAGCGTCACCACCCGCAGGTCCACCTTGACCATCCGGTCAATGAAGGGGATGATGAAGAACAGGCCCGGCCCCTTGGCGCCGATCAGTCGGCCCAGGCGGAAGATGACGCCGCGCTCGTACTCCTGGACGATTTTAATCGCGGCGCTGGCAATCACGATGAGGAAGAGGACGACAGCGGCAACCACACACCCTAAAGTCGTCAACACATTTCCCATGATACCCTCCTTTTCTCACGGACTGTTGTGGGGAAACAGTGAAGATGCTCTTTGATTATACCCCAAGAAGAGAGGAGCGCAAATGCATTTGACTTTCCCCAATGACGTGATAAAATATCTATACGATTTCTGGATACCTGTCCGCAGAGCGCGCTGGATAGACCGTTCCTGCTGCCAGTTTCGTAGGAAAAGGAGGGCGAGGGAAGGCACGGGATTCCGCGATGCTGGGTACGGCCCACTTCCCCGGCATCGCCCGCGCGGCGGTGAGAGCGTCGGCGAGGCCGGGTTTTTTGTGGACGGGTACCGGGTTTGAGGAGAGAGACGATGGTGTTGGAGTTAAACGAATCATTATCCGCCCAGCCGGAGACGGCTGTGGACATGGAAAGTCTGCTTCAGGAGCAGGAGGGGTACGTCGCTCGCCCCGGAGAAATCCGTAGGGGGCGCGTCATCCAGGTCACCGAGGATGGCGCCCTGGTGGACGTGGGGCTCAAGCGGGAAGGGTTCGTTCCCGCCAGCGACCTGCGTCAGGTGCGCAAAGAGATGGGGGAAATTCAAGAGGGCGATGAGGTATTTGTCAAACTCCTGGAGAGCGAGAGCGAGGGGTACATTAAGGCCTCCATCTATCAGGCCCGCCTGGAGGAGGATTGGATTCGGGCAGAGGAGATGTTGAAGAGCGGCGCCCTTTACGAAGGGCGTATCTCCTCGTACAATCGGGGTGGGTTGACCGTTCCGTTCGGTCGCATCCGGGGCTTCATCCCGGTCTCCCAGGTGGTGGGCATCCCGCGCGGCCTGAAGGAGGCGGAGCGGCGCCAGCGACTGGCCGCGATGGTCGGGCAGACCGTCGGCCTGCGAGTGGTGGACGTCAATCGGGAAGAGCGGCGGCTCATCCTCTCCCAGCGGCGGGCCCACCGGGCCTGGCAGCGCATCCTCCGCAAGCGGCTGCTGGATAGCCTGGAGGTCGGGCAGCGCCGCCGGGGGAAAGTCTCCAGCATCACCGACTTCGGCGTGTTCGTGGACCTGGGCCACGGCGTGGAGGGGATGGTCCACGTCTCCGAACTCTCCTGGCAGCGGGTGGATGACCCGCGCCAGGTGGTACGCGTGGGGGATGAGGTAGAAGTCGTCGTCCTGGAAGTCAACCGGTCCAAAGAGCGCATCGGCCTCAGCATCAAGCAGACCCAGGAGGACCCCTGGACCCGGGTGGGGGAGAAATACCGCGAGAACCAGTTGGTGGAAGGGCAGGTCACGCGCGTCGCCGATATCGGCGCCTTTGTGGAACTGGAGCCGGGGGTGGAGGGGCTGCTGCATGCCAGCGAACTGATCGGGGCCCCGGACGTGACCCCGCAGCAGGTGCTGAAGCCGGGCGAGACCATCCTGCTGAAGATTCTGGAGGTCAACCCATCCCGCCGCCGCATCCGCCTGAGTGCCCGGCGGGTGCGCAAGGACGAATGGGAGCGGTGGGCTGCCGAGAAGGCCGCCCGCCAGCGCGCGGCGGAACTGGCCCCCGAGACTGAAGCGGCAGCGGAGATAGCCCCTGAGGTAGAAGCAATGGCAGAGATGGCCCCTGAGGCGGAAGCAACGGCGGAGCCAGCCCTTGAAGCAGATGTGGTCGCTTCTGAAGCCGAAGCGGAGGCTCCTGATGAGCCCGCCGCCGTCCCCGAGGCGGCATAAACCACGAAGGGCACGAAGGAAGCGGGATTCTTTCACGTCTTTCGCGCCTTTCGTGCCTTTCGCGCCTTTCGTGCCTTTCGCGCCTTTCGTGTCTTTCGCGCCTTTCGCGTCTTTCGCGCCTTTCGCGTCTTTCGCGTCTTTCGCGCCTTTCGCGTCAGGAAAGGGTGGTCTATGGCCAAACGAGAAGACAAAGTAGAAATTGAAGGGACAGTGGTAGAGACCCTGCCGGGCACCCAGTTCCGGGTGAAACTGGATACCGGCCACGAGGTCCTGGCCTACCTCTCAGGCCGGATGCGCAAATACTACATCCGCATCCTTCTGGGCGACCGGGTACGGGTGGAACTCTCCCCGTACGACCTGACCCGGGGGCGGATTGTCTACCGGTACAAGCGACCGGAGGAAGCAGAACTGGAAGTATAACAGCACCACTTTCTCGGAGTGCCCCCGCCATGCCGGGGGCAGGTATTTTTTTACGGGCATGGCTTGCGGGGCAGCGGTCCCCGCATCCCCCTGCTTTTCCTACCCCCCAGCGGAGGCGCGTATGGGCGACCATATCCTCGCCATAGACGTTGGCACCCAATCCGTACGAACGCTCCTCTTTAACCCCCAGGGCCACCTGGTCCACAAAGTCCGTGTCCCCATAGAACCCTACGTCTCCCCTCAGCCCGGCTGGGCAGAACAGGACCCCGACTACTTCTGGGAGAACCTCTGTGTGGCCTGCCGCCGCCTCTGGCAGGAGGCGCCCGTCCCCAAAGACGCCGTGGCGGGCGTAGCGCTGACCGCCCAACGGGCGACGATGGTCAACGTGGACCGAAGCGGTCGCCCCCTGCGCCCGGCCATCGTCTGGCTGGACGCGCGCCGCACGGAGGGGCAGAAGCCCATCGGCGGACTCTGGGGCCTGGCCTTCCGCCTGGTCGGCCTGACCGACACCGTCGCCTACCTGCAGGCGGAGGCGGAGGCGAACTGGCTCCGCACCTACCAGCCCGAAATCTGGCAGAACACCCACAAGTACCTCTTCCTCTCCGGCTACCTGACCTACCGGCTGGTCGGGCGCTTCGTGGACTCGGTGGGCTGCCAGGTCGGGTACATTCCCTTTGACTACAAACGGCTCACCTGGGCCCGGAAGTGGGACTGGAAATGGCAGGTGGTGCCGATGGACGAGCGGATGCTGCCGGACCTGATCCCGCCGGCCCAAGAGTTGGGGCGCATCACCCCTCGGGCCGCCGAAGCGACGGGCATCCCGGAGGGGTTGCCCCTCATCGCCGCCGCCGCCGACAAGGCCTGCGAAGTGCTGGGGGCAGGGGCGTTGGAGCCGGAGGTCGCCTGCCTCTCCTACGGCACGACGGCGACGGTCAACACCACCAGCCGCCGCTACGTGGAGGTCGTCCCCCTCATCCCGCCCTATCCCAGCGCGGTCCCCGGCGCCTACAACCTGGAGGTGCAGATTTACCGGGGCTACTGGATGGTCAGTTGGTTCCGGCGGGAGTTCGGCCTGCGGGAGGAGCAAATCGCGCGCGAGCGGGGATGTGCCCCGGAGGATTTGTTTGACGAACTGGTAGAGGCAGTGCCGCCCGGCTCCATGGGCCTGATGCTTCAGCCGTACTGGTCGCCGGGGCTGCGCCGCCCCGGCCCGGAAGCGAAGGGCGCCATCATCGGCTTCGGCGACGTCCACACTCGGGCCCACATCTACCGGGCCATTCTGGAGGGGCTGGCCTATGCCCTGCGGGAGGGGCTGGAGTGGACCCAGCGGCGGCTGGGCGTCCGGACGCGGGAGATTCGGGTTTCCGGCGGCGGGTCGCAATCGGATGCGGCGATGCAGATCACGGCGGATATTTTCAACCTGCCTGCGTCCCGTCCCCATATCTACGAGACGGCGGGCCTGGGCGCGGCCATAGATGCCGCCGTCGGCCTGGGGCTCCACCCCGATTTCGGGACCGCCGTCGCCGAAATGACGCGCGTCAGCCAGACCTTCTACCCCCGTCCGGAGACGCAGGAGATATACCAGGCGCTGTACGAACGGGTGTACCGGCGGATGTACCGGCAACTGCGGCCCCTCTACGAGGAGATTCGCCGCATCACCGGCTACCCACCGCGGTAGGAACTCACACAAAGACACAAAGAATAAAAAGAAAGTTCTTTGTGTCTTTGTGCCTTTGTGTGAGGATAATTTCTTTTGAGGTTGAGCGGCCTGTGAATGAGAATGAAATCGGGAAGATTATCATAGACCGGGCTGTTCGCCTTCACATGGCGCTTGGCCCCGGCCTGTTAGAAAGCGTCTATGAAGTCCTGCTGGCCCATCAACTGCAACAGGCTGGGCTGAAGGTCAGGCGTCAGGTCGCCATACCGATAGAGTTTGAGGGCGTCCGATTTGATGAGGGGTTTCGGGCGGACCTGGTGGTGGAAGACAAAGTGATTGTGGAGTTGAAATCGGTGGAGGCGATTACCAGCGCACACAAGAAACAGGTCCTCACCTATCTCAGACTGACCGGCATGAAACTGGGCTACCTGCTCAACTTCGGCGCAGCGACGATGAAAGACGGCATCTACCGCATCATCAACGGCAAAATAGAATAAATCTCACACAGAGACACAAAGAATAAATAAAATAAGAAAATCTTCGTGTCTTTGTGTGAGAAATAACAATAAACCTCACACAAAGACGCAAAGAACACAAAGAATAAATAAAAAAAGAAAATCTTCGTGTCTTTGTGTCTTTGTGTGAGAACTATAAAGAAAACCTTCGTGCCTTTGTGTCTCTGTGTGAGGAAACACCATGGAACTTGGCCTGGTCCGTCAGGTAGAGATTCGGGATGAACTCCAGCGGGCGTATCTGGACTACGCGATGAGCGTCATCGTGGCGCGGGCGCTGCCCGATGTCCGGGACGGCCTCAAGCCGGTCCAGCGGCGCATCCTCTACGCCATGCACGAACTGGGCCTGCACCCCGGCGCCCCCTACAAAAAGTCCGCCCGCATCGTCGGCGAGGTCCTGGGCAAGTACCACCCCCACGGCGACGCCGCCGTCTACGAGGCCATGGCCCGCATGGCCCAGGACTTCTCCCTGCGCTACCCCCTGGTGGACGGACAGGGCAACTTCGGCTCGGTGGACGGCGACAGCCCGGCCGCGATGCGCTACACCGAGGCCCGCCTGGCCCCCATCGCCGCCGAGATGCTGAACGACCTGGAGAAAGAGACAGTGGACTGGGTGGACAACTTTGACGGGACGCTCCAGGAGCCCGCCGTCCTCCCGGCCCGCCTCCCCAACCTGCTGGTGAACGGCTCCTCGGGCATCGCCGTGGGCATGGC
>Ga0101945_1000572_pt1 | contig 57454 bp, 62 predicted proteins | sample DewCreD2012metaG_2_FD_75246 | JGI IMG/M metagenome (GOLD analysis project Ga0101945, IMG submission 75246) | Hot spring sediment bacterial and archeal communities from British Columbia, Canada, to study Microbial Dark Matter (Phase II) - Dewar... ... | reverse complement strand
GAGGGCCAAGGTAGCGATTCAGGCCCTTATGACTTTTTTGGTGATGAATGTGAAGAGGATGGTGAGGCTTCTTTTGATGAAGGAACAGAAGTTAGGAATTTTGGAAACTGGATGAGGAAAAAGAAAGGAGAAAGAAAAGAAAGATAGAAAAAAGATAGAGATTAATCCAGAAAGTAACCCCCTGTATCCCATAATTTAGCCTTTCCCTAACTCTCAAAATGAGACTACTCCATAAAGTATTTACTTTTTCAGAAATCTCAATCTATGATTTTCAATCTATCTGGGTTCTATGGATTTCGGAAATACTCCTGTCGGGCTTAAATTTATTTCTGCGCTTTAGTGATGGATTGCGATTACTCCAAATCTCTGATTGACCCTTAAACGAAGGAGGTGCTATAATGCTTCTTGTTTGAGGAAGATAAACTTATACCCCTTCAATCCGAACTCCGAATACTTTTACAAGAGATAATTCGAATAAAAGGAACTTTGGAAGAGGCATAAAGGTCCCTCATGCTGGATTTCATAGGATTTACTATAGGAACTCTTCTTATTCTTCTTGGCTTTATCGGGAGTCTCCTCCCAATCCTTCCAGGACCACCTCTTAGTTTTATCGGACTTCTCTTATTCGCTCTTATTAGGAATTTTTCTCCCCCTTTGACTCCTACCCTTATGGTAATTCTTTTAATCGTCACGATGGGGGTAACCCTCATCGATTATCTCCTTCCCTTATTCGGTGCTAAAAGATATGGGGCATCTAAATGGGGAATTTGGGGGGCCATTGGGGGGATGATGATTGGAATATTCTTCTCCTCTTTCGGAATGATTCTTGGGGCTTTTATCGGAGCCGTTTTGGTAGAATGGTTTGTTTCAAGAAAAGAGGGACAGGCCTTGAGAGCAGGATGGGGAATCATCATGGGTTCCCTTTTGGGGATGGTTTTGAAACTGGGAACCTCTGGGATAATGGCTTACTATTTGATTCGGACTGTGATATAAAAATTTCCATAAAAGGATCATCGATGATCAGAAGGCTTCAAATTCTGGATTCGGAAAGATGCGTGGGATGTCAGTCCTGCATGTTTGCCTGCACTCGAAGAGAAGGTAAGGCCTCTCTTGAGGGTTCAAGAATTCGGGTGAGATCAATAGGAGGGAGGGAGAGAGGATTTACGGTCATCGTCTGCAGGGCCTGTCAGGACCCCTCGTGTATGTACAGCTGTCCCACCTCTGCTCTGGAGAAGAGGGAGGTTGGGGGCGTTAAACTCCTTAAAGAAAAATGTATCGGATGTGGGAAATGTGCGGAAGCCTGTCCTATCTCTGCCATTTCGATGGATGGAGAGGAGAGAAAACCCCTCATCTGTCTTTACTGTGGTTATTGTAAAAGCTACTGTGCCTATGGAGTCTTGGATATCGAAAAGGTGAATCATGGATCCTCATCTCTACAGAGTCCTTGTGATTGATCTTTCGAAACTTTCCTATCATGTGGAAGAAAGGAAAGAATACTTTCAGAACTACCTTGGCGGAGTGGGGGCTGGCATTCCTCTTCTGAGAGAGTTTCTCGATCCAAAGATCGATCCATACGATCCCGACAATGTCATTGTCCTCTCCGTAGGAGCCTTAACGGGAAAATTTCCTATGATCTCAAAGATGGTCTCCCTTTTTAAATCCCCCCACCATGGGTTCCTCGGTGAAAGTCACGGAGGAGGAAGGTCAGCGATCTCTCTCTGGCAAGCGGGCTATGGGGCCCTGGTAATCAAAGGCTCGAGCCCAATCCCTATTTATCTTACGGTCGATGGAGAGCGGGTTTACTTCAGGGAGGCAAGGGCACTCTGGGGAATTGCAGACACAGCAACGGTAGGAAGATTGATTCGGGAAAGGGAAGGCCAAAGTGGATATAGAAGTATCTTGAGGATTGGAAAAGCCGGAGAAAAGGGAATCTCGTATGCCAATGTCACGACAGAGACCTACCGTCATTTCGGTCGATTGGGCCTGGGAGCGGTTTTTGGAAGTAAGAAGCTTAAGGGAATTGTGATTTCAGGAAAAAGAACGACTCTACCAAAGGATAAAAAGGGATATCTAAAACTCTATCAGGAGATTTATAACGAGTGTACCTCCTCACCGACTAAAAAATATCATGAACTCGGGACCTCCGAAAATATTTTACCTCTCAATGCCCTGGGAGCACTTCCAACAAAAAATCTTAAAGCCACACGCTTCGAAAAAGCCGAGATCTTGTCTGGAGAGAATTTAGCCATCCATTATTTGGGCCGAAGGATCGCATGCAGCCACTGCCCGGTGGGTTGTATTCATCTGGCTGTCTTAAGGGAGAGGTATCCTGACGATCCCTATTTTTATAAGACGACCTTTGTCTGCTACGATTATGAACCCCTATACAGTCTCGGTAGCCTTTTGGGAATCGAACGGGTAGAAGATTTCTTAAAATTAATGATCACGGTAGAAAAATATGGACTCGATGCCATTACCACAGGAGTGGTTATAGCCTGGGTCACAGAAGCCTATGAAAAGGGATGGATTGGAAAAGAAGAGACCGAAGGGCTTTCTCCTTCTTTTGGAGATGCTCAAACCTATATGAACATGATTGAAAGGATGATTGATTCTAATTCCGAGTTTTATCAACGAATGGGACGTGGGGTGGAGGCATTGGTGGAAAGGTACGGCGGGAAAGAGTTTGCCCTTTCCTATTTTGGGAATGAGATCTCGGGTTATCACACCGGCCCCGGAGCTCATCTCACTCATATCACTGGCGGAAGACACAGCCATCTGGATAGTGCAGGCTATAGCCTTGATCAGAAGACATTTAAAGAAGGAAAACCCATTGGTCCGAAAGAGATGGCCCAGAGGCTTTTTGAAGAAGAAGCCCTAAGACAGGTCTTAACCAGTCTGGTTGTCTGTCTCTTTGCCCGAAATGTCTATACCCTTGAACGGGTCAAAAGAGGCCTTCAACTATTTGGTTGGGACCTTACTGAATCAGATCTCTTCCAATTGGGAAAGAAGATTTTGGTCGAAAAGAATCGCCTGAAGAAAGAGATGGGATTTGAGATGGGCGACCTAACGATTCCCGAAAGGGTTCTTGAAACTCCTTCCCCCTTCGGTCCCCTTGATGAAGCCTATCTAAAAGAAGCTGTGAAATCCTATAAGGATCTCCTAAATTCACAATAGAATTCTTAAGGAAATGGTAACCCCTCACTGAAGCGCGGAAATAAATTTAAGCCCGACAGGAGTATTTCCGAAATCCATAGAATGCGGATCAATTTATTTGTTTAAGGAATCACTCTTGTCCAAATTAGGGTTTTAAAAAACCTATATTTTGGACAGCAGAATGACCAGATGTGTAGGGTTATCTCCTCAACCCAATGAAATAACCCTGTTTAAAGGCCTTTTGCTTTCATTAAATGTCTTTATTGAACCTGATATTTTGGACAGCAAAATAAATCAACTAAAAAAATCATAACTGGAACCTGGTTTTGAAAACATACAAAACTTGTCCAAAAAGCTAATAAATTCAAAGGGTACCTCTAAAATTTTGGGTTATTTTGGACAGCACTGTTAAGGAATACGAATCGATCCATCGTTGAAATGGGTTTCTGATTAATACAAAGGAAAGTTAAGATTTCTATGGACCATTTAAGGTAGCCGCACTATGGGTTTCTCCAATACCCCTCTCGGGCTTATTCCCCACTTCTGAGTGAGGGATTACAGGAAATGGTTCGAACAGGAAGGGCGAGGGGAAAGATGCATTAATGGAGGCGAACCGAGACGACTTTGGAAACCCCTGGAGTCTCCATGGTGATCCCATAGAGGGTTTGGGCCACCTCCATCGTCTTCTTGTTGTGGGTGATTAGAATGAATTGGGATTGCTTTGATAATTCCCGGACAAGCTCAATAAAACGGTTGATATTGGCATCGTCCAGAGGGGCATCCATCTCGTCCAGGAGACAAAAGGGAGTGGGTTTGATCATAAAAAGGCCGAAGAGAAGGGCAGTAGCCACCAGAGCCTTCTCTCCTCCTGAAAGGAGGTCAATATTCTGAAGCCTTTTCCCCGGGGGTTGAGCAATGATGTCAACCCCTGAAGTGGCAGGATCATTCTCATCCACAAGGACGAGACTTGCCTGTCCACCCTTGAAGAGTCGAACAAAGACTTCCTTAAACTTCTCGTTCACCAGATGGAAGGTCTCTAAGAATCGCTTCGTGGTAGTTCGATTAATTCGGGCAATGGCCTTCTTCAAGTTATCGATCGATCTCTGAAGGTCTTCATATTGTTCTACTAAAAAATCGTGCCTTTGTTTCAACTCCTGATATTCCTCAATGGCTATCAAATTGACCTCTCCAAATCCCTCCAGGGCTGTCTTCAATTCGGCCAATCTCCTGAGTCTCTCCTCTTTTGGGTACTCCTCTTCCGCAGGAGTAAACGAAGAGGAGAGAGTCGTCCCGTAGCGTTCCTTGACGGAATCCTGTAGATGTTGGAGTTTTAATTGCACTTCAGAAAGCTGAATCTCCCCTTCATGAATCTTCTGACGAACCCCATCGAGCTCCTGGCGAAGGTATCGCGCGGAAGCCTCCCCTTCTCTCCATTCATTGGAGCACTCCGTCACCCTTTCACGTTGACGAACAAGCTCTTCCTCTACCTTTCGATGCCTCTCTATCTCTTCTTCAATGACCTCCTCTTCCCGCTCCATTCTCTGGGAGAGGGCGAGAGACTCTTTTCGACACCGTCGGATCTCTTTCACCTTCTTTCGAACCAGATCTCGAAGAGCTCTCAAATTCTCCGAGAGATGAAGAAGTTGTTGATCAAGCCCTCGCTGCTTCTCTTCGACAGAAGCAAGGATCACCTTCTTTTCCGTGATTCTCCCTCCCAGTTCTTCTGTCCCCTCTCTTACCTCCTCTACCGTTCGCTTAAGGGACTGAAGTTCCTCCTCCTTCTCCGCCTTTAATCTCTCGGCCTGATCGATCCCTTCCAACACCGATCTTTTCTCTTCCTCAATCTTATGGCCTTCCTCTCGAAGTTCATCTCCTTCAAATTGAAGGACCTCCATCTTCTCTTGAAGTTGAGTGAACTCCTTTCTCAAGGCCTCAAGGTCTCTCTCCTGATGAAGGAGTTCGATCTCCCTGTCCTGGATCTCCTTTCTCTTTCTCCCTAATTGATCCTCCCTCTCAACGATCTCCTTCTGGATCTGATTCTCCTCTTCACAGATTCTTTGGTACTCTTCTTCCCCCTCTTTCACCTTTCTTTCTAACTCCTTAATCATCCTCCTCCTTTCCAAAATTCCAAGTCCTTGATCTAGACTTCCCCCTGAAATGATTCCAGAGCGCTCTACGACCTCCCCCTCTCGAGTCACTAAGACCCGAAATCTATCTTCTTTCTTGATCCAGTAGAGCGCATCCTCCAGATTGTTCACCACCCCCACATCTCCGATAAGGAATTGAGCGAGAGAAGAAAACCCTTCTCTCACTCGAACAAACTGAAGAAGGGGAAGAGGAGATCCTTCTTCTCTTCCTGGAGAAAGAGGTTCGGATCTTTCGATCTTCACTCCAATAGGAATGAAACTTCCTCGCCCTAAAGACTCCTTTTTTAGAAAATGGATGGCCTCCTTTGCCTCCTCTTCTTCGTCGACCATCAAATATTGGAGCCTCTCTCCAAGGACGGCCTCTAAGGGAATTTCATAGGGAGGGTCGGGTTCAAAAATATCCGCTACAACTCCTCGGATTCCTTCCCATCTTTCTTCTTCTCGTTTTTTCTGGAAAAGGATCGATTTGACCCCCCTCTCAAATCCTTCATAATTCTCCTGAAGCTCTTTTAGGGAGAGATATCGCGAACGGTTCTCCCTCAATGCCTCCCCTATCGCAGATCGTTCCTTCTGTCTGGTCTCTAACTCTTCCTTCCGTCTTTCGAGATCCCTCTCTTCTCTCTCTTTCTCTTCCTGAAGTCTTGCCTTGAGTGAAAGACTCTTCTCTCTCTCTCCTTCCCGCTGAGCCATTCTCTCTTCTAATTGGCGGAGGGCTTTTCTGGTCTCCTCCGTCTCTTTCTCATGCTCTCTCCACCTCTTCTGAAGTGCTTCTTCTCGCTCTTCCAAATGGGATTGCCGATTCCTCAGGGAGGTCTGATGGGTGAGGAGATTAATGATCCTCCCCTTCTCTGTCTCCAACTGATCCGCCACCTCTTGATAGGTAGCTTTAAATTCATGGTAAAGAGTCTCCCATTCTTGAAGAGTCTCTCTTATCTCTCTTTTTTCCCTCTCAAGCTGTGAGCCTACCTCCTCTGCTTCTCTTCGCTCTCTCTGAGACTTTCGCCAAGATAAAAACGCCTCGGTCATCTCCTCTTTGAGTTGAGCTTCCTGTTTCTGAAGGTTTTCCCTCTCCCTCCTCAAATGGGCCACCTCATTTTCTCTCTTCTGGATGGATTGGGCCAGTTCATAAAGTTCCTTTTGAAGGAGACGTTCCTTCTCTTCTTCTTCCATACTTCTAAGCCGCATCCCTTCTATCAGGGCCTCTTTTTCCCCCAACTGGGCAGAGATTCCCATCTCTCTTTCCCGGAGAGCCTTGAGATACCCTCTCGTGGCTTCCCCTCTTTCAGAGAGCTCGGCATACTCCTGAAGGGCAAAACGCAATTCGATCTCTTTAATCTCTTTCCGGATCGCCTTGTATTCTTCTGCTCGCTTGACCTGCCGTTCAAGGGTAAGGATCTGTCTTTTTACCTCCGCGATGATGTCCTGAATTCGAAGGAGATTCTGTTGGGTGGCCTCCATTTTCATCAAAGCCAATCTCTTTCTCTCTTTATATTTGGCTATCCCTGCCGCCTCCTCGATGAGGAATCGCCGATCCTGGGGATTGGCGTGGATGAGATACTCTACTCGACCTTGCTCGACAATCGAATATCCATTGACCCCAATCCCTGTATCCAGAAAGAGATCCGTAATATCTCTTAATCGACAGGGGACTCGGTTGATGAGAAATTCACTCTCTCCCGATCGGTAGAGCCTTCGGGTGATCGTAATTTCACTATAAGATGCATATTGCGGAGGAGCGGATCCATCCTCATTGGAAAAGGTGAGGGTCACCTCGGCCATCCCGAGAGGCTTCCTTCCCTCCGAGCCATTAAAAATCACATCCTCCATCCATCGTCCTCTCAGATGTTTGGCACTTCTCTCGCCAATGGCCCAGAGGATGGCATCGACAATATTTGACTTTCCACAACCGTTGGGGCCCACAATCCCCGTGATCCCTTCTCGAAAGGTCAGAACAATCCGATCCACAAATGACTTAAATCCTATCATCTCAAGGGATTTGAGCTTCATCGATGAATCTCTAATCTATCTCCCCTCCTTCTGTTCGATATATTCTATGGCCTTCTCAAGTCGCCGAATCACCTTTCCTTGGCCAAGAATCTCCATCACTTCATCCAGAGGAGGGCTGGCTGTCCTGCCCGTAAGGGCCATTCGAAGGGGCTGTGCAATCTTGACCAGGGGTTGCCCTTGCCTCTCTGCCAGTTGTTGGATGAGACGATGAGCGATCTCACGATCCAAACGTTTCTCCTTGGAAAGGGCTTCTCTCATCTCTTCAAAGATAAGGAGGGAACCAGGGGTGAGAAACTTTTTTGCTCCCTCTTCCTCATAGCTCACCTCTTCGGCAAAATAGAATTCTGAAAGATTGGCCATCTCCACCAGCGTCTTCGCTCTCTCCCGAAGGGAACTCACGATTTTTTTTAAAAATTCCAGATCAGCAGTCAGATATCCTTTTTCCTCGAGAAAAGGCCGAAATAATCTCACCAACTCATCTAAGTCCTTCTTTTTAATATATTGAGAATTGAGCCAATCGAGTTTCCCGGGATTGATGGCAGCCGGGGATCGCCCCACCGCTTCCAGGGTGAATTTCTCCATCAATTCCTCCAGGGTGAACTCCTCCTGATCCCCGTAAGACCAACCTAAGCGAACCAAATAATTGACCACCGCCTCCGGAAGATAACCCATCTTCTTGTATTCCAACACGGAAGGTGCTCCATGACGTTTTGAAAGTTTCTTTTTGTCCGGCCCTAAAATCATCGGGACATGGGCAAATCTCGGCAGAGGAAATTCCAAGGCTTGATAGATCTGAATCTGTCGGGGAGTATTGTTGAGATGATCATTTCCTCGAATCACATGAGTGATCCCCATCGTTCCATCATCGACGACCACAGAAAAATTATAGGTCGGAAACCCATCGCTCCGAAGGATAATCAGGTCGTCCAGTTCCGAGTTGTCGAATACGATTCTCCCCTGAATCAAATCCTCCACCACCGTTACCCCCTGATCCGAGGAAAGGAATCGAATCGCAAAAGGTTGATTCGGTGGATGAACCCTTCGCTCCAAACAGCTTCGATCATATTTGGGCTTTCGCCCAGCCCTGAGCGCCTCTCTCCTCTTTTCTTCTAATTCTTCAGGTTTGCAATAGCACCGGTAAGCCTTTCCCTCTCGAAGGAGTCGTTCGGCCACCTCCTGATAAAGACGGAAACGCTCACTCTGAAAGTATGGACCTTCGTCCCAATCCAGTCCTAACCACTTCATGGCATCAAGAATCCCCTGAACCGCCTCCTGAGTAGAACGCTCCACATCCGTATCCTCAATCCGGAGGATAAAGATCCCTTTCGTCTTTTTTGCAAAGAGCCAGTTGAAGAGGGCGGTTCTTGCTCCTCCAATATGGAGATCGCCCGTTGGGCTGGGTGCAAATCTCGTTCTTACTTGAGACATCTCCTTATCCCAGGACTCGATCTTTTATTCAAAAAAATCCCCCCTACCCCTTTCCATGATCGGGGAGGAGGGAATACCCTTCTTCCTTTCATCACTCAATAAGATGATCAATCGCCTGAAGGGCCTCCTCTAACTTCTCGGTCTTTGTTCCCCCTGCCTGAGCAAAATCAGCCCTTCCTCCTCCAGTCCCTCCCACATAGTGGGCCACCTTTTTGATCAACTCATTCGCCTTGAACCGATGGGTAAGATCGGGGGTCACTCCCATCAATAGGGTGACCTTCTCTTCCGCCATGCTTCCCAAAAGAATGATTCCTGAACCCATTTTCACCTTTAATTGATCCACAAACTCCCTAAGTGTTTTGAGATCTTTTCCATCCACCTTGCTCGACAAGATCTTGACTCCCTTCACCTCTCGAGTTTGAGAGAGGAGGGTGAGGATCTCCTGATGGGATGCCTTTGCCCGAAAGGACTCGATCTCCCGTTCAAGGCTTTTATGCTTCTCAAGCAGTCGCTCCACTCTCGTGTAGAGTTCCTCTGGAGTGGATTTGAGAAGGGAGGCGATCCCTCTCCATTGCCGCTCCATCTCCTTGACCCATTGATAGGCCCCCTTTCCCGTGAGGGCCTCAATCCTCCTTACTCCAGCCGCCACTCCGCTTTCACTGATGATCTTAAAGAGGCCAATATCGCCAGTCCGTGAGGCGTGAGTGCCTCCACAGAGCTCGATGCTAAAGTCTGAGACCATGACCACCCTCACCTCTTCACCATACTTTTCCCCAAAAAGGGCCATGGCCCCGGTTTGAAGAGCCTCTTCCAGATTCATGATCTTTGTCTCGACCTTTAGATTTTCCCGAATCTTTTGATTCACCATCTCTTCAATCCTGTCCAGATCCTCTGGACTGATCGGCGCGAAATGAGTGAAATCGAATCTCAATCGATCAGGGCTAACCAGTGAGCCTGCCTGATGAACATGGCTTCCCAAAATCTCCCTTAATACGGCCTGAAGAAGATGGGTCCCTGTATGGTTGAGGGTAATATCTCTTCTTCGATCCGAATCCACTCGAAAAGTGGCCTCCATCCCCTCTCTCACCCTTCCCCTCTTCACTTTCCCCTGGTGGATAATCAAATCTTCCATAGGCTTAAGGGTATCTTCCACCTCGATTGAAAACGCTTCATGGAAGATCACCCCTCGATCTCCTACCTGCCCTCCTGACTCTCCATAGAAGGGGGTCCTTTCAGAGACGATCTCGACTTCTTCCCCCTCGGTCGCCTCGGAAACCCATTCCTCTCCCTTAATCATCTTTATGATCTTGGATTCACATTGAAGCTTATCGTAGCCCACAAAGGTACTCTTCACCCCTTCTCGAAGGCTTCTCCGATAGACCTCCTTTGTTCTCCCTTCTCCCATTCCCTGCCAGGCAAGTCTACTCTTCTGTCTTTGCTCCTCCATCTGGGCTCGAAAGCCTTCCTCATCAAAACTCATCCCCTCTTCCTGGAGGATCTCGGTGGTGAGATCCAAAGGAAATCCAAAGGTATCGTAAAGTTTAAAGGCCACTTCTCCGGGGAGAACCCTCCTCGCCTCTTTCTTCAATCGCTCCAGTTCTTCCTCTAAGATTTTAAGACCGGTGTCCAGAGTCTCTGAAAACCTCTCCTCCTCATTCTGAATCACTTTCGAAATGAACTCCTCTGACTCTCTTAACTCAGGATAGGCCTCTTTCATCACCCCTACGACTCGAGAGGAGGTTTGAGAGAGAAAAGGACGATCGATCCCGAGCATTCTTCCATGCCTCATCGCCCTTCTCATAATTCGACGAAGGACATATCCTCGACCCTCATTTGAGGGAAGAACCCCATCGTTGATCAGAAACGTGGCGGCCCGACTATGATCGGCAATGACCCGGATAGAGATATCCGCCTTTGGATCCTCTCCGTAAGAAAGGTGGCAGATTGATTCGATTTCTTGAATGATAGGACGAAAGAGGTCCGTTTCAAAATTACTTTTTACGCCTTGAAGGATGGCAGAAATTCGTTCAAGTCCCATCCCGGTATCGATCGATGGTTTGGCCAGTGGAATGAGCCTTCCTTCTTCTGTACGGTTGAATTGCATGAATACAAGATTCCACAGTTCAAGGAAGCGATCACAGTCACACCCCACCGAGCACTCCGGCCTTCTGCAACCCATCCCTTCTCCCTGGTCAATCACGATCTCCGAACAAGGTCCACAAGGACCGGTATCTCCCATCGCCCAGAAGTTATCCTTCTCTCCCATTCGAACAATCCGATCGGAAGGGATGCCAATCTTACGCCAGAGCTCAAAGGCTTCATCATCATCCAGGTAGATGGTGATCCACATTTTCTCTGCGGGCAGTCCCCACTGGTGAATCAAAAGATCCCAGGCCATCTCGATGGCCCCTTCCTTGAAATAGTCTCCAAACGAGAAATTTCCTAACATCTCGAAGAAGGTATGATGTCTGGCCGTCTTTCCCACGATCTCCAGATCGTTATGCTTTCCTCCTGCACGAACACATTTCTGTGAGGTGGTGGCGCGACGATACTCCCGGGTCTCTTCCCCTAAAAAGACCCTTTTAAACTGTACCATCCCAGCATTCGTGAAGAGCAGAGTGGGGTCATCTTTAGGAACCAGTGAGGAGCTCGAAACAATACGGTGGCCTCTTTGAGCAAAATAGTTCAAAAAGGCTTTTCGAATCTCGTTCGAGGTCATGGCTTCAAACCCACACCTCCTGGTCTTGAAGGGAGAGGTCTTTCTGGTCTTACTTTTTTGGTCTCCTCTTTGACCTTTTCTCTTTCTCTTTCTAACATCTCATACTCCTCCCAACCCGCATCACTGGTGGCCAGAATCCCTTTCACCCTCAGGGCAAAGTCGTCCGGATTGGTGCAATGCTTGAGGGCTTCCTCGTAGGTAATGAGACCATCTCTGAGAAGGAACATGAGGGATTGATCGAAGGATTGCATCCCATAAGTGGTTACCCCTTTGGTGATGGCATCCAGCAGTTCATTCGTCTTATCTTTTTCGATAATGCATTCCCGGACCCTGGCGGTGGAGACTAAAATCTCAACCGCTGGAACTCTCCCCATTCCATCAGCCCTTGGGACCAACCGCTGAGAGATCACCCCTTTGAGAACAGCGGCTAACTGAAGGCGAACCTGTTTCTGGTGATAAGGAGGGAAGACGGAGATGATTCGGGTGATCGTCTCTGTAGCATTTAAGGTGTGGAGGGTGGACATGACCAGGTGGCCGGTCTCTGCTGCGGTAAGGGCTGTTTCAATCGTTTCAAAGTCCCTCATCTCGCCCACGAGAATCACATCCGGATCCTGACGGAGAGCCACCCGGAGGGCACTTGAAAAGGTACTGGTGTCAGAACCCACTTCTCGTTGATCGATGATGGACTTCTTATCCTCATGGATGAATTCGATGGGATCTTCGATGGTGATGATATGGCAGTTTCGATTTTGGTTAATAATGTCAATCATGGTGGCAAGGGTCGTCGATTTCCCACTTCCGGTCGTCCCGGTCACAAGGATGAGCCCTCGTTGCTCCAGGGCAATGTTGCGGATCACGGGAGGAAGGTGGAGCTCCTCGAGGGTCTTGATCTGATAGGGGACGATTCGGATGGCGATGGAAAGTTTTCCCCTCTGCTGATAGATGTTGACCCGAAATCGACCCAGTCCGTAGACTTCATAGCCCATATCGATTTCTCGATTTTTGATGAACCGCTCTTTCTGCCAGTCATTCATTATACTGAAGGCTATCTTGGAGAGATCATTATGGTCAAAAGGCTTGACCTTATTGAAGGGCTTGAGAATCCCATTGATCCGAAAAATGGGCGAAGACCCTTCTTTAATATGCACATCTGAGGCTTCGTGTTCCAGAGCTTCCACCAAGAGTTGATTGAGATCCATGATCGACCTCCTCCTCTATCTTGTTTTTTGTCACCCTCCCTCTTATTTCGAGGATCCTGTCTTAGAGAGATAAAAACTTTCGAGAATCTCCTTTTCAATCTGTTCCAAGACCTTAGGTCTTTCCTTTAAAAATTGCCTTGCATTCTCCCTTCCCTGACCGATCCGATCTCCCTTATAGGTATACCAAGTTCCGCTCTTTTCCACGATATTCTTCTCCACGGCCAGATCCAGGACATCCCCTTCTCTCGAAATTCCTTCTCCATGGATGAGGTCGAACTCAACCTCTTTGAAAGGAGGAGCCACTTTGTTCTTCACGACACGGACCTTTGTTCGGCTTCCAATGACATCCTGACCTTGCTTGATCGAAGCAATTCGACGGACATCTAAACGAACGGAGGAGTAAAATTTGAGGGCGTTGCCTCCTGTGGTCGTCTCTGGATTGCCAAACATCACACCGATCTTCATTCGAATCTGATTGACGAAGATGAGAATCGTATTCGATTTGCTGATGGTGGCGGTCAGTTTCCTCAGGGCTTGAGACATGAGTCTGGCCTGAAGTCCCATATGGGCATCTCCCATCTCCCCTTCGATCTCTGCTTTCGGAACGAGAGCTGCCACCGAGTCAATGACAATGACATCGACTCCACCACTTCGGATGAGGTGTTCTGCAATCTCTAAGGCTTGCTCACCCGTATCCGGCTGGGCTAAAAGAAGTTCATCTATCTTTACGCCCAGTTTTTTGGCATATTGAACATCCAGGGCATGCTCTGCATCGATGAAAACGGCGATTCCGCCTCTCTTTTGAGCCTCGGCAATGACATGGAGGGCCAATGTGGTCTTTCCTGAAGCCTCTGGCCCAAAGATTTCCACGATTCGACCCCTCGGCAATCCACCTACCCCAAGAGCAAGGTCAAGAGAAAGAGAACCGGTGGAGATCGTCGGGATGGCTCCTGGCATGGTCTCTTCACCTAATTTCATAATGGCGCCTTTCCCAAACTGCTTTTCAATCTGGGAGACGGCCAACTCAACCGCCTTTTTCTTACTCAATTCTTCTCTCATTGCCTCCTCCTGCCCCCGAGTGATTCGGGAGTCTAAAGATATAGGGGAAGAGACTGAGGCTCTCCCCTATGGAACTATACCCCACTGCCTTTTTCTCTTGAGCCTCTCAGTCTAATCTCTTTAAGGGGGGTGTAGATTGGCCCCGATGGCCTCAGGTCGCTCTTAAAAAGAATGACTCCCTCTACCTCAAATTCTCCAAAAAATTCCTCTTTATACTTTCCCAACTTTTCTACCAAACACGCCTTCCCCCGGTTCGATTTGACCCTCCCTAAGGTAAGATGGGGATGAAAGGGTCGATCTTCGGGCTTAAATCCGATCTTTTCAAGCTCCTTTTCTAATCGATTTTGAAGCGTCGAAAGAAGGAACCCACTTTCCTCCAAACCTATCCAAAGAACTCTTGGATTCCTTACATCTGGGAATCCTCCCATCCCCTGAACTTTGAGAGAAAAGAAGGGAGTTCTCTGAACCGACTTCTCAACCGTTTTCACAATGGACTCTATCTGTTTTTCTTCAATATTCCCAAGGAATTTCAATGTGAGATGGATACTATTGGGATCTACCCACCGAACATCGGCCTGGCATGTTTTTAATTCCTGTTGTACCTCTTTCAGTCTCTTCAGAATAGAGTCGGGAAGTTCAATCGCTAAGAAGGTTCGAATCAATCCAATAAATCCTCTGACTCCCTTCCTTAAAAAGAAGATAGAAGGTTGTGAATTGATGTTAACATAAATAGAAAAAAAGTCAATGTTAAAAAGGAGTTGGCCACTTTCATGGAATCGAATTTTTCTTGACAAAATCCCCTATTTTCGATAAGAAGAAAAAAGAGGGGAATTCTCTTTTGGGAAAGGAGGTGAATGAATTTAGAGAGGTTTGAGATGGGATAAGCGTTTCAAAATTTTTTACCAACCCTTTATTTAAAAGGAGGGATGATCATGGCGGAGAAAAAGAAGGAAGAGATTCAAGGGAGTTTTGAATTTCTGAAAGATTGGGGGGATGCTCTCACTCGATGGACAGAGCGCTGGATTCCTGATGCCCTGGTGATTGTCATCGTTTTAAGTCTCGTTGCTTATATCTTTGCGCTCATCTGGGGATTTAAACCTGAGGTGGGTTTAGGGACTCGTGCCTATAAATCGATCCAGGCTTGGGGAAATGGTTTTTGGGTCCTGCTCGAATTTGCCATGCAGATGTGTCTCATTATGATGACAGGATACATTCTTGCCTGCTCTCCTCCGGTTCGACGATTAATGAATGGACTTGCGGGATGGTCGAATCCCGAAAAACCCTGGCAGGCGATTGTCATCATGTCCCTTTTCTCAATGATCCTGGCCTGGCTCAACTGGGGACTGAGTCTCATTGGAAGTGCAATGTTAGCCCTCTTTATTGTGAGAAGAAATCCAAAAGTGGATTATCGATTATTGATCGCCGGGGCGTATCTCGGGCTCGGTTGTACATGGCATTCAGGCCTCTCTGGATCCGCAACTCTCCTCGTAGCCACACCGGATAATTTTCTGATCAAACAGAAATTACTGGACGGGGTGATCCCTGTCTCCAATACCATCTTTCATCCTTTTAACCTCATTCTTACCCTAATTATTGTGGTCGTCGTCACTATCTTGATGGCCCTCATGCATCCAAAACCCGAAAAGGCCTTTGTCGTCAAACCCGAACTGATGGATCAATTGAAGCTTTATGAAGCGCCTCCCAAGCCTGCGAAATTTGAGACCCCTTCAGATTGGATGAACTGGTGGCCTGGATTCAACATTATGGTCTTCATTGGAGGCCTCATCTGGTTAATCTGGCATTTCTCCAATAAGGGTCTGGAATTAACCCTCAATGTCGTCAATTTTACTATGCTGATGCTGGGAATCCTTTTTCATTGGAGACCCTGGTCCTTTCTGAAAGCGACAGAGGATGCAGGAAAAGCCGTTTGGGGAATCGTCATCCAATTTCCCTTCTATGCAGGGATCTTCGGCCTCTTTCGATTTACCATGCTCTCGGAGGTATTTACCAAGGCCTTTGTAGCCATCTCCACTCCTCAAACCTTTCCCCTCTTTATCTACTGGTACGGAGGACTCCTCAACTACCTCATTCCTTCTGGTGGAGGAGAATGGGCCGTGGTATCCCCTTATATCGTCCCAGCGGCAAAACAATTGGGGGTAGGGATGGGAACCACCGTCGTGACCTATGCCTGGTCTGATATGATGACCGATATGATTCAACCCTTCTGGGCTATTGCGATGCTGGCGGTAGCGAAACTCAATTTCAGGGACATCATGGGCTGGTTACTTATGGTATTTTTCGTCTATTTCATTATCACCTCTCTGGCCTTCCTCTTCTTCATCCCCAACTGGTAAAAAGAAAGAGGGGCTCTCTTTGGAGCCCCTTTTTTATTTCTTAGAGGAAAATGGACGTTAGGGTTCTGAAAGCTCTATAGAGATTCCACCCAGAAATTCCGGGGCAAGGAAAGCAATTTTCTTCCCTCGAAGACCCACCTTCGGCACAGAGTCCATCATCTTAACACCCCGCCCGATTAGAAGGCTTATATCCTCCTCTATTTGATCGGTGATAAGGGCAAAGTGATGAATCGTATTGCCGTGCTCCCGGACCATTTTCGAAAAGGCTCCATCCTCGCTATAGTCCTCGATGAACTCGAGATCCAGATTCCCAAGACTCACCACTGCCACTTTCATCCTTCTCTCCGGAACATCCTTAATCGAAGGCGCGGGGAGACCCAAGGCTTCTGTAAATTTTGGGAGGGTCTTCTCGATCTCTTTCACCAATATTCCAATATGACCCACTCTTTGAATCATTCCCTCTCCAATCCCTTTGGATGATGAGCCTCCTTTATTTCCAATACCTATCGTTGGTAAGACGCTCTTCCACATTTATTCTATAGAAATCTTGGATGGGTCTCAACACCTCCTTATCTTTTTCATAAACGGCTTTTAGAGCATTCCTCACCACCTCTACTCCTTTTGGAGTCATTTTCCCCAAAGGAGGTCGACACGGGCCTGCGGGCAATCCAAGACCTTTCATCATCGTTTTGATTGGAAGAGGATTTCTAAATTTGGTTGGAACCTCAAACCCCTCGTAGGATTCTATGGTATTGACGGTCACGACTTTAAAAAGAGGATCTAAAATCTCCTTTAACGCATTGGCCCTCTCCATCTCTCCTTTTAAAATCGCTCTTACCATCTCTCCAATAGCTCCTGGAACGATATTGGACATTACCGAAATGACCCCGGAGGCACGAATATCACTTCGAGTCATCATTTCAAACGTTTTATCATCGTCTCCCGAAAGGATATCAAAATCTTCACCACAAAGGATTCTGGTCTTGGCCATTCGATCCAGATCCCCTGTGGCCTCCTTTACTGCTCTTACATTTTTGAATTTACGATGGAGGATGGCTAAATCCTCTACCTCCAGTTTCGTCCCTGTCCTTCCCGGGATGATATAAGGGACAACACATATTTTCCGGAACGCTTTTGCAATCACCTCGTAATATTGGGTTCTTAATTCCAAGGAAGAAGGACCATTATAATAGCAATCCACCAGAAGAGCTCCTTCTGCCCCAACTTCCACCGCATGCTTTGTTCCACGGAGGGCCTCTTTGGTAGAATTTGAACCTGTTCCGGCAATGACAAAGGCCTTTCCTTTGGCCATCTTGACCACCCTGCTGATCACTCGATCATGTTCCCTCCAATCAAGGGTGGGAGATTCTCCGGTCGTCCCCGTTGGAACCAGATTGGCTCCATTGGCTATTTGAAACTGAAGATTCTTTTCGAGACCCTCAAAGTCAATCTCCCCTTTTCGGTTAAACGGTGTCACCAACGCTGTCCAGACGCCCTCAAATCTTTCGAGTTTCATTGTTCCCTCCTTAATATATTTTGTTTTTTTCTATTATCAGAGAAAAAATGAAAAATTCAAGAAGAAAAGATTCACAAATGTAACCCCTCATTCAGAGGTGGGGAATAAGCCCGAGAGGGGTATTGGAGAAACCCATGGTGCGGCTACCTTAAATGGTCCATAGAAATCGTTTACTTTGGATTGTTTTAATCAGAAACCCATTTCTACAATGGATCGATTCGTATAATCTATTTTATGTTAAACCCATCCGCGTTCTATGGGTTTCAGTAACCATCTATTCTTTCGTTCTTCCATGGGCTGAAAAAAATAAAGGGGGCCATTTTATCTTTTATCTTTTTGAGGGGTTTCTTTGATAAATTGGAAAAGGGATCTAAGAGCCAGATGGGTTGACTCTCTTTTGATTCTTTTCCGACTCCCCTTCAAATTAAATTTTACTACAGAGACTCTTCTCCCTTTTGTCAATCCAATATAGACAAGCCCTACAGGCTTCTCCGGGGTTCCACCCGAAGGACCAGCAATACCTGTCGTGGAGAGTCCAAAAGTGGCATCAAATCTCTTCCGTACCCCTATGGCCATCCTTTTAGCCACCTGGGGACTTACCGCTCCAAATCGCTCAATCTCTTTTTTGGGAACCCCTAACTGTCTCCTTTTCGATTCGTTGCTGTAGGTGACCACACCACCCAAAAAGTATTCCGAACTTCCAGGGACATTGGTAATACGATCACAAATCTGTCCACCTGTGCAGGATTCGGCTACAGAAAGAGTCCAACCCCTTTTCCTTAAAACCTCTCCAATCCTCTTCTCAATGGTTTCCCCCAAATCTTCTCCCTCCCTTTCTCACTCCTTCTCCTTTCAAGAAAGGAGATGAAGTGAGATTCCGACCCGCAGGACAATGTTTCCATAAACTCCAGCGACGACATCATCCATCACGACACCATAGCCGCCTTTTAACCTCTTCTCCAAATAACGAATGGGGAATGGTTTTAAGATATCGAAAAAACGGAAAAGTAAAAATCCCACCCCTATGGATAAAGCTGTTTTAGGAATCCAGAACAGGGTAATGAAAAAACCCAACATTTCGTCAATCACAATCCTTGGATCATCCCTTCTCCCGAAGAGGGATTCTGCCTTTTCTGAAATCCAGCTTGAAAGAAAGAAGAGGGTAAGAAGCGTCAATTCATAAAAGGGAGAGGGCATCTTAGAAAGAAAAGATCCCATGGGAATGGCTAAAAGGGTGGCCCATGTTCCAGGGGCAATAGGGAGATACCCTATACCAAAGCCTGTTGCCCAAAAGAGGATGAAAAATTTCATTTCAGGATTAGACAGACCGAGTCAAGTGGAACCCTTAGTTAAACGGATAGCCTTGGTCAAATCGATCTGACCGGTGTAGAGAGCTCTCCCTACAATCACCCCAATCACCCCATCGGATTCTAAGCTCAGAAGTTTCTCTATCTCTTCAATCCTGGAGATCCCTCCTGAGGCAATAACTGGAATAGAAATGGCACGAGCCAATTGCTGGGTGCTCTGGAAGTTCAAACCTCTCTCCGTCCCGTCTCTCTCGATATCTGTAAAAATGATGGAATCAAGAGGCATCCCTTCATATTGCTTCGCCAGTTCTATGGCTTCTATAGAGGCCACCTTCTTCCATCCTTCCACAGCAACCTTTCCGTTCTTTGCATCGATTCCGAGGATCACCTTTTTAGGATATCGTCTGCACGCTTCTTCGATAAGAAGTCTATGATGAAGGGCTGCTGTTGCAAGAATGATCCACTCCGCGCCAGCTCGAAAATAGGCCTCCATCGTCTCGAAATCCCTTATCCCACCTCCCACCTCTATCGGGATTGGAATCGCCTCTATCATTTTTTTGATCACATCAAAATGGTAGGGCTTTCCCCTCACTGCCCCATCGAGATCGACCACATGGAGTCTCTCTGCTCCTTTGGATACCCAATGCTTCGCCATCTCGATGGGATTCTCCGAATAGACGGTCTCCAGATCCATCCTCCCCTGCGATAGTCTCACACATCGGCCCTCTTTTAGGTCAATCGCCGGAATAACGATCATCTCATCTCCTCCAGTTCAGTTGGGCCAGGAAGTCTCATCAATCTCTCATCCATTCCTACGCTGGCAAGTTCTTCAGCAGTTAACCACCGGGCTTTCCTTCGCAGGAAGGAGCCGAATTTAAGAAGATTCTCACTCAAGGGCCTCTGAACCTCATCCATTCGAGCGCTCCAGACTTCTCTCCCATCCCTTAGGCGAAAGAGGTGAAGATCAAAAGCCACAGAAGCAGGACGCTCAGCTCCCCATGATGATCCAACCCTCTCTTCGAAACGAAAGAGGAACCCAAGGAAGAGAAATTCTCCCCCTAACTCCCTCCCCAATTCGATCGAAGAGGATCGAATCTCTCTTTCAAAAGGAACCCTACCTTTCTGAAGGAATGCCTCTTCAACCTTTTCCAAAGGAAGGAGTTCGAAGATCCCTTTCTGGGCCATCTTTTGATAGAGGAGTTTTGTGAGGGTATGCTGGGAGCCACGAAGAATCTCCCCTCGTCGAAATACAGTATGGCAAATTGGACATACAGGATCCTTTTCAATAAGGAATGGGAGGGTGACCAAACGGGGTTTGCCTTCGGCCAAACCCTCCTCTCTTGCTGAAGCTCCTAAAAGAAAGAGGATCCATAGAAGGGAAACAAAAGCCTTCTTCATCTCTTATCCCCTATCCTCTTTGCATCCTCTAAGAACTGGGAAATCCCACGATCGGTCAGAGGATGCCTCACCATCTGCTCCAGAATCGCAGGGGGGATGGTGACAATTTCGGCTCCCATCCTTGCCGCCTCAATGACATGGATGGGATGTCTAACACTGGCCACAATAATTTGGGTTTGAAATTCATCGTAATTCTGATAAATCTCCCGGATCTGTTGAATGAGTTGAAGACCATTGAAGCTGACATCATCTAATCTCCCCAAAAAAGGGCAGATATAAGTGGCACCAGCCTTTGCCGCCAGAATGGCCTGGCTGGGGCTAAAGATCAGAGTCACATTGGTCTTAATCCCTTCCTGGGAAAGGCTCCTCACTGCCCGCAACCCCTCTTCGGTGATAGGAATTTTGATGACTATCTCTTCTCCCCAGGTGGCTAAGATCTTTGCTTCCCTTAGGATCTCTTCATAAGTGGTTCCTGTGACCTCCACATTAATAGGACCTTTTACCTCCTCAGAGATCTTTCGAATCAGGGTTTCGGGATTCTCTTTTTCTTTTGCCAGAAGGGTTGGGTTTGTCGTCACCCCGTCCACCAACCCCAAGGCCTTTGCTTTTTTAATCTCCATTAAATTTGCGGTATCGATAAAGATCTTCATCCTTCGCCTCTCCTTTCCCCTCTGCTCCATCCCCTCCCCAAGGCACGTTATATTTCTAAGCGATCCCCCAGCTTCTCACCATTTCATGGATGGCTTTAGCCTGTCTGAGAAGGGCCTCCATCTCTTGAAGAGGAATCATACTGGATGCGTCACAGAGGGCTTCTCTGGGAGTGGGATGGGTTTCAAGAAAGAGTCCGTTGCAGCCAACTGCCACTGCTCCTCGAACAAGATAAGGGACAAACTGGGGGCTTCCTCCCCTTGGATCCTCACTCGGAATCCCGTAGTTTCGAACCACATGGGTCGCATCGAAAATAACTGGACATCCAATCTCTTGCATGATGGGGATGGAACAGAAATCTGAGATAAGTCTATTATATCCAAAGCAGGTTCCTCGCTCCGTAAGAAGGACCTGATGATTTCCTGTGCTATAAACCTTTCTCACCGCTCCAGCCATATTCTCTGGGGCCATGAATTGTCCTTTTTTGATATTTACAACCTTTCCAGCCTCTCCCACTTTGATCAAGAGAGAGGTCTGTTGACAGAGGAAGGCTGGGACTTGAAGAATATCCAGAACCTCTTTGGCCTGATCCACATCCTCCATTCGATGGACATCCGATAGCACAGGGATTCCAAACTCTTCCTTCACCTTCGAAAGAATCCTCAGCCCTTCCTGAATCCCCGGTCCTCTGTAGGCTTTTTCTGAACCTCGATTGTCTTTTTCGTAGGAGGCTTTAAAAATATAAGGAATCTTTAAGGACTCACAGATTCTTTTTAACTCTCCTGCAATCCTGAGGGCCATCGCTTCACCTTCAAGGATGCATGGCCCTGCGATCAGAATCATCGGATTCCCCTTTCCAATTCGAATCTCTCCAACCCTTACCTCATTCATCTCTCCCTTCTCCCCTTAAAGGATTCCCTTTGTTGAGGGAACCATCTTTATGCGTTCATCCCATGAGACCGCTTCTCTCAAGGCCCTTCCTACCCCTTTAAAAACAGCCTCCACCATATGGTGACTGTTCCTTCCATAAAGAAGATTGATATGAAGGGTAAACTTCCCATGATCAGAGAAGGCTTTGAAGAACTCCTCCACTAACTCAAGATCAAAAGTCCCTATCTTGGATCTCTTTGGCTTCATATGAAAGACGAGGCAAGGCCTCATGGAAAGGTCCAACGCCACTGAAGCCAGGGTCTCATCCATTGGAATCAAAGCCCCCCCAAATCTCCGAATCCCTTTCATCTCTCCCAATGCCTTCCGCACCCCTTCACCCAAACAGATCCCCACATCCTCTACGGTATGATGGGCATCCACCTCTGTGTCTCCCTTCGCTTGAAGGGTAAGGTCTATGGCACTATGATAGGCGAACAATTGAAGCATGTGATCGAAAAAGGGGATCCCCGTCTGAATGGAATGTTTCCCTGATCCATCCAGATCCATTTTTAAGATAATCTCCGTCTCTTTTGTCTTTCTTCGAATCTGCGCTTTTCGATGTCTCTTCACGATGGCTTCTTTTCCTCCTTTAGTCTCGATTGAATCGCCCTATAATGGCCTTCCAATCCTTCCCATCGAGCGAATCTCTCAATATCCTCCGCAAATTGGATCAACCTCTTTCGGTCAAATTGAATAAAATGAATCCGTTTATAAAAATCTTCCACCCCCAAGGGAGAGAAGAATCTTGCTGTCCCTAAGGTTGGAAGAATGTGGTTGGGACCAGCCAGATAATCCCCCACTGCCTCAGGCGTATAAGGACCCAGAAATACCGCTCCAGCATTCCGGATCGCCTTTTTAAGAGTGCGGGGCTTACTGACGGAGAGCTCTACGTGCTCAGGGGCAATCCTGTTTGCCACTTCGATCGCCTGAGAAAGGTCCTTTACTACAAGGAGAGCTCCCCTCCTATGCAAACTGGCTCTGGCAATTCTACTTCTTTTGAGAGAGCGAAGTTGCCTTTCCAATTCTTCTTTGACCTTCTTGGCGAAGGGTTCAGAGGGAGTGATAAGAATCGGCAGTGCCATCTCATCATGCTCGGCCTGAGAGAGGAGGTCTGAAGCGATAAAAGAAGGATGGGTTTCGCCATCGGAGATGATGACGATCTCACTCGGTCCTGCTATCATATCGATATCGACTTTTCCATAGACGAGACGTTTCGCCATGGCGACGTAACGGTTCCCAGGACCCACAATCTTATCGACTCGAGGGATCGTTTCTGTCCCATAGGCCAGGGCCCCGATGGCCTGAATCCCCCCTACCTGAAAGATTTGGTGGACCCCAGCCAAATCTGCGGCTACCAGGACTGCCGGACTGATTCCACCAGGCTGAGGTGGGGTGGTAAGGATGAGCTCCTTCACCCCTGCTACTTTTGCAGGGATGGAGGCCATGAGCACGGTCGATGGATAGGAGGCCTTCCCACCAGGGATATAGAGACCTACTCGATCTAAAGGTCTCCTTATCTGCTCAATTCGAATCCCCCTCTCCACCCATCTCGTATGAATGGTTTTTTTCGTGAGCTGATGAAATCTTCGGATCCGGGAAGAGGCCTTCTCTAAGGTCTTTAAAAAAGGGGGAGGGATCTTCTTATAGGCCTCTTTGATCTCCTGTCTCGGAATAAGAAGCTCAGAGGGTGAGAGACGGATCTGGTCGAATTGGTAAGTATAATGAAGAAGGGCTTTATCTCCCTCTCGTCTTACCTTTTCAATAATAGAAAAGACTTCCTTCTCAATCTCCCTCGACTCCCCCTCCATCCTTCCATCTAATTGCTTAAGGTATCGTTCGAACTCTTCGTCTCCGAATCTAAGAATTCTTATCATTCCTCTCAGCCCTTAAATCCTTTTGATGTTTGCTCCTAATCTGGCCAGCTTCTGATCCAATCCTTCGTATCCTCGATCCAGATGATAAACTCTTGAAACCTCAGTGACTCCCTCTGCCACTAATCCGGCCAACACAAGAGAGGCACTTGCCCTCAGGTCCGTAGCCATGACGGGCGCCCCGCTTAGGTGATCGACTCCCTGGATAATCGCTGTATTCCCTTTGATTCGAATATTGGCGCCCATCCGAAGCAATCCACTCACATGGATAAATCGATTTTCAAAGATCGTCTCTGTAATCACACTGAGCCCTCTTGCCAGGGACATCAACACCATAAATTGGGCCTGCATGTCTGTAGGAAAACCAGGATAGGGCTGGGTTTTTACATCGGTGCTCCGAATCCTTGTGTTTCCAACCACCCTCACCCCATCTCCCTCGGACTCAATCTCTACACCGGCTTCCCTCAGTTTGTAGATGAGGGCTTCCATGTGGTGAAGCGGGCAGTTGAGAAGTTTGATATTTCCCCGAGTCAGTCCTGCGGCCACCATAAGAGTCCCAGCTTCGATTCGATCCGGAATAACGGTATGGTTGACTCCGCCAAGACCTTCAACTCCTTCAATGACAATCGTACTTGTCCCAGCCCCTTCGATCTTTGCCCCCATTTTATTGAGCACTTGGGCTAACTCCACCACCTCTGGTTCCATGGCAGCGTTTCTTAGAATCGTCCTCCCTTTGGCAAGGGTAGCTGCCATCATTAAGTTTTCTGTTCCTGTTACCGTGGGAGTATCCAATCCAATCTCTGCTCCTCTCAATCGGTCTGCTTTGGCCTCCACATACCCTTTTTTGAGTTCAATCCTTGCCCCCATGGCCTCCAAGCCCATCAGATGGAGATTGATCGGACGGGCCCCAATCGCACATCCTCCCGGAAGGGAAACGATAGCCTCTCCCTTTCTTGCCACAAGGGGTCCAAGGACCAGGATGGAAGCCCTCATCGTCTTCCCTAATTCATAAGGAGCTTCACAGTATGGAACCTCTCTCGCATCGATCCGATAGGTATGGTCCTCTACCTTCTCCACTTTCACGCCGAGGGTTTTCAGGACCTTACTAATGGTCTCGATGTCCTTTAATTTAGGGATATTCTGAAAAAGGTTCTCTCCCTCTGTTAAAATAGACGCAGCAAAAATGGGGAGAGAGGCATTTTTAGAACCACTCACCTCTACCTCCCCAATCAATCTCTCTCCTCCCTGAATCAGGATACGATCCATTGCCAACAACCCTTTTCTTCTTATCACAACCTTTGGGCCTTAATCACCCTCTCTATGCCTGCGAGGTCCTTCAATAGGATGGGGCTTTTGAACTCCCCTGTAGATTCAATTAGTTCTGAAACCCTCTCTCCCTGACCCTCCCCCATCTCGAGGAGAAGCCATCCTCCTTCTTTTAAATAGTGAGGAGCTTGAGAGATGATTTGACGATAGAAATTGAGCCCATCTTCTCCCCCTTTTAAAGCCATCAATGGTTCATAGTCTTTTATCTCTCTGGCTAATCGATCAATCTCTGAGTTTTTAATATAAGGGGGATTGGAAACAATGAGATCAAAAGGCCTTTTAAAAGGTGAAAAAGGTTCAAAAAGATCGCCCACGAGAAAGAGAATCCGATCCCCCACCCCAGAGTCCTTTGCATTTTCCTTTGCTACTTCAATCGCTTCTTTTGATAGGTCCGTAGCGATCAGGGTGAGATTTTTCAGTTCTCGGGCAAGGGAGATGGCGATTGCCCCACAGCCCGTCCCCAATTCTAAAACAACGGGGCTCCTTTCGGAAGGATTCTTTGAGAGAATAGAGATCCCTTCCTCGACCAGATGTTCTGTCTCAGGCCTTGGAATGAGAACTCGTGAATCGACCTTAAATGGAATAGACCAAAATTCTTGATAACCCAAGAGATATTGGAGAGGTTCCCGAGAAGCCCTTCTCAGGATCAAACTCTTGAACTTCTCCTCTTCTTCCTTCCCCATCGGTTGATGAAAACAGAGATAGAGTCCCTCTCTTTTTAGGTTCATGGAACAAGCCAGTAGAAGTTCGGCTTGAAGTCTTGGGTTTTGTATCTGGTGATCCCTCAAGTAATGGATACCCCAGTTCAGGGCTTCCAACACGGTCATTCCTATTTTTAACGACTATTCTCTATTTTTTAGAGTTTCGGTCTGATAGTAGGTGATGAGGGAGTCGATGATTTCGTCAAGATCCCCTTCCAGAATCTCATCCAAACGATATAAGGTTAATCCAATCCGATGATCGGTTACCCGTCCTTGGGGGAAATTATAGGTCCGGATCCTTTCGCTCCGCTCTCCTGTCCCCACCTGATTTCTTCGTTTCTCTGAAATCTCCTTCTCCTTCTCCTGCCTTGCTTTCTCCAATAATCTGGCCCTTAAAATTTTTAAAGCCTTGGCTTTATTTTTATGCTGAGATTTTTCATCCTGACAGGAGACGACTATCCCGGTCGGGAGATGAGTAATCCGGACTGCAGAATCCGTGGTATTCACACTTTGTCCTCCTGGGCCAGAGGATCGAAATATATCAATCCTCAGATCGTTCGGATCGATCTCCACCTCTACCTCCTCAGCCTCCGGAAGAATAGCCACGGTCACGGTAGAGGTATGGATCCTTCCCTGAGATTCGGTGATAGGAACCCTCTGGACCCGATGAACTCCACTCTCATACTTTAACCGGCTATAGACACCTTTTCCTTCGATCAATGCGATGATCTCCTTAAACCCCCCAACCCCTGTATAATGACGACTCAGAATCTCAACTTTCCAATTCTGTTTTTCGGCATATTTGGCATACATCCGAAATAGATCGGCAGCGAAGAGTCCTGCCTCCTCTCCTCCGGTCCCTGCACGAATCTCCAGGAGAATATTCTTCTCATCATTGGGATCTTTGGGAAGAAGGGCTACTCGGAGGTCTCTCTCAACTCTCCCCTTCTCCTCCAGAAGGTGAGCCACCTCTTCTTTGGCTAACCGCTTGAGTTCTTCATCTTCCTCGCTCTCCATCAGGATTCGATTCTCTCTGATCTCCTCCTCCAATTTCTTAAGCTTCCGATAGAGGTCGACCACCTTCCCCAATTCCGCATACTCCTTGGCCACCTTCTGAAGTTCTGTCTGATTATGGATGACCTCTGGTTGACTCAGGAGATGAGAAAGGGTTTCATATCGATGCTCCACTTCTTCCAGTCGTTCAAACATCTAACTTGCTCCTTTTTTCTTCTTTCAAATAAAAGAGCATAAGGTCCGGGTCTCCTTTATTTAAATAGAAAAAAGGTTTTAAAAGAAAAGCCTGATAAAAGGACATTTCTCCAAAAACCGAAAAATTTTTTTACTGACACTAATGATTAAGATCCTGCTCTGTGAAGAGGTTTCTGTGGGCGTAGACCTGGGGTGAATCCTCAATCAGGAGAGATTCTGAAGGGAAGAAGTTGGACAAGAGATTATTCTTCCTTTGGTTCCAGCTTGTCTCCATACTTCTTTTTGAATCGCTCGATTCGTCCAGCTGAATCTACAAATTTCTGTTTCCCTGTGAAGAAGGGATGGCAATTCGAACAGATCTCCACATGGATCTCTTTTTGGGTACTTTTGGTCTCAAAGACAGCTCCGCAGGCACATTTAATCACTGTATCGTAAAGTTTTGGATGGATCTCTTTTTTCATCTCCTCCCCTCCAAGTTCTATTTTACCGATTTCAGAGAGATTTTCAATAGACCCTTACTGATTCATCGAATCCAGAAATTCCCGATTACTCTTGGTCGCCTGAAGTTTCTCAAGGAGAAATTCCATACTCTCTACGGTGTTCATCGGCTGAAGGACCTTTCTTAAAAGCCATATCCGGTTAAGGTCGTTCGGAGGGATGAGGAGTTCTTCTTTTCGAGTCCCTGAGCGCTGGATATCGATAGAGGGAAAGACCCTTCGATCGACCAGACGGCGATCCAGATGGATCTCCATATTCCCTGTTCCTTTGAACTCCTCAAAGATGACCTCATCCATTCGGCTTCCCGTATCAATGAGGGCAGTCCCAATGATCGTCAGACTGCCGCCTTCTTCCACATTCCTCGCTGCACCAAAGAATCGCTTGGGTTTCTGTAAGGCATTGGCATCGATTCCTCCTGAGAGGACCTTCCCGCTCGGAGGGACAACGGCATTATAAGCCCTGGCCAATCGAGTGATACTGTCCAGAAGGATGACGACATCCCTTTGATGTTCAACCAGTCGCTTGGCTTTCTCAATAACCATCTCAGCGACCTGGATATGCCTTTGGGGTGGTTCATCAAAGGTCGAGCTGATCACCTCGGCATCGACCGAACGCTCCATATCGGTGACCTCTTCGGGTCGTTCATCAATGAGAAGGACGATGAGCGTAATCTCTCTATGATTCTTCGTAATACTATGTGCAATCGTCTGCAGAAGCATCGTTTTGCCTGTTCGGGGGGCAGCCACGATCAAGCCCCTCTGTCCTTTGCCAATTGGCGTCAGTAAATCCATGACCCTCGCAGAATAATTCTCACTCTCTCCCTCTACTTCTAAACGAATTCGCTCCATGGGGTAAACGGGGGTAAGGTTATCAAAGAGAATCTTATCCCGAGTGACCTCTGGATCTTCATAATTGACCATCTCCACTTTCAACATGGCGAAGTATCGTTCATTGTCCTTAGGGGGCCGAATCTGCCCTGAAACCGTATCTCCTGTCCGAAGATTGAATCTCCGAATTTGAGAAGGGGAGATGTAAATGTCATCCGGTCCAGGCAAGTAGTTATAATCGGGGGCCCTGAGAAATCCAAATCCATCGGGTAAAATTTCGAGGACCCCTTCTCCGAAGATAAGACCATTCTTCTCAGTCTGGCCTTGAAGGATAGCGAAAATGAGGTCTTGTTTCCTCATTCCGCTCGCCCCCTCGACATTGAGTTCTTTGGCAATCTTGGTCAACTCACTAATCTTTTTCTTTTTTAAATCTTTAATATTCATCTTTCTCCTTCACCTCTCCTTTTTTGGGATTTTCCCTCCCTTCCATATCGAAGGACATGGAGGATGGGTCCGAAGATTTTACTCTTTAAATGTCAAGGCGAGTAACAAAAAGGGCATTCTCTTCGATAAATTGTCTCCGTTGTTCTACCTCATCTCCCATGAGAATACTGAAAATCTCATCGGCCTCGATTGCATCCTCAACTCTTACTTTCAGGAGGGTTCGCTTCTCGGGATTCATGGTCGTCTCCCACAACTGTTCAGGATTCATCTCCCCTAACCCTTTATATCTTTGGACGGTAATCCCCTCTTTTCCTAATTGGCTCAGAGCCTGAAGAAGATCCTCCACCTTCTCCATCACGACCTCCTTTCCCTTTTCTAAAAGGATGTAAGGGGGAGGGGCTATCTCTTGAATCTCTTGATAGGCCTGGAAAAGATTTCGATACTCCACGGAGGAAACGAGATTCCAATCGATGCGAGTTCGAATCCCTCGAGCTCCGTTGGTCTCTTGAGCCTCAAACCCGTAGAGATTGTGCTCCTCATCCCAGTAAAGCTCAGACACTTCAAAGCCACTTTTGTGAAACTTCTTTTGAAGTTCGGCGGCCTTCCCTTTCTCTTCAAAGGTGGCTTTACTTCGAACCTGATGTTCTAAAAGAAGATTCAGAATGGATGGGGGAATTCCCTTTTTCCTCAATTTTTGAATCCAGTCACAATAAAGGAGGACTTTTTCGAGGAGTTGATTCAACTTCTTTTCAGAGATCTTCTTCCTTCCTTCTTTCACCCATACCTCGCTTCGGGCTATGGCTCTCTTCATTAAATAGCGATTGAACTCTTCCTCGTTTTTAATATAAATCTCATTCTTGCCTTCTGTGATTTTGAACAGGGGGGGTTGGGCAATATAGAGATATCCGTGTTCGATGATCTCGGGCATCTGTCGATAAAAGAAGGTCAACAGTAAGGTCCGAATATGAGATCCATCCACATCTGCATCGGTCATGATGATGATCCGATGATAGCGTAATCGATGGATGTTAAATTCTTCCTTTCCGATGCCTGCTCCTAATGCCGAGATGAGGAGTCGAATCTCTTCATTGGTAATCATCTTGTCGAAACGAGCCTTCTCTACATTAAGAATTTTTCCTTTAATGGGAAGGATCGCTTGAGTCGTTCGATCCCTTCCCTGTTTGGCGGATCCCCCTGCGGAATCTCCTTCTACGATAAAAAGCTCTGATCGTTCAGGATCTTTCTCCTGACAATCAGCCAGCTTACCGGGCAGAAGATCATTCTCCAGGGCGCCTTTTTTTCTGGTCAACTCCCTGGCTCGACGGGCAGCCTCTCGGGCTCGAGCGGCATCAATCACCTTCGAGACAATTTTTCTTGCTACGCCAGGGTTCTCTTCAAAATAGGCTCCTAATTTTTCGTTCACAAGGGCTTCCACCAATCCTTTGACGTCGCTATTGCCGAGTTTTGTTTTCGTCTGTCCTTCAAATTGAGGTTCCCTCAACTTGACACTGATGACGCCTACAAGCCCTTCCCGGGTATCCTCTCCTGTAATGTTCTCTTTCACTCCTTTGAGGAGGTTCGAACTGGCTGCATATTGATTGATGGTTCGAGTCAGGGCGGTCTTAAATCCTACGAGATGAGTTCCTCCCTCCTGAGTATTGATATTGTTTGCAAAAGAGAAGAGATTTTCCGCATACCCATCATTATATTGGAAAGCGATCTCCACTTCGATCCAGTTTTTCTCCCCTTGAATATAAATGGGTTTGGGGTGGATACAGTTTCTATTCTTATTTAAGTATTCGACGAAGGAGATGATTCCTCCCTTATAGAAAAAATCGTGTCTTTTCCCTGAACGTTCATCTTCGATACTAATGGAGAGCCCCTTATTTAAGAAGGCCAATTCCCTCAGTCTTTGCGAGAGGAGGTCAAAATTGAATTGAGTCGTTTCAAAGATTTCGCTATCAGGTTTAAATCGAATCTGAGTTCCTGTGGATTTGGTTTTCCCAATCGTCTCTAAAGGAGTCTTAGCCTCTCCTCGTTCGTAAATCTGATGATAGACCTTTCCATCTCTTCGAATCTCTAACTCTACATACTCCGAAAGGGCATTAACGACCGAAAGCCCTACTCCATGAAGGCCCCCTGAAATCTTATAGCTCTGATCATCAAATTTGCCTCCAGAGTGGAGTTTGGTCATTACCACTTCTACGGCGGGCCGATTCTCCTTTTCATGAAGATCGACTGGAATTCCACGGCCATTATCTCTCACGGTCACACTATTATCGATATGGATGATCACTTCGATCTTATCACAATAACCAGCCAAGGCCTCGTCAATACTATTATCCACTAACTCATGAACCAGATGGTGAAGACCCTCGAGTCCGGTATTCCCAATATACATGGCCGGCCGTTTTCGAACCCCGGCGAGACCCTCGAGGACTTTAATCTGTTCCGCTGTATACTGTTGCTCTTCCTGAGATTTCATGGATTCTCCTTGAACGACCTCTCTGAAATTTTTTTAAAGGATTTTTTAAATCCTCATAGGCATGACAATACAGAGTTGATCTGATGGAATTTTGGAGGTTTCGGGGCGAAGAGTACAGGGACTTCCTTCGTCCTTTAATTCCATATAGATAAAAGAGGTATCCATCACCTGAAGGGCATCCAGTAAATACCTTGCATTAAATCCGACTTCCAAAGGAGGACCTTCATAAAGGACATCCAGCTCTTCTTTGGCATCTCCAAAATCCTGATGAAAAGAGGACAGTTCTAATAGATTTCTTTTAAAGGAAAGTTTAATCCCTTCTAACCGTTCGCTGGCCATCGTCGAAATCCTTCTTAAACATCCATAGAATCTCTCTTTCTCCATCTTGATTACTTTATCATTATCTTTGGGAATGACCTGTTCATATTCTGGATACTCCCCTTCGATCAGTCGAATGGCCATTAAGGAAGAACCTATTTTAAAGAATCCATGGGTTTGATTAAAATAGATCCCCACTTCTTTATCCTCTTCCATCTCCCCTAATACCTTTTTTATTTCTAAGACTCCTTTTTTGGGTAAAAGAACCCCTTTCTCAATCCCTTTAATCGTTGAACATTCCCGATCGATTAATGAGAGACGATGTCCATCCGTGGCGACCAACCTCAATCCTTCTTTTCCGTTGACTTTTTGTTGAATAAAGAGAATCCCATGAATGTGATAACGAGATTCCTCATTGGAGGCAGCGAAAGCCGTCTTCTCAATCATTTCCTTGAGTGTTGGCCCCGAGATGTAGGAGAATAGTTTTTCTTGAAAGGAGGGAAAGGAGGGAAATTCATCAGGATCCAGTCCAACAAGATTAAAAATTGACTTTTCACACTGAAGATTGATCCAATGGTTTTCTTTCTTCCGAATTTGGATCACTCCTTCTGGAAGTTCCCTTACAATCTCATAAAGTTTTTTGGCTGAGACAGAGGCCTTTCCTTCTTCAAACACTTCGGCTTTTAACGTTTCTTGGATTCCTGTCTCGAGGTCTGTCGCCGTAAGAAAAAGACCGTCCTTCTTCCACTCCATATAGAGATGGGAAAGGATGGGAAGGGTTGTTCTCCGTCCTGTAATTCCCTGAACCAAGCTTAATCCTTTCAGTAGTTCACTTTTATGAATTTCAAAAAAGGACATACTTTCCTCCTTCAATGAAAATCTTTTATCTTATTGGAGTCATCATCATCATCGATGTTGAAATGAGAAAAAAAGAGATAACTCCTAAAAAGACCATTGATTTTTTAAGTTGAAATAAATAAAAAAAATAAAACTTAAAAATATTAGTTCTTAAAATCCTCTTTTTTCCTCATTGGATTCACAAGATTTCAAACTTTTATTCACCATTCCTTCATCAAGATTTAATTCGACTCTGTAACTGTTCAATCAACTCTTTAAAAGAAGGATCGACGGAGATTCGCTCCTCCATTTTTTTAATGGAATGAAGGACCGTAGAATGGTCTTTTCCACCAAATTTTTCTCCAATTTCGATCAAAGAGGAGGAGGTCAGCTTTCGCGAAAGATACATGGCTATCTGCCTGGGAAGGACTAAACCTTTATGTTTTCGTTTCAATTTAAAATCGGTGAGTTTAATATTGAAATAATTGGCGACCACTTTTTGAACCATTTCAATCGAGATAAACTCTTCCTTAGGATGAATAATATTTTTTAAAACCTCTTTGGCTAAATTGAGGTTAATAGGAGTATGGGTTAAGGAAGAGAAAGCTCCAATTCGAATTAAGCAACCTTCTAACATTCGAATATTGGAATCGATTTGTGAGGCTAAATAAAAAGCGACATCATAGGGAAGGTCAATCTTTTCATTTTCCGCCTTCTTTTTTAAAATAGCCACCTTGGTTTCAATATCCGGGGGTTGAATATCTGCAATCAGACCCCATTCAAATCGAGATCTCAATCGCTCTTCAAAATGAGGGATATCTTTTGGAAATTTATCACTGGTGACTACAATCTGTTTCCTTGCCTCATAAAGGGAATTAAAGGTGTGGAAAAATTCTGCTTGGGTTCTTTCCTTACCTGCAATAAACTGGATATCATCGATTAAGAGGACATCCATTTTTCTAAATTTATTTCTGAAATCTTCCATTCGATCGAATCGAATGGAATTGATCAATTCATTGGTAAATTCCTCAGCGGAGAGATAGCAGATTTTTTTCGGATCAGGAAGAATTCGATTCTGAATGATATGATTTCCAATCGCATGAAGAAGATGCGTTTTTCCCAATCCGACTCCCCCATAGATAAATAGGGGATTGTAATTTTTGGCCGGTTGATTAGCGACCGCCAGACAGGCCGCATTAGCAAATTGGTTGCTGGCCCCCACCACAAAATTACTAAAGGAATATTTAGGATTAAATTTTGGGGCCATGGTGGATTCCGTTTCCTCCTTGAAAGGAGGAGGAATGGAATCTTTATCCTGTGATTTTTCATTTCGAATTTTAAAATGAAGATGACATGGTTTCTGAGTGAGCAGAGAGATCGTCTCTTTGATCGGGATAGAATAGTGCTCTAATACCCATTCCTTATAAAAACGGTTTGGGACTTCCAGAACGACATGGCCTTCATCCATCGTAAGAAATTGAATGGGTTTTATCCAAATATCAAAATTTTGAGGGCCGATCCTTTCTTTGATGGATTCGGCAACTTTAGACCAGAGTTCTTCCATCGATTTGGCTCGGGGAAAGAATTAGAAATGTAGATAAACCTGATGGATGGCAAAAAGATAAATTGTAAAAAATTAGCATTTTCAAATAGTTATCAATCTTTTTTCACATTGTTTCCACAGTTGTGGAAAAATGAACCTTAAATAAAGTGGGGAAGCTAATGAGGATATTTTTGCTTTCTTACTGAATGAAAATATTAATAACTTTTATTGAAAAAAATTTCAAGTTTTTTTTCTTTAATCTTTCTCTGCCAATTTAGCGACAGAAACCACCTTCTCTCCCTCTTCAAGGCTGATCAATCTTACCCCTTGAGTCGTCCTCCCTTGAATTGGGATGTCTGCCGCCCGAAGTCGAATGATCTTTCCTTTATTTGAGACCAGCATCACGTCATCCTCTTCGGTAATGGTCTTAATCCCTATAACCTCTCCCGTCTTTTTTGTCCGTTTGATCGTAAAAATTCCAGATCCTCCACGATTCTGAACTCGGTACTCGGAAGCCAACGAACGCTTTCCATACCCGTTTTCCGTCACCGTCAGGATAGAAGTATGGGGAATCACGACTTCCATCCCCACCACTTCATCATCCTTATTTAATCGAATAGCTCGAACTCCTCGTGCTGTTCGCCCCATTTCTCGAATTTGATCCTCCGGGAAATGAATCGCCTTCCCCAATTTGGTCGCAATAAAGAGATGACGCTGCCCATCGGTTAATTTAGTAGAAATCAATTCATCCCCTTCCTCCAGGGTGAGAGCAATAATCCCACCCGATCTCGGATTACTATAGGCTTCAAGGGCCGTCTTCTTGATGATTCCCCTTTTCGTCACGAAAGTAATATATTTCCCATGGGTAAACTCTTTTAATGCAAGGATCGTCGTGATCTTTTCCTCAGGTCCGAGGTTCAATAGATTGACAATCGCCTTTCCCCTGCTCATCCGACCTGCCTGAGGGATCTCATGGACTTTCTTCCAGTGGATTCGCCCATGATCGGTAAAGAAGAGCAAATAATCATGGGTAGAGGCAATGAATAGATCCTCAACAAAATCTTCCTCCTTCACATCGATCCCAATCTTTCCTTTACCCCCTCGATGTTGACTTCGGTAGAGACTGATTGGATTTCTCTTGATATACCCCGTGTGGGTGATCGTGACAACCATATCCTCTTCTGCAATTAGGTCTTCGATTTTTAATTCGGGGTCGACTTCCACAATTTCTGTTCTTCTTTCATCTCCATAGGCCTCTCGGATAGAGAGGAGTTCTTCCTTAATGACGTTAAGGATTAATCGCTCACTGGAGAGGATCGTTTTCAGACGATGAATCAATTTTATCGTTTCTTCATACTCCTCAATCACTTTTCGCTGTTCCAGGTTGGTGAGCCGTTGTAACCTCATCTCTAAAATGGCTTGAGCCTGTTCCTCGGAAAAGGCAAACTGGCTGATCAACCGATCTTTAGCCTCCTTGGGAGTCTTCGAAGCCTTGATCGTAGCGATAATGGCATCAATCTGGTCGATCGCTTTTTTTAATCCCTCTAAGATATGGGCCCTTGCCTCCGCCTTTTTAAGATCATAAAGGGATCTCCGAGTGACCACCTCCATCCGATGCTGGAGAAAGAGCTGCAAGATCTCTTTGAGATTAAGAAGCTTCGGTTGATTCTGATGGATGGCAAGCAGGATGATCCCGAAAGAGGTTTGCATTTGGGTATTCTTGTAGAGTTGATTAAGGATGATTTCGGGGACCTCATTCTTCTTAAGCTCGATGACGATCCTTAGCCCTTCTCGATCGGACTCATCTCGAATATGAGAGATCCCTTCGATGGTTTTCTCTTGAACGAGTTCGGCTATCCTTTCGATCAATTTGGCTTTATTGACCTGATAAGGAAGTTCTGTGATAACGATACTTTCCCGTTCTCCTTTTCTGTCGCGTTCGATCATCGCCCTGGCCCGAAGTTGAACGATCCCTTTGCCCGTTTCGTAAGCCGATTTTATTCCTTCCCTGCCATAGATGAAACCCCCTGTCGGGAAATCGGGACCGGGAATATGATCCATCAGTTCTTCAATCGTGATTTCAGGTTGATCAATCAAGGCGATTAATCCATTGATGGTCTCCACAAGGTTATGGGGAGGGATATTGGTGGCCATTCCAACTGCAATCCCAGAAGAACCGTTCACAAAGAGGTTCGGAAATTTAGATGGAAGGACAGAGGGTTCCAGGAGGGACTCATCATAATTAGGGACGAAATCGACCGTTTCTTTATCTATATCTGCCAGAAGCTCATGGGCGAGTTTCGCCATACGAACTTCCGTATACCGCATGGCTGCAGGCGGGTCCCCATCAATAGAGCCAAAGTTTCCCTGACCGTCAATCAAGGGATAACGGAGGGAGAAATCTTGGGCCATTCGAACAATGGCCTCATATACAGCCATATCTCCATGGGGATGATACTTTCCAATCACATCCCCGACAATTCGAGCCGACTTTTTATAGGGTTTATCCCAATCGTTTCCGAGTTCATTCATCGCATAGAGGATTCGCCGATGAACAGGCTTTAGACCATCTCTGACATCAGGCAAAGCTCTACCGATGATGACGCTCATGGCATAATCCATATAGGATTTTTTCATTTCGTCTTCGATATGGACTGGGATCGGAATCGTCTGGTCGTTCATGAGTCCCTCATCAGATAAGAAAATTAATTGAAAACTTAATATAAAAATGATTTTCGTGCAAGGCTAACTTGACAAGGAGAATGGAATTTGGTTATTAATAAAAACTTAATTATTTCAAAAAACTAAGAAACTTTATAAAAAGAGGATGACATGAAGAGAACCTATCAACCGAGCACCATAAGGAGAAAGAGAACTCACGGCTTTTTAAAAAGGATGGAGACAAAGGCAGGGCAGAAGGTTCTAAAAAGGAGGAGGGCGAAAGGGAGAAAGAGGTTAACCGTTTAGGTGGAAGGAAGATTTCGATTCACAAAAGAAGAGAGAATCACCTCTTCCCAAGAATTTAAATGGGTTATAAGAAATGGAAAGAGACTGTCTACTAAAAATTATATAATATTTATGAAGGAAAATGAGAAAGGGTTTCATCGTTTGGGAATCATCATAAAGAAGGAAGTGGGCCGTGCCACCTTACGAAATAGAGTAAAAAGATGCCTTAGGGAGTTCTTTCGACTCAATAAACATAGAATTGGTGGATCATTCGATATCATCATTTTAGTAAAAAAAGGGGTTTCTCCAAAAAAATACTGTGAGGTAGAAGAGGAATTATTGAAGGCGTTGGGATGAAACTCATTGAAAGATTTATCATAATAATGATTTATTTTTATCAGAACTCCTTATCCCTCTTTTTAGGGCCCTGCTGTCGCTTCTATCCTTCTTGCTCCAATTATGCAATCGAATCTATTACGCGATACGGATTAGGGAAGGGAACCCGAATGACTCTAAAGAGAATTCTCAAATGTCATCCTTTCCATCCGGGAGGATACGATCCCGTTCAAGACAATATTTAGAGTAAAAAATTAACCAGAAAGAATAAAAATGGAAAAAAGAGCTATCTTAGCGATAATATTAACATTTTTAATAATTTTTGGTTGGGGCCTCATTCAATCAAAAATCTCCCCTCCTCCTAAAGAAAAAGCAAAAAAGGAGGAGGTTAAACCTGCGGAAAAACGGGAGACAAAACCTCTCATAGAGGATAGGTCCGTTAAAGGTTTAAAAGGAGAATCAAAAAAGTTCACTAAAAAGGAGATCTCGATTGAGACCAAAAATTATTGGGCTACATTTACCAATGAAGATGCAAGATTGAAGCACTTTAAATTAAAAGGCTATAAAGACCGAGTGATGGAGTCAGCGATTACCATCAAGATGAAAAAATTTATAATAGAAATTTTTGGAGGGAAAGGAGAGGATCCCAAAAGGCCCAATCCCTTTGACTTAGTCAATACAAAGGAAGAAGAAGGCCTTCCGCTTGGGCTTTTAATCGATCCTGATGATAAAGATTTGGGTTGGGAGGTAACTAATGAGAGATTATCCCTTCTTAAAGAGGGGGAGAAAGGAGAGGTCATTTTTTCAAAAGAATTAAACAATGGATTAAGATTACTTAAAAAATATATATTTTACTCTGACCGAAGCGATATAGACTTAGTTGTCGAGTTTCAGAATCCTACCTCAAAAGATCAAAATATAAAAGTAGGGTTGCAATGGATTGGTCGGGTTGAATTGGAGAAGTTAGCAGAGGAAGAAAATAAAGATTATGGATTGAGATATGTTTATTTGAAAAATAAAAAGATCGAAAAGAAGAACCTCGGAGACTCCACTTCTTCAGGATGTACCCCTGGCTGTGGCACGGTGAAAAAAAAGATCGATCCTTTTGAATTTTCTGATAATGGTGTGATTGATTGGTATGCATTTGAAGGAGAGTATTTCGTTGCCCTGATCGTTACCCCTCCTTCTGAGAAAGAGTTCTTATTAGATGTCAAGGGCCAAGAGAATAATATTTTAAAGGCCACTCTCCTGTCTTCTCCAATCTCTCTTCCAGCCAAGAACTCCATTTCAATGAATTATAAAGTTTATTTGGGTCCAAAAGAGATTAGGGCTCTTAAGGCTTTGGGGATAGGGGCAGAGGGTTTAGTCGACTTTGGTTTTTTTGCCATTATTGCAAAACCCCTACTTTGGTTTCTTAAGCTCACCCATTTATTTACAAAGAATTTTGGTCTGGATATTATCATTCTGAGCATTTTAATTAAAATAATTTTTCTACCCCTTACCCAGATCAGTATGAGATCGATGAAAGAGATGCAGAAGGTTCAACCTGAAATGAACCGACTTAGGCAGCAATTCAAAAATGACAAGGCAAGGCTTCAGCAAGAAATCATGCTTCTCTATAAAAGAAGAAAGATCAATCCTATGAGTGGATGTCTTCCGATGTTGATCCAGATTCCTGTATTTATAGCCCTTTATAATGCCCTTCAAAATTCTATAGAGATGAGGCATGCTCCATTCATTCTATGGATTCGTGATCTTTCAGCTAAGGACCCGATCTATATTACCCCTCTCGTGATGGGTGCCACCATGGTCATTCAACAAAAGATGACCCCTACGGCAGCTGACCCTGCCCAAGCAAAGATATTCATGCTTATGCCCATTATGTTTACCTTCCTTTTTCTTAACTTTCCTTCAGGGCTCGTCTTATATTGGTTAGTCAATAATGTCCTCTCCATTGCTCATCAATATTATATGAATAAGAAGGGGTGATCCAATCATTCTTGAAGAGAGATTAGAGATTTCAAAAAAGATTGCAGAAGAATTGATTGAGAAGATAGGGGTTCAAGCAAAGGTGGAGGGCTATATAAAGGAAGGGGCGATCTATCTGGAAGTGAAAACAGATCGAGAAGGAATACTGATTGGAAAAGAAGGTAACGTATTAGATTCTCTTCAGTTTTTAATTAAGCGGATGGTGAATAAGAGATTAATGGAGGATATTAAAATCTATTTAGATATCAATCAATATAAAGCGAAAAAGGTAGAAAGACTCTCCAAAATGGCCCTTCATTTGGGAAAGAAAGTTAAGAAAACCGGAAAATCCATCCTTATTGGTCCATATAATCCCCATGACCGAAGGGGGATCCATCTTGCTTTAAAGAACGACCCTTCTCTCAAGACCGAAAGCTTGGGAGAAGGGGAGTTGAAAAGGATAAAGATCATCCCTGTAGGTAAATCTCTTTGAATAGAGATTATACACGCAAAAAAACCCATCCCATCGAGGAAGATACAATTGCGGCCATTTCCACACCTTACGGAGAGAGTGGAATTGGGATTGTCCGGATGAGTGGGTCTCTGGCGGAGTCAATAGCAAAGAGAATATTTAGATCAAAAAAAGGCGAAGTTCCTTATTTTATTTCTCACCATTTCCATTATGGGGAGATTGTGGATCCAAAGGATGGCCATGTCATTGATGAGGTTCTTTTAGTTTCTATGAAAGCCCCAAATACCTATACTCGGGAAGATGTGGTTGAGATTCATTGTCACGGAGGATACTTTTTACTCCAGAAAGTCCTGGAATTAGTCCTGAGGGAAGGGGCAAGACTTGCTCAGCCAGGAGAGTTTACAAAGAGAGCCTTTTTAAATGGAAGAATTGATCTGACTCAGGCTGAAGCTGTGATCGATCTCATCAAAGCCAAAACAAAAGAGAGCCTTGAGATTGCAAATCAACAGTTAAAAGGTAATCTTTCAAAAGAGACGCTTGCGATTAAAGAGCAATTGGTCAAGGATTTGACTTTAATTGAAGCGCACATCGATTTCCCAGAGGAAGAGATTGAGCCTATTTCTTACGAAGAATTAAAGAAGGATTTAAACTCTATTATTGAGAAGGTAGATGAATGGCTGCTCTCCTATGAAGAGGGAAAAATTTTTAAGGAGGGAATTTCTTGTGCCATTGCGGGAAAGACGAATGTTGGAAAATCAAGCCTTTTAAATGTTCTGTTAAAAGAGGAACGGGCCATAGTCACCCCAATTCCAGGAACCACAAGGGATGTGATTGAGGAGGTTATTAATATTCATGGGATCCCTATTCGCCTAATAGACACGGCAGGTATCAGAGGAGCGAGAGATATTGTAGAAGAAGAAGGGATAAAGAGAGCGAAGGAGAGGATTGGAAGGGCAGATCTAATTATTTTAGTTCTTGATGGAAGTATGGAATTAGAGGCAGAAGATATTGAAATTTTAAAAGATGTTAGGGAGAAGAAGAAAGTGATTTGTGTAAATAAAAAAGACCTTCCCATTCGACTCTCCGTAGATGATTTGAAAAGAAATTTTCAACAAGATCCCATCGTTTTTACTTCGGCATTAAAAAATCAAGGAATTGATGAGTTAAAAGAGGCGATCTATTCTACTGTTCTAAAAAGAGGAGGAAGATTCTCACCGGAGCATCTCATCATTACCAATATCCGTCACAAAGAGATCCTAACTAAAATGAAAGAGAACTTATATAATATAATCGAAGGGTTAAAAGAGGGGGAATCTCTGGAATTTATTGCCTTTGAAATTCGGTTGGCCCTTGAAGCACTTTCAGAAATGGTGGGTGAGACAACCACAGAAGAGATATTAAACAGGATTTTTGAGCAGTTCTGTATAGGTAAATAATAAATGTTTCACGTGAAACATCCTCCTCCCCACATCCTACTTCTGAACCCCTGGATCACCGATTTTTCTGCCTATAACTTTTGGGTAAAGCCAATAGGGCTTCTATATATTGCAAGCCTGTTAAGGTATTTTGGATTTCGTGTTACTTTTATCGATTGTCTTGATTGTTATAGTAAGATCAAACCATATGGAGATGGGAAGTTTTTTAAAACTAAGATTGAAAAACCGCCCCCTTTAAAATCTATTCCAAGGAATTATTGCCGATATGGAATCTCTGAGGAAATGTTGTTGAAAAGGCTCTCTATGATAGAGGGAAAACCGGATCTAATTGGAATCACTTCGGGAATGACTTACTGGTATCCAGGTGTTTTTCAATTAATTGAAATTATTAAAAAATTTTTTAAAGGAGTGCCCGTAATTCTGGGCGGCCTTTATGTAAATTTATGTTATGAGCATGCTGAGAAGTATTCAGGTGCAGATTTTCTATTTAAAAACGGAAATGAGTGGGAGGCAATAAAATTCATATCAAATATACTTCATTTCCCACTTTTAGATGAAATTGATAATTTTAATTTTGATCATTTACCTTTTCCTGCCTTCGATTTATACCCTAATTTGAATTTTACAGTAATTCTAACTTCAAAGGGGTGCCCATATCATTGTAGATATTGTGCTTCACCAATTTTGTCAAAAAATTTTATAAAGAGAGATCCATCTAAGGTTGTGGATGAGGTTGAATATTGGGCAATTCGATATGGCATTGAGAATATCGCCTTCTATGACGATGCCTTATTAGTCAACTCCAATAGCCATTTTATCCCTATGATGAATGAATTGTTGAAGCGGGGAATAAGGTGCAATTTTCATGTACCAAATGCCCTCCATATCAGGGAGATTAACGAAAAGGTTTCAAGGCTTCTCTACCAAAACAATTTTAAACATCTGCGGTTAGGATTTGAAACATCGAACGAGATCACTCAACTTGAAACTGGAGGAAAGGTGAGAAATGAAGAATTCTTAATGGCCATTCATCATTTAAAAATGGCAGGTTTTTCCGTCGGAGAGATTGGAGTCTATATCTTGGCGGGTCTGCCGGGTCAGAGAATTGAAGAGGTTGAAGAAACTGTAATATTTGTTAGACAACAAGGGGCTAGGCCTATTCTTGTAGAGTATTCTCCCATCCCAAAGACACCTCTTTTTGAAAAGGCCAAGCATTTCAGTCCATTTGATATTGAAAATGAACCCTTGTTTCAAAACAATTCCCTTTTCCCTTGCCAATGGGAGGGATTTACAGAGAATGATTTTAGAAAATTAAAGGAAAGGATCAAGAAAGGGGAGATTTAATGAAACCTCAAGAGGTGATAAAAGATTTATTTATCGTGGGAGGCCCCGATATTACGGATCCCAGAGATGGATGTGTTTATTTAATCAATATAAGAGAATTAATTCTAATTGATACTGGGGCAGGGTGGAGTGTTAATAAAATTATCCAGAATATCAGATCATTAGGACTCGATCCACAAAAGGTAACAAAAATCCTTCTCACTCATTGTCATATTGATCATATTGGTGGAGCCCCTGAATTGAAAAAGAAATTTGATCCAAAAATATATATTCATCAATTGGATGCACCCCCTTTAGAAAAGGGAGATTCGATATTGACCGCCTCGGCATGGTACCAAACGAGTTTTCCTCCCACCAAGATTGATGTAAAATTAAATGGCCCTGAAGAAATCCTCGAGATTGGAGAGCAAAAAATAATCTGCCTTCATACTCCAGGACATACACCAGGTTCAATTTGTATCTATTTAGATAGGAATGGGAGAAGGATTCTTTTTGCCCAAGATCTTCACGGTCCTTTACTCCCTGAGTTTGGTTCCAATATTAATGATTGGAATGCCTCAACGAAAAGGTTAATGGATTTGAATGCCGATATTCTATGTGAAGGTCATTTTGGAATCATAAAGACAAAAAAAGAAGTCTTAAATTATATTATATCTTATCGAAAACAATATGGAGTTGAATAAAATAGAAGGAAATCTATAAATAAGGTTGAGGATCGATTGTATATTTTTTTTATAAAATAATAATATTAATATTTTCAAATAAATAGCAAAAAGTCCAAATTTTTTGACAAAATAAGTATAATAATTTTATTCTTTTTTCCTCCTAAAAAATCCTTCCAATAAATGGAACAAATAAAAAATAATCAATAATTTCAATTAATTATGATATTTTTGTTTTTTGGCATAGGGTATGCATTTATTATAGTGAAACTTAAAGAAAGGAGGAAACGACGATGGAAAAGAGGATGAAAGGATTAAAGACAGGGTTGATGGTAGGGTTGATGAGTTTAGCTGCTTCTCCGGCTTTTGCGAGGTCGATAAGTTTGAAGGAGGCGGGTACTGCGCTTTGGATTTTCATTATCATTGGTGCAATCATTGTTCTTCTTCAGTTGATTCCTGCGGCCATTCTCTTCTTCAGTTTCATTGGGACTGCGACGACATCGGTATTCAAGAAAGAGAAGAAAGCCGAAGAGGAAGTGGTTCTACCTGCAGCCGAGTCTGTCCCGGTTAAAAAGTAAGACAATAACTAAATATTGAGAGGTGAAGTCAAATGTCTGCACAATTGAAGAAAATTATCATTATCCTCAGTTTGGTTTTCATCATTGCGGTGGCCTTGGGTTCATTGGGAGTGGCTTATGCTGGAGGGATCAGAGGAATAGGCCTATTAGGAGCTTGGTTCTTATTAACCTTTAGCATTATTGTGATATTAGCACAATTGATTCCTGCGATGATTTACCTCTATTCCTTTATTTCTTCAGCCTTCTTCCCTTATCGAAAATCCGAATTACCTATTGAGGCAACATAAGAGAAAAAGGGGGCTGCCATGAAAACAAAAAGGATCCTCATCGCTTATCAAGATGATCTTGGGGGGAAATCACTTTCTATCTATCTTCATGGTTTGGGGTATAAGGTAGAAAGGGCGAAGATCCTTAGTGAAATCATTAGAAAGGTTCGAAATGGAAATTTTCCCGTAATTCTCTTAGATGACGAGATCGAAGGATTGAAAGCCTGTGATGTCGTTCCATTGTTGAAAAAAATAAATTCAAAACTTCAAATCATATTAATCTCATCCGAGGAATCGATCAATATTGTAAGACTACTCCGAGGGGCAGGGATATTCTATCAGGCGATGAAGCCCATTGACCTTGAAGAGATCAAATCGGCTGTAGAGTGCGCCTTTGAGAAGGTAGAAAGAGAGAATTTAAAAGAGGGCTTCTTTTCACTCCTCGTTCCAAAGCTTTCTCCCGCATGACTTTTTAGATCCTCTTATTAGATTAAAAGATAATTCCCCATATTCTACAAAAAAGAGCTATCTTTTTATTTTTTCCGGTTTATTTTTTACTCTTCAATGTAAACCCATCCTTCATTTCGGTCGAAAGGGCGGCTACCCTTTTTGTATTTAATCGAAAACCCATTTCTATAATCGAATTATACATGTTTCTCCGTGTCCTATGGGTTTAAAAAATACTCCTGACGGTCTTAAAATGATTTCCTCCTTCAGTTAAAGACTAAATTCCCACGAAATGGAAATCAAGGCATTCTAGGCATCTCCTGGTTTTACAATATTTTGTATAAATTATCTATACAAATATATTTATATAGTATAAAAAAATAATAAGAAAAAAACTCCATAATTTCAACTATATATAATCATAAAAGAATAAATGATAAGTTTTTTGTATATTAAAATTATATAAAAACATAAAAAGGTGGGTGGAATAAGGTTTAACAAATAAAAAATAATCAATAATTTCAATTAATTATGATATTTTTGTTTTTTGGCATAGGGTATGCATTTATTATAGTGAAACTTAAAGAAAGGAGGAAACGACGATGGAAAAGAGGATAAAAGGATTAAAGACAGGGTTGATGGTAGGGTTGATGAGTTTAGCTGCTTCTCCGGCTTTTGCGAGGTCGATAAGTTTGAAGGAGGCGGGTACTGCGCTTTGGATTTTCATTATCATTGGTGCAATCATTGTTCTTCTTCAGTTGATTCCTGCGGCCATTCTCTTCTTCAGTTTCATTGGGACTGCGACGACATCGGTATTCAAGAAAGAGAAGAAAGCCGAAGAGGAAGTGGTGATCGCAGAGACCGTTCCAGTGACCGTTAAAAAATAAACCCCTTATTTTCATGGATGAAGTTAAAAGAAGAAGGAGATAAAGCAGAGTAAAGGCCATTAGACCTAAAAACTTATAATGGTTAAATGGGTTCTAAATAGAAGTAAGGGGATTAAGGCGAGCGAAAGGGCCAGAATTGGAATCCAGTGGGAAAGAGGCAGCTTTGGAAGAAAGAGAGGAATATGGTCGTGATATCCTCTTGAAGCAAGGGCATAGGTCACTTCTTCCACTTCAAAAAGGGCCTTTCTCAGGAGAGGTAGCAACAGAGATTTAATCTTTCTAAAAGGGTTTCTATTTAAATTTCCTAACCGAGCTTGATAAGCAAGCTCCACCTCTTCTTTATGATCTAAAAATCGATAAAAGAACCTCCACATCATTGAAACCATTAATCCAATTCTACGGCTGGGGATCGAGGGGATAGGTTTCAATATCCAAGCGATGGTTTCCCTTAGTTCTCGAGGACGAGTGACAGAAGTAAACAAAATCGCATAACCCAATATTAGTGCTAACCGCCAACACACAAGGCCTCCTAAGAAAAGCCCTTCCTTGGTAAGAGGAAGATAAAGCGAAAAAGAAACAGTTTTTCCCGGAGTGAACAGGGAGTGAAAGAGAAATAATAAAAATAGGAAGAGGAGCCAAAATCTTAAATCTCGAACAAGAGATTTAAGAGGGGACTTCGATGAGAAGAAAAGAGAAACGAGAAGAATGGAGTGGAAGAGGAACAAAGAGATTTTTATCTGAATCAATGTAGCCGTGAGGATCAAGAATCCAAGGAATTTACAACGAGCGTCCCAACGATGAAGAAATGAATTTCCAGGGATATAATGAAAGGCTATTCGAGCCATGAGATTTTTTCTGTTCCTAACAGAACATAACACGGAGGCCGGACACCAAATTGATAAAGATCTCTCGTTACCTCCTCCGGTTTGCCTAAGGCCTTAATCTCTCCCTTTTGAAGAATGGCCATTCGGTCTACATGGGCAATCACTTTTTCCACATCATGGGTCGTCACGATTAACGTATGACCTTCTCGATGCAACTCAATCATATATTTAAGGACTTCCTGAATTCCTGGGAAGTCAAGATAGGCGAAGGGTTCGTCGAAGAGGATGACCCGAGGCTTCATGGCCATCACTCCCGCAATTGCGAGGCGTCTCTTTTCTCCACTTGAAAGCAGATAACATGGCTTCTCCGAAAGATAGGCGAGGTTCATTTTCTGAAGGGCCCGATAGACTCTCTCTTGAATCTCCTCCCCTAGAAGCCCCATGTTTTCAGGACCAAAGGAGACATCTTCTCTTACGGTTTCTCCTAAAATCTGACTGTCCGGATCCTGGAAAATGATTCCCACCAATGGGCGAATCTTTTTGGATTGGGTGAGGATGTCCAAACCATTAACCCAGATTGTCCCTGAGGTGGGCTTGAATAACCCAGAGAGGAGACGAAGGAGAGTTGTTTTACCACTCCCGTTTGGACCGCAAAGGAGAAAAAACTCCCCCTCGGAGATGTTCAGATTGATATTATTTAGAGCTTTTGTCCCATCAGGGTAAGAGTAATGAAGATTTTGGATCTGGATCATAATTCTTTTTATCTCTGGCTTTGAGAGGAAGAGGGGCCAAGAGAGGAATGGGTTTTTATCTGTCTGTATAGAATGGGGCGAGCCGCTCGAGCCAAAATAATACTTACACCCGCTTTCAGTGCATCTCCGGGAAGAAAGGGGATCATTCCTACCATATAGGCCTTATCCCATGAAATCTTGGTCATCATCTTAAGCCAGGGGACTCCAAAGGCATAAATGACCAGAGAGCCTATCATGACGGCGATGATATCTCCCAGTAAAGAGGAGTGGAGTCGATTAGAGATGAATCCCACGATTCCGGCCGAAAAAAGGAATCCAAAGAGATAACCTCCGGTTGGCCCAATGAGATGGGCCAAGCCTCCCTTTCCCCCATAGAAGACGGGCATCCCCATTGCTCCCACAAAAAGGTAAAGGGTGGCACTGATCAAGCCCCAACGACCCCCCAGAAGAAGACCCGAGAGAAGAACAAAAAGATTGGTCAGAACTATCGGAACGGGTCCGATTGGGATATGAAAATAAGCTCCTATCGCCATCAGGGCGGCCATCATGGAAGAGAGAACAGAAAATCTCAAGGTTTGAATGGACATCAAGGGCTCCTCATTTGTTAACTTATTTTTTTAATTAAGTTAACAAATAATTTTGCCCCTGTCAATCCTTATCCTCCATCAAGGGTGTGGCGTTCCATTTTCTGAAACCAAGAGGTGGGGTCGATCATATATTCTTCTGTATCCTTTAGGGAAAGATAATGTTCCCGTTCCATTTTGGAGAGGAGATCAAAAAAGGCTTTCTCTTGTGGATTGGAGGAGGCATCCCTTAGCTCTGCATAGAGCTTTGCTCCTTTGGACTCAAAATCAATGGCGATTCGCACGGCCTCTAAATCATCTGAATCCCCTTTGATTTTTTCATCCGGATTCTTTAAAAAGTCAACCAGAATCTCCTTCACCACAGTATCTTTCACTTTAAGAGGAACGGTCTCTGGCCACTTTTCCTTTTTTGTCCAAATTTGATGAAGCTGCTTCAGTCGCTCGTAATGCTCAAGTTCATCCTCCCCGATTTGTTCAAACATCTTTTTACCAAGAGGGTTCTTTGTTCTTTTGGCGTGGTTTAAGTAAAATTCCCGCTCCCTCATTTCATTGTTAAGAGCCACTTCCAGTGCATTGAGCCGTTCTTTCTCCTCCATCTCTTTCCTCCGATTCGTGATGATTTAGCCTTTAACCTAAGGCTATCCATAGCCCTATCAAAGCGCCTAAAGGGACACTCAAATAAGGGCTACAGGTGAGTGCTCAACTATTCCCGATATAACGGGAGAGGTAACTAAGAAAGAGCCCACCTAAAGCCCCTAAGATTAGTCCAAGTAAAACTTTTGGGAAAACATATTCCATAGTTTTAAATTAGCATTTAAAAGTTATTAAATCAAGGAAACTGCAAAATTTTAAAAGATTTAATTCCCATATAAACCAGAACCTCAATTCAGATTCAGATCAAATAATTTAAAACACATGTGTCTAAAAATAGACATATTTTTAATTTATTGAAATAAAAAAGTTTTTTTATTCTTTAATGGTTGAATAAATGAAAATATACACTTTTGATTTAAATCAATTCTGAAAAATAAAAAATATGATTTTATTGAATAAAAAGGATTTCAAAAAATCTTTAGAGGGATCGTCTGATTTATGAAAACTTATTGAAATTAAAATAAAATCTTAAATTTTGAAAAAAGGAATGGGAATCTTAACGAAAGGCTTTTTGGTATTTTTATTTGGGATATTTGGTATAAAAGTTGCTTAATTAAAAAAAGGAGGTTAAAAATGAAGTGTTATCGATGTGGAGGACTTATGGTTTTCGAGAAATTCTTTGGCATTTCAGAAGATTTTTATGGGTGGAGATGCCTCTTCTGCGGGGAAATCATTGACAAGGTAATTCTCGAGAACCGACTCGGTCAGAAAAAAAGTTAGCCTATATTTTTTTAAATAATTACAGAAGTTTATTCTGTAAAGGTAGATGGAGTTTAATAAAAAGATAAGAATTTTTAGCTTCTCATTTTTCTTCCGCTTCTTTTTTTTAATTAGATTTAACCCTTCCCTAACCCTGTTTTAAAAAGAAAAGGTTTTTATAGAATTTATGGACATCCCACAATTTCCTTCGTTTAAAGATCTTTCGATAGAAGACAAATCACTTTTTGATGAGATGTTTCGACGATTTCCACCTCTCATCTCAGAGTTTACTTTTACCAACCTTTTCATCTGGCGAAAGGCCTATTCCCTTAAATTTACTCGGGTGGATTCATTTCTTTGCCTCTTAGGGGAGAAAGAAGGACTCCCGTTTTTTTTCCCTCCCATTGGAGAAGGAGATATGATAAAATGTTTAAGAGCGTTAATTCACTTTTTGAAAGAGAAAACAGACAGTCCACAAATCCTAAGGGTTCCGGAAGAGATGGCTCGTCAGATCGATTGGAAACGGGAGGGGCTGAGGGCGGAATTAGATAGAGACCAGAGCGATTACGTTTATCTAATTAAAGATTTGATCCAACTGGAGGGAAGAAGATATCATCGAAAGAGAAATCACATCAAACAATTCAAAGAAAGATACTCTTATCAATATGTTCCCCTTACCGCAGAATATGTTTCTCAATGTCTTGAGCTGGAGGAGGAATGGTGCCATCTTCGCCATTGTGAAGTCAACCCCGGACTCGCCAACGAAATTATTGCTATAAAAGAGGCTTTAACCTCCTTTGAAACATTAAAATTGAAGGGAGGGGTCATTATTATTGGGGGGAAAGTACAGGCTTTTACACTTGGAGAACCTCTCAACCCGGAGACTGTCGTCATCCATATTGAAAAGGCCAATCCTGCCTTCGAAGGTCTTTACGCCATGATCAACCAGGCCTTTCTTGAGAATGAATGGTCCCATTTTACCTATGTGAATCGCGAACAGGATTTGGGAGAGGAAGGATTGAGAAAAGCCAAAGAATCCTATTTTCCCCATCACATGGTCCATAAATATAAGATCACTTTAGATAGAGAGGGAGGGAGAGAGGATGAAGAAAGATAGACTACCGTTTTCCTATCGACGATTCAAGGAGGAGTTTCCGGCGATTGAGAAAGAGTACGATCGGTTGGCAAAGAAATGCCATCAAAGTGGGCCTCTCAATGAGAAGATGCGAAGATTAATCAAATTGGGGATTGCCATTGGTGAAAATTCTGAAGGGGCTGTAAAATCCCATACGCGAAGGGCTCTGGCAATCGGAATCACACCCAAAGAGATTCGTCATGCCGTCCTCTTAGGACTGACTACGATTGGTTTTCCTAAGATGATTTCCGCTCTTAACTGGATTCATGAAGCCATGGAGGAGGGTCCCATTCATCTCAGAAAAGGGGAAGATGAGATCTAAGGGGGGACGATGATAGGATGGGAATATCTGATTACGATTCATGAAATTCCAAAGATTGAGGAGAGCCCTGATCGAATAAGGATTGAATGTGATCAGGTGGGTCAATGCTTGGTTCACGATACCTTTCGGGGAGGAGTGGAATGGCTGGAAAAGATATTCCGTGAAAAGGGGCAGGAGGGATGGGAACTGGTGCAATTGGGACACCATCATCAGGAATTACTTTGTATATGGAAGAGGAGAAAGGAAGTCCCCCAGAAGGATTAAAGAGATTTCTTCTGAACCAGATTGAAAAGAAGGGAGCCATTCCTTTTGTTCAATTTATGGAGTGGTGTCTGTATCATGAAACCTATGGCTATTATCAATCCAATCCAATGAGAATCGGAAAAGAAGGGGATTATTACACAGGTCCAAATGTTCACCCCCTTTTTGGTGCCATACTTGCCAAACAAATCTCTCAAATGGTTGAGATATTGGGGAGAGAGCGATTTGAGATCGTCGAAATCGGAGGAGCTCAAGGTTATCTTTGTGAAGATATTCTTCAGTGGATGAAAATCCAGAGGCCTGATTGTTATGCCTTGACTACCTATTATCTGGTCGAGCAAAGCCTTGCTTTTCGACGTTTACAAAAGGAGAGGCTTGCTCGATTCGAGAGGGAAGGGAAGCTCTTCTGGAGGTCTCCTGAAATCTTAGACAATGGTAAGAATCAATTCACAGGATGTTTCCTTTCTAATGAATTGATCGATGCCTTTCCCGTCCATCGGGTCGTAATGACCCAAGGTGGGCTGAAAGAGATTTATGTCACCCAAGAAGAGGGAGAATTAAAGGAGGTTATCGGACCTCCTTCGACACCAGAATTGATCACCTATTTTAAGTCCTTTGGGATTTCTCTTGGAGAAGGCCAGCATGCTGAGGTGAACCTTTACGCCTTAAACTGGATAGAAAAGGTGAGCAGATGTTTGAGGAAAGGCTTTGTGATCACCATTGATTACGGATATTTGGCAGAAGAGCTTTATGCCCCTTCCCGTTATCGTGGAACGCTTCTTTGTTATCACCGACACAGGACCTCAGAGAATCCCTATGAACGAATAGGGGAGCAAGACCTCACCTCTCATGTCAATTTTACCGCATTAATTAGGAAGGGTGAGGAAGTGGGTCTTCGGTTTACTGGTTTTGTCCCTCAATACCGGTTCCTTCTCGCCTTAGGGTTGCTTCAAGAATTGGAGCTTCTAAGTCAAGGACTTTCTGAACAGAATCGATTAGAACTGAGATTGACCGTCAAACATCTGATCGAACCCGAGGTGGGTATGGGCGAAGTGTTTAAGGTATTGATTCAACACAAAGGGATAGATCATCCATCACTGGATGGATTAAGAGATCTTAGAACGATTTCTCTGGCCTAATGGAATATGGGAATATGGAGAGGATAAGAGTCTTAGGAATCTTTGGAAGTCCGCGCAGGGGAGGAAATACGGACCTCCTTCTGGAGGAGGCTCTTCGGGGAGCGGAACAGGAAGGAGGCAAAGCGGAGCGTCTTTACCTCACGGACTATATCATTACACCCTGTAAGGAATGTCATGGGTGTGATCAAACTGGAAAGTGTGTGGTTCTTGATGACATGCAGAGGATCTACCCGAAACTTTTAGAGTCTAATGTTGTCATTCTTGCCTCTCCTATTTTCTTTTATGGAGTCACAGGTTATACCAAGGCTTTCATTGACCGCTCTCAAGCCCTCTGGGCTAGGAAATATCTCCTGAAAAACCCGTCCACCGAAATAAAGAGAAAAGGTTTCTTTATCTCTGTCGGAGCTACAAAAGGACCAAAGGTCTTTGAAGGAGCCATCCTCACGGTCAAATATTTCTTTGATACCTTTGATGCGAAATATGAAGGGGAACTCCTCTTTCGAGGAATCGAAGGAAAAGGGGAGATTCTCAATCACCCCGAGGCCCTTCAGCAGGCCTTTGAGGTAGGGAGACGATTAGTATTGGAGATGAAAAAAGAAATAAACCCTTTTCAAGGGAAAGGAGGTGCCCAATGACCCAATGGCAATGTTCAAATTGTGGATACACCTTTTCGGCAGATTCGGTTCCTGAAAAATGTCCTTCCTGTCAACAGGTCTGTACTTTTCATGATGTGAGTTGCTATATTCCGAATTGCGGGGGGCCAGGAAATATCGATCCAAGGCTCATGGGGAAAAGGGACAAGCCCCTCAATGAATAATCCATCGAAAGGAGAAGATAGATGCAACTCAAAGGGAAGAAGGTCATTATTCTGGTTGAAAATCTTTATCAAGATCTTGAGTTCTGGGTTCCTTATTATCGCCTTAAAGAGGAAGGGGCGGAAGTGACCGTGGTTGGTTCGGGAAGCGCCCGAACCTATACCAGCAAGTATGGATACCCTGTGGAAGTCGATCAAGAAGCCAAGGAAATTGATGTCTCTCAATATGACGGGGTGCTCATTCCTGGAGGGTATGCTCCGGATTTGATGAGGCGATATCCAGAGATGGTCAGGATCGTTCGGGAGGCTTATGAAAAAGGAAAGGTAGTGGCCGCCATTTGTCACGCAGGATGGATGCTTGCCTCAGCAGGGATCTTAAAGGGAAAGAGAGTGACGGGTTTTTTTGCGATTAAGGATGATCTGGTTCATGCCGGGGCCACTTACATCGATGCGGAGGTGGTGAAGGATGGGAAACTGATTACATCGAGAAAGCCCGATGATCTTCCCTTTTTCTGTAGGGAGATCATCAAGATCTTATCTGAATAGAGTCGAGAGGAGGAAAAGATGAGTAACAAAGAGACTTACACCTGCCACCACTGTGGAGCCGAAGCTGAGATTACCCTCGATGGATTTGAGAAAGTGGAAGATGTGGTAAGAAGGACAAAAAAGGGGATTTGCAAGGCCTGCGGAAAGGAGGTAGAGATCGAGCCTCTCTCAGATAGAGTCTTTGTCTGTCAGAATTGTCGAGCAGAAGCAGATCTCACTCTGGAGGGATTTGAGAGTGTTCAAGAGGTGTTGATGAGGGAGAAGGGACTCCGGTGTAAGGTCTGCGGGAAGGAGATCTTTTGGTCTCATCGAGAAGATATTAAAGCCGTGAAGGTGGCAATCGAAGCCGAGAGAGAGGCCTACCAAAATTACTCCAGAGCTGCAAAGAGGACAAAGGACCCAAGAGGGAAGGATATGTTTCAACAATTGGCTGAATTTGAGATGAACCATTACCAAAAATTAAAAGCCCTTCTTAAATCCCTGGAAGAGCAGGGGGAATGGCTTCTTTACGATGGGACAAGTTTAAAGAAGAGAAAGATCCCGTTAAAACCCGAAAGGATTACAGGTCAAGAGCAGCTCACCGATATGGATGCTTTAAAGATTGCCATTCGGGAAGAACGAAAGGCCAGGGCTTACTATCAGTTTCTCTCAGAGGTCACAAAAGATCCTCGAGGAAAGGATATGTATAAACGGTTGGCCAATGAGGAGGAACTTCACGAAAAGATCTTGAACGACCAGTACTATAGCCTTCACAATACCGGGATCTGGAGCTGGGGGGATTAAACAAAAGGAATTCACTTGACCCGATCGAAGTCGTTTATTAAAATAGATCCAAAAATTAAAAAAAAGGAGCCACGATGGATGAGAGGAAGTTTCAAGAGATTATCCGTTTTGCGATGGATAAGGAGAGTCGGGCTAACCAATTTTATCTCAGTGCAAGCCAGGTCGCAAAACACTCCGGGGCAAAAGAACTCTTTTTGGATTTAGCCAAGGAAGAGGAAGGTCACCGAAGACTCCTCGAAAACCTCGATATGGAGAAGGTCTCTCAAAGTAGAATCGAAAAGGTTCCAGATCTTATGATCAGCGACTATCTGATGGAGATCGAATTCAAACCCGATCTCTCCTATGCCGAGATTCTTCGGGTCGCCATGAAAATGGAGGAGCGTTCTCTCAAACTGTACGAAGACATGAAAGAGAAAAACACGGATGAAGAAATCAAAAAACTATTCACCTTTCTCGCCAATGAAGAGGCCAAGCATAAATATAGACTTGAAAAAATCTATGATGAGGAAGTCTTGAAGTAACGACAGATGGAGGTGGAAATGGAAAAGTATAAATGTACGGTCTGCGGTTACATCTATGATCCAGAGAAAGGAGATCCAGACAACGGGATTGCTCCCAACACCCCTTTTGCCAAACTCCCTGATAGTTGGGTCTGTCCCTCCTGTGGGGCACCTAAGGATATGTTTGAAAAAGTCTAACGAACTATTCCTGATAACATTTCTTTAGATACTGATAGTTTTGAAGGGTATCCCTGATCATCTCGAGATCAATCTCATCAAGGGCTCGAATGGGTTTTGCAGGAGCTCCAAAAGCCAGGGTGTTTGGCGGAATCACCGTTTTAGGGGTGACAATAGATCCTGCTCCAATTATGGAGTGTTCCCCAATTTCAACCCCGTTTAATAGGATGGCCCCTATTCCAATGAGCGAACCTTTTCGAATCGTACATCCATGGGCTACCACCCTATGACCCAAGATCACCTCATCTTCGATGATCAGGGGATATAAGTCTTTATCAACATGAAGGATGCATCCGTCCTGAATATTGACTCTGGAGCCGATTCGAATCGAGTTGAGATCCCCTCGGATCACACTGTTGAACCAGATATTACTTTCAGCTCCAATCTCTACCTCTCCAATCACCATAGCATTTTCGGCGATAAATACGGTAGGATGGATTTTTGGGCTCTTTTCTTTAAATCTCAATATCATCCTTTTTCATCCTGGAGAGATTTTAAAGTCATTAGACGATGGTTTCGCTTCTTGGCAACCATTTTAAAAGCTCTCGGAATATCGGCCATTAAGGACTTTGATTGTTCTGCTGCATCAGCGTAAAATTTTATTATCTTTTCCTCTATTTCTATCGACTTCGCTAAGACTTCTGAATAACCCGTTTTCTCATCTAAATCGGTTTGGAAATGATAATCCTCGGGATTGAGATTAAAGGAAAAACATCCCTCAAATGCGTCAGTGATCACACCATAATAAGCCCTCTCAATTTCAGTGATATAACCCTGATTCTCTTTCGCAAAGGAGGCAAAGAGGTCTTTATCTTTTGTAAACTTTTGAGAAAGAGATTCATAGAATTGCGAAGACTTCGTCTCCAGCTCTTTCGCTAAGCTTATAGCTCCTGAACAGGTATTGATAATCATATCAATGGAACCTCCATCATTCTAACAAAAATATCCAAAATCGGAATACCAAAATCCGAAACAGATTCTAACTCCAAATCTTCCCGCCCTTCGGATTTTAGACTTTAAAACCATCTCTGGATCACCACCTTGCTCTCTGTAAAAAAGCGGATCGCATCACGCCCCTGTCCATGCAACACCCCGTAGAAGGAATCTTTCATTCCTCCAAAGGGAAAGAAGGCCATGGGGGCAACAATCCCAATGTTAATTCCAATGTTACCACATTCAACCCGATATTGAAATTCTCTGGCATATTTCCCATTGGAAGTAAAGATGGAAGCGGCATTCCCGTAATTACTTTGATTGATCCACGAGATGGCTTCATCGAAATCCTTTGCCCTCATCACATTGGCCACAGGTCCGAAAATCTCTTCTTTAGCAATCGTCATATCAGGGGTCACGTTTTCAAAAATGGTCGGGTTAAGAAAGCAGGTATCAGGATAATCCCCGGTGATTCTGGGTTTTCTTCCGTCAAGAATCAATTTTGCTTTTTCCTTTATCCCTATGTCGATATATTTTAATACCCTCTGTTTTCCATCGATCGACTGCATGGGGCCAACCTGAATCGTATCATCGAGACCGTAACCCAATCGGATCTTTGAAGTAGCCTCAACAAACACATTTAAAAAATTCTTATAAAAGCTGTCATCCTTTCCCACGATGACAAGATTGGCACCCGAAAGACAACGTTGTCCGGTATTTCCAAAGAAAGAGGTCAGGAGGGCAGGAATCGTGGCCTCTACATCGGCATCAGGCATCACAACCAAGAAATTCTTTGCACTTACCTGGACAATGGCTCTCTTGCAGGTCTCTCCACATTTTTTATAGACCTCCCTACCGATCGCTGTGGTTCCTACAAATGTCACTCCTTTGACATCCGGATGCTCCATCAGGATCTGAGCCACTTCCGCTCCTCCATGGACGACATTGTAGACCCCTGGGGGAAAGCCCGCTTCCTCTATTAATTCAGCGAGCATCACCTGACTAATGGGATCACGGGGAGAAGGCTTCACTATAAATGTATTCCCAGTAGCCAATGCAAAAGGGGAGTACCAGAGGGGTACCATAAAGGGAAAATTAAAAGGGGCAAGGTTGACAAAAACCCCTAAGGGTTGATAGATGACATATTCGTCTATACCTGCTGCAATATCTTCGAGGTTATAACCCATCATCAGAGATGGGATTCCTGTAGCCACTTCCACCATCTCAATTCCTCGTCTCGTTTCTCCCCGTGATTCATCGATGGTCTTTCCATGTTCCATCGTCTGAATTCGACTCAGTCGCTCAAAATGTTTCTCGAGGAGTTCTTTTAATCGAAACAGGCACCTTGCCCTGGCAAGAGGCGGGGTCCGTCTCCATTCAGGATAGGCCTCTTTGGAAGCCTGGATCGCCGAAAGGACTTCCTCTTTGGTGGACATAGGGACTCGGGCAAGAAGTTTCTGTGTCGCAGGGTTGATGACATCCCATCTCTCTTTCGATTTCGACTCTACCCACTCCCCATTAATATAATTCTTCAATTCCAACACCTCTTTAATCGGTTCTTCTAAGATGGCCATAAATTTTTCCCTCCTTCATGTCACTCCGATCAGGGATGGATATTATTTATGCAAAAATAATATATGGATCTTTCTTATGTCAAACTCCAAAGGCCCTTGACGCATCCCATAATCTTTTTTAAAGTGGTATAAAACCTAACCCCTTAAAATGGACAGGAGAGTTAACCCCATCTTTATCTTTACAATCCTTTCGGGACTCTTCGTTCTTTCTCAATTCTATCGAGTCTCTAATGCGGTCATCGCACCTGATCTTATCCGAGACCTTCACCTCAATGCCGAGATGTTTGGGATGCTCGGGGGGGCATTTTTTTATCCTTAATAATGCGTCAATATTGAAATCAAATTTATGGCAAATATAGTATTTTCAAGGTTAGAAGGCTATAATGAATTAATTCCACAAACCGTCCAAAAAGGACGGTTTGTGGAACAGA
>Ga0101945_1000571_pt1 | contig 57531 bp, 43 predicted proteins | sample DewCreD2012metaG_2_FD_75246 | JGI IMG/M metagenome (GOLD analysis project Ga0101945, IMG submission 75246) | Hot spring sediment bacterial and archeal communities from British Columbia, Canada, to study Microbial Dark Matter (Phase II) - Dewar... ... | reverse complement strand
CCAGCGGATCATCCTTGGCGGAGGGGTTGGAAGGTAAGGGGGTCTGTGATACCATCGAAGCGTTTGGATATGTGACATTTCAAACTGGGAATTAAATGTGACTCGCCATTGGTAACAACAAAGTTTAGACGCACAAATACCGGAAAAAGTTCATTTTCGTTATATGTTTACACGCCTGCCGAATTTGGGTATACTGGACTCAACAAACCACGAGATGGATGGCTTGGTACCGTGATCCCACTGGGTGATGAGAATCCAACACGGTCCTTTCCGGCCGTGACCGTCGCGCTGATCATCGCGAACGTGCTCGTGTTTCTGTACGACAAGCTGATTGGTTTCGGCGCGCCCGAGGCTCTCATCGAATACGCGATGATCCCCTGTACCATTTCCGGACAGTGCGAGTATCAGGTGCCACCGATTACACCCCACTGGCTGACTATCTTCACTTCGATGTTTTTACATGCTGGTATCCTGCATCTGGGCGGGAACATGCTCTATCTCTGGATTTTCGGCAACAATGTGGAGGACGCTTTAGGGCATTTTCAGTTCCTGTTCTGGTATCTGGTATGGGGTGTGGCGGCGGCTTTGGCGCATGTGGTGATTAACGCGGCATCCCCCATCCCCACTGTAGGAGCAAGTGGCGCAATAGCCGGCGCGCTGGGGGCATACTTCGTGCTGTTCCCCGCCGCGCGCATCCGGGTGCTGGTCATCTTTTTCTTCATTATTGACGTGATAGCCGTGCCTGCTTTCATTCTTCTAGGACTCTGGTTCCTGATGCAATTCCAGTTCCAGCCCGGCGTAGCGACGATGGCTCACGCCGGCGGCTTCGTAGCAGGCGCAGCCACTGTTTTTGCTCTGGGACGAAACAGGATCCTGCGACGGCTGCGCCGTCCATATGGGTATTACCGCTCGCTTCCTCAAGACTTCTGAGACGTTGTCGTTTTACAAGGTATCCGCACGCCTTTTGCCGAAATGGGCAACGCTCAATCCTTGTGCCAAACAGTGTGCCTTTTGTCATGCTGAGCGCCAACGAGGCATCTCAGCGGTCTCACAGAGATTCCTCGTTTCGCGCAGAATGACAGAGGAGGAGGTATTTGCAGGATGTTTCATCGGATGGGCTGGCTGCTGGTTGCAGTGGGAACTATTGTCTCGTTGCTGGCGTTTGTGGCGCGCTGGCGAGCAGAGGTATTGAACAAGCGTGTCGCAATCGCGCTGGATGGAGAACAGTTGATGCAGGTCAGCGCGGACATCGGTACAGGTTTATCGCAAATTCTGCAACAGATGAAAAAAGCGGGGGCAACGGCGGTTGCACTCAATGAACAAACAGTGGAAGACCTTTTCCGCTCTGGTCAATTGAGCTGGGAGCTGTATCCGAAGTTTCCTTCACCCATCGTGCGCGCGGCATCGGCGGAGGTAGTGGAACGGCTGCGACGTTCTGCAGGAGCCCTCCAGACGACACCCTCCCTGTGGCGGACGGTATACACCCCTTCGCGCAAAAAACTGCTGGACACCCTCCGGGCAAGCAAAGGTGTGCTGGTCTACGCATATACCGATACAGGTGGTGCGGTCGGGTTCTCTGTACCGGTTTCTCCGTCCAACTTTGCACAAATACGTTTGGGGATAGACCCGATGCTGGCTAAGCAGGTCTCGGCGGCAGGGCTGTTCGTCATAGCACGGGTGAGCAACAGCCCGGCCTGTACCCCCTTGCGCATTCAACGGTCGCTGGCGGAGGTCAGGCGAGCAGGCGCAAAGGCGGTGATTTTCAGTGGGGACGAGGTGCTGGGTTTCCGTGCGTTGTTGCCACTGACAGCGCAAACGATGCGGCAACATGGCCTTTTATACGGTTCCGTAGAGTTTGGCAAGCAAAAGGGCGATGAGCGACTGACTCGCTTAATGTTAGACCGCGTGGTGCGGGTGCACAGCGTCACCGCCGCCGAGATGGCCACCCTCAGCCCCGCCGACTTGCTGGAACGCTTTACCCGTGCCGTGCGGGAACGCAACATCCGTCTGTGCTACGTGCGCCTGCCCAGCAGCATCGAGGAGCAGCCTCTGCAGGGGATGGCGAGGTTCCTGGCGCAGCTGCGCCTTTCCCTGCAACAGGCAGGTTACCGTGTCGGCGAACCCCGCCCCTTTACCGACCCGAAGGTACCCGCCTGGATATGGTGGCTAAGCGGTGGCTCTGCTCTGACGGCAGGGGTGCTATTGCTGGAGAGGCTGTTTGGGCGGCAACACTCGGCGTGGCTGGCTGTGGCGGCTTTCGCCGCCGGGCTGGTACTGGCTTATGCTGGTGGGGAGACAGGACGTAAAGCCTGTGCCCTTGCGGCGGCTGTAGCCTTTCCTTCACTGGGCTTTGTGCTGGTGGATGTGTTCAAGCGCGGTCGCTTGCCTGTCTCGCACGCGCTCGCTACGTTCGCCTGGTTGACGCTTTTCAGCCTGGTAGGCGGTCTGCACGTGGTGGCTTTACTGGCTTCTCTGCCTTTCATGGTGAAAGCGAACCAGTTCGCAGGCATCAAGCCGGCACACCTGCTGCCGGTGCTGGTGGTGGGCTGGGCGTATGCGCTGGACACAGTGAATGCCACTTCTTTTGCGGATGCCCGTGAGCGCATCCGGCGGCGATGGAGACAAATCACGGGCTATCCGGTCACGGTGGGACTGGTGGTAGCGGTGCTGCTGGCTCTGGGATTGCTGGCGCTGGTGCTGATGCGCACGGGCAACGAGCCGGGCATTGGCGTTTCTGCTATCGAGATGAAGATGCGCGAGACGTTAGAGCGATACCTGCTGGCGCGCCCCCGCACCAAAGAGTTTCTGGTGGGCCATCCTGCGCTGGTGCTGGCGTTGGCGATGTCGGCGGCAGGCATCGGGCGGAGGGCGTGGATTCCGCTCCTGCTGGTCGGGGTTATCGGGCAGGCATCGGTGGTCAACACCCTGTGCCACATCCATACGCCGCTGGCTCTTTCTCTGCCGCGTATCTTGCTGGGATGGCTGCTGGGTGCTATAATAGGAACGCTGGCGTTCGTGGCAATACGCTGGTGGACGAAGCGGGTGCAAGCATGAGCCGGCAGGGCATCCTCGCCTGCGGATACTACGGTTTCGCGAACCTGGGGGACGAAGCCGTTCTGGCAGGACTGGTGCATGGCTTGAGACAGGCGGGGTACACGGATTCGGTCACCGTGATGAGCGCGGACCCGGCACACACCCGGCGTGAACACGGGATGGAAGCTATCCCCCGAACCAGCCTGCGGGAGGTCTGGCGCACGATGCGCAGTTCCCTGCTATTCGTGCTGGGCGGTGGAAGCCTGATTCAGGATGTCACCAGCGCGCGTTCCGTCGTCTATTATCTGGGGATGCATACGCTGGCGCGGCGTGCCAGGTGTCGCATCGCGTGGGTTGGACAGGGTATCGGTCCCCTGCGACGGGGCTGGGCGCGACAGTGGACGGCTCGTGCAGCGCGACAGGCAGATGCTGTGGTGGTGCGCGACCCCGCCTCGGCGCAACTGCTGCAGGCGATGGGGATATCGCAGGTACAGGTGGGGGCAGACCTCTCTTTCCTGCTGCCCGAAGCCGATACAGAAAATGGGTGGAAGCTTTTGCAACGATTTGGCGTCGAAAAGAATGATGTAGTGATAGCGATGGTGCCGCGCCGGTGGGCAGGTGGACAGGTAGCGGTGGCGTCTCTGTTTCAATCGCTTGGCCGATTTGCCGTTAAGCAATGCCAGGCGCGAGCGGTGCTTTTGCCGATGCAGGTATCGCGCGACGGGGAGTTGATACAGGAGATAGCCTCGGCTGTGCCAGAAGCGATAGCAATGGTCGAGCCGCTTTCGGTGCGCGAGGTCAGGGATGTGCTGGCGTGTTGTCGGGCGGTGGTTGGGGTGCGGTTGCACGCGCTGATGCTGGCGGCGGCGTCGGGCGTGCCCGCCCTGGCTATCAGTTACGACCCCAAGGTGCGCGCTTTTTGGGAGCCTGTGGAGCCCAAGCATGTGGTGGAAGTAGCCGATGTGAATGAACACGTTTTGCAACAACGCCTTGCCGAAGTATGGGAGCAGCAGCACACTTTACGCGAACGAGTGACAGCGTATGCCTCCCGGCAGCGCGAACTGGCACGGCGCAACATCGATGCACTGCTGGGGCTGGCGTCGTGAGGTGGACAGGTCGATGCAGCGGCTGACCCTGCTGAGCGTTTTATGGTGCTGGGCGTCGGCGATGTGTCTGGCGTTTCCGCTGGACGAGCCGCCGGCGCAGATTTCGATAGACGACTTACGCGAAGCGCAGCGGCCGTCGCTGTTCAACAAGCGCGTCAAGCCCGCGCGGATAGAGGAGCTGTTGCGTACGCCAACCGAAAACCAGCCCCCAACCCTTCCACAAAGCGCGTCTCCGCCTGCCAATCGCCCTGCGCCCACACCGCCAGCGGAAGAGCCGAAGCAGTCCACCATCACCGTACAGCGCAGACCCGTGGAAGAGAAACGCCGCCCCAAAGACCCCTTCCGCGCCATTTCGGAAGAGTTCAACCGCAAGATACAGTTGAGCGGCAGCAAGAAAATCGGATTCCACATTGCGCGGGTCAGCGGCGACCGCAACGCCTATCGAGACTCCTATTACTTCGGACAGGGCGGCAGACCCGTTACCGACTTCACCGAGCTCTCCATCATCGGTACCAAAGTGTTCGATATGTTTAATTTCAACTGGCGATTGACCAACACTCCCTTCGGCACGCCGCAAGACCGTCGTCTCTCCATCAACTATGAGCGCAACGGCACGCGCGTCGATCTGGGCGACATCACCGCCGCGCTGGGGGGCAATGAGCTGGTATCGTTCAACAAGACCCTGCGGGGTATCCACGTCAGCACGCGACTCAACCCGTCCATCCCCCTGAAGGTCAGCGGTATCTACAGCGAGACCCGCGCCACCGCCCGCACCAGCGTTATCTACGGCAACGATAGCGGCGGCCCCTACTACCTGAACGCCAGCCAGATTCTGGACGGCTCGGAGCGGGTGCGCGTCGACGGGCGCGAGATGGTGCGCGGCAGAGACTACGAAATCGACTACTTCACCGGGTTGCTGACCTTCAAGGAGGGCATTATCATTCCTCGCACCTCGACGATTCTAGTGAGCTTTGAGGCGGAAGGTTATAATGAACCTTCGGGCAAGCTGTCGGGTTGGCGGGTAGAGGCTCCCCTCGGCTCATTGAATCTGGGTGTGATTGCCTTGCGTCAGGACGCACGCTCGTCCACCGGACTGCGCACCAAGACCGAACGGTTCTACGGTTACGGCAACCCGCTGTCACCATACGAGCTGCAGTATCCTGTTGAGGCGGGCAGTGCAGTTATCGCCACAGTCGATGGCGTGCCCCAGCAACAGGGCTCCAAACGCGGGGAAGGCGACTTCTTCGTGGACCCCGATATCCCCTATCGCATCTACTTCAACCGCGCCATCCCCGCCACCAGCATTATCAGCGTCACCTACATCCCACGCCTGACGGGTAACGCCACACTCGGTTCGCGGCGCGTGACGGGCTATGACCTGAACTGGCAGCTGGGCAAACTGGGCAGTATCGGCTTTTACGCTGCCCGCAGCAGCGCGGAGCGCGGAGCCAGCACGCAGGAAGGACAGGGCAGGATGCTCAACGCCACGCTGAATCTGGGCAAGCTGCGCTGGACCACCCTGTGGCGCGACATCGACCCCGATTTCGTCACCGTGGAGAGCGTGGGGTTCCGACGGCAGGAAAAGGGATACAGCCACTCTCTCGAGTACGTTGGCGACCAGAGGCTGAACGCGCGGCTGACCATTGACCGGATGCAGGTGCCCGACTACATCGGCAGCTACCTCGGCGGCTCGCAAGGCACGGGCAGCGCGTCGGTCAACAACACCTCCTTCGATGCTACTCTGAACCTGCCCAACGCGCCACAGGTGCGTATTTCATGGCTGAACCAGCGCAACAACTCCGGCAGCTACGGCTCCAGCGAGAACCAGAGCCGCAACATCAGCCTGACGCACAAGGTCGGAAGCGTCTCCCTCAGTCTCGACCTGTTGAGCACCCGCGCCAGCAGCATCAGTACCTTCACTACCGGAGGCAACCCCGCCACGAACACCTACAGCAGCTCCAGCGACACGCTTCGCCTCACCTGGAGCTGGAACCAGTCCGAGCGGCTGGCGTTCAACGGCGTTCTCGCTCGGGGGCGCACCCGCTCCGCCACCAGCAGCAACAACGCGCAGGACATCAGCGTGGGCGTACGATGGATACCCGCGAAGAATCTGAACCTCAACTACCAGTTTGCGGTGCGCGATTCGGGCACGCTTTCCAGCTCAGGGAGCTTCCTCGGCGGTAATCTGGGCGGCTCGTTCATCGGCCCGGGCGGCTATCAGTCGGGCTGGGGCATGGGCTACGGCGCGGGCGGCAACTACAGTGGCGGCTACTACAACCCCATTCCCAGCGGACTCACCTACGCCAGTATCGGGGTGAAAAGCCGATCCCACAACCTTACGGTCAACTACACTCCCAGCGACAACCTGTCTGTTGACCTCAGCATCATGCAGCAGCTGAGCGCGGGCGATAACCTCACCAATACGAATATGAACGGTTTCAACCTGGGCGTGAACTATCGCCTCTCCGACAAGACCAGCGTCGCACTCAACCTCACACGCCAGAACGTCAACTACATCGGCGGCAACGACGGCGCGAAGACCGACATCGCCTACTTCACCCTGCGCACCGAGCTGACGCGCAAACTGATACTGAACCTGCAGGCGCAGCGGATGCTCTCCTCCAGCCTCTTCTCGCTGGGCGGCAGCGGACAACGCCAGGACCAGAAGATGCTGGCATACTCGCTGCGGCTGGAGTATCCCTTCGCCCCGCGCCAGAGCGCGTTTCTGGAGCACCGCTTCTCAGACGTGCAGGGCTTCTTCGGCAGCGTCGACCGCGACAGCGCGCTGGGTTACGAATACGAAATCAACCGCTACTTCGCCTTCACCCTCAGCATCCGCCTGCAGGAGCGATCCAACCGCGACCCCCAGTACACCAACTACAACTACAAAGCCTTCACCCTCGACGCAGACATCAGCGCACGATTCTGAGGTTTTTTCGTCCCTTTGCACGCGCTTTTCACACACTGACATTTTCACGCACGTTCTTGTCATGTTATTATCTTACATTTCGTGACAAGCGGCAATCCGTTGTGTATAATATGCCAAATACACGCCTGACCAGGAGGTTACCATGTCTGTGCACTATGTGGCGCACAGCGCGGGCAAGAGCGGCCTTGCCCAATCTCTGCGCGACCACCTGCAAGAGGTGGCGCACACCGCCCATGACTTCGCTGCCGCCTTCGGTGCAGAGGAAGAAGCCACCCTCGCGGGGCTGCTGCACGACCTCGGCAAATACGGCGACCTGTTCCAGAAACGCCTGCAGGGAGAAGCGAAAGGCATCGATCACTGGTCCGTCGGGGCGTGGGCTGCCCTCCTCCATTACCAGAGCGTCGCCGCGGCGATGGCTATCTGGGGACACCACCTCGGCTTGCAGCGGATGGACTCGGCAACCATCCGAAGCCACCTCGACCCGAAGTCGCTCATCCAACAGCATCCCCTCAACCTGCGTCTTTCCGAAAGCGACCTGGACCTTTTACTCCGGCGACTGCAAGCAGACGGCTTATCGCCACAAAAACCGTCTCGTCCTTTTCTGGACCTCACTCCGAACGCAGAACAACAACTGCATCAGAACGCGCAGATGCTGGACGTGCGCATGCTGTTCTCTGCGCTGGTGGATGCGGATTTTCTGGACACCGCGCGACATTTCGGCGAGGAGCGACCTTCGGGTCCGCCGCTTCAGCCTCAGCGCGCCCTGCAAGTACTGAGCGACCACGTGCAGCAGCTGAGCCAGAACTCTCGCGCCGCGAAAGCCGTCCTGCAGATGCGGCAGCAACTGTGGGAAGACTGCTTGCAGGCGGCGGAGCAGTCCCCGGGTATCTTCACGCTGACCGCGCCCACGGGCGCAGGCAAGACGCTGGCAATGCTGGGGTTCGCGCTGCGGCACGCTGAAGTTCATGACCTGCGCCGTATCGTGGTGGTTATACCCTACCTGAGTATCATCGAGCAGACCGCGAAGGTGTATCGCGATTTGCTGGAACCCCACTTCGGCGAGGGCTACGTGATCGAGCATCACAGCCTCAGCGGAACGGGCGCACAAGTTCCAAGCGCAGATGACCAGCAGGAAGGCAGGTCATGCGTGGAACGCCTGCTGGCAGAAAACTGGGACGCGCCTGTTGTCGTCACCACCAGCGTGCAGATGCTGGAGTCGCTGTTCTCCAACAGCCCTTCCGCCTGCCGCAAACTGCACCGCCTCGCCAAAAGCGTCATCCTCTTCGACGAGGTGCAGACCCTCCCGCTGAACCTCGTGGTACCCACCTTGCAGGCACTTTCGCGACTGGCAAGCCGCTACGGCAGCACCATCGTGTTCGCCACCGCTACACAGCCTGCTTTCGACCACCTGCACCAGCACATTGCCGTATCGGGCACGGTTGGCTGGCAGCCGCGTGAGATTGCAAAGAGCCACCCGCAGCTGTTCCAGCTCGCACGGCGCACGCAGCTGGAAATCCGCCATGATGCCCTCTCATGGGAGGAATTGGCGCAGGAGCTGACACGGCAGGAGCAGGCGTTGTGCGTGTTGAACGTCAAAAAACACGCCGCGAACCTGGCGCGTCTGCTGCAGGCGCAGGGTATCGACGATGGTCTCTACCATCTTTCCACCAACATGTGCCCGGCGCATCGGCAGGAGGTGTTGCAAGAGGTGCGGCGTCGGCTGGAACAGGACAAACGCTGTTTGCTCATCTCCACCCAGTGCGTGGAGGCGGGGGTAGACGTGGACTTCCCGATAGTTTACCGCGCTTATGCCCCGCTGGACAGCATCGCGCAGGCAGCCGGCCGGTGCAACCGAAACGGCAATCAGCCCGAGGGCAGGATGGTGCTGTTTACTCCAGAGGAGGAACAGTATCCGCCCGGCGCGTACAAACAGGCGGCTTCTGTCACGCGGGGGTATGTAGGGCAGCGACAGTCTAACGTCGACCTTTACGACCCCGCGCTGTACACCGAATACTACCGCCTGCTGTACGACCTCACGCGCCCCGAGATGCAACGCAAAGACCTGAGCAATGCCATAGAAGCGCGGGATTTCGTGGAGGTCGCGCGGCTATACCGACTCATTCCGGAGACGACGGTAAACGTGCTGGTTCCCTACGACCCGGACGCCTTCGACCGGCTGGTGCAGCAGGCACGCCAGTGCGGGCTTTCCGCAAACTGGATCCGCGAGGCGCGAGCGCACTTGGTCAGCGTCTACCGTCCACGCCCGGCAGATGTCATCCGCAGCTTTCTGGAACCCATCCCGCTGCGTGGACAGCCCACTGATGATTGGTTCATCTACACCGAGCCGACGCACTACGACCCGTTGCTGGGTCTACAGCCTCAGCAAGCACCAGAATCGTGGATTCTGTAGAGGAGGTGATATCGGCATGAAGCCAAACCGCCAGGTGATTCGGGTGTGGGGCGAGTTCGCCTGCTTCACCCGCCCCGAAATGAAGGTGGAGCGTTTCAGCTACCCCGTGCCCACCCCCGCCGCGGCGCGCGGGATACTGGACGCCATCTACTGCAAGCCCGTTAAGTTCCGCTGGCAGGTGTTGCGCATCGAGGTGCTGAAGCCCATCCGCTACATCGCACTGAGGCGCAACGAGGTGAAGGAAAAGGCACCCACCGAGCGCACCATCCTGCAATGGGCGATGGGCGCGGAGCCACAGCCCATCCTCGTGGACGTGGACGAGGAGTCCAAAGGGCGCACACAGCGCCAGACGATGGCGCTTAAGGACGTGGAGTACCGCATCCACGCCGAAATCCGCCCATGGCAGGGGTTCGAGAACGAACTACCTGCTCTGGAGGCGCAGTTTCAACGGCGCGCGGAACGCGGACAGTACTTCCACCATCCCTACCTCGGCTGCCGCGAGTTCCCCGCCTTCTTCCAACTGTGCAAACCAGACGAGACCGAACCCCAACCCTGGTCGGAGGACAATTATCTCGGCTGGATGCTGTACGACACCTTCGACCTCTCCCGCCCCGGCAAGCCGGATGACCCGCCCTTCATCACGCTGTTCGAGGCGAAGCTGGTCAAAGGCGTGCTGGAGGTGCCGGAGTTCGACAGCGATGCCGTGCGCAAACCGCCACGCAATGGTGGAACCACACCTGCACAGGAGGTGCTCTTCGATGCTTAACCTGCTGTTGGACTATGCCCAGCGCAACCAGCTGGTAACTGAGCCCGGCTTCGCGCCCAAGACCATCAAATGGCTCATCTGGCTGGACGCCAACGGCAACCTGCTGGACGTTATCGAGCTGGGCGACCCCTCGCAGAAAAACAACTCCGGACGAGAGTTCGCCCGTTGCCCCGAGCTGAAACAGAACGAACTCATCGCCGGGGGGCTGACGCGGAGCCAGTTCCTGTGGGAAACGTGCGATGTGGTCGCCACTTACCGAATCGCAGACGACGACAAGAAAAAGCAGAAGCACGCCGCTTTTGTCGACCTGATGCGCCAGGCGTTCCAGTCATGTGGAGTGGAAGAACTGCGAATAGCCGCGGACGCCCTGAAAAATGATCAAACGCTCCAGCAGATTTGCCAAAGGCTGGAACAGCACAAAGCCAGGCCGCAGGACAGAGCCACTCTCCGAGTTGGCGACGTCATCCTGGTGGAAGACAACCGCTGGCATGACTGGTGGAGAGGATACCGCGCCTCCTTGCAGCCAAAGGTACCGACGGGCTCTGCACAGATGGTCTGCTTCGCCACAGGACAGCCCACGCAACCGTTCGCCACGCACCCCAAAGTCAATCTGGCGGACGTCGGCGGGCAGTCCACCGGCTCGGTGCTGATAGGCTTCGATAAGGACGCCTTCACCTCTTACGGGTTGAAGCAGTCGGCAAACTGCGCGGTGTCTGAGGACGCCGCCTACGCCTACCGAGCCGCGCTGCAAGACCTTCTGGCAAACCACAGCCGCGTGCTCGCCGGAGCGAAAATCACCTACTGGTTCAGCCGTCCGGTCAAACCGGAGGACGACCTCATCGCCATGCTGGTTGGAGAGACGGGCGCGCAGCTGGAAGTCAGCGCACAGGCGCAGGTGCAACGGCTGCTGCGAGCCATCGAGGCAGGTCAGCGCCCTGAACTGAGAGACAACCGCTTCTACGCGCTGACGCTTTCCGGCTCTGGTGGGCGTGTGATGGTGCGCGACTGGACAGAAACCGACTTCAAAACCCTCGCCACGAACATCGACCAGTGGTTCAAGGACCTGGAGATTGTCCATCGCGAGGGCGGAAAGCTCGCGGAGCCGCCAAAGTTCCTCGCCGTGGTGGGCGCGCTGGCGCGTGAGATGAAGGACGTCCCGCCGCCGCTGACCGCACGCCTCTTCCACAGCGCGCTGACCCGCACGCCCCTTCCCGGCGAGGCGTTGGCGCGCGCTCTGCAACGGGTGCGCGTGGACATCATCGAGAACAACCCGTTCAACCATGCCCGCATGGGCATCCTGAAAGCCACTTTAATCAGAAAAGGAGGTTACAACATGCAGCCTTACCTGAACCCTCAGCATCCCAGCCCAGCGTACCACTGCGGGCGGCTGCTGGCGGTGCTTGCCAGCCTGCAGCGGACAGCTCTGCCCAGCGTGGAAGCAGGCGTTGTGCAGCGCTTCTACGCGGCGGCAAGCGCCACCCCCGCCCTCGTGCTGGGTCGCATCCTGCGGACCGCGCAGTTCCATCTGGACAAGGTGCGCGCCGATAGCCCCGGTCTCGCCGCATGGTATGAAAACCGAATCGCCGAGATTATGGGCGCACTCAAAGACCACATCCCGGCTACGCTCAGCCTCGAAGAGCAGAGCCTCTTCGCGCTGGGCTACTACCAGCAACTGGCGCAAGACCGCGCCGGAAAACCCGGAACCGACACCAACCCATCTTCACAGGAGGAGGCAGAACCATGAACAACGCAATTAGCAACCGCTACGACTTCCTGTACCTGTTCGACTGCGAGAACGGCAACCCCAACGGCGACCCCGACGCGGGCAACGCCCCTCGCATCGACCCCGAAGACATGCACGGCCTGGTCAGCGACGTGGCCCTGAAGCGGCGCGTGCGCAACTACGTGCAGGCGGCAATGGGCAACGAGCCACCTTACGCCATCTTCGTGCAGCAGGCAACCAACCTCAACACGCGCATCATGGAGGCGCACGAAAAGACCGGTGGCTACGACGAGAAGAACCGCACCCGCCAGAAGGTGGACAGCGCACGCCAGTGGATGTGCCAGAACTTCTACGACGTGCGCACCTTCGGCGCGGTGATGAGCACCGGCGCGAACGCCGGGCAGGTGCGCGGACCGGTGCAGTTCACCTTCGCCCGCTCGCTCCATCCCGTGCTGCCGCTCGACATCTCCATCACCCGCATGGCGGTCGCCGAGGAGGTCAAAGGCGCGAAGTCCAGCGAAGACTATCGTCGGTGGGAGGCAGAGCAGGACGAAGACAAACTGCGCACCATGGGGCGCAAGCAGCTCATCCCCTACGGGCTGTACGTGGCGAAAGGCTTCGTCAACGCCCACCTCGCCCAGCAGACCGGCTTCAGCGAGGACGACCTGAACCTGCTGTGGGACGCTTTGCTGCACATGTTCGACCACGACCGCTCCGCCAGCAAGGGCATGATGAGCGTACGCAAGCTGTTCATCTTCAAGCACGTCGGAACCGACACCGACCCCAAACAGCGCGAGCGGCAGGCAAAGCTGGGCTGCGCCCCTGCATGGCAACTGCTGGATTTGGGGCGAATCGTGGAGGTGCGCCTGAAGGACGAGTCCCGACCACCCCGCCGGTTCGAGGACTATGAGATTATCGTCCACAGCGAGCGCATTCCCGCGGGCGTGGAGCTGATCGAGAAACCGTAGCGTTCGAGGTGGAGGCGAGGCTGGCGGGCAGCACCTCCCTCCCCGCCCGCGGGATGGGCGGGGGTTGGGGGTAGCCTCGTCCTCGCCCCCGGCTTATCGCACGACACTTTTTCTGGCGGGCGGAGAGTCAGACGAGTTTTGCCCCCCTCCTGACCTCCCCCGTGGACGGGGGAGGCACGCTGACTCCCTCCCCGCCGGCGGGGTGGTCGGGCGTGGGGGCAAGCCCCGCCCCGCCCGCGAGGAGGGCTGAGGCACACATGTGGTGCTTTATCGATAGGAGTCACTCAGTTGAAAGAAGCGACTTAATCTGTCATTTTGAGTGGAGAATTGTCATTCTGAACGAAGTGAAGAATCTAAGACCCTTCGCTGACGCTCATGGTGACAATGGAGAGATGCTTCGCCGACGCTCAGCATGACAGGAAAGTGTTTCCCTGGTCGCGTGGATAAGCCTTGAGGCGGTTTGCCGAACATACTCTAAGCAATTGTCGAACACTCTCTCAGAGAAGGAGGTAGCCAAAAACCATGAACCCTCTCCTCGCTGAGCCGGTGACTGTTCTGGTATCCATGCTCAGCCAGTACGCCTATTGCCCGCGTCGATGCGCACTGATGTTCGTCGAACAGACCTATGAGGACAACGAATACACCCTGCGCGGGCAGGCGGTGCACGAGAACGTGGACGAACCCGGCTGGATCCAGCGCGAGGGTCAGCGCATCGAACGCGCCCTGCTGGTGTGGCACGATGAACTGGGTCTGCAGGGCAAGTGTGATGTGGTCATCTTCCGCGAAGACGATACGCCTTATCCAGTGGAGTACAAATCGGGCAGGCGCGGCTACAAACGCGCCGACGACATCCAGCTGTGTGCGCAGGCGATGTGCCTCGAGGCGATGTTCGGTAAACCGGTGCCAGAAGGCGCGATCTACTACCACAGCTCGCGCAAACGGCGCAACGTGACCTTCGACGAACCCCTGCGCCAGCTGACCCTGCGCACCATCGAGCAGGTACGCCAGCTGCTGGAATCGATGCGCGTTCCCCCGCCGGTCAACGACCACCGCTGTCCCAACTGCTCGGTCATCGGATTGTGCCTGCCAGAAGCCGTCGCCAGCCTGCGCCAGCATACCGATGACCGCGACCTGTATGTGCTTCAGGAAGACTGAGGAGGTGGCCGGATGGCACTGGAACTGCTCAATACGCTGTATGTGACCTTAGACAACGCCTATCTGCACCTGCAGAACGAAACCATCCGCGTGGAGCAGGACGGCAAACTGCTCAAAAGCACCCCCCTGCACCATCTGGGGGCGATTGTGATTTTCGGCAATGTGCTGATGAGCCCTGCCCTGCTGGCAAGGTGCGCGGACGATGGGCGAAGCGTGGTGTGGCTGGACATGCAGGGACGCTACCGCGCGAGGCTGGAAGGCAGGACCACCGGCAACGTGCTGTTGCGTCGCCAGCAATACGCCGCCTGCGACAGCCCCAAACAGCTACCGCTGGCGCGCGCCTTCGTGGCGGGCAAACTGCAGAACCTGCGCTTCGTGCTGAAGCGGGCGGAGCGCGATGTCAACCATGCACCCAGCAGAAACGCCCTGCGCAATGCCGCCGAGACCGTCGCCACCCTCATCACCACCCTGCCCCAGACCGAGCAGATGGACGGTGTGCGCGGCATCGAAGGCGCCGCCTCGCAGGTGTACTTCAGCGTGTTCCAGCATATGGTGCGCCCTGCTCAGCAGCAGCATTTCCCCTTCGATGGGCGCAACCGACGCCCCCCGCGCGACCCACTCAACGCCCTGCTGTCATTCCTGTATGCGCTGTTGCTCACCGACTGCATCAGCGCACTGGAAAGCGTGGGGCTCGACCCACAGGTGGGCTTCCTGCACGCGGTTCGCCCCGGCAAACCCGCTTTGGCTTTAGACCTGATGGAAGAGTTCCGCCCCATCGCCGACCGCCTCGCGCTGACGCTGGTCAACCGCCAGCAGATACAGCCGCAGCACTTCGAACACCGTCCGCCCGAGGCGGTGTTGCTGAACGACGAGGGACGCAAAGCTGTGCTGGTGGCATATCAGCAACGCAAGCAGGAGGAGACGGCGCATCCGCACCTGAAACAGGCAATCCCGTTTGGCGTGGTGCCGATGGTGCAGGCAAGGTTGCTGGCGCGCGCCCTGCGCGAGGATGTGCCCCACTACGCGCCGTTCACTTTGACATGAGGAGGCAAAGATGGCACGCATCGATATCGTGGTCACCTATGACGTCAACACGGAGGACGCCGCCGGGCGCAAGCGGTTGCGCAAAGTGGCGAAAATCTGCGAGGCATACGGACAGCGCGTGCAGAAGTCGGTATTCGAGTGCAGTGTCACCGCTCCGCAGATGGAACGGATGCGCCACCGGCTGCTGAAAGTGATCGACACGGAAGCGGACAGCCTGCGCATCTATCGCCTCGTTGGCGGGCGCGAGGGGTGTGTGGAGACCTACGGCAGGGACACCTACGAGGACTATGAATCGCCCCAAATTGTATAATTTGCTGACACTAGATTTCCGCGAACCCCAATTGATCACGGTGCAAGCGTGAGGTTCGCGGGCATCGATGTAAGCCAGATTACTTGACACAGACGCAAAAAGCCTGTATAATGAACGCCGAAGCCGTGTGATGCGCGGTTCGACGCTCTGGTTTGGTGTAAAAACTAGACTTGGGTGTCGAATTTCGTGCGGTTGTACGGCGTTGCACCCGTCCCCCGGGACGGGTGAGGATTGAAACTCGAGTGGTAATGCTGCGGTTGCCGCTGCTGTCTACAGGTTGCACCCGTCCCCCGGGACGGGTGAGGATTGAAACCTACATGCGCTGGATGGTGTACCCCGATGAGCCGAATGAAGTTGCACCCGTCCCCCGGGACGGGTGAGGATTGAAACGCGGTTCGCGTGCGCCATCGGCGCCAGCAGTGCCCGTTGCACCCGTCCCCCGGGACGGGTGAGGATTGAAACAGCTCGCTGGTCGATGGGTCGCTATGAATCACCAGTTGCACCCGTCCCCCGGGACGGGTGAGGATTGAAACAGCATGACGCTCCAGTCCGCGCAATCGTCGCAAGATGTTGCACCCGTCCCCCGGGACGGGTGAGGATTGAAACCTGACGCGGAATTGCTGAAACGCGGTAGATGACTTGTTGCACCCGTCCCCCGGGACGGGTGAGGATTGAAACAGTGCCAATCAGCCCATCTTGATAATCGGCTTCCTTGTTGCACCCGTCCCCCGGGACGGGTGAGGATTGAAACCCGCATGGCTGGCACGGCTTTGGACAATCCGTTCAGTTGCACCCGTCCCCCGGGACGGGTGAGGATTGAAACCCCTCGCGATAAGCATCATCCCACGCCCGGGCAAAGTTGCACCCGTCCCCCGGGACGGGTGAGGATTGAAACATGGAGATAGATTAAGTTGTTAATCTCCCCAGCTTCGTTGCACCCGTCCCCCGGGACGGGTGAGGATTGAAACCCGGGAACCGTGGGCAACGCGAATCGGCTTACCCTGTTGCACCCGTCCCCCGGGACGGGTGAGGATTGAAACAAACGACTGCTGCGCTAGCCAGAAAGCAATACGCGCGTTGCACCCGTCCCCCGGGACGGGTGAGGATTGAAACTTTGCCAGAAATCGCGTTTCGGCAAGAGTATCTGGTTGCACCCGTCCCCCGGGACGGGTGAGGATTGAAACGTGGATGGGCCGGATGGGGAGACAGCCCAATCTGGTTGCACCCGTCCCCCGGGACGGGTGAGGATTGAAACAAGCGCGGCGGGCGGTATCACGAACTTCTACGCATCGTTGCACCCGTCCCCCGGGACGGGTGAGGATTGAAACGCTGGTGTGGGAAGTGATTCGCACGCGCGAGCAGCGTTGCACCCGTCCCCCGGGACGGGTGAGGATTGAAACCTTGACGTGGACAGGAGATACGGAAACCGTCGAACGGCAGTTGCAACCCTCCTTCACCACCACTGGGTACTGTAACGAAGCGAGGAAGGCGGAGAACGCGGAGGGCAAAAACTTTCCCCCTCTCCCAACGCTGCGGGAGAGGGGGGAAAGCAGGGTCGTTCCGTCGATTCAGCCCTCTGTCCCGTCGCTCGACGCTTCGGGCAGGAGCAAGGAGGGTGCCCTTTTTATGGCTGGTCGTGCCACCAGTACTTCACCCACACGTCCGTCCACACGGCTGGCCACGGCTTGCACAGCTCGCGATGCGGCATGAACTTGGCGTGACCGTCCATGTAAGCCCAGTTCTGCCCCAGCGAGTGGCGCGTGTGGCTGTTCGGGTTGATGGGCGTCGGGTTGCCCACGCACGCACCGATGCTGCTGATGCCCTGCCAGCACGTCTCGCAATTGACCGCCTGCAACGGATAGCCGGGGTAGTTGGCGAAGGGCGCACGCCACGCGTCCATGTCCTTGTGCTGTCCGTCCATCAGCATCACTTTGGTGGCGGGCGACACCACCGCCGCCAGCGGCACCGGCGGGAACGCCTGCAGACAGCCCAGTTCGCCACGCGCTTGCGACTCCACGTGGTTCGGGTTGGTCAGCGTGTACACGTTCCAGCCGTAGCTGAAGGGGCGTCCTTTGCCGGTATCGCCTGGGAAGCACATGAAGTCGGGATACGCCCAGCCGTTCCACCGGCACTGCCCACCTGCGGGCACACTGCTGTCCGCCGTCCAAACCACCACACCTGTTGCCTGCACGTTCGCGCTGTTGCACCAGAAGATGTCCAGGTTCTTCAGATAGGGGGCGATTTTGGTCTCGATACGGGCGTCGACGTTGCGCCGTCCGCACGGACCGTAATGCCCCAGCGCGCCGCCCGGGTTGGGCCAGATGGAGTGGTCGCGCGGCAGGGTCTCGTCGTAATCCTGCGTGTACATGATGACGCCCAGCGCAATCTGCTTGACGTTGCTCAAGCAGGCCGACTGACGGGCTTTCTCCCGTGCCTGGGCGAACACGGGGAACAGGATGGCTGCCAGTATCGCGATGATAGCGATGACCACCAGCAGCTCGATCAGGGTGAATGCACGTCTCATAGCGGTGTAACCTCCTTTGGCTGTAATGTATGACACCGGCAGGCAACTGTGCCTGTCGGGTTTTCCCGTCATCAACCCCTCCGCGAGGAATCGCGCACCACCAGATGTGCCTTCAGCAAGACCTGCTGCGGCGCCACAGAGGGGTTTTCCATGCGCCGGAACAGGAACTCCCATCCCAGCCGACACATCTCCCGTACCGGTTGCACCACGGTGCTGAGCCGTCGCTCCAGATACTCGGTGTCGGTGATTCCGTCACATCCCACAATCGCCACATCATCCGGCACCCGAATGCCCCGCTCGCACATCGCACGGTACGCGCCAATCGCCATCTCATCGTTGAAACAGAACAGACCATCGGGGCAGGGATGCTCGTCCAGATACTCCAGCATCCGGTCTCGGGCAGAGGGACGCGAGGAGTGTTCCGCCACGATGACCAGCGGCTCCAGACCCGCCTGCCGCATGACCTGCGCGTAAGCATCATAGCGGGCGTCTCCGACATGGTTGCCGTACTCGCACACCAGATAGGCAGGACGGCGACACCCCACTTGCAGCAGGTGCTGTACCGCCTCCATCGCCCCCGAGTACAGGTCTACGCCCACGAAATCGCCCTCTTCCACATAGTACGCACCCATGCTGACCAGCGGGGTGCGCACCAGCGGGTTTGCCTCGCGATACACCCTGACGCAGCGCGGCGAGTCCAGCGCGATGATGCCATCCACGTGCCACTGCGGGAACTTCTCGCAGTACGCGCGCCAGTCGGGATGCTTGACCATATCGGTGATGATAAGCTCGAAACCGTGCGGGCGCATCTGGTCCATCAGCAGGTTCACCACCTCCGTGTGGTAAGGCGCCAGCGTCTCCGCCCACAGCGAGACGATGTCGGTTTTTCCCGTCACCAGCGCACGTGCCACCCGGTTGGGGCGATAGCCCATCTCTCTCGCCGTCTCCAGCACCTTTTGCCGTGTTGCCTCCGAGATAAACGCACCGCCTCGCCCGCTCAGCACTTTGGACACTGTCGCGGTAGACAGATTCAACCGGCTCGCGATGTCTTTAATCGTGACTCGCATCCCTTCCCCCTAACAGGTAAACGATTAACGGCAAACCATTAACGGTAAACGATTAACTACCTTTATCATACTCCGCCCCGTTGCATTTGTCAAGGGGTTTCGAGAGATTTTGCGGAAAAATCCGGCAAAGATGCGGTAGGCGACTCTGCGTTTTGCTCTGGTCCACAGGGGAAGGAAGTCGTCCCCAAGATGCATCCAGAGGAGTTATCGAACACCCCTGCTGTCACCTGCATCATAGCATGTCTGCTCTGTTCCCTGTGAAAATCATAGCACACATGAGTTAATATGATAGTTCACAGTGCCGGTATCTTCGAAGGTGAAACCGGAACCTTTTCTCCCCCGGCAGAGCAACCTCTGGAAAGGGCGGTGTATTCTACCATTTGTGGGCTGCTACCAGACTTATACCGTCATTGAAAGACAATAAATAGAGAGATTACGCTCCGCCGCGCATTCCCCGGCTTTTCCGAAAAACCTCGCAGAAAAACGAGCGTCAACCCCTTGACAAATGCAGCGCGATACTGTATAGTGTAAGCAATGGGATTATCATAGCAGTCATAGCAAAGGACGGAAAAAGTGATACCGTTACACCTGAACCCACATCTGCGCACTCCGCTCTACGTGCAAATCGTGGAGCAGGTCGAGTCGGCGGTTAGCGCCGGGCAGTTGACACCAGGTACTCCGCTGTGGTCTGCCCGCGCGATTGCCCGGCACTATGGCATCAGCTACCAGACCGCCGAACGCGCGTTGACCCTTTTGGCGCAGCGTGGGGTGGTGGAACGGACGCGACGCGGCACTGTCATTGCAGCCAGCCGTCCAAAACAGCCGGTGCAGCAACATCTGGTTGCCCTGATCTATACCTGGCAGATACCGGGTGCGCGTCCTTCCTATTCGGTTGGGGAGATGCGCATGTTGCACGCGGCGGCGGAAGAGTGCGCCCGGCATCTGTGGGGAAGCCTGCTGCTCCATTTCCCCGATAAAGGCGCCTCTGCCAGCTACCTGCAGGAGTGGGAGCGACATCATCGTTTTGACGCCGCCCTTGTGTTTGGTCCCCTGCACGACGAAGGCTTGCTCTGGATGCAGCGACGTGGCTACCCAGTTGTTGTGGTCGACGCCGAGCCCGAGGTTCCTATCCCGCGTGTCGTACAGGCAAACCGCGAAGGCATGGGACAGGCAGTCCGCGAGCTGATTCGACTGGGACACCGGCGTATCGGTTTCCTGACCGGACACTACATGCCTCATTACGCACAGCGGTTCGAGGGCTACATGGATGCGCTGCAGGAAGCAGGCATCACCCCCGAGGCAAGCTGGGTGATGCAGCATGGCCAGCCTCGTCCGAGGGTGCAGGACGCCCTGCGGCGGCTGCTGGAAGTACGTCCCCCCTTGACGGCTATCGTGGGAGCGTCGGACATCCTGTTAGCGTTCGCCTATCCCGCGATTACGGAGATGAGCGTTCGGGTGCCGGAAGAGCTCTCGCTCATCGGCTTCGATGACGAGCCTTTCTGCACCACCATGCAGCCGCCCCTTTCGTCCGTGCGGGTGGATTTGGAGCAGCTGGCGCGTACCGGTGTGCGCCTGCTGATGGACATGATGGACGGCAAACCGGTGCCGCACCGGGTCGAGATACCCGCCCAGGTGGTGCTGCGCGACTCGTGCGCACCACCCTTTTCGCACAACACTTTCACATCTCAACACCAAAAGGAGGTTTCAACAATGCAACGACGAAAGGCATTCACCCTGATTGAGCTGCTCGTAGTTATCGCGATTATCGCGATACTGGCAGCGATTCTGTTCCCGGTGTTCTCACAAGCCCGGGAAAAGGCAAGGCAGGCTTCGTGCCTGTCCAACATGAAGCAGATTGGTCTCGCGATGATGATGTATCTGCAGGACTATGACTATACATCGATGCGAGACACTTTCTGGACGTTCGACCGTCCTGGCTACTGCTGGAACGGGATGCTACAACCCTACGTGAAGAACACAAGCATCTTCAAGTGCCCCAGCCACGGCTTGCCCGCCAACGCGCTGGACTGGGACAACACCCAGAACTATGACCCCTGGCTGGAGTATCGCGGCAAGTCCTACGGAATCAGCGTCTACGGCATCGTACAGTGCACGGTGACGCCGGACGGCACCTGGAACACCGAGACGCTGAAGTATCCGTCAGAGCGCATCGCCTTCTACGAGGTGAAAGCCAACGACGGTTCCGGCTGGGGCGATAACGCCTGGTGGGTGTATCAAAGTGGACAGCCAGACGGTGGGCCCGAGGGACAGCGTCTCGCCTTCCGACATAACGACGGAATGAACACCATCCACATGGACGGACACGCAAAGTACTACACGAAGCAGTTCCTGCAGAACCTGATGGACATCACCAAGACGCCTCGCCAGCGTGGTCCAGGCGAGAGCCAGTACCTGTTCTACCGGATGATTTACTATCCGTGGAGCCCGGACATGAGCCCGCAGCAGTAAGGACGCACCTCACAGGGTTGTCGGGGGAGGTTCCGGCAACCCTGCGTGGCTACGCCTGTCATCCATAGAGGAGGATGTGATGAAGAAAGAGATCAACCCGGTAGTGGCTATCGTGGTGGTTGTGGTGATTGTGGCGGCGGTCATCTTCTTCTACTTCCGCGCTACCGCGCCGGAGGGAGTAAAAACCCCAACCCCACCGCCACCGAACCCACCTGGGGGAATACCGGTACCGACCGAGTAGGTTTGGCTGTTGTCTGGAGGTGTAGGGTGCGAAAGCGCAGCTGGTAGAACAGCAACTGTGCCAGGCGGGAATTACCCCCTCCCCGATGGGTTCATATAAAGCAAGGGCGGTTTACCACCGCCCTTGCAGCGCTTTTGCGCCTCGACAAGGCGCACGGCTGGGGTGTATAATGTGAATCGCGCTTTCCGTTGTACGAGGCTTGCTCGAGTCATGGGAGGAGAGATGCCGCCAGCAGCGTTTCCGCGTCGGGTGACTGACTTTCGTGGCAAGGTGTTGACCTTAAAAAGTGTCCCCCGGCGCATCGTGTCCTTAACGCCGGGAACCACCGAGGTGCTTTTCGCCATCGGTGCGGGCAAGCAGGTGGTGGGCGTGACCAGCTACTGCGACTATCCGCCCGACGCGAAGCGACTGCCCAAAATCGGCGATATGCGCGTGAACGTGGAGGCGGTGGTGGCGAAGCGCCCCGATTTGGTGGTCGCGGATGGTGTACTCAATCGCCGGTTTATTCCCACGCTGGAGCGGCTGAGGCTGCCCCTGCTGGTGGTTGCCCCCAGGACATGGCTGGACGTCGCGCGGCTGATCCGCCTGCTGGGCGAAGCAACAGGTCATGAAAAAGAAGCCGCACCGCTGGCGCAACGATTCCATCAGGCGCAACGAGAGGCTCGTTCTCGTTCTGCCATTGGGCAAAAGCCGGGCGTGCTGTTTGCGCTGAACGTGGAACCGTTACCCATGTGGGTAGCCGGACGTGAGCTGTTCGTGGACGACATGATTCACCTCGCGGGCGGACGTAACGTCGCCGCAGATGGAGGGACGAACTACTATCCCCTTTCCGCGGAGGCATTGCTGGCACGCAACCCCGACGTTATCATCACCACCGTACCCGAAGACCGCCTCACCCCGCTGTACGAACACCCGGTGCTGAAACAACTGAAGGCGGTGCAAAACAAGCGGGTCTACAGTGTAGACTCCAACCTGTTCGTGCGCCCCACACCTCGCCTGCTGAAAGGGCTGGAACTGTTGCGGGAGATTATCGCTAAGGCGCAGCGAGGGTAAGCCGATGCCCATGGTCTGGTTCAGGCGCTACCGGGTGCTTGGCATATTGCTTCCCGCGCTGGTCGTTGCCACAGTAGTGGCAGCGCTGTGCATGGGCAGCGAACCGATTGCACCACAGCAGGTATGGCGCATCCTTCGGGAAGGAGGCTCTTCCAACGATAGCCTGAGCGTCATCGTATGGCAACTGCGCCTGCCACGCATGACCATGGCGGCGATGGTAGGGGTGTTACTGAGTGTGGCGGGAGTGATTCTGCAGGGCTTGCTGCGCAATGACCTTGCGGACCCCTACACTATTGGCGTCTCGTCGGGTGCGGCAATGGGCGCGTCCGCAGCGGTGCTGGCAGGTTGGGAAGCAAGATGGCATGGCTTCGGCGTGCCGGTAGCGGCTTTTGTGTGCGCCATCATCGCCATCGTGCTGGTGTTGATGGTAGCGCGTCGGGAAGGCGTGCTGCGCGTGTCGGTGTTTCTGCTGGCGGGGATTGTGGTGGGGTCGTTCATGTGGTCGGTGGTCACGCTGATGCTGACGCTCGCAGGGGCGGATGTGGGGCGCGTGCTGTTCTGGCTAATGGGCAGCTTCGCCGATGCCGAGTGGGTGCGCATACGACTGCTTCTACCGTTTGTGGTACTGGGTATTCTGGGACTGCGTGCAATGGCTTACGGGCTGAACGCCTTCGCGCTGGGCGAAGAAAGCGCGGCGCACCTGGGCTTTGAGGTAGAGCGACTGAAAAGGGGGGCCATTGTGCTGGCGGCGCTGTGCACGGCGGCAGCGGTATCGGTCAGTGGCATCATCGGTTTCGTGGGGCTGGTGGTACCACACATTGCGCGGCGGCTGTTCGGCTCCGACCACCGACAGTTGTTCTGGAGTGCGGCTGTGCTGGGCGCGGTACTGATGGTCTGGGCAGACACGCTGGCGCGAAGCGTCGCCCGACCGGCAGAGATACCAGTTGGAGTGATTACCGCTTTGATAGGCGCGCCGTTTTTCATCACATTGCTGAGGCGGGAGCGGCTGGTGTGAGAGGTCGTCCTGTGGATTATCCTGTAGCATAGAGTGCAGTATCGCTGGTAAGAGCCTGCTCAATCCTGCGCACCACGTGAGGAGGAACATGGCAAGGAAAAAGGATAGTGAACGAAAACCGGCTACCGAACAGGCGATTATCGAGGAGGCGCAGCGCGAGCTGCGTGTGATATGGTGGCGGTACATGCTGTGGATTACCATACTGATGCTGGTAGCGCCGCTGGTAATGACGGTTCTGGCGGCATTGCTGCGGCTGGGACAGGTGAGTTTTCTGGTGTTGAACTTCGTGGTGGTGTTCGTGCTGGTTCAGGTCATGCTGCATCATGTGCGGCAGAGCTATCTTCGCCTGAAGCAACTGGGGCGGACGGCGGTGCAGAAACACCTGTGGCAGGCGGCGCGAGTGGCGCTGGAACCGTTCTCACGCTTTGGCAACCGGGGCTTTGACTGGGATGGCGAGGCGCACTACCTGCTGATGCGCACTTACCTGTCTCTGGGAGACGCCCCTCGTGCGGCGAAGGTACGCGATTTTCTCTTGCGTCACCGCAGGGGCAAATGGGCAGAGCGCGCCCGAAAGGCTGTTCTTCTGGAGGAGGAAGGCTAGTCCTCCTCTTCCTCCTCGTCCTCGTCTTCGAAGTCGAAGCCTTCGATGTCATCCAGATCCATACTGGGATCGGTGTAGCGTCCAATCTCCTCCGCGCGGAAGACGTGCACCACAAAATCCTCGCGCTCGAAACGGGGCATATAGCTCGACACGATGTCTTCGTCGATCATCGCCACCAGCGTCTCCTCCTGCTCCGGAGCAAAATCGCCCTCCAGCAACAGGGTGGCGTAGATGGTGCCCGCAGCATAGTGGATATCTACCTGACCGATTCGCTCGTTGTTACGCCATATCAGATAGATCTCCGAGCTTTCAGTGCGAACCAGCCGATTCAAACGCACGTTGTTCATGTTACTTCTCCTGTAGTCTGTCCAGCGATCTCACCTGCACTCGCGCCTCGCCTCGTGCTACGGTAAAACGAACCGCCTGCATCTCGGTTTCCACAAGGTAACTGTATTTGCCGATAGTTACCTTGACGCCGGGGTAGACCACCCCGCGCACCACCACCTCGGCACGAGTAGGAGCGTTCACTGCGATGGTGATGCTGCGTTTTTCGTGCTGTAGTTCCTTCAGCCGTGCTTCCAGGCGACGGCGGTGCGCCATCAGCCGCTGTATCGCCTCCTTCTTCTCCGGCGAGGTAACGTCCGCAGTCACCGAAACAAAAGGACGCAGGGCGAGGTTAATCTTTTGTATGTTATCCTCGCACTGGCGCATCTCCTCTGCGATTTCAAACAGCCGCTCGTCGCCGAGCGTGTCCACACCCGCTACCACTTCGGTGGGCGTCCATGCAGGTGTACCAATAGTATACGCCTCAACGCCTTCAAATGCCACAATGCGCCCCCCCGCCAGGGAGGCGTTCTCATTTAAAGCGATGACATAACGACGGGTGCTTATGGTGCAATCCTGCACGCCGGAACCCAGCAAGATATTTCCGTCTGCAGCAATCTCCGAACGCTGGGCTCCCTGAGCCAGATAACAGCTCCCTCTCGCGCTCAGCGCAGCCTCTTCACACCGTCCACCGATAGCCGCGTCGCCCTGAACCTTCACCTGCGCGCCCGCCAGCAGGTTGCCTTTCAGAACGAGCGATGCGGCAAACTGGCACGCGGTTCGGATGTCTTCTGCCACCGGTATCGCCGGCAGGACGCACAGTTTCTCGCCGGAGAGATACACATAGCCCGATGCCTCTGCGGTAAATTGCAGGTTATCCTCCGAGGCGGTCACGTTGTCTCCTGCACGCAGGTTTGCCTCTTTGCCCGGTCGCTGAGGTACGTTCTGAGGAGGAAAGGTCAAGGTACGTCCGGGGCGTCCGTGCTGCGCAGGCACCACCGTAGCAATCAGCTGCCCCGTCTGCACGTAGCGCGCAGGGTCTATCTGCAGGTAGTCAATGCTGCCGTCCGGCAGGTAGGGGAGAGGACGTAACACCGCTTCCTCGGGCAGGCGGTAGTTGACTTTGGCGTCGACCCCATGCACGGGCAGTACGCCCTGTGCGACCACTGCCTGCACCTTATTGGCAATATTCGTCGCACGCTCGATGGTATCGCGAATCGCCTGCTGGTCAATCCCGTAGGCGACACCCATCTTCTCCAGTGCCTGTACCACATCTGCCACTCTGACAGGGTTCCCGTCGCCTTGAGGCGGTGCTACCACCAGCATCGCCTGCGTTTTGTCCTCGTTGAAAAACACCCAGAAACTACCATCCACCGAAGCCTGCGCTGAAGGCTTAATCGCCATGATGTCGTCCTCCTCAAGACGTGCGCGTATATGGCTTCACCAGCAACTCTTACCGATACATGCAGGGTAACTGAAACGGCTCGTTCCAGCTTGCGAAAGCCACCTGTAAGTATTATCGGAAGGAAGTCTTCCTCTGCTGAGGCAGAAGGAGATTTTCTGCACGAGATGTAATTAAACGATTAACAAACGAACATCTCACACGGGTTCACAGAGGTTAGCCGATGTTTTCCTTTCGGAAGTGGACAGCATCCTACCCCACCAGCGTCGCCGGGGCGCGTGTGCAGGAGCCTGCAGCCACAGCGGTAGCCTCCACAGGGCGCACCTTAACGCTGAGAGCATGGGTTCTTGGCATCATCTGCGTCATACTGGTCGACCTGTGGATACACTGGGCGGAGCTGGTGCTGGGTCAACGAGGGCACACTGCCCTCGCGAACACTTCCATTCCCGTCGGCGCGTTTAACGCACTGGTTGCGCTGGTGGTACTCAACCAGCTTTTGCGACGGGTGGCGGCGCGCTGGGCGCTGAGCCCGCAGGAGCTGCTGGTTATCTACGTCATGATGACGGTAGCCACCGTGCTTTCCTCTTCGGGCGCACTGCATTTCATCGTGCCGACAGTGACCGCTGCCTTCTACTACGCCTCTGCCGAAAATCAATGGGCAGAGCTGTTTCATCGCTACGTCCCCGACTGGCTGGCGCAAAAGAATGAGTTCGCGCTGAAGTATTTTTATCAGGGCAATGCACCCGTACCTCTGGGGTTATGGTGGAAGCAGATCGCCGTCTGGACGCTGTTCATGACCGTGTACACTTTCACCTGCCTGTGCCTGATGGCAATCTTGCGTCGCCAATGGGTGGAGCGCGAAAGGCTCACCTTTCCTACCGTTGCCCTGCCCCTCGCCCTTATCCGCGAACCCCAATCCCTGTTCAGCAACCGCCTGCTGTGGCTGGGCTTTGCCATTCCCTTTGCGCTGGGCACCTTGAACACGATCCATCTCAACTATCCTGCTGTGCCAGAGATCCCCCTGCGGGCTACCAGCCGTCTGGACCTCGCGCAGTGGGTGACGACGCCACCCTGGAATGCCATCGGGTATACTCCCATGTCTTTCTATCCCTTTGTGATCGGCATTGCCTACTTGCTGTCGCTCGAGGTGACCTTTAGCTGCTGGTTTTTCTACCTGGTGACGAAAGCCGAGTTAGTGCTGGGTTCGGCGATGGGATGGACAGCAGCGGCAGGAGGCGCAGCGCAAAGCGTGTATCCGTGGACCGGACACCAGGGAGCGGGAGCGTTCCTGGGACTGGCGATGATCAGCCTCTATCTGGCTCGAAAACACCTGAAAGAGGTCTGGCAGACCGCATGGAGCGGGAAGGGCGATGATAGCGATGAGCCGATGCCATACCGCTGGGCGGTGCTTGGCTTCTTTGCCGGTTTAACCGGTAGTATGGCGTTTTGTGTGGTGGCAGGCATGAGCTGGGGGGCGGCAGCGATACTGGTGCTTCTTGCCCTGTCTTACATGATGGCAGCGACGCGTACCCGCGCCGAAAGCGGCAATGCGTGGCTTTTTGGTCCCAGCGTGGATGTGTATCAGCTGATGACCACCACCTTCGGCACAACGGGCTTCCGTATACAGGACCTGACCATCCTGGCGTACATGCGCGCGCCGCTGGCGAATTTCGACCTGCGCTGTATCTCCATGCCCCACCAGCTGGACGGCTTCAAGATGGGCGGCGAGATGCGGGCAAACCTGAGGCAGGTCGCCATCGCGATGATGACCGCAATTGCGCTGGGATTTGTCGTCTCGTTCGTCATCGCCTTAGCCATCTGGTATCAGTTCGGAGCGGGTGCCAAAGCCGAACCTTGGCGCACCTACATGGGGCGAACCCCCTTCGACGCGCTCGCGGACGCCATCAAGACGCCTCTGAAGGCGGATACCAACGGCACCATTGCGGTGGTGTTCGGCTTCCTGATTACTGTGGTGTTGACGATCCTGCGCACCCAGCTCAGCTGGTTCCCCTTCCATCCCGTTGGCTATGCGATTGCCCACACGCTCACCATGCAGATGGTATGGCTACCCTTCATCATCGCATGGGTGTTGAAATGGGCGGTACTGCACTTCGGCGGGATGAAGCTCTACCGCCAGTCACTGCCGTTCTTCTTCGGCTTAATTCTGGGTGACTTTCTGAACGGTGGCTTCTGGACGCTGGTCGGGTGTTTCACCAACATCAGCGTGTATCCGATTAACTGGTAGGCGCACGCCAACCGGTTCAGAAAAGACACACCTTGACACGGAAGTACCGCCCCTGTATACTATTCAGGGTGGATATTGGGAATCGTGTTTATCTTACTGTAGATGTTCAGGAGGGACTGCTTACTTGGAACGCATTACAATCACCGGGGGCGTACCTTTACAGGGCGAGGTCTGCGTGAGCGGTAGCAAGAACGCCGCGCTTGCCATCATGGCAGGGGCGGTTCTGGCATCGGAGCCGGTTATTCTGCACAACCTTCCCCTGATTACCGATATTTACACGATGATGGCAATGCTGCGCCGCCTGGGCACTGTGGTAGAGTTCATCTACCCACGCTCACTGTTGATTGATGCCAGTCGTATCAGTCACCTGGAAGCGCCACATAACCTGGTCACCCGCATGAGAGCCTCGTTCAGTGTCACCGGACCGCTGGTAGCGCGTTTCGGCTTCGCGAAGGTGCCGCTACCCGGTGGTTGTGATATCGGCGCGCGACCGGTGGATTTCCACATCAAGGGGCTGCGCCTGCTGGGAGCGCGGGTAGAGATGGACGGCGATTTCGTCACTGCCGAGGCGGGACGGCTGAAAGGCAATACCATTTATCTGGACTATCCGAGTGCCGGCGCCACGCAGCATCTGATGACCGCGGCGGTACTGGCTGAGGGCACGACGGTGATTGAAAACGCCGCGGAAGAGCCCGAAGTGGTAGACCTGGCGAATTTCCTCATCGCGCTCGGCGCACGCATCGAAGGGCACGGCACGCGACGCATCACCATTGAAGGCGTGTCCCGCTTGCGTGGTGGCGAATATACCATCATCCCTGACCGTCTCGAAGCCGGTACCTACGCCGTTGCCGCTGCCATGACGCGGGGCAAAGTGCGCATCGTCAATGCCAACCCAGAGCACATGACACCGGTGTTGCTGAAGTTGCAGGAAGCCGGCGTGCAGATCGAGACGGATGAGGCAGGGGTGCAGGTGCACCTGCAGACACGCCCCAAAGCGGTGAACATCAAGACCATGCCTCACCCCGGTTTCCCCACCGATATGCAGCAGCCGATGACCGCCCTGCTGTGCGTGGCGGAGGGAGTATCCATTGTGACCGAAACGGTGTACGAACGCCGTTTCCGATACGTGCAGGAACTGCGCAAGATGGGCGCGGACATCGAACAGGAAAACCGTACCGCCGTGGTGCGCGGTGTGGAGAAGCTGTACGGTACCACTGTAGAAGCCACCGACCTGCGAGCGGGTGCCGCACTGGTGATTGCGGGGCTTGGCGCGGAGGGTGAAACGACCATCGAAGAGATACATCATATTGACCGGGGCTACGAAGACCTGGTCGCGAAACTACAATCGCTGGGAGCACAAATCCTGAGGCAAAGCGATCAACCTGTTGCCGTTTCTGTGGAAGAGGTGCCAGTGTGTTCCGTTTGACACCTGAGCTGGGTATCGACCTGGGAACAGCGAATATCGTGGTCTACCTGCGGGGTAAGGGCATTGTTCTGCGCGAGCCGTCGGTTGTGGCTATCTCTACGAAGAACAAGAAAGTGCTGGCCATCGGCGAAGAGGCGCGCTTAATGCTGGGGCGCACACCGGGGCACATTGTGGCTATCCGCCCGATGTCCGACGGCGTCATCGCCGACTACACCACCACCGAGAAGATGCTGGAGCACCTCATTGCGAAGGTATGTGGCAGGCGGCGATTCCTGAAGCCCCGCGTGCTGGTGTGCGTGCCATCGGGAGTCACCAACGTGGAGCGCCGTGCGGTCATTCAGGCGGCACGGGAAGCAGGGGCAGGAGAAGCCTATACTATCGAGGAACCGATGGCGGCGGCTATCGGCGCAGGTCTGCCCATCAGTATGCCGGGCGGCAACATGGTGGTGGACATCGGTGGCGGCACTACCGATGTGGCGGTCATCTCACTGGAAGGTATCGTCATCAGCCGCTCGGTGCGGGTGGGCGGTAACAAGATGGATGAGGTCATCATGCGCTACATCCGCAGTCAATATAACCTGATGATTGGCGACCGAACTGCCGAAGAAATAAAGATAAAAGTGGGCTCTGCCTACCCGCTGGAAAAAGAGCTCGAGATGGAGGTGCGCGGGCGGGACCTCATCGCAGGTCTGCCCAAGACAATCCGGGTCACCTCCGAGGAGATTCGCGAAGCGCTGCAGGAGCCGGTGAACGCCATTGTAGAGCGCGTGCGCTCGGTGCTGGAGGAGACGCCACCTGAACTGGCGGCAGACATCATCGAGCGGGGTATCACCCTGACCGGCGGTGGCGCGCTGTTGCGCGGAATAGACAAGCTCCTGGAATCGGTGACCAACATCCGGGTGCAGGTAGCAGACGACCCTCTGTCTTGCGTGGCTATCGGCACGGGACGCGCTCTGGAGGAGTTCGCCGCCATCCGCGAGAGCAACGTGGTTTCGGCAGAGTTCTAACAAGGAGGAGGTATTCTCATGTTCCGCACGGTTTGGTGGACAGGCACGATAGCGCTGATAGGTATAGCAGTCGCTGTACTTCCCGCAGGTGCGCAGACCACTGGTTTCAAGGATGTGCCCCCAGACCACTGGGCAGCGGAAGCAGTGCAAGAAGTGGTGGCAAAAGGCATCATGAAGGGCTTCCCCGACGGCACGTTTCGCGGAGACCAGCCCGTGACCCGCTATGAGCTGGCGGTGACGCTGGCGCGCTTTATGCGACATGTGGAGGAAAGCCTGAAAGACCTCAAGGCGCGTACCCCCCGCGTGTCTATCCCTGTACCGGTGAAGCCCCAGCACTGGGCGTTCAAGGACTTGCAGTTTCTGGTCAATCACGGCTACGTGACAGACGATTCGCCCCTTTTGCGCGAGCCATACAAACCCGTTGACCCCGATACGGTAAGCGCAGTGCTGGCGCAGGCAATCATCGGGCTGGTGGAGCGGTACACGATTTCGCCCGAAGACCTGCAGGTGCCGGAGGCAGGTCCCCCCTACAGGATGGACTGAGCCTGGAGCTGGAGGGCGAGACTTTCGCCGAGCTGTGAACTCCTCCCCTCCCGCGGGGAGGTTGGGTGGGGGCGGCTCACCGCGAGGTTCGCCCTCCAACTATGCAGTCCACACCCTTTGGGATACACCAAAACCTCAAACCCGCGGGACGTCTGTGTGCAGGAGGACACCGTTGCGCAACTCGGACGCTTATCCTCCCGAAAACAGCCTCAACATCATATTCCAGAGATTCATCAGCGCCCCGACGCCAAGGAAGGTAACTGTCGCCACGATGCCCCCGACCAATGCCCCAGCCCAGAAGAAGTAGCTGTCGTGGTTAGCCAGACCGATACCGATAAACAGTATCCCGAAGGCGGGTAGTGTGTTCATGAAAGGCATCGGAGAGGAGAGTACCAGTGCCAGCGCGATGACAATGAGGGCACTGATACGCAACACGATGGAGTTGCGCGCGAAGCGACGCCCTCGCGGATGCGAAATCTTCTCCACTTTCTGCAATACCGCCACTCCGCGGGTCTTTAGCAGCTCAACCGTTCTTGGAGAGATTTGACGGTGGCGCCATCTCGCAGGAATCCACGGCTGCTTGATGCCTATCAGCAGCTGCAAGGCGACGAGGATGATGAGGAAGCCCAACACACCAGAAGTGCCCGGCGGCAGTACCGGAATGAAAGCAGGGATGGCTAACAGGATAAGCAGGAATCCATAGCCCCGGTCGCCAGCCCGCTCCAATACTTCTCCCAGAACGACCAGTCCATCGTTGTTGGTGTCCAGTGTCTGCTGGAATATCTCGGAAAGTCGCAGCTCGCGCGTGTCCGTATTCATGCTGCCTCCATTATACCTCAGGAATGTGCCGTTTCGGTCGTTGCCATGGAGCGATTCATTGGAGAAGACGTCCACCGCAACGGTGTAACTCCTGTATCTTATATTATGGAGCGTTATTGCTAGTAGTCACGATTCCTACCTGTTTCGAGAAAATCCACTCCCCTGAAGGGGGAAGGTATTGACAAGGCTACTCCGATTCTTCTAAAATGAAAATATAGTTAAGCCCTTAATCATGGGCAAATCACCATTGAGGAGGTGTACGTGTTCATGAAGCGAGGTTTCACGTTGATTGAGCTGCTGGTGGTTATCGCGATTATCGCGATACTGGCAGCCATCCTGTTCCCCGTGTTTGCCCAGGCGCGCGAGAAGGCGCGGCAGGCATCGTGCCTGAGCAACTTCAAGCAGGTGGGCACGGGCATCATGCTGTACCTGCAGGATTACGACGAAACCTTCCCCCACAACCGCACCTGGGGTCCCACCGGAGCGGTGGTGCTGAACTGGAAGTATCGAATCCTGCCCTACATTAAGAATATGGATGTCTATGAGTGTCCCAACTCCCGTGCCCAAATCTCCCGAATGCTGGGAGACAACGAAAGAGCATGGCGAGGCTCTCAGCGCGATGAGACCTGGGCGCACTGCCATCCCAGTTCGCCCTGGTACCGCAACGACCCCTTCTGCAGCACCCTGCAAAGGGAGAACCTGTGGTTCCCGCGCGGCTACACCGTGAACGGCGCGGTGTTCCAGACGGGTGTGCAACTCGATGCCAACGGCAATGCCGTCTGGGCTACTTACCAGCGCAACCTGAGCGACCTCGAGGTGCCGGCGGAGACCATCTGGCTGCAAGACGGACGCAACTACGAGTCGGACACTGGTCCCTGGGCAATTGCCCGATGCTGGTGCGCTCCGCCCGGAGACCCCTTCGGCGGTGATGTTCCCTCCGCCAGCTCCCCGTGCGGACAGATTGTGCGTCAGTACGGTTGGCTTATCAACCACTTGAAAGGGACGCACTTCCTGTTCGCCGATGGGCACGTGAAGTGGACGCGGGTTCAGGGCGCCATCGCCAACAACCTGTGGAAGTGGCACTGCTTCCAGCGGCCGGGCGAGAAGACCTTTGCCGGCGGCGCGAACGTGAAAGACTTCGACTCAGCCGATTGCCGGCAGCCTACTCCCGACGAGTGCCGCAACGTAGCTTCTCTCCTCGTGGCTGACGAATACAGGTAACATCCCGTTCTCGTCCTCCTCACGATGCGGGGCGCATGGATGCGCCCCGCATCTCCTTCTTCGCGCCGGTTACGTCATCTGTGGCTCCATTCACAAACTACTGCCTTCTGCCGATAACTGAATGGACGGTGTCTGCAGTTCGTTTAAGAACATGCGTTCGAGGCCGTTGCCAATAAGAGAGGCATCAACACCTCGACGCGCAAACCATCTTGTTGGGGGTAACAGCGATGCGAGCGTTCTACAACCTGAGTACCTCAGTCAAACTGGGCATCGGTTTTGGCACGTGCGTCCTGCTTACCGTAGCAGTGGGCGTTTTCAGCCTCGTTCAGCTGGCGAAAGTAAACCAGCCCGCCCGTGAGGTGGTGGAACACCATCTGGCGAACGCGATTGCCTTTGGCGAAATCGACTCGAACATGCAGCAGCTTCGGGCGCGGGAGTTTCGCCACATGCTGGCAATCGGCAACATGCAGGAGATGCAGGCAACCGAGGCGGCTGCCCGCAAAAACATTGAGGCAGTGGATGAGACGTTCAAGCAGTACGAGGCGTCTCTTCGAGGGGCAGAGGACAGGCAAACCTTCGAAGAGCTGAAGAGCGCATGGGCAGAATACGTGGTGTTGCACCATCAGCTAATACAGCTGAACCGGCAGGGCAAGCGCGATGAAGCAGAACGCTTCGTGGCAGAGAAGATGCGTCCGGTGCTCCGCGAGCGTTTAGACCCTCTCATACACAAGATCGACGAGGAGATTGCCCAGAAGAGCAAGCGTGCTGAGACGGTCATCGAGGAAACCTACCAGAGGGCACGGCTCTGGACGGGCATCTTTGTGGTCTGTGCCGTGCTGGTCAGCTCGCTGTTCGGCTGGCTCATCTCCCGGTACCTGACGGGGGTAGTCCGCCAGATGATGCGCGGCATGGAAAACCTGCGTACCGGCGACCTCGCCAGCCTGCAACAAGCCATGCAGGCGATGGAACAGGGCAACCTGACGGCAGAGGTAGTTACTCAGACACCTCCTCTTAACCTGTCCACCCGTGACGAGTTCGGCACGCTGGCGCGCACCTACAACGCGATGCTGGACGGTATCCACGAGATAGGGCACGCGTTTGCGAAGGCGCAGGAGTCGATGCGCAACGCATTGATTCAGGCGGCGCAGGCAGCCGGAGAGGTATCGGGCGCCAGCGGCGAACTGGCGGGGTCCACCGAGCAGTCTGGGCAGGCCTCCACCGAAATCGCGCGCGGCAGCGAGCAACTCGCCCAGCAAGCCACCGCAGCCGCCCAGGCAATGGACAACTTAGACCGAGCCATCCGCACCGTGCAGCAGGGCAGCGAGGCACAACGCGAAGCCGCTCAGCAGGCGGAAGAGGGCATGAGGCAAGCCGCCAAAGCGGTGGAAGAGGTGGCACGCTCCGCACAGCAGATGGCGGCATCCGCCCAGCAAGCCAGCGCGATTGCCCAGCAGGGCGGTCATTCGGTAGAAGAGATGTTGCAGACCATGCGCCAGATTCAGCAGCAGGCGGAAGCCTCCGCCGAGAAGGTGGCGCAGTTAGACCAGCTGGGTCAGCAGATAGGCAACATCGTGCAGACCATCGAGCAGATAGCCGAGCAGACCAACCTGCTGGCGTTGAACGCGGCGATTGAGGCAGCGCGCGCCGGGGAGCATGGACGTGGCTTCGCGGTGGTTGCCGACGAGGTACGCAAGTTGGCGGAGCAGGCGAGTTCCGCCACCAAGGAGATTGCGGCTTTGATTAGCAATGTGCGTTCAGGAGTGGAAGTGGCGGTTCGTGAGATGCAAGCCACTGCCCAGAGCGTCACAGACGGCTTTGCGCGCAGTGAGCAGGTGGGTTCTGCGTTGACGCAGATTATCGGGGCGGCGCAGCAGGTGGCTGGTGAAGTGCAGTTGGTGACGGCGGTGGCAGAGGAGATGTCCGCGAGTGTGCAGCAGGTGCTGGCGACAGTGAGCACAGTGCTGCAGAGTGCCGAGGAGAACGCGCGAGCTGCGCTGGAGATGGCATCTGGCGCGGAGCAGGTGTCGTCGGCGATTGCGTCGGTGGCGAGCATCAGCGAGGAAGCCGCGGCGAGCGCAGAAGAACTCACCGCCACGAACGAGGAAGTCGCGGCTACCGCTCAGGAGCTCTCCAAAATGGCAGCCGAACTGCAGCTTGCGCTGGCGCAATTCAACACCGGCGACTGCACCGCCCTGCAAGAGTGTATCCACGTGTTCAAGAACGCTCACACCAGCCGCGCGGAGCGTCTGAGAAGGGTGATAGACGGTAAGGTCTCACTGACGGAAGCCGGTTTAGGAGACCATACCAGCTGCCACTTCGGCAAATGGTACTACAGCTCCGGTCAGAGGGACTTCGGCTCCTACCCCGAGTTTCAGGCGATGGCAGCGCCGCACGCTCGTTTCCATCAGCTGGAGCGGGAGATTGTCTCCCTGACGAACCGCGGACAGAAGCAGCAGGCAGAGCGCTTGCTGCCCGAGGCGATGCGAGCCAAAGAGGAGATCGTGCGTGCGCTGGATACCCTGATGAACATCGTGCGCGGACAACAAAGGGACGTCATGCGCAAGGCAGCGTAAGCCGCGCAATTGCTGGAGGGCGAACCTCCGGGTGAGCCGCCCTACCCCATGCCCTACGGGCGGGGAGGAGTTCACGGCTCGGCAGGAGCCGCGCCCTCCACTACGGTTATCACGTCGCCATTGGCTCAGCTTTCCCCAGAGGAGAAGAGTTCCCACACTGCGAATCTACAGGCAACGCTACAGGAGGTCATGCAGCGATGAAACGTTGTCTGAAAAGCGGGTTGCTCTTTCTTCTCATTGTCTCCGCTGCCATTGCCGAACAGACCCCCGACTGGGCGCAGGTGCGGCGTGAGGTTACTGCCTCGGTGAAACTGCCCGAAACACAGTATTCACCCGCTCGTATGTGGGAGGCGGAGGAAGCCAGTTCGAATGTGGGGCGGATAGTCAACGATGCCGGGGCGCACGGAGGCAAAGCGCGCGAAGCCCGAACCTCTGACCGCGGCGGACAACGAGACCTTGAAGGACATATTCTCTACGGTCCCTATATCGAACTGCCACCCGGCACATACGCCGCGTTCTTCCGCGTGAAGATGCTGGATGACATCCGCGACGGCGAAACCGTGGCAGAGATAGATGCCTGTGTGGGCTACGGACAGAACATCCTGGCGGCGCGAGAGGTAGCGGACACCGACCTGTCTCCCGGCGTATACGTGCAAATCCCCCTCTTCTTCCGCTATGACGGGGGCAAGCTGGAGTGTCGCCTGCGCTGGACGGGTTACGCTTCACTGCGTGTGGACAGAGTGAGCCTCTTCCGCGTGGAGGGTGCGCAGGTGCCTCAGGGCGTTCAGCGTGTGAACCCACCACAACCTTCTGGAGAACCGGAAGACCTGCCGGTCACACGTTCGCCCTCGCTTCACGAGATTTTCGCCCGCTCATCCGCTCCTGCAGACACCCTGCTGGTGACGGATATTCGCCCGCTATCTGCCGACTGGCAGATGCTCTTGCTGAGCCTGCAGGGCATTGTGAACCGCCAGCGACCACAGATTTACTATCTCTTCAACGAGACCGACCAGTTCTGGCTGGACTGGATGCGACAGCGCGGCTGGGTGAAGCGCACGGAGCGTGTAAGCAATCCCCAGCAGCTGTTACAGCGGTTCCGTTCGGTGATTAAGGGCATGGTGATTACCGACCCTGCAGTGCCTGCAACCAAAAACGTCGCGACCATGCTGGCTGGAGTGCATAACGCCGTGGTGGCGTCGCCCCGAATCGCCAGAGAATTGTCCCTGCCCGTTATCGCCGACCTGCGCGGGCGGTGGAAAAAGAACGTGGATGCTTACCGCTGGGCGTTTGAGACACTCTGGGAGCAGATGAACCACCATCTGGTCGCGTGTTCCTATCCCGACCACCTCGCGCTGCGCGACTATCTGGTGCGGAACCGCGTGTTCATCTTCTGGATCTCAGGACCGATTGACGGAGCACGACCGTACTCCGACCCCGATGCGGAAGCGCGTCTCGCGGAACAGATACTGGCGAAGATGCCGCCCAACACCTGTGTACTCAGCTACCCGTGGGCTGGCAAAGACATCGGCATGGGTGAGGGACCGGGTGTTACCCTCTTCGCGGAGTTCGGCAAGTACCTGGTGGGCACGATTAACGTTTCCAATCTCACCGTGCATTCGGGCATCCGCGTGGCGCAGTTCCGCCAGAAGCCCGCGCCGCCCGCGCCCCCATTGAGGGACAACAAGGTGTACGTCTCCTTCATCATGTCCGACGGGGACAACCTGCCGGTGCTTACCACGCATAACTTCCCGCAGCTGTGGCGCGACCCCCTGCGAGGCAAAATCCCTATCGGCTGGACGATGAGCCCTGCGGCAGGGCTGTTGATCCCCGCGGTAGTAGATTACTACTACGAAACTTCCACGCCGCAGGACTACTGGCTCACCGCGGTGTCGGGGCTGGGCTACACCTACCCGGACCAGTACGGCATACGTTACCGCGACCGCGAGAAGGTATATACCGATTTCCTGAACCTCACCCGCCTGGCGATGGTGCCGATGGACCTGCACGCCGCGTGGATTATGGGTATCACGCAGCCAAAGCTCATCGCACAGTACGCTGAGCTGGTACGCCCGCAGGCTCTGTTCCCCGACTACGGCAGGCGCGTTACCCGCTACGAGGATGCCACCTACCTCACCTCACGGAACGTGCCGGTGTTCCACGCGGTGATGGGATGGCGCGAAAACGCTTCTCCTGAAGAACAGGTTGCCCTGTGGGAGCAACAGATACGTGCGCTCACCCCCAAACAGCGACCTGCCTTCCTGCACCTGTTCCTGTGGAACTGGGGAACCAGCCTGCCGATGCTGCGCGACCTTCTGCAACGACTGGGCGACGACTATGTGGCAGTGCGCCCGGACCACCTGGCGACGCTGTACCGGCAGGCAATGGAGCGCGAGCAAATCATCGTGCGCCCGCCGGACCGTATTGCGGTGCTGGGCGACGAGCGTATCTCCTTTACCCTGCACGTGCGCAACACCGGTAAGGAGCGTCAGGAGGTGTCCGTGCGCGTGGAGGAAGGGCTTCAGCAGGCGGCAACCTCCTTCGACACGATAGACCTCTTCCCGCCGAACGGCGTGGACGTCTTGGTAGAGGGGATACCTGTCGCGGATACGGTCAAAATCGCCTTCGAGGGCGCGTTCGGACGACGAGAGGTGCGTATCCCCGTGCTGCGAGTAAAGCCGGATATGGTGGTTGGCACGCTACCGCCCCCGCAACAGCTGGAACCGGCGGGTTTCTATGAAGCGGAGAATCTGGGGCATCTGTCAGGTGCAGAGCTTCCCGACCCGGAAGCTACCGGCGGCACGGCGTGGAGCGCGGAGCCGGGTAAGGCACAACCGGGGCATATCGTGTTCGGTCCCTACGCCGGTATGCCTGCCGGACGGTATCTGGTGCTGTTCCGCACGAAGCGCACGGGTGAGGCACAGGGAGCGTTGCTGAAGGTAGATACCTGCGTTGGCGGCGGCAACCCCGTGACTGCCGAGCGTATCGTGCAGGCGCAGGAGCTGCCGCTGGGCGAGTACCGCTACGTGGCGCTCACCACCAGCCACCCCGGCGGCGCGATAGAGACGCGCGTGGAGTGGTTCGGCGCGGCAGGCGTGGTGGTAGACCACGTGGCTATCTGGCGCATCCGTTAGGGACAAACACGCTACGGGGGCAGACGCACTGGTCTGCCCCTCCGTCTATCTCTGGTTCCTGCTCCGGAACCACAGCACCACGCGGCGGATGGCGTGCGCGGTTTCCTCCAGGTCAATCTCAGTGTATGCCTCGTTCACCGGCAACAGCACGCAGGTATCAAGAATCGCCTCTGCGAACGGGCACAGCCCTTTGCCGTATGGGCGTGCGGTGTAGGCATGGGCGCCACGCTCGAACGCCGAGTGGTTGGTGAATATCGGGTACTCATACACACACTGCGCGATGTAGTGCGCGCCGACGGGCAGCCCCTCTGCGCGTAACGCCTCGGCGAAAGTGTCGGCATCTGCGCCCAGTGAGTCGGGTACGACGCGCATCATGTAGAACCACCAAGATGGTTCGCAGCCCGCCGTCGGCTGCGGCAGGGTGATGCCGGGCAATCCGTGCAGTTTTTCGCTCAGCGCCTCACACCAGTGCCGCCGCCGCGCCACGATGCTCTCCAGCTTCTCCAGTTGCGCCACCGCGACAGCCCCCTGCAGCTCGGTCATGCGGCAGTTATTGGCAAGGAATGTGGGGTTGCGCTGGGTGACTCCCGGCTCGCGGTTGTAGCACTTGTCGGTAGCGAGGCGCAGACGGGTAGCCAGCCGCTGATCGCGGGTAATCACGATGCCGCCGTCGCCACAGGAGATGTGCTTGAACTCGTTCAGACTGAAGCAGCCGATGTCGCCGAATGTGCCAATCGCCTCACCCATGTATCGGCAGCCGAACGCCTGCGCACAGTCCTCGATCAGCCACAGATTGTGCTTGCGGCAGATGTCGCGCAGTGCGTTCAGGTCGCAGGCGTTGCCCCACAGATGTACGGCTATCACCGCGCGTGTGCGCGGGGTGACCCGTGCCTCTACCGACTCCGGTAACATGGTGTAGGAATGCGGATGGAGGTCGGCAAAGACAGGCACCGCACCCTGATACAGGATGGGTATTACCGTTCCCATGTCGGTGATTGGCGAGGTAATCACCTCATCACCGGGCGAGATACCCACTGCAATCAGCGCGGCGTGGATACCGGAGGTGCCGCTGCTACAGGCTACCGCATAGGGTACCCCGTTCAGCTCGGCAAAACGCTTTTCCAGCGTCTTCACCTTGTTGCCATGTGCGTAAAACAGGCTCCCCTGCTCCAGCGCCTCGCGCAGCTGTTGCAGTTCCTCTTCGCCGTAACGTTTTTCGCGCCCGAAGGGCGTCCGCTTCGCCGGTTCGCCGCCGGCAATGGCGGGCAGGTCGGTGGCTACCGATGCGTGCATGGTTACATCCCCCTTTAGACAGTCTCACGCCGAGACCATGTGAAGAAACGCCTCTTACCGTAAACGCAAGGTCACCTCGCCGTGCAGGTTGAGTGTTACCGCTGTCATCGCAAAACCCCAGCGTTCCGTGCGCTGTACACGCAGGGGCGTCTCTGCGTCCGCGTTCACCTCCGCGTGTTCCCCGGTAAACAGCAAAGTTGCTTCGTGTAACGGCGTCTCACTGCGCACACGCACCACAAGCGCGCTATCCTGTTGCTGGTAAGCCAGCCACCGCACCGTCCGGCGGGCGCGTTCCCATTCGTTGATTCGTCGTGCTGTCCACCATTCCATGCCTCGCTCCTGCGCGGTGCGGATAGAGTGCAGGATGGTCTCGGCAATGCCCTGCTTATCCACATGGGCGGGATGGAAAAGCAGATGCAGGACGCCGTGGTGCCGCTCCACCGCTTTCAGTAAGGGATCGAGCAGGGCATCCGGGGCAAACACGTTCAGGTCCTGCGTGAGGGTTGGCAGTTCCAGCACGTCTATCGCTCTGCCTCGCGGGTCCACAGGAAAGTACGGATGGCACGTGCCGAAGTTGAAGCCCGCTTCACCCGTTTTGGAGGGTCCCTTCGACTGGTCTAACTGAACCCCTCGCCGCTGGCACCATTCGAAGAACTCGGTATCGCCCTCCCAGCGCAGGTAGTGATTCTTGTTGGTGGTAATGTGCTTGCCGCCGAAAAGCCAGCGCAGCTGCCGCCACTGTTCGTGAAATGCGCCCTCATTCCAGATACTGCCCTCTTCGACCGCGTCGTAATGCATCGCCAGCTCGTGACCTTCCTCATTGATGCGGGCGATAATCTCCGCAGGGTAACCGGGCAGGATGACACACCACGTCGAATGTATTCTTGCCTGCTGAAGCACCTGCAGCATCTGTTCTGCTTTGGCGGGCTCGTTGACGTCGGTATCATGCGATAAATGCGCCAGGGCAGGCAGATTGCGCGGGTAAAGCCACAGTATCGGCAACACCACTTTGCGTATCTGCATCAGATACAGTATCGCGCGGATGACCATCTCCCTCCAGATGTCCGCGATGGGGTGCAGGAAGGCATGAAAGCCGGATACCCCTTCCACCGCCTGGCGGTCAAACCACCAGTCCAGCACCGCGCCGTCGCTGCTTTTCAGCATATCATCGCAGATGGGTGCAGTGCCATCGGGCGCGGAGATGCCGTCGCGCGTCACCGCCACGCCCTGCTGGATGCGCACCACCGTGCCTGTGACATCCGGCGCAATCAGCAGGCATCGTCCGTTGCCCACACGCCTTTCCACCACCGCCGCGCGAGACGTTCTTCTCTGGTGTGCATCCAGCACGCCCGCGTGAGCAATGCCGATGCTTGCATGTACGGGCACGCCGTTGAAAAAGTGCAGAGGCACAGGGACATGCGCCAGCACGGGATGGTCGGCGGTCTTGACCTGCAGATAGCCTTCGCCCAGCGTACCCATGCTGGCTCCCCAGCCGGAGTAGGTTGCCGATTCCTCCCTGACCCCAAAAAGCGCAGGCGCGCCCGCGGTGCCTCCAATCGCCAGCCACATCCCGCCCCCTTCCACCCAGCGAGACAGGGCATCGATGGTGGTTTCGGGCAAAGCCGTATCGCCGACCGTCACCAGCACGCGCACGTCAGGCAGAATCTGCTCCAGCGTATCGGACGGGATGGTCTGGTAACACAAACCGGCGTGAGTGAGTATCTCGTGCAGATAGTGACCATAGCTGACGGTGCGTGCGGCGTTACGTGGGCGCGGCGGCAACACACACACGCCCACAGGAGATGGGAGCGTTTCTGTAAACTGCATGGCTACCTCCTGATGCGATAGATATCTGCGCCACAGGACGCATACAGGGTGCCGTCTTGCTCGACGGCTACATTCGACACACCAGCGGGCAGTTCCACAACGGTCTCGGTGGCGCCGGTGTTCATGTCTACCTGCACTATCGTCTTTCCGCTACCGTAGTACGCCCTGCCGTCGCCCAGCCCGATGATGCGGCTGCCCACTTTGGGCGGGCTTGAGACCGGTGCAAACTCGCGGGTGGCAGTATTGAAAAGGTGCAGTTTCCCGTCCACCGAAAAAGCCAGCCGCTTCGTGCGCGTATCCAGCCAGAAGGTGCGCACGCCGGATGCTCCTTCAAACTCGTGCCGGAACACCACCTTTTGCGTCGCCTTATCGATCATGCCGAATCGTGCCCACTCCCCGCTCTTGTTGGGCAAGCCGTTCGCGCCCAGCGAAGTTCCGACATAGATAAAATGCTCGTCCACCGCCAGCCCTTCCACTGCCTGCGCACCCAGCGGGTTTTCGATGAGCTGGGTTTGTCCGGTTGCAGGGTCGGTAATGACCACTGCTCCCCCGTACACACCGTATTTTGCCATCCAGCCGGAATACAGTCGTCCATCGGTCGCAGCGACTACTCCCGCGGTAGGGCGGATATAGCCTTTTTCGCCCACACTGGCTATCACACGCGGATTGACGTTGTTCCACTGGTCCCAGGGAGATTCAGGATCGTACTGCACAATGTCGCCGCCCGCGTAGGCAACCGCGTACACCTTGTCGTTCACGAAAGCCACATCGTATACCTCGCCCCCCGCGTTACAGATGGTGCCTGTGTTCACCGTTTGTCGGGTGCGGGTATCCATCCAGAAGAGCGTCTGCCCGAAGTGCGGACCGCCCCATAACCTGCCTTTGCTGTCCAGACGCAGAAACAGTGTCGGACGTGGGGCGGAGTCCACCGGTATCGGCTTGAGAGCGACCTGCGCGTCGCCCGGCTGAATGACGAAGTAGTCCTGCCCGCGTACACCGAGCAGTTCGCCTTTGGCGGTAGCGGCGTAGATTCCGCCGCCGCGTAAATCTACAGAGGCAAGCAACTGCGGTTTTTCATCGTCTTTCATATACCGGTAAACGGCGCTGCCCTGTCGCAGATACAGCACTTCGTCGGTAGTCAGGTTCACATCCACTGCCCAACCGCCCTCGCCTGGCGGTAGGGGGAACGGCGGTTCCACAGGCTGTAGCGTTTTGCCGTCCAGCACCCGCGAACCGGCGAGGAAATAACCGTTCCACGATACGCCACGGCTGACGCCCTGCAGCACAGGGGGAGTCTGCTCAAACCTCTTCGTGCGCGGATCGTAAATCAGGTTGACAGGCTTCTCCATGCCGAAGTCGCACAGGATGCGTCCGTCGGGCAGGGCGGACACATATCGCAGGTACATGTTCGGAGACGCGGGCGCACCGCAGTCTTCCACCGTGTAAGTATTCAGGTCCAGTGCGCCGAGCTTGCCGCCCGGATAGGTTCCGCCGTACACACGCCCGTCGGCTCCTAACGCCAGATTCCAGATGTAGCTTTCTCCCGGAAAGTCCGCGACCTTCACAAACTCCATCCGCTGCAGGTCGAACACCATGAACACGCCGTCGTAGAACGTACCCACAATGAGACGGTTGCCCGGAACCTGCAGCAGTGCCCAGGAGCCTGCTCCTGCCGGAGCACGGATTGCCTGTCCTGTATTGCTTCGAAAATCGATAAAGAGCAGTTCCATGCCTGCCGCCTCGTTCATGTTGGTGAGCACGAACCACTCCTTACCATCGGGAGCAATCACATAGCGCGCTGCCAGTACGTTCTTCGCACGGCATGGTTGACCAATCAGTTCCACCTTCGGCGCAGCGTGAACTGCTGCTACCAGAAGCAGGCACGTCAGCATCATGATGACCACTCTCCGCATCTTTATATCCTTCCGGTTCGCGGTGTATAGACAAGCTCCTGCTTGACGTTTGCAGGGGCCGGTGTTACCATCGATATCGTGCTGACTGAGAAAGGGCAGGGCTAGCGTTTCTGATGACCTATCGATGCCTCTGGTGTCATACTACAACCGCAGCGCGCACCTTCACCGCGCGGGAGCGCCTGTTTGGCATGGAGGGAGAGTGGGAGTACGCGGAGTGTGGCGCATGTGGCTCTCTGCAGATGCTTCAGCCTCCCGATGACCTGCAACGCTACTATCCACGCGAATACGATGCCTACAATACCTTACCGGACGCCTACTATCGAGGCCTGCTGGGCATCATCCGCACATGGCGCGACCGCACGGTAGCCACGGGAAAGGGGTTGCTGGGCAAACTGGTGTTGCTGGTGCATCCCCAGCAGGACCCGCGCGTGCGCAGTATCCGCCTGCTGAATCTGTTGCCCGATGCGCGCGTGCTGGATGTCGGCTGCGGCAGTGGCTTGCTATTGCTCATCATGCATCAGGTGGGTTTCAGGAACGTGGAAGGCATCGACCCCTTTTATCCTTCCGAACAGCCCATCGGGGGCAGGGTTCGCGTGTATCGGCGCACCCTTCGCGAGCACATAGAAGCGCAACCACCCCCATACGACGTAGTGATGTACCATCACGTGCTGGAGCATGTACCCGACCCCGAAGGCGAACTCTCGCTGGCAAAGCAGCTGCTGAAGCCCGACGGCAGGATACTCGTGCGGTTGCCGCTGGCGGGGTCGTACCACTGGAAGCACTACGGTACCGACTGGTTCCAGCTGGACGCCCCGCGCCACCTCAGTATCCCCTCGGTACAGGGCATGAAGGCTCTGGTGGAGCGGTGCGGATACAGGGTGGAGTACACCGGATTCGACGCCTTGCCGTTGCACCTGCACGCCAGCGAGCTCTATCGCAAGGGCATCATCGGCAGCCAACACCGCCCCGAGCTGCACTCCCCCGCCCAGTGGCGCGAGTTCGCCCGCCTGACCGACCAGCTGAACCGGACAGGGGAAGCGGATTCGGGGGTGTTCGTGTTGAGGAAGTCTGGTCTATAGACAAACTTCTAAAACATCGGCTGGCACTGGAGCCGCACCTGCCAGCGCTTTGAGCCACGCTGCAGGAGAATGCGCTTGAGCGTTCCCTCTGCGCCCGTCAGCCACTTTTGCACTTCGGAAGGTGGCACGCCTCTGGTGGAACGTCCGTCCACCGCCAGTACCTCATCCCCCCGCTCCACGCCTGCTTCCCACGCGGCGGAAAGCGGGGTTACTCCCGCAACCTTCGCGCTCTCCGCCGTCAGGTCCAGCACGATGCCCACCGTCGCGGCGTCGTCCATTGGCGCAGGCTGGGGCATTCGCTGCAATACCACCGTGCGCATGGGGTAGTCGATGGTGAGTCGGAAATGGCGAAGCAGGTTATTGCCCAGCAAGCCGAAGCCCGCCTCCGAGAGTATTTGTACCGGCGCGCCTTTCGGGGCTGGCGAGGAGAACATCAGCGTGACGCCGCGGATGGTCTCCCCGGCGAGATGGACGAAACCGGCGCGAGCTGCACGGGGAACATTCCCTGCCCCACCCACTCCCAGCGTCAGCCCCAGCGATGCCGGGCGGTAAGGTTGCCACTGCTGACCCGACTCTGCGGGCAGAATGCTCATTGCCGCGCCGGTGTCCAGCAACATCGGCACTTTGCCGATGTCCTCGACCTCCACCTCCAGCATCGGTGTCGCACCAAAAAACTCAGTGGTTATCGCTCTGCCCGGAGGTAATTCACCACCCGGTCTCTCCAGAGTCACCGTGCGCCGGTGATAATCGACCGTCACGCGAAACCGGTTCAGCGCGTTGAAGCCGAGTATTCCCCCAAACCGACTGCCGCCGATAAGGCGTATCAGCCCCAGGTCGGTTACCGCTACCTGCACATCTCGCAAGGTGACACTGCCCATCTGCAGGCTTGCCAGCCTGGTCACCGAAGCTGCGCCTGGTCCGCTCGCGCCAAGCAGGTTAAATGTCTCGCCCGGCGGCAGGCGCAGTGCTTCTGCCACCGGCTGGTCCACGACGGTGATGCCTGCACCCGTGTCCAGCATCATCAGGTATTCGCGCCCATTCAGCTTCACCTCCACGAATATCTCGCGCTGGGAGAAGCGAACGGGCAGGGTAACGGGCAACCCGGCAGGCGCAGGCAGGGAAGCCGGCGCTCGGAGTTTCGATTGCAGCACTTCCCTCGGCAGAGGTTCACTGCGCTCCCAGCGTATCGTCTGCGTGTGGCGTTCGTCTTCGTATAGCTTCAGATCCACAGGCAAGCGGACGCCGTCCTGCTCTTTCCAGCCGGTGGGTATCACGACGAACTGAGTCGGGCGGCGGCGCAGGTCGTCGCTCTCGTGGTAACCCCATGCTATCAGGCTACCTTCGGAGTCGCAGTAGATATCCCACGGAGTGCCCGTGTGCGCAACCACTTTCAGCCACCGTGCCTGCCGCCCATCGGGTAAGGTGCAGGTACCACAGTCTATCACGCCCAGACTACCGCTTGCCCCTTCAAACATCACCTTGCGCAGGCGCAGCAGAGAAAGCCGTTCGGGTGGTTGTACGTTGCCTGATTCGAGAGGAAGAACCAGCCCATGCTGTCTGCGCCATCCGACGCCGGCACGTGCATCGTATGCACTCTCGCTATCCACACCGCCTACATGCAGGAGGGCGTGAAACCTGTCACCGTCCTCCATCAGCGTGATGGTGCCCGTATTGCTCATCGGGTAGAACACCTGCACCGTGCCCTGCAGGCGCACGGCTGGCGATGTCGGCACAGCTAAGCCCGACGCCGCTCTTTGCAGAAGCGTTTGGGGCGATTGCGCGAGTGCAGCTATCGCCGTACCCAAAAGCCACAGTGCGGCGACCGCTACCAGAGGCGAAAACCGTATCAGGCGCGCGCCTGCGCCGTTTCTAATTTCAACTGACCACATGCGGCGGAAATGTCGTGTCCTTTCTCTACACGTTGTGTTACGGCGATGCCCGCCTCCTCCAGCACCCTGCGGAATCGAGCCACACGCGACGGCTCGGGGCGGGTAAAGCCTTCGGGCGTATCCACCTGATTAAACGGTATCAGGTTCACGTTACACACCAGACCTTTCACCAGCTGTGCCAGTGCCTGCGCATGGTGCGGCTCGTCGTTCACGCCGCGAAGCAACAGATACTCAAAGGTGACTTTGCGTCCCGTCACTTCCGTGTAATGTCGGGCGGCGTCGATCAGCTCCCGCACCTTCCACTTCCGCCCGACGGGCATGATGCTTTTCCTCAGTTCATCATCGGGCGCGTGCAACGAGATGGCAAGCGTTATCTGCAGGCGATGCTGCGCCAGCTCGTAAATACCGGGTACGACGCCGACCGTAGAAACGGTAATATGCCTTTGCGAAATGCCCACTTCACGGTTCAGCAGCAGGATGCTCTTCACCACCTCCTGCAGGTTCCACAGGGGCTCACCCATGCCCATGTATACCACGTGGCTGATGCGCTGTCCTGCGGACTGCTGGATGGTGAGTACCTCGTCGACCATCTCGCCGGCGGTGAGATTGCGGCTGAAGCCCATCTGTCCAGTAGCACAGAAGCGACACCCCGCCGCGCACCCGACCTGCGAGGAGATACATACCGAAATGCGGTCTTCATAGGGCAGATACACCGCTTCCACCTGTTCGCCATCTCCCAGCACAAACAGGTACTTCACAGTGCCGTCCGCGGAATGCTGGGCGCGAGCGACTTCCAGCCTTTTGAGGGGCAGTATGTCAGGCATAGTATCCCGCAGACCCTGCGGAAGGTTGGTCATCTGCTGGTAGGTGTGCGCGCCCTTGCGGTACACCCATTCGGCTATCTGCTGGGCGCGGTAGTCCGGCTGCCCTAACCCGCGCACCACCTGCAGTATCTCCTCGCGCGTTGCGCCGGGCAGAACGGGCATTCGGCATCACTCCTCTACAATAATGGGCACAATGAAACAGCCGTCGCGCTGGTCAGGGGCGTTGGCAAGAATCTCCTCGTGGGGCAGAGAGGGCTGTACGGCGTCCTCGCGGAACACGTTGTACACCGGGAACGAGTGCGCGGTCGGCTCCACACCGGTGGTGTCGAGCTCCTGCAAGCGTTCGAACTGCGCCATCAGGTTGTTGAGGTGCTTCTCCATCTGGCGCATCTCCTCTTCGCTCATCGCCAGCCGCGCCAGCTTCGCAACGTGCGCTATTTGTTCCAGAGTCAAACGCTGTGCCATAGACGTTGCCTCCCCTGTCAATCTCTCACCGTTTGAGGGAGAACGATGGTATCCAGTGTTCGGTCAAAGTATATCCGTCGAATCGCCTCAGCAAAAAGGTGCGCCGTCGATATGACTGTCACGCGAGGTTGCTGGTGCTGCTGGGGGATGGTGTCGGTGATAGCCAGTTCCACCACCTCCGGTTGCATGACTCGCCGGCTGGCATCGCCCGCCAGCACGCCATGCGTGGCAGCTACCCGCACCTCAGGGATGCACCCCTGCCGAATCAACGCCTTCACACAGGATTCTACCCGTTTTCCCGTGACAATCATATCCTCAATAACCAGCGGTTTCAAGCCTTCCACGTCGCCTGCGAACCGGATATGCGCCGGGTTATCGGTACGCCCGGTACGGGCATAAGCCACCGCCAGCGGTGCCTCCAGCTTCCGCGCCACCGCACGCGCCAGCCGTACCGCTCCGGCGTCCGGGGCAACGACCACCAGATTCTCTTCGCGGAGCCGGACGAAGTGGTGTACCAGCAGCGAGAGCGCGCTCAGGTCGTCCACCGGGATGTGGAAGAAGCCGGTAATCGCCTCCGCGTGCAGGTCCATCGTGATGACGCGATTCGCCCCGGCGGTGGTGAGCATATCCGCCACCAGCTTCGCGGGCACGGGGTCGCGCGGGGTGTTCTTTTTCTCCTGCCTTGAGTAGGCGTAGTAGGGTATCACCACCGTCAAACGCGCCGCAGAAGCTCGCCGCAGAGCATCCAGCAGGATAAGCAGCTCCATCAGGTTGTCATGGATGGGCGGGCAAAGGGACTGAATCACAAACACATCACACCCGCGCACCGTCTCATGGCATTCCACGCGCACCTCGCCGTCGCTAAAACGGCGTACCATCAGGTTGCCCAGCGATATGCCCAGTTCAGCGGCGATACGCTGAGCCAGAGCGGGGTTTCCGTTGCCGGCAAACAGTTTCAGAGGACGACGTTGTCTCATGGAGAGATGAAGAAGGGGCGGTATGCTACCGCCCCCGCCGCCTTAGAGTCGGTATCCAACCAGAATGGTGGTGCTATCGCCGCGGAAATCCTGCTGTTTTTCGGTGAGGTGGTAGTTGAACTCGATAAACACTCTCTCATTGATGTCGTAGCCAAGCACGACCTTTCCACCGAATACGGACTTCGCGCTGACACCAGCAGGTTTCAGCACGTATACTCCTGCCCCCACACCGATATAGCCCTTGAACTTTTCGGAGGGGTCTACCGAGAACACCTGCGTCAGGGTAACAGCGGTGATGCTGGACGTTTGCCCACCCTTGCTGCGGGTGTAGTAGTCCACGCCCAGCAACAGCTCGCCCTCGCCAATAGGCGAGCCGCCGCGCAGCTTCACATCTGCTCCCACAGCCAGCCACACGTCGCCTACCACACGCATGCTCGCGCGGTTCACCACGTTCGCTCCCAACCGCAGGCTCAAGTCGGTTGAGGCGTTGTCGAACTGCGCCCGAGCCTGCGGTGCTGCGAAAATCCCAAGGGTCAGCGCCAGAGTACACAGCGCTACGAGACGAGACAAGCCTTTCACTCGCATTCCTCCTTGTGCTGAATTCACACCCAAGACAGCAGTCCTCCGGGTTGCCTGCTATCTCGGAAACATTATATGTTTTCGCCCTGTAGATGTCAAATCTCCTGCGAGAGCATTGAAAAAACGCGGCGGGGGACCATGTGGTGGGCTATCCCCCACCTGGCCTCACCGCTGGCGGGGAGGTGTTAACGGCTCGGCGAGAGCTTCGCCCGCCAGCGGGGTGTTGGATGCCGAAGAGGTTTTGCACTCTTCAGGTCGAAGTAACAATCCGTGATACATGAGCCGATTTCGCCCAGCGGGTGGTAAACATGTCAGAGAAACACGTCATCATCGGCACGGCGGGGCACGTGGACCACGGCAAGTCTACGTTGATTACCGCTCTCACCGGAACCAATCCCGACCGCGTGAAAGAGGAGCAGGAGCGCGGGATGACCATTGACCTCGGTTTCGCGGCGCTGACCCTGCCAGACGGGCAGACAGTGGGCATCGTGGACGTGCCGGGGCACGAGCGGTTCCTCAAAAACATGCTGGCGGGCGCAGGCGGGGTGGACGTGGTGCTGCTGGTTATCGCCGCTGATGAGGGCATCATGCCTCAGACCCGCGAGCACCTGGACATCCTGCGCCTGCTGGACGTGAAGGCTGGCGTGGTCGCGATTACCAAGTGCGACCTCGTGGACGCGGAATGGCTGAAACTGGTTACCGACGAGGTACGCGCTTTCTTGCAGGACACGCCGCTGAAGGACGCGCCTGTGGTCGCGGTGTCGGCGGTGACCAAGCAGGGTTTGCAGGAGCTGTTGAACGCCTTGCAGGAGGCGGTAGCGCATGTGCCCGCTCGCGAAGTGAGTGCCCCCTTCCGCCTGCCCGTGGACCGCGTGTTCACGCTGGCTGGAGCAGGCACGGTGGTAACGGGCACACTGATCAGCGGGCGGGTGCGTGCAGGCGACCCCGTTGAGATACTGCCCCCCGGTCTGCATTCGCGAGCGCGGCAGATACAGGTGCATGGGCGCAAGGTGGAGGAGGCAGTCGCGGGCAGTCGTGTTGCCATCAACCTGCCGGGCATAGAAAAAGAGCAGATAGAGCGCGGGATGGTGTGCGTTCCACCGGGCACCTTCCAGCCCACCCGTGCTTTTGATGCGCAGTTGCGCCTGCTTCCCAACGCAGCCAAAGGGTTACCGCATCGCGCCCGTATCCGACTATATCTGGGCACGGCGGAGGTGATTGGGCGTGTCTCCCTGCTGGACAGCGAACGGCTGGAGCCGGGTGCGCAGAGCTTCGTGCAGTTGCGTCTGGAGAAAACGCTGGTGGCGGCGCGCGGTGACCGGTTTGTCATCCGTACCTATTCGCCCATGTTCACCATCGGCGGGGGCATCGTGCTGGAGCCCCATGCTCCGCGGCACCGACGGTTTGACCCTGCTGTGCTGGCAAGGTTGCGTTCTCTGCTGGAAGGTGCGCCAGAGGAGAAGATGCTGGCTATCCTGGCGCAATCGCCTGTGGGAATGGATGAGCAGGAACTCATCCGCCGCGCCGAGATGGACGCAACCAGCGTTTCCGCTATTCTGAGCCAGCTGGAGGTGCGTCAGCAGGCAGTGCGTGTTGGAGATGTGTGGCTGGCGCGAGGCGCATGGGAGAACCTTCGCCAGCAGGTCGTGGAAACGTTGCGCCGCTATCACCAGCAGAACCCTCTGCGCGCGGGCATGCCCCGCGAGGAACTGCGCTCCACGCTGGGCGGGCGGTTGCCTGCTCGCCTGTTCGAGGCGATGCTGTTGCTCTGGCAAAAGGACGGAGTCATCGCCCTGCAGGGTGCGCAGGTGCGGTTATCGGGTTTCACCATCCGCCTGAACGAGCGTCAACAGCGGCTAGCAAAGCGTGTGGAGCAAATCCTGCGTGAGGCGGGAGCCACTCCTCCGCCTCTGAAAGCGATTGCGGAACAGGTGGGCGCACCGCCTCCTGCAGTCAAGGCGATGATAGAGGTGCTGCTGGAGCAGGGGGTGCTGGTGAAGCTGGAAGAGGAGATGTACTTCCATCGGGACACGCTTGCGGAACTCGCCGAGCTGGTGAAACGCACGATCCAGCAGAAGGGTTCCCTCAGCGTTGGGGAGTTTCGCGACCTCACCGGCTCCAGCCGCAAGTTCGTCGTGCCCCTGCTGGAGTACTTTGACCGCCTGGGTTTGACGCGCCGGGTGGGGGATGTGCGTGTGCTGGCGCAGCAGGCTTAAGGCAAATCTTCGGAGCCGCCTTCTTCCTCTCCCTCGTCACCGCCGCCTCTGGCTGCTTTCTTCTCCTCCTCGGCAAGTATCTCGTCGAACTCGTCGGTGAAATCTTCGCCCAGCTCTTTGCCCATCTCTTTGACCCATCGGCGCATGGTTTTGGGGTCTTCCGGGTCCCCGATTTTGTCTGGATCGAGCATATCATCAATGATGTCATCTTCGTTGCGCAGGCGGGCAAAGCGCGAGATGAGGCGTGTAACATCCGTCCCCCCGCAGCGCGGGCACTGGAGAGGGTCGTCCTCCGCAATCACTCCCACCAGCACGCTAAATCGCCTTCGGCAGGCGTTGCACCGATACTCGTAGATGGGCATGACCACAACCACCTCCTGCACCGTGTTGCGCAAGAGCATTATACCTTTACCATGTGGATTCTGCCATAACTCATATCCAGAATATCTGATTGCCCTTTGCACCGCTGAAGTAGTCCATGATGAGCCAGAAGCCGTTGCAGGTATATTGCCCGACAATGAGCCCCAGGAAGAAAGGCAACGACAGGCGGAACCAGCGCAACCCGCCGAATCGCAGGATAAGAAACTTGACCAGCCAGGCGATGAAGCAGGTAAGCCAGATTTCGTCCATAATCCACGTGCTGCCCACGCAGAAGCCCACAGGATGGAAGGGCCAGCCCACAAACCGCTGTCGCATCGCGCTGAGAAAACCCATCACCGCCGCGCCGAAGCCCGTCAGCAGCCAGCCGGTGATACTGGGGTCGGAGGGGTTGTTTATCTTGCCCGCTACCCACTTGTAGGGGAACTGCGGACCGTCCAGAAAGAACCATCGGTTCAGATTCGCGCCGCCGTAGCGGTACGCCAGCAGCAGGGTGACCCACACCGACGCCACGATACTGACGACAATTGCCAGCATCATCGCCCAGAACAGCCCGCGCGAGCGCACGCCGGTGCGCTCGGCTAAACGCATGCCGTGAATGCTGGAAGCCATGACGGTGGTGCGAATATCGGCGGAGTAGACCCACGTTAACCCCAGTGCTGTCAACCCACGCGGCCCGAAGGGGGTACTGCCAAATCCCGCTACCGTGAACACAGGCGCAATCATCGCCGCCACTGCCTCCGCCAGACCCGTTTCCACCACCACGCGCGTCAGCCCGAAGAACAGCACCATCATAAAGAGCAGATACATCCATGTCGCCCAGTAAGGCAGTCCCGACCACCATATCCAAACGCTCATCGCTAGCAAACCCAGCACCGTACCCCAGAAGGCCACAGGGTAGCTCAGCACCTCACCGCTGTCATCCACGTCCTTGCCCCTGCCGATGGATTTACGGAAGACATCCGCCAGGTGTGAACGCGCCGCCCACAACCCTGTTGCCACCAGCATCAGCATTGCTCCCATGCCCAGATATTTGTAAGGGATGTAGGGTGTGCCGTAAGCGCCGCCCAGGTCCTCGCGGATTTCCACCCCATAGATGTTCAGGTAGCCGCGCACCACCATGAACAGCAGGTTGAAAAACCAGAGGCTGAACAGCGCATCCAGGTTTGCCAGATAAAAGAAGCCCAGCATGGGGAAGCTGAAGCGCAAGCTCCAGCTGACCGTCTCGCGGAAGAGGGGCACGTACACATTGAGTTTGGGAGCGGGCACGGAAGGCGCGTAGTTGTGCAGGGCAATGAGGCTACCCACCGCGAACGGCAACGCGACCCCCAGCCAAAACAACTTTTTGCGCAGCAGGGGGTCCTGCGCGTTGACCATCTCCAGTGGCAGCTGGGTGACGGGGAAAGCCAGACGCTCGCGGTCCATCCATTGACGACGGAAGATGACCATGATGGCAATCATCACAAAATATAGCGCGAGGATGAGGGGCATCCACGCCAGCAATGGCGGCAGCCACACCTCCCACGGCACCGTAGCCCCCGGCTTACCCTCAAAGAAGAGCCTTACCGCCTCCTTGTCGCGCGGCACGAGGAGAGGATGCAGATGGGGATGTATCAGGCGGTCCCAGCCATTTGCCGGGTTCGCATAGTAGATAACCGCTGCCAGCACAGGCAGAATCTGCGCCGTCAAACCCAGGGTGGGGACGACACAGGCGGCAATCATCATCACATAGATGGTGATTAGCTCACCAGACTGCAGGGCGGTGCGCGGGCTCAGGCGTTTCCATAACCCGTTGATGATGACCACCAGCACAAAGAACCCAAAAACGGCTGCAGGGGTACTGTAGTCGAGAGTCATGTAGGAGCCTTGGATAACGTACAGCCCGTAGGGGTCCAGCGCAGCGATAAGTAAAGAAGCCAGCAAACCGATGCCTACCGCTCGCCAACTGAGCGAGCGCACGCGCGTGTTACACTGCATGAATAGTCAAGAACCCTCCTTAAAAAACAATCATAGAGTGCAACAGTCAGCCTGTCTTTCGCCACAGAGTTCTTTATAGAGGTTATACGTCTCGGCTGGAGCCTTGCCCTCCACAAGGGGGTTGGGCGTCAACCGGAGGGCGAACCTCCCGGTGAGCCGAAAACCGCGCCACGCGGCTCGGCAGAAGCCTCGCCCTCCGAAGGGAATGTCATCGCCCCTGTGCGGGCGGAGCTGTCTGTCCCGCGGGCGGAACGTACACAGGCGGCATGCCCGGTGCCGGCGACACCCATCCTCCTTGAGGCATTCGTTGCTGCAGCTCCTGCTGCTTCTGCTGCCATGCTTCTTCTTGGCTTACCTGTCGGCGCGGAAATATCGGTGTGATGAACTGATTGACGAGGAACAGGATGAAGACCAGTATCACCACCCCCGCCAGCACCGCGACGCCCGGATGCACCTCGCGCTGTCGCCAGTCGGAACCTCTCTGGCTACCGCCACGCTGTATCGTCTGCGGCATTCCTGTCCACCTCCCTGTAAAAGGGGTGTCCTCCTCTTTACGGGGAAGACACCCCACAGATATCAGTCAGATGACGCCGTGTGCTGGCGCATGAAGGTATCCCGCTGGAACTTCACGTGCCCGTCCGCGAAGACGAGGTTTTGTCCGTTGTTGTGCGGGTGCAAAGCCCGGTCGTTCGACCGCTGCACGGGCATCACGGTACCGTCGTCGTTCAGCATACCGTTCTCCATCACCCAGAAGTTAGGATCGGTCTTCGCGCGCTTCAGCGGGCGGTTCGGGTGGTAACCAGCGGGGAATCCGCCCTCGGCGGGATAAGCAGCTGCCATCTTCGCCAGGATGGTTGCGCGGTCGCCGGGGTAGCTATCCATGCCGCAGCACTCGGCAAACATCGGTCCCGTGCCCACAGGTCCCTCCATGAACACGATGGAGTCCGCCGGATGGGTCAGGCGAGCGAGCTGTGCGCCCTTCGCGCAGCCCCATCCCCAGCCCTGGCAGCCGGGGTCCTGTCCGCACAGGAAGTCCGCGCCTCCACCAGCGGCAGCGCCTGCGCTCTCCGGGTTGATGGGGTCGGCATTGATGTTGCTCTGGTTGATACCGTAAGTCAGCGAGCCCCATCCGCTCTCGCCGCCCACCGCGGGGATGAGCGCGTCGCCCGTTGGGCAGGTGAAGACTCCGCGGTTGCCTTTCGCGATGGGGCGTCCCTGTGCGTCATAGGCAGCAGCCCGTCCCGATTTCACGTACGGATAGATGAGGTCGGGCCAATACTGACCCCACGGAGTTCCTGTGTACGGCGCGCGGAAGTTGGGGTCCACTACCGGGAAGCATCCCCGGTTGAGGTTGCTCTTCACCCACATGGGCGGACCCGTCTCATCGTAGTCCTGCGCGTACATAGCCCAGGCGGTTCCAATGTTCTTCATGTTGCTGGTGCAGGTTGCCTGGCGAGCCTTCTCCCGAGCCTGGGCGAACACCGGGAACAGGATGGCTGCCAGAATCGCGATAATCGCGATAACCACCAGCAATTCAATCAGCGTGAAAGCCTTGCGAGACATGCTTGTTACACCTCCTGATTAGATTAGTTGAACGTCCTGGCTAGCACTCCATTAGACCGCAACATGGCGCGACAAGGTTCTTCCAGAATTTTTCCGTTAACCACCTCCTTTTACTGACGCAGCATGGAGAGTGGAAGCCACCAGCGCCGTAGAGGCTATTGTCGAGGCACGGATACGCAAGTTCACCGGCAATACCACATGCTGGGGTGGTGATTCCGGCTCCCGAATACGCCGTACCAGCAGGCGCACCGCCTCTGCCCCCATACGCAGCGATTGCTGTTCCACAGTGCTCAGAGCGGGGCTCATCAGGTCGGATAGCTCCATGCCATCGTAGCCCACTAACGCAACCTCTTCGGGCACCGCGATGCCACACTCCCGCAGGTAGCGCAAGGCGCCCGCCGCTAAGCAATCATTCATGGCGAAAAGGGCTGTCGGTGGTTCGGGCAAACCCAGTAACGCCTTTGCCTGAACTCTCCCCTGATACAAATACTCCTCCCAGCCATCCCGACGTTTGCTGACAGAGTGACCAACCAGCGCAGGGTCAAACGGTACGCCGAACTCTTCCAACGCTTTCTGATAACCGCGCAACCGCTCGGTGAACGTGGTGGACTTTCGGGGAGAGATGACCCCGATACGCCTGTGACCCAGCTCCAGCAGGTGGCGCGTGGCCAGATACCCCCCATGCACGTTGTCGGAAGTCACTCTGTCCACATTGAACTCGGGCAGATAACGGTCTACAAAAACAAACGGCACGCTCTGCACGAGCAGTTGTCCATAGTGTGCATGGTTCTGGTTACCTGTCGCTGGGGCGATAACGAAACCCGCCACGTGCGATTGCAGCTCCAGCAAACACTGCCGCTCCTTTTCCGCGTCGTTGTCGGTGGAGCGTACCAGCAGCTTGTAACCGTGCGCGGCTGCTTCTTGCTCCGCACCGCGAATGATTTTGCCAAAGAAATCCAGCTGAACGTCCAGCGCCAACAGAGCGATTAGCTTGGGGAGAGAAGCAGACGATTCACGCTGCCGCACAAAGGTGCCTTTCGCCGGAATACGCACGAGCAGCCCCTCCCGCTGCAGCAGTGCCAGAGCGTTCCGTACCGTGACCCGGCTGACCCCAAATCGCTGCATCAGCTCCGCCTCGGTCGGCAATTGCGCGCCAGGCGGGTAATGACCGCTCTGTATCTCTTCTCTTAGCGCATGGTAGATTTGCCTGTAAAGTATCGGCTCTTCCATGTTCACACCATTCCGATAATAAAATACATTATGATACATTATGCTATATATAGTATACTATGCATTTGCGAAAATGTCAAGGAGTTTGCGCTACATGTGGTTTCCAATTTGAAATGTCCTATTTTATTCCCAATTTGAAATGTCACATCGTCTTAATCCCCGGAAATACCTTCCGGGGGAGTAATGCCATGAAACATCGCCACTTTACGGAGGTCG